>Ga0183260_10003235_pt1 | contig 13157 bp, 12 predicted proteins | sample AntDrymUQ4972206_2_FD_129768 | JGI IMG/M metagenome (GOLD analysis project Ga0183260, IMG submission 129768) | Polar desert sand microbial communities from Dry Valleys, Antarctica - metaG UQ497 (22.06) (version 2) (version 2) | ecosystem: Environmental > Terrestrial > Soil > Desert | place...
ACGAGGACGCCAAGGCGACCTACCCCGACGGTTGGGAAGCCAAGAAGCCGTACCTGCGCGTCGTGAAGCAGCCCACCTGATCAGGCGGGCACCCCGACCGCAAGGGTGTAGGCCTGGCGCCAGCTGGTGTCGCTGAGGCCCAGCTCGACCAACCTGCTCTCCGCCTCCGACATGCGCATCGCGGCGTCGGCCTCGCCCCGGGCCGACGCCGCCGTGGCGTCGGCCAAGCGGACGAGCGCCTGCGAGACGCGGTCCTCGGTGGCGTCGGCGGCTGCCCGTACCTGGTCGAACGCCGCCGTCGCGGCGGCGGCGTCGCCGCGACGAGCCAGCGCCAGGCCGCGAGCCGTTCCGGCGGTAATGCGATCGAGGTAGCTGGCCCGCTCATGGGTGTCGACCACATCGGCTTCGCGCAGGGCATCGGCGATCGAGCCGTCGGCGGCGTGGGCGAGGGCCAGTGCCGACAGCAGGTTTGGATCGGTGTCGGGCAGCAGCCGCTGCTGGAGCGACGAGAGGACGGCCACCGCGCCAGCGACGTCGCCGGACTGCAGCCGGTGCAGCCCGACCGAGGCCGTGCGCTCGGTGTCGCCGACGACGAGCTCGCCACCGTCGCCGTCGAAGGGTCCGGCCGGAACGATGGTGAGCATCCGCTCGCTGCGCGCCGTGTCGCCGACCTGCACGGTGGCACTCAGCCCGGCCATCACGGCGACGACGTGCTCCCGCTTCGTCAGGGGTGAGCCGTCGTGGGCGCCCATGGCGGCCACCATGGTCAGGCCCTCCTCGATGCGGCCGGCCAGGACCAGGGCCCGGCCGAGCACCGACGAGGACTGGGAGTGCCCGAAGTCGTCGTGGATCCCGTCGAAGAGCTCGCGCGCCTCGCGCAGCCGGTCGATGGCGCTCAGGGTGCGCCCGGTCCAGAGCCGCACCGACCCGGCCAGGACGAGCATCATGCCGAGCGCCCAGCGGTCGCCGCCCCGCCGGTCGTCGGCGAGCAAGGCCTCGGCCATGTCGCCGGCCTCGGCCGAGTGCCCCTGCTGGAAGCGGGTCCAGGCCAGCAGGCCGTGCGCCCACCGCAGGCCGCCCTGGTCGCCGATCTCCTCGAACGTGGCGGCGGCTCGGCGGAGGAGCCCCTCGGCCTCCTCGGCGCGGCCGGCGTAGAACGCGCACCAGGCCAGGTTCTGACGGGCCCAGGCCACGCCTCGGCGGTCGTCGAGGGCTTCGAAGCCGGCCAAGGCCTGCTCGAGCAGCTCGGTGGCGGCGGCGTACTCGTGCCGGAACAGGGCGGCGAAGCCACGGAGCCGCAGCACCTCGGCCTCCCCCGACGCGTCGCCGAGGTCGGTGAACACACCGCCGGCTTCCTCGAGGGCGATCTCCGACGCCTCCCAGGCGGACTCCTTCTGCTCGACGTCGGCCAGCACCAGGAGGGCACGGCCCAGATCAGGGCGTCCCTCGTCGCCCGCCTGGCGGCTCTCCTCGACGGCGGCAGCCGCGTCGGCACGTGCCGGTGCGATCTCCCGCAAGCCGGCCAGGGCGCGGGCGCGGCCGGTGAGGAAGGTCCGGTGCCGGGGGCCGTGGGCGCCGGCCAGCAGCCGCAGCCCCTCGCTGTACAGGCGCTCGGCCACCATCGGGATGTCGGACTGGTTGGCCCGGGCCGCCGCCCGCTCCAGCCAGACCAGGGCCCGCTCGGTGAGGTCACCCGGCAGGCCCTCGACGTTGCCGAGCTCGAGCACGAGCTCAGCGGCGCGGACGTAGTGGTACGAGATGCGATCGAGGACGGCGTCGCGCTCCGCGTCCTCGTGGACCTCCATCCAGGAGGCGATGCCCTGGTGGGCGCGGGCCCGATCGGCCTTGGTGAGGGTGCTGTAGGACACCTCCCGCACGAGATCGGACCGGAACGTCCACTTGGCGGCCTCGCCGGAGCCGCTCATCACCAGGAGCTCCTTGGCCTCGAGCGATGCCAGCACCGGCCCGACGTTGTCGATGCCCAGGTGCTGGCCGGCCATCACCTCGATGGCCATGATCGGGCCTCGCCGGCCGAGCACGGCACAATCGTCGAGCACGCGCCGCTCGTCGGTGGTGAGGCCGTCGAGACGGGCGGCCACGAGGCCACGAAGCGTGTCAGGCAGCTCGTCCAGCCTGGAGTCCGCCCGACCGGGGTCGCCGTCGGCGCCCACCAGGCCGGCGTCGGCGAGGAGGGTGACCAGCTCCTCGAGGAAGAACGGGTTGCCGCCGCTTCGGTGCAGCAGGGCGGCCGACAGCTGAGGGCCGAGCTCTGGACCGGCCAGCTCCTCCAGCAGCAGGGAGGCCGACTCCGAGGTGAGGGGGTCGAGGGTGAGGACGACGAGGTTGTGCCGGCCGTGCGGCGGGTGCCAGCGCTCCTCGATCACCGGGCGAGCTGTGGCCAACACCACGAAGCGACGCCCGGCCAGCCGGTCGAGGAGGGTGTCGACCAGCTCGAGGACGAGGTCGTCCGCCCAGTGCAGATCGGACAGCACCACCACGACGGGGCGGTGCAGCGAGAAGCTCTCGGCATAGGTGACCACCGCCGAGGTGGCCTCCTCGCGCGCCCGGGCAGGCTCGATGCCGCGCAGCTCGGAGTCGTAGCCCATCAGGTACAGGAGCCCGTGGTGGACCCGATCCACCTCCGCCGGGCTGGCCCCCTCGCCGAGGGCGATGCACACCGACGTGCGGCAGAGCTCGACGGCCTTGTCGGTGGGGTCGCTGGAGCGGATGCCGGCGCCGTGGCGGAGGGCGTCAGCCACCGGCCACCAGACGTTGGCCTCTCCGTAGGGCACGCACCGGCCCTCGAGGATCAGGGCGTTGTGCTCGCTCTCGGCGTGGCTGGCCAGCTCCTCCGCCAGGCGGGACTTCCCCACCCCGGCCTCGCCGAGCAGGAGCAGCAGCGCGCCGCGGGCGTTGAGGATGGCGTTCTCGACGCTGTGGCAGAGCAAGCCGAGCTCCGGCTCGCGCCCGATGAGCCGGGCCCGGTTGCGCTCCGGCCGATAGCCGGGGGGCGCCACTGCGGCCTCGGCCCGCCACGCGGGCACGAGCTCCTCCCGGCCCTTGGCGTCGATCGGTTCGAGGGCCTGGTAGCGCACGACGCGGCGGGTGGCCGCGAACGTCGCCGGCCCGACGATCACCTCGCCCGGCCGGGCGGCGGCCTGCAGCCGGTTGGCCGTGTTCACCACGTCGCCCATGGCGGTGTAGTCGCCGCCGGCCCGCAGGGCGCCGACCAGCACCTCGCCCGTGTTCACACCCACCCGCATGCGGATGTCCACCCCCAGCTCCCCAGAGACCTGCGCCAACGTCTCCTGCATTCGCAGTGCCGCCCGCACCGCTCGCTCGGCGTCGTCCTCGTGAGCGGTGGGCGCCCCGAAGAGGGCGACGATGGCGTCGCCGATGATCTTGTCCACCCGTCCGCCGAAGGCGTCGATGTCGGCCACCAGGCGCTCGAAGCAGCCGTCGACGAGGTTCTTGACCTGTTCGGGGTCGCGGATCTCGGACAGCGCGGTGTAGCCGACCAGGTCCGCGAAGAGGACCGTCACGATCCGACGCTCGTCTCCCCGCAGCCGCAGGTCCTGCCCGCAGTCCGGACAGAACCGTGCGCCCGCCGGCACGTCCGCACGACAGCTTGGGCAGGTCACCATCCGGGAATCTACTGGGCCGGGACACCGCAACCTCTGTGCCATCGGACATGCCGTGGTTGACCCTGAAACCATCGAGCCGCCGAGCCAGCACGCCCGTAGGGTCGGCGACCATGACGACCACCTCCCCCGCCAACCCGTCGAGGTCGGTCGCCGCCGCCCGGGCGACCAACGCCGTGAAGGTCTACGGCTCCGGCGACACCGAGGTGCGAGCCCTCGACGACGTGACCGTCGACTTCGAGGCCGGCAGGTTCACGGCCATCATGGGGCCCTCCGGCTCGGGCAAGTCCACCCTCATGCACTGCGTGGCGGGCCTCGACTCCCTCACCTCCGGCTCGGTTTCCATCGGCGGCACCGACCTCACCTCGCTCGGCGACAAGGAGCTCACCCAGGTGCGCCGCGACCAGGTGGGGTTCGTGTTCCAGAGCTTCAACCTGATCCCCACCCTCAACGCCATCGAGAACATCACGCTGCCCCTCGACCTGGCCGGCAAGAAGCCGGAGCCGGGATGGGTCGACCAGGTCGTGCAGACCGTCGGCCTCGGCGACCGGCTCAGCCACCGGCCGAGCGAGCTCTCCGGCGGCCAGCAGCAACGGGTGGCGGTGGCCCGGGCGCTGGCCGCCAAGCCGGCCATCATCTTCGCCGACGAGCCCACCGGCAACCTCGACTCCAGGGCCGGTGCCGAGATCCTCGGCTTCATGCAGCACGCCGTCACCGACCTCGGCCAGACCATCGTGATGGTCACCCACGACCCGGTCTCGGCCGCCTACGCCTCCCGCATCGTGTTCCTCGTCGACGGCAAGATCGTGTACGAGCTCCAAGATCCCGATGCCGAGCAGGTGCTCGACACGATGAAGTCCTTCGGCGACACCTGATGCTCCGCGTCACCCTCCGCTCCTTCTGGGCCCACAAGCGACGGCTCGTCTCCACCGTGGTGGCCATCGTGCTCGGCGTCGCCTTCATGGCCGGCACCTTCGTGCTCACCGACACCCTCGACCAGGTGTTCGACGACCTCTTCGCCGAGAGCAACGCCAACATCGACACCCAGGTGCAGGGCGAGGTGCTGTTCACCGATCCCTTCGGTGGAGGCGACCAGCGCGCCCTGCTCGACGCCGAGCTCGTCGACCTGGTGGCGGGTGCCGAGGGCGTGGCCGAGGCGGAGCCCTACGTCCTCACCTTCGGCTTCGGCAGCAACAACCGGGTGCTCGACCCGGACGGAGATCCGATCGGCGCCAGCGCCGGTCCACCCACCCTGGTCGAGAGCTGGACCCCCGACAGCACCCTCACGCCGTACGAGGTGGCCGAGGGTCGGGGCCCCGAGGCCGATGACGAGATGGCCCTCAACGTGGCCGCCGCCGCCGACGGCGGCCTCGAGGTCGGGGACAAGGTCACCCTCGTCAGCCAGCTCGGGCGCAAGGAGTACACGCTGGTCGGCACCGTGCGCTTCGGCACCGCCGAGAGCTCCGCCGGGGCGGTGTCGGTCGAGCTGACCCTGGCCGAGGTCCAAGCCATCGCCGGCACCGAGGGCCGGATCCAGAACGTGCTGGCCGGGGCCGAGGACGGGGTCACCCAGCAGCAGCTGACCGACGCGGTGGCCGCCGTGGTCCCGGGGGAGGCCGAGGTGCTCACCGGGGAGGAGGCGGCCGCCCAGATCTCCTCGGACGTGCAGAGCGGCTTCGCCTTCTTCGAGCAGGCGCTCACCATCTTCGGTGCCATCGCCCTCCTCGTGGGCATCTTCGTCATCTCCAACACGTTCTCGATCCTGGTGGCCCAGCGCACCCGGGAGCTGGCCCTGCTCCGAGCGGTCGGCGCCGGACGAGCGCAGGTGCTGGGCTCGGTCATGTTCGAAGCCGTGCTGGTGGGCCTCATCGCCGCCGCCCTCGGGATGCTGGCGGGCATCGGGCTCGCCAAGGCGGTCACCGCGGCCCTCGATGCGTCCGGGGCCGACCTCCCGACCTCGACGCTCGTCGTCCGGCCGTCGACCGTCGTCATCGCTCTGGTGATCGGGCTGGGCGTGACCCTCATCGCCGCTCTCATCCCGGCCGTGCGCGCCACTCGGGTGCCCCCGCTGGCGGCCCTCCGTGACGTCGCCATCGACCGCTCGGGCGCATCGAAGGTGCGCATCGCCCTGGGCATCGTCGTGCTCCTGTTCGGAGCTCTCAACCTCTCCGCCGCCTGGACGCGCGACGGCGACACCGACGCCATCCCCACCGTCGGGCTGGGCGCCCTGCTCATCGTCCTCGGGGCCATCATCGTCGGACCGGTGCTGGCCAGCCCGAGCATCCGGGCCATCGGGGCCGGGCTCCCGCGCCTGAAGGGGGTCACGGGCAAGCTGGCCACCGAGAACGCCGCTCGCAGCCCCAAGCGGACCTCCGCCACCGCCGCGGCCCTGATCATCGGCGTGGCCCTCGTCGCGTTCATCACGGTGTTCGCGGCGTCGGCCACCGAGTCGGTGACCGCCGAGGTCGACCGCGGCTTCGCGGCCGACTTCGTGGTGCAGAGCGAGAGCAGCGGCTTCGGGCCGCCCGGTGGCTTCCCGGGAACGGTGGCCGAGGCCATCGGGGGCGTCGAGGGCGTCGAGACCGTGGTCGGTCTGGGCTTCGGCAGCGGCCAGTTCACCTATCCCGACGGGAAGAGCGCCACCCAGCTCCTCACGTCGGTGGAGCCCGAGGGCCTGCGGGAGGTGCTCAAGCCGCGCATGTCAGAAGGCGCCATCGAGGACCTCGACGACGACGGCATCGTCGTCGACATCGCCCTGGCCGAAGAGCACGACGTGGCGATCGGCGATCAGATGACCGTCACGGTCCCGGGGGGCGACAGCGTCGACCTCGAGGTGCAGGCCATCAGCGACGACCTCACCCTGCTCGGCTACTTCACCATCACCCGCGACACCTACGCCACCATCGTGCCCGAGCTGCTCGACATCCAGGTGTTCGGCAGCCTGGCCGAGGGCGCCGACCTCGACGCCGTGCTGGCTGACGTCGAAGCGGCGGTGTCGGACACGCCCTCCCTCGCCGTCCTCGACCGGGACGGCTTCATCGGGGATCTGTCGAGCCAGATCACCTCGTTCGTGACCGTGATCTACGGCCTGCTGGTGCTGTCCATCATCATCGCCCTCATCGGCATCGCCAACACGCTCTCGCTCTCCATCAACGAGCGCACCCGCGAGCTCGGCCTGCTGCGCGCCGTCGGCATGAACAAGTCGCAGCTCCGGTCGGCCATCCGATGGGAGGCGGTGCTGATCTCGGTCCTCGGCGCGCTGGTGGGGATCGGACTCGGCCTGCTCCTGAGCTGGGCGCTGGTCACGGCGCTCGGCGGGTTCGGCCTGAACTCCTTCGCCATCCCCGTGCTGCCCCTCGTGGTGATCGTGGTGCTGGCCGCCCTGCTCGGCACCCTGGCGTCGGTCCGCCCGGCGCGCCGCGCCGCCAAGATGACGATCCTCGACGCCATCGCCACGGACTGACCCAGCCTCTCCCTCGTGCTCGCATCGAACGCCTGTTCGTTGTAGGGTGGCCACGTGTTCAGCGAGATCGAGGTCGATCGGCCCGACGTCACCTGGCAGCCGTCGTTGCTCGGCACGGCGGAGCCGGACTTCGATCCTCTGCTCGCCGGTGCCCGCCGCCGCTTCCTCGGCCAGGGGGCGTGGGTCGACGTCATCCCGGGCTGGGTGACCGGCGGCGACACCCTCTTCGACCGGGTGCTGGACCAGGCGCCCTGGAAGGCCCACGAGCGCCCGATGTACGACCGGGTGGTGGCGGTGCCTCGCCTGGAGAGCCGCGTGTGGCGTGATCGCCCACCCCTCCTGGATCGCATGGCCCGGTGTCTGGGCCGGCGGTACGGCGTCCGCCTGCCGTCGGTGTCCGCCAACCTCTACCGGGACGGGAACGACTCGGTGGCCTGGCACGGCGACCGAGTCGGCAAGGTGCGAGCCGATGCGGTGGTGGCCATCCTCTCGTTGGGCGCCACCCGCACGCTCCTCCTGCGGCCCGAGGGCGGCGGCCCGTCGCTCTCGTTCCCCATGCACTCGGGCGACCTGCTGGTGCAGGGCGGCACCTGCCAGCGCACCTTCCAGCACTGCGTGCCGAAGCGAGCCAGTGCCGGCGCGCGCATCAGCGTGATGTTCCGCCAGCGCGGCGGCAACTGACGCGCGTCGCGGTCAGCCGAAGCCGACGACGGCGCCCCGCTCGTCGAAGCGAGCTCCGGGCGCCCAGGCAACCTCCCAGCGGTTGCCCTCCGGGTCGGCCACGTACCCGGACCGGCCGCCCCACGGTCGGTCCACCACCTGCCCCACCTTGCGAGCTCCGGCCGCGACCATGTCCCGCACGACGTCGTCGACGTCCTCGCGCTCGTCCACGTTGAGGGCAAGGGTGTGCCCACCCCAGCTGTGCTTCGTGAGCGGCTCGCCGGGTGCCGCCTCGTGGGCGAGGTCGTCGATGCCGTACAGCGCCAGAACGACACCGCCGAGGAGGAAGGCACAGAACTGGTCGTCGGCCCCCGGCCGGGGCACCCAGCCGAGGCCCTTGTAGAACGCCTGCATCGTCGGCATCTCCCGCACCCCGAGGGTGACGACGCTGAGGCGCGCCGGGATGGCGGCCATCAGTCGTCGGCCGGACGCATCTCGGCGGGATCCCAGAACGCGCGCATCGTGGTGATCTTGCCGGCGTCGTCGAAGGTCATGACGTCGATGATGTCGACCACGAGGGTGGTGCCGCCGATGGACGGGCGGGCCTGCATGGGGAAGGCGCACTCCCCGGCGGCGACCCGCACCGGCCCCGTCGGGCGGAGCTCGATGGACTCGGCCAGCGAGCTGGTCTGAGCGAAGAAGCCGGCGATGGCCTCCTTGCCCTCGTGGAGGTCGGTGCCCACCGGGTCCTCGATCCACGCACCGTCGGCGAAGAGGTCGACGTAGGCGGCTTGGTCCCGTTCCGTGAAGGCAGCGCAGTAGGCCTCGACGGTGGCTCGGATGGTGGCGGCGTCAGCGGTCATGGCGCCGGACAGTACGAGATCTGTGTGCGCTCAGCACCGCCATGCGGTTGCCAGCGCACACAGAACTCGTCAGCGGTCGAGGATGAGGCGGGGGCCGCGGTCCCAGGTGAGGTAGTTCCAGGCCCAGCTGACGAGCACGGACGCCCGGTTGCGGGTGCCGACGAGGAAGATGAGGTGGAGCCCCAGCCAGGCCAGCCAGGCGATGCCGCCCCGCAGGCGGATCCCGCCGGGGAGCTCGGCCACCGCCGCTCGCCGACCGATGGTGGCCATGGTCCCCTTGTCCCGGTACCGGAACGGCTGCGTGGGGCGGCCCTCCACCAGCCGGCCGATCTGGCGGGCCACGTGCCGGCCTGCCTGCATGGCGACGGGCGCCAGCTGTGGGAGCGAATCGCCCTTGCGATCCTCGGCGGCGGCGATGTCGCCGATGGCCCAGGCGCCGGGTCGGCCGGGCAGGCGCAGATCGTCGTCGACCACCACCCGCCCGCCGCCGTCCTGGGCCACCCCGAGGGTGGCGGCCAACGGGTTGGCCTGCACCCCGGCCGCCCACACGAGGGTCTGGCACGGGAGCACCTCCCCATCCGCGAAGGTCACGCCGGCGGGACCGACGGACGCCACCTTGGTCCCGAAGCGGACGTCCACGCCCTTGGCCCGCAGCGACTCGAGGGCGTGCCGGCGACTCGACGTCGCGAACGGGTGCAGCAGGTGGCCCCGCATCTCGACGAGCACGACGCGAGCCCGGCTCAGGTCGAGATCCGGGTAGTCCCTGCGGAAGACCATGGCGAACAGCTCGGCCAGGGCGCCGGCGGTCTCGACCCCGGTCGGGCCGCCGCCCACCACCACGAACGTCAGGCCGCCACGATCGAGCTCGGACGGGTCGGCATCGGCCGCCTCGAAGCGGCGCACGACGTGGTTCCGCAGCTGGGTGGCGTCCTCGAGCGTGTACAGCGGGAAGCCGTGCTCGGCCGCGCCCGGTGTACCGAAGTAGGTCACGGTCGCGCCGCCGGCCACCACCAGGTGATCGAAGGGAAGCGGCGGGTGCCCGGCCAGGCTGACCGTCTGCCCGTCCCAGTCGACGTCGGTGACCCGTGCGTGACGGAAGCGCACGTTGCCCTGCCCGTGGAAGAGCCCCCGCACGGCATGGGCGACGTCGGCGGTGTTCAGCCCGGCGGTAGCCACCTGGTACAGCAGCGGTTGGAACGTGTGGAAGTTGTTCTGGTCGACGACGGTGACCTCGACGGGGACGTCCTTGAGGCGGCGTGCCACCTCGAGGCCGCCGAAGCCCGCACCGATCACCACGACCTGAGGGAGCGCCGCCACGTCGAGACCCTACGGCTGGCAGGTGGGGCACCAATAGGTGCTGCGGGCCTGGTCACCGTGGCGGGTCATGCGGACAGGGGTGCCGCAGCGCCGGCACGGCTGGCCGCGACGGCCGTAGACGGCCAGGCCCCCCGGGTGGGTGCCGCGCGCGGCATGACCGAGGTTCGCCTGCAGCTGGCGAGCCGCCACCGACCACACCCGCCGGCGACTGGTCTCGTCGACCCGGTCGACCGGGGTGCCCGGATCCAGGCCGACCGCGAAGCAGGCCTCCGACTTGTAGACGTTGCCGATGCCGGCGGCGATGCGTTGGTCCAGGAGGGCCTCACCGAGGGTGGTGCCCGCTGGCGCGAGCTGCGCGGCGCGCGCCAGCACCTGATCGATCACCTCGTCCTCGAGGGCATCGGCCAGGCAGAGGTCCGGGCCGAGGGTCGCGAGCGGGGCGGGCTCGGCGCCGGCCCGATGGTAGGTCTCCACGATCGGTGCCTGGAAGCACACGCCGAGCCAGCCGCTGTCTGCGCCCACCACCACCCGCGCCAGGTGGGCGCCCTTCCGCCAACGCTCGCCCGTGCGGTAGATGTGCCAGGAGCCCGTCATGCGGAGGTGGCTGCGCAGGATGAGACCACCGTCGAAGTGGATGAGCACGTGCTTGCCCCGGGCCTCGACGAGGGAGATCCGCTCGCCCGTCTTCGGCGCGTCGCCGCGCAGCCGAGGCGCCTCGAAGCGAGTGAGGATGTGGCCTTCGAGGGCCGGCTTGAGGCGAGCGGCCGCCTTGTAGAGGGTGTCGCCTTCGGGCACCCCCTCAGTGTGCCGCGGCCGCTCCGGCGTTTGACCCCGCTCTCACTGGGGCGAGGTCGAGCACGGACAGCGGGACATCGAGGGTGGGCACGTCGATGTCAACTCGCTGGGGCCGTCGCCTCTTCCGCCGACCCCGGTACGGTCACGCCCATGAGCGACGCCCCTCCCGACATGCGCGACGTCAACCAGAAGATCATCGAGGAGTTCCGCGCCAACCATGGCGTGGTCGGCGGCCCCTTCGAGGGCGCCTCCATGATCCTCGTCACCCACACGGGCGCCAAGAGCGGCACCCAGCGCACCACCCCGCTCGTGCACACTCGGGACGGGGAGCGCTACGTGATCATCGCCTCCAAGGGCGGAGCGCCGGACAACCCGGACTGGTACCACAACCTCAGGGCCAACCCCCGGGCCACCGTGGAGGTGGGCGACAAGCGGTTCGAGGTCGAGGTCGAGGTCTACACCGATGGCCCCGAGCAAGAGCGCCTGTTCGACGGGATGGCCGAAGCCATGCCCAACTTCAGGGACTACGCGACCAACACCTCCCGGGTGATCCCGGTGGTGACGCTCACCCGGGTCTGAGCCTTGGCGGTCACCCGGGTCGATCGGTGGTTGTGGGGCATCCGGCTCTACAAGACGCGCGCCGAGGCCACCGACGCCTGCAAGGGCGGGCACGTCTCCGTCAACGGCAAGTCGGCCAAGCCAGCCACCCCGGTATCCGTCGGCACCCAGGTGGAGGCCCGAGCCCACGGCCGGAACCGCATCCTGGAGGTCACCCGCTTGATCGACAAGCGGGTCGGCGCGGCCATCGCCGCGGCCTGCTACCTCGATCACACGCCTCCCGAGCCCGAGGTCGACCGCACCCGGGTGGCCGAGCGCGAGCCCGGCAGCGGTCGGCCGACCAAGCGTGACCGGCGGCAGCTCGATCGCTGGCGGGACGCATGACAAGGTGCTCGGGTGTCGCCGCCGCTCCAGCTCGAGTTCGTCACGTCTGCTGACCACCTCGACCGCCTTCCCGAAAGTGTGGCCGAGGTGGCCGTGGTCGGCCGCTCGAACGTCGGCAAGTCGTCGCTGATCAACGCTCTGGCCAAGCGCAACGGACTGGCCAACACGTCCAAGACCCCCGGGCGCACCCAGCTCCTCAACTGCTTCGCCCTGCCCGACGGCACCACGATGGTCGACTGCCCGGGCTACGGCTACGCCAAGGTCGCGAAGGTCCAGCGGGCGTCCATGGCCCGGATGATCGAGCGCTACCTCGAGGACCGCGACCCGCTGCAGATGGTCATGGTCCTGGTGGACGGCGAGGTCGGCCCCACGCCCCTCGACCGCTCGATGCTCGAGTGGCTGCGCGAGGAGGGCCTCCCGCACCAGGTGGTCGCCACGAAGCACGACAAGGTCAAGACCAAGGTGCGCGACAAGCGCAAGCGAGACCTGGCCGAGGCCTGCGACCTCGAGCCCGGCGACGTCGTCTGGGTCAGCGCCACCAAGAACGTCGGCATCGACCGCCTCCGCGACCTCGTCCGCATCTGGCTGGCTCCGGGCTGACCCGTTCCGTCCCCGACCCTACGATCCTGGCCACGTGACCGATCCCATCTCCATCGCCCGCCAGCTGGCCCGAGAGCACCCCGATGGGCAGCTCGGGTGCCCGAGCTGCGACGCCAGCCTGAAGGCAGCCAACCTCGATCGCCACCTCGGCAAGGTGCACGGCGACGGGTCAGGCTCAACGAACGACGCCGGGGCATGGCGCGGCACCGAACGCGTCAAGCGTGGCCGTCTCTCGCTCGAGGGGTCGGCGCTCGTCTTGCGTCGAGCCCTGCGGCGTCGGCGGTCCGTCCCGCTTCCCGCTCCAGTGGCGGCAGGTGGCGCCCGCGTCCGGAGTGGCGGCGTCCACAGCTCGACGCACGACTACATCACGGAGACCATCGACGAGTCGGCCGGGACCTACCTGCGGATCGGCGGTGGTCGACGCTCGATCGTCGTCCGGTGCCGCAGCGGCGGCGGCGTCCACAAGCACTGGCGGGGCTGGGTGCAGGGCCCCCTCACCCGACGGTGGCACATCACCTTGTCGGCGGCCGACTTCGCCGCGCTGCAGTACGTCCTCGCCGACCACGGCGTGCTCCAGCTCCGGAGGACGCAGACCTGAGGGGCTCAGCCCAGGATCTGCGTGCGCTCACGACCGCATACCGGTGCTGGGCGCACACAGATCTCGTCTCTCAGCCCTTGTGTTGCGGGGGTGGGCCATCACCTCCGGCGGGTCCAGCCCTTGTAGGCCTGCTGGAAGCCCGCCCGCTGGAGGGCCTCGCGGATCTCGGGCTCGGCCTCGTGGACGTCGACAGCGTCCACCGCCCGGATCTCCAACGACTTGAAGCGACCTTGCTCCACGAGGTGGCCGAGAGCGCCGGCCCAGCGGTCGTCGTCGGC
>Ga0183260_10003236_pt1 | contig 13157 bp, 13 predicted proteins | sample AntDrymUQ4972206_2_FD_129768 | JGI IMG/M metagenome (GOLD analysis project Ga0183260, IMG submission 129768) | Polar desert sand microbial communities from Dry Valleys, Antarctica - metaG UQ497 (22.06) (version 2) (version 2) | ecosystem: Environmental > Terrestrial > Soil > Desert | place...
AACATCCGGGTGATGTCGGCGGCGCGCCGGGCCGCGTCACCCGCAACCCAACCGTCGCGGTCGAAGACACCCTCGCTGAGAACGACGCGGTAACCCTGCGTCTCCCACCATTCCACGCCGCGAAACACCTCGGACCGGTTGTGGTACGGGGATGCGGGAGCCGGCGCGCCGATGGTGCCTCCGGGGGGCAGCGCCCGTCCTTTAAGCGTCTTAAGCGTCATGGTGATCCCTTCTCTGGGGCAGCGGCATGGCGCGCAGCTCTCCGACGAAGGCAACGACCTCGGCCACCGCTGCTTCGAACAGGGCCTTGCCCTTGGCGGCGGTCGCTCTGGTGGCGTCACCCTGGACCCCCGATTCGGAGAACGACGACCACCACGGCATCACCTTCAGGGGACCGTCGGCCCAATCCATCCAGACGTTGGTGGTCGACGGATAGCCTTGCTCGTCGACCGCCAGTGACATGTCGACCGCATCGGGGGCCAAGTGCAGGTACAACGAGGTCTCGAGCTCGCAGGCATGCGCGATGCCGCCGCGTTCTGATGCGCGGATGTCTGCGATGGTGGCTGCCGATTCGGGACCCGACAGATAGAAGGCGGCCGCTACCAGCGACTCGGGCTCCTGCACCATGGCGAGGCGCGCCGCCATCTCGACCAGCGCCTGGTTCGACCCGTGCCCGTTCACCAGCAGGACCCGCTTGAAGCCGTGACGGACGAGGGACACCGCGACGTCGGTGCAATAACGGCAGAACGTGTCCCAACCGATCGTCACCGTGCCGGGAAAGTCCATGTGGTGGGGCGAGTAACCGTGGGCGATGGCCGGCAGCAACACGCCCTGGCCGGGAAGCCGCCCGGCCGCGCCCCGGCAGATGGCCTCGACCAGGGTCACATCGGTGTCGATGGGAAGGTGGTGCCCGTGGTCCTCCAGAGTGCCTATAGGCACGATCGGAACGAATCCCTCGGTCGCGGCGCGCCGGACCTCGGGCCAGGTCAGCCGCCCGTAATCGAGGGGGCTAGACCACATCGACGACGGCCGGCGCCACCTCGAAGGACTGCCAGCTCCCTGTGCACGGGGGCCCGTCTGAAACGAGCATCCTTCCTGTTGCCAGATCGCAGGCCATGCCGAACACCGTGCCCGAGGCGTCGGGGCCGGATTCGTGCAGACAGATGCTCTGGGGGGCGGAGTCGTGGTCGGACAGCAGCCGCGCGCAGTCCTCGAGATTCTTCGGGGGGGCCTCGGCGAGCAGCTCCTGCGCCCGGGCCAGGCGCGCCCTCGAGCCCCGGGAACCCCGCCTCCCGGACGGGTTGGACGCACCCAGGTAATGGTTGGTGTGGGCCCCCGGGTCCTCCAGCACCGAAGCCGAGACTGCGCTCGTCTCGACCGCCACCGAGCGATCCGTCGATGCGAGGACGTGCGCATAACCACCGGCCCTCTCGGGCGTGCAGGCAGCGGCGACTGCAGCCTCGATGCTCGGCGTACCGAGCGCGGCCCGCGACACGAACACCCTCGGCGCGCCGACGCGGTCATCCGGTGCCACGAGGGAGTCGATCCCCTGCGCGAATCCGGCGGCACTGAGGCCAACCGCCGGCAGGAACCCAGCGCAGGTAGGTGACACGAACCCGGGGCCGTCGTCCGGAGCGGCGACCACGACGGCGATGGCGGAGTGGGCCGCATACCACTGCTCGGCGTGCATGAAGTAGCGGCCGGAGATCATGGTCGTGCACGCCTCAGGGACGGCGGCGGCCTCGGGCCACACCTCCTCGAGGCAGTTGAGCAGCGCGGCTTCGGCGAAGGTGATGCCGGCCCCCTCGGCTATCCCTTCCAACTCGGCCACGCCGCCGGGAAGGACCCTGCGAGCCACCTCGAGGTAGGGCCGGCAGCCCTCGGCCACGGCCTCGGGATCGTGCCCCATTCCCTCGAGCAGCCCCCTGTAGAAGCCGAGAGCGGCATCGATACCCTCGCCGACCGCCTCTCCCTGGGCGAGCCCCATGGCCTTCGGCGCCCCGGAGACCGCCACCACCTTCATCTACCGATTCCCAAACCGATCTGTTCCACCACGGCAGTGTCGCGCAGCCGTCCAACGTCCCTGGCTTTCCCAAGAAACTGAGGGGAAGATGCCTGAGAGCGCGAGGGAATTTCACCCAGATTGAAAGCAAAATTCTCATCAATGGGAGCAACTTTTTTCCCCGGTAGGCCGGAACACTCTTGGTCCCCTGAGAGCCGGCGAACCGGAAAAGACGGAAAGCGGCGGTTAGAACATCCACTGGACCAGCGCCGTGAACGTCAATTTGGACAAAGCCCACGTCTTCGCCCCCGAAGGAAACGGCACGCGCACCCCCGACGAGGCGGTCACCTGAAGGGCTCACCGCATTCGCGGGCTGTGAGTACCGGAGTGTGACCCTCGCCGGCTCACAAACGTGCGGGTAAACTGGAGTACGTGAGGCCACGGCTGTGGTCGTCTGAGAGGGGTCGAACCGAGCATGTCATCTGAGGCCGAAGGGGTGGTCTCAGCGGCGCGCGATCCCGAGCACGACCGGGCCGAGCTGCTCGCCGAGGTCGGAGAGCTCTATTACCTCCACGGGCGCGACCAGAGCTCGATCGCCGAGGAGGTCGGCACCTCGCGCTCCAACGTCTCTCGTCTGCTCACCGAAGCGAGACAGCGGGGGATCGTCGACATCCGGATCAACCATCCGTTGGGGCGTGCCCTGGAGCTCGAGCGACGGCTCGTCTCCGATTTCGGCCTCGAAGAGGCGCGGGTGCTCGCCACTCGGCCCGGCCGGGCCACAGGGGGCCGGAGAGAAGCGCGCGATTCGCTCACCGGGGTGGGTCGTCTGGGCGCGGTCTACCTGCTCGAGGCCCTCACCGACGGCCGGACCATCGGGCTGTCGTGGGGCACTTCCCTCGAGGCGCTGGTCAACGCGGTCGCGCCCCCCCGGCCGCGGGCGGTCGAGGTGGTTCAGTTGCTGGGAGGGCTTTCCTGGGTGTCGCAGTCTCTCAGCGGGCACGAGCTCGGCCGTCGGCTTGCAGACCGACTCGGGGGCCGCTTCGCCTACCTGCACGCCCCGGCCATCGTCGACTCGACCGAGGCCCGCGATCTGCTGCTTCGTCAGGAAGGCATCGCAGATGTGCTCGCCAAGGGCAGGGGGGCCGACCTTGCGCTCCTCGGCGTCGGGTCTTTGGGCACGGGGTCGTCTCGGGCGCTGTACTCCCGCCCCGAGCTGTCGGCGGCCGAACGCCGGGAGATTCGGTCGGGCGGAGCCGTGGGCGACATATGTGCCCGTCTGTTCGACCGGGACGGCCGGCCCTGTGAGGTCGCGGCCAACCGTCACGTGGTGGGCCTCGAGCTCGACGAGCTGAAAGCGATCCCCCGCCGGGTGGGCGTTGCCTGCGGAGTCGAGAAGGTGGCCGGCATAACCGGCGCCCTGAGAGGGCGGCTGGTAAACGTCCTGATCACCAACGAGGCGACCGCAGCAAAGGTCCTGGCCCAGGGCTGACGCCTTGCTTGTTTCGGTCCTCGCGCTCTACCTGAGATGCCTGTTCCAGTCTGCCTGTTCCAGTCCTCACGCCCTTACCTGAGGTGCCTGGCCCGGTCCTCACGCCCTGCCTGAGGTGCTTGTTCCGGTCCTCACTCCCTACCTGAGGGCCTGTTCCAGTCCTCGCTCCCTACCTAGGGTGCTTGTACCAGTCGTCGCCGTCACGGCTGTCGACGCCGAAGATCACAACCGACAGGTAGAAGACAAGCAGTGTGGCGGCGGTCCATGCGAATTCGATCATGTTGTTCCCTTCCTCGTCTTAGTCCGTGGTACCGGTCAGCGAAGGTCGGTGGGGTCTTCGACTTTGATCCCATGGCCGCTCGGCATCCTCACCGTGTAAGAAGAGTCCGCAGAACCGGCTCCGAGCAGTGCATGAAGCAGCCGCTTGCCCACTTCCGTCAGAGGCTCGCTCCGCAGCCTGTCGGCCCGGGGGCCGGCGCCTCCGGGGGATCGCCGGTCGATCCCCTTCTTGGCTTCACCGGGTAGACCGTTGCCTTTGGCATCCGCCGGAGTCGCCACGAGAATCGGAAGCACGCCGATCACCTCCTGCTTGGGCGCCCAGACGCGCCGCCTCGGCCTTCCGAGTGAGCTCCGCGGCTCGCTCCCGTGCGATGAGGCCCGAGATCAATGGGTTCACTGCATTCACCTCCGTAATGCCCTATACTGCTTACGTTCATTACCGTACCTCGACCGGGGGTAAGAAGTCAAATGGATTTCACGCATTACTCGGACGAAGCCGTCAAGATCGCGGTCGACCTCGTGAACAGCCGTGGATCCTGCTCGGGGTTCGAGTACCTGCCCGACTCCCCGGCCGTTGTCCGGTTCCTCGACGACCACGACCTCTCCGCGCCCCGGGCCATCACAAAGCAGGAGATCGAGAAGATCCACGGTCTGCGGGCTCGTCTGGCAGCCGCATTCAGGGCCCCGGACGAAACGACCTCGGTGACCATCCTCAACGAGCTCCTGGACGAGGTTGGGACGCATCCCCGGCTCACCAACCATGACGGCGGGAGCTGGCATCTTCACTACGTCCCCGCGGGAAAGGGCGTCTCTCAGCAACTGACAACGGTTGCCGCCATGGGGCTTGCGACTGTCATCGCCGAGCACGGGTTCGAGCGAATTGGAATCTGCTCGGCGGCCGAGTGTCGTGACGTCTATGTCGACACGTCACGCAACAGGTCGCGCCGCTACTGCGACGACGCCTGCTCGAGCCGGATGAACGTCGCGGCCTACCGGGCGCGCCGGAAACAGGAAACCGGGTAGCCACCCTTCACCCGTGGTGAAGCCGGCCGTGGGGCAGCCTGCGCGGTCGGGGACCGCGAAGCAACTCTGCGGCGGGGACCACACCATAATGTGGTCGAGCGCCCGAGAACAGGTTCCGGTGCTTTGGGCCACCCGAGCTGGTTTGGGTTTTCGGGGCCCCCGTGCGTAGCGCCGGTGCCCAACAGGTAACGGAATGGGCACAGGCTGTGCCGGCGATGCGGGGGACCTAAGATCGGCGTCATGGTGAGGCTCATGGGACTACCGCGCGTTGAGCTTTACCCGGTTGCAGCGGTGGCGCGGCGCGACGACCGATTCGAGATCGTCTTCACCGGCGGCCGGGGGCACCAAACCATCGACGTGCCTCTGCGACTGCTCAGCGCGGCTGACGATTTCGAGTCCGTCGAGCTCCGCCTCTTGGCCGATCTGCAGAAGCTCGGGTACGAGGTGACCAGGGTCCCACCCACCTGAACGACAACCGCAAACGCGCCCCTCTGTTGTTGGGGGCAGGTTCGGCGGGTGCCTGTAGTTCGGCGCTGCCTGTGGTGCAGCGCGCGAGAAGAGAGACTCGTGCTAGGAACCACACCATGACGTGGTTGGGGGCCGGAGAAGCCGTTCTCGTGCGCTCAACCACAGCTAGTCGGACTCGTGCCCGAGAAACGCAGTGCAGTTGTCACACCCTTGCGCTTTACTCAGCGCATGAAGAACAAAGACGACAAGCGCAAGTGTCGCACCCTCGCACTGGCGCAGTATGGACTGATTACGCGTAGGCAAGCTCTCGACGCAGGGATGACGCCCCGCGCTATTGACTGGCAGTTGGAGCGTGGCAACTGGCACCGCGTTCATCCGCAGGGTTTACGTCTACGACGGGGGTGGCCAGGTCATGGGAACAGTCGTTGCTCGCGGCATGCCTATGGGGCGGGACCCGAACTCTGGCGTTCCATCGCTCTGCGGCTGCTCTTTGGGGGCTGGCGAGCATGGAGCCCTCGGTAATCGAGATCAGCACCCCTCGCTTCCTTCGGTCATGGAGCGTTGTTGTTCATCGAGCCACGGCGGGAGAAACCCAGGAGGTAGTCGCAAAGAAAAGGGGCATACCGCTGACAGGCGTCGATCAGACACTCTTCGACTTGGGCGGAGTGATCCCGTTACATCACCTCGAGGTCGTCTTCGACGATGCGTTGAATCGACGGCTCACGACGCTCCCTTCTCTCGAGTCTACGGTCAACGCCCAGGCGCGCAGCGGCAAGCTTGGCTCAGGAGCGCTCAGAAAGCTGATCGAGTCGCGATCCGAACTCGCTGCGATCCCCGAAAGCGCGCTCGAGACAAAGCTTCCGGATTACTGCAGGCAGCCCACGTTCCGCTTCCGATCTCCCAGTACGAAATCCGGGATGCCGGCCGCTTTGTGGCGCGAGTGGACTTCGCGTATCCGGATTTCGAGTTGTGATCGAGGCGGACGGTTACCAACATCATTCGAGCCGTAACGCGTGGAATGGGGATAGACAACGGCGAAATCGTCTCACGACTGCGGGCTGGTCTGTATTGCATGTAACTTGGAGAGATCTCGAGCGACGCCCCCAGCAACTCATTCACGACGTAAGGCAGATACTGTCCTTGTCCGGAGCCGGTTAGAGATGAAACATGGGGCGCCGAGTGGTGCGACGACCAGGGGTGCGACGGTCGAGGAAGCGGCGCCTGGGTGTGGCGGCCTGGGTATGGCCGTCCCTGGTCGGTGCGGCGGGCGGGGTTGGGGCGCCGAGGACAGAGATTCGTGCGAGGAACCACGCCATGACGTGGTCGGGGGCCGGAGAAGGCGTTCTCGTGCGCCTAACCCCGCGCTTGCCGAGAGGTGCGGCGGGTGGATCGGGCCCCGCTGGGCTGGGAGGAGCGAGCTGGTCGAACCCTGGGAGGTGCGGGCGCGTCGGGCCGCTGGGAGGTGCGGGCGGGCCGGGGCTTGGGAGCCGAGTGGGTTGCGGGGCTGGACGTGTCCGGCGGCGGATCTCATCGGGGGCCGGGGTCAGTTGACAGCCATTCCGACACGATTTCCGCCGTGCGCTGCGGATGCTCGAGCTGCGGAAGGTCACCCGACTCGGGCACAACCTCAACCGTCACGTTGTGGTTCCGGCGCGCCAACTCGAATCCGGCCATGGGATCACTGAAACGCGCTCGGTCCCCGAAGATCATCAGAGTCGGCGCTTCGAGGTCTCTGAACGCTTCCGGCGCGCTGGGATCATCGAGCAGGCCCGCAAGAAAGCTGAGCGGGGCGTAGCGCGCACCAGGTTGGCGCGCAGAGGCCCATGCAATGTGTTCGTACTCCGGCGGAATCCGGGCGGCATCGGCGAACAGGTTCTCCAGAGAGCGCCGGAGACTCTTCCGGCTCGTTATGCCGTCGAAAACGCTCTGGCCCAAGCCGGGAAGTCGAAGCGTTACTCCGGCTGTCCCGGCGGTGACCTCAGGGGAGAGTGACAACCACGAAGGACGGCGGGGTCGTGAGCCGATCCGTGCAAAACGGCCCAATCCAGTGGGGCTGATTAGCACAAGCCGCCCGAAGCGTTCGGGCTCGCAGGCAGCCAGAACCGCCACGTACTGAGTCGCCGTCGACAGCGCAATCACGTCGGCGCCCTGTCCTGAATTTTCACACGTACCTGCTTCGGTGGCGGAGCGCCCGGGCTCCGACAGCAGGGCGCGCAGGACGCTTTTGTAGACCGCCGCCGTGTAGGAGCGCTCCGGTCGCTCCGAGCCCCCGAACCCCAGCCAGTCGAGCACAACGGCGCGCCGGGTCTTCGCCATGTGCCCGAAGAGTGGGCGCATCTCCAACGAGGTGCCGAGGCTGCTAACGCCGTGCAGCAACAGAACCGTGCGACCCTCGCCGGCTTCGTGGTAGCGCACGCGTCCCTCCGGAGTCCGGATCCAAAGCGACGGCGGCTCAAAGAGGGCAGGGAGCGACGGGCGGTCGTGAAACAGCTCATCGAACACAGGTGCAGACCATTGACCTGGTCAAGATGTGACAGCCGGTCACACCGCAAGATCGTGGATCGACTGCCGGACAGGCCGCAGCCAGAGCCACATAAGGAGGGTCCGACATGGGCGCCGGTTACGCATCTGGATCTCGACCTGCACAAGAACACTGTAACCTTCGGGCGGCTGCCCCCGAGTGTGCTCCTTCGTGCAAGTAAAGCCAGCGTCCAGGGCAGCACTGCGCGCCGGGGGCAGTGCGGCCTGGCGTGCGTTCCCGGAGGGTAGTTGCGCGCCGGGGGGCAGGCTGGCCAGGGGTGCGTACCCGCAGGGTAGGTGCGCGCCGGGCAGGGCGGTCGGGCCTGCAACGACTTCATCGTCGATGCAGGATCGTTTCGCGACGGGACCTGCGCAAAGGGCACCGGCTCCGCCCGATCTCATTTCCCCTTCCTGCTCACTCGGCTAATCGAGGACCCGGTTGTGGAAGCCCCTCACGCCGATGGCGCCGAGGGCGGTGGTTGCGACTGTGAGCGCGCCGATCGATACCCACGGCAGGAGGTGCGGCAGTTGCGGTGTAAGGGCGGCGCGAAGACCTTCGCTCACGTAAACGAGTGGATTCACCAGCACCACAACCTGGAGCCACGGGATTGTCTCGAGCCCTTTCCACGGATAGAACACGCAGCCGAGAAAGATGACGGGTAACGTGATCACCGAGACGACCAGAGGTATCTGAGTGGGCTGCATAGCCGTGCCTATTGCAAGTCCCGCAGCACCGGCTGTGATGGTTGAGAGAAGAAGCACGGCGATCAACAGCGGCCAACTCTCGACTCCGACATCGACTTCCGCAGCAGGGACGAAGTAAAGGAGGGGCCATACGATAAGGGCTGCAATCAGCCCTTGGAAGGCTCCGAACAGTATCTTCTCGATAGCCAACCCTGTGATCGGCAAAGGCGCCATGACGCGATCTTCGATCTCGCGGCTCACGCTGATTTCCCTGACCAGTGGGAACGCCACCAAGTTGATGCCCTGGAACACCACGGCGAAAGCGATCAGCCCGGGCGCGAGAATCGTTGCGAAGCTCACATCACCGGCCCCTCTGATGTCCTGACCGATCATCGGGAACACATAGGCGAACATGAAAACGAGGAACAGTGGTTGCATCGCTACGCGGGTGATGAAGGTGCCTGCCGAAGCTTTGAGGACATGCGAGTCGCGCAGCCATAGCCCCCAGAAGGCCGCCGAATAGAGCCAGACCCGCTCACCGGGAGTTGGCGTGGAGCGGCTCATCGAACCGGTGCCGGTGCCCCAGCGGGCATGACCCGTTCCCACCTCAGGTGTCGGTGATCTGCCCGACGAGGCATTTAGTGACGCGTCGCGCGGGTAGGGCCCTCACGAGAGCGAAAGCCGGTCGCCCAGAACGACCGGGGGCTTACGGAGAAGTGCACTAGTCGAGCACCCGGTTGTGGAAGCCCCTCACGCCGATGACACCGAGGATGGCGGTTGCGACCGTGAGCGCGCCGATCGATACCCACGGCAGGAGGTGCGGCAGTTGCGGTGTAAGGGCGGCGCGAAGACCTTCGCTCACGTAAACGAGTGGATTCACCAGCACCACAACCTGGAGCCACGGGATCGCCTCGAGTGCCTGCCACGGATAGTAGACACAGCCGAGGAAGGTGGTAGGGATCACGATCACCGAGAACACCAACGGCACCTGGGTGGGCGTGAAGGTCGTGCCAATGGCAAGTCCTGCCGCACCCGCGGTGATCGTAGAGAGCAGCAGCATGGCTATCAACAACGGCCAGCTGCCGATTCGGACTTCGACGTCTGTCGCCGGGACGATGTACAGAAGTGGAAAGACGATGCAGGCTGCAATAACGCCTTGGAAGGCCCCGAACAGAAGCTTCTCCAGAGCCACCGCCGCCGTGGGCAACGGCGCCATGACGCGGTCTTCGATCTCGCGACTTACGCTGAACTCGTTTACAAGTGGCAACGCCACCGCCGAGATGCCCTGGAACAAGACTGCGACGGCCACCAGCCCAGGGACGAGGACGGTCGCGAAGCTCGCGTCACCTGCCACCCCCACGTCCTGGCCGATCATCGGGAAGACATAGGCAAACACGAAGATGAACAACAGTGGCTGCATGACGGTGCGGATCGCAAAGGTTACGGCGGAACTCATCAAGACGTGCCAGTCCCGCAACCATAGACCCCAGAAGGACGCGGAATACAGCGAGGCGCGGGAACCCGCCTCCTCCCTGTTGAAGGTCGATCGCGAGGTAATGGAGCCGTTCAACTCACTCACGTAAGGCTCTTCCCGTCAGGGTGATGAACACGGTTTCCAGCGTCGGCTCGCTTATGGAGATGTCGCGCAGCCCCGCGGGCTGAGCTACTTCGACCACGCGCGGCAACAAGCCGTCACGTTCTCGCATGAAAAGCCTCAACACATCGTCGCCGGCCTCCACGCGCAGCACCCCGGGGAGATCCCGGAGCGGCCCTGCAACTTCCTCCGAAGGGTGCTGCACCTTGAGTTCCACCACGGTTTCGGCGCTCACCTGCCGCTTGAGTGCCACGGGAGTGTCGCACACGAGGATCTTGCCGAAATCGATGATGGCGATCTGCTGGCAGAGCCGGTCGGCTTCTTCCATGTAATGCGTGGTCAGGACGATGGTGGTTCCCGACCTGTGCAAATCCAGCAGCACATCCCACAACGCAATCCGGCTTTGAGGATCGAGGCCGGCGGACGGCTCGTCGAGAAACAACAGCTCCGGGTAATGAGCAACCGCTCGAACAATCAGCAGGCGTTGCGCCATGCCCCCGGAAAGAGTCTCGGGCATTGTGGAGGCCTTGTCCGACAAGCTGAAGCTCTCGAGCAGCTCGCCGGCGCGCCTCTTTGCAGACCGGGCCCCCATCCCGAAATAGCGGCAGTGAAATGCGACATTGTCGAACACCGTGCAGGAGCGGTCGAGCGTGTTGAACTGCGAGACCACCCCGATACGCTTGCGCACCATCGGCGGATCTTCGGTCACATCCAGACCGGTCACGGTCACCCGCCCGCTGCTCGGCACAACTCGCGTCGTGCACATCCCCACGGTCGTGGTCTTGCCTGCACCGTTGGGGCCCAGCAGCCCGAAGATCGTGCCCTCGGGGACCTCGAGGTCGATCCTTTCGACCGCCGTCACAGGTTCGGGGGCGGTGTAGACCTTCGTGAGCTCCTGGGCGTGGACGGCGAGACTCACGCCGCCCTGTCGGTAGAGTGGTGATCGATAAGGGACCGGCTTTGGGGAAGGGCGGACACAGGCTGTGGCTTCGTCATGTCGCCATCCATTGTGCCGTGCGGGGTGGTTCCCGCGTCCCATATGGTTGCCGAAGAGGTCGGGTCACATGGCGCGCTGCTCGCTTGGTCCCCTCCGCCCGTCGGAGATTGAGGGGAAGTGGGCCGGTCGCCTGTTCTTCACCTTCTCGCCACGGGTCCGCCACATCCCGGTCGCGCCAACTTCAACCGGCCGGAGGATCCTCCAGACGTGGTGATGCCCAGGTCGAGCTCGCCCCGGGTGTTGCGCCTTTGCTCGACATTCGAAGCCCCCGCCGGCGGCAGCCATGCCGACGCCCGCTTCGACCCGGTCGGCGGGATGCAGAACCACACCGGGGAGCTGACCAGAGAGCTCGATCGCCGGGGCGTCCTCCAGACCGTCATCACCGCTCGGCGCGTCGGCGCGCCGAGGCGGGAGACCCTGGGCCGCGGCGCGACCGTCTTCAGGCTCGGCCTGCCCGTGAACCGCCTGCGCCAGCTCTATGCGGTCCCTGCGGCGTTCCTCATCCCGGCGCACGCTCGCCGGATCGACGTCGTCCATGCCCATCTCGGTGAGGATCTCGCCGTCCTGCCCCTTGCGATGCTAGCCGCCAGGATCAGCCGCGCCCCCCTGGTGATCACGGTCCATTGCAGTCCCCGATACACGCTTGCGCGCGTGGACGTCAGGAGCGCGGTGCTCAAGTCATTGGGCGGCTGGATCGAGGGGCGCGCCGAAGCGGGTGCGGCCGCGGTGATAGCCATCACCCCCCGTCTCGCGGACCGTCTCACAGAAGGCGGGGTCGACCCCAAGCGCATCCACGTCATCCCTCCCGGAGTCAACCAGTCCATGTTCGAGGGGCCGTTCGGCCGCCCTCTGCCGGACACCGAGGGCCGCAGAGTCGTGTACGCGGGACGGCTGCACCGTTCCAAGTCGGTGAACACTCTGGTGGGGGCCGCGAAGCTCATGTCGTCGGATGCACGAGTGATCCTTGTCGGCGACGGCCCCCAGAGGGGCGCATTGGAGCGCAGCATCGAGGGGCTGGGCCTCGCCGATCGGATCCATATCACGGGCTTCGTGCCCCATGACACCGTGCCCGGACACTTGGCCCACGCCGATGTCGTGGTTCTCCCCTCTGTCTACGAGGAGCTCGGGTCGGTGCTGCTCGAGGCGATCCATCTCGGCCGCCCCATCGTCGCCTCCGACGCCGGGGGCATACCCGGGGTGATCCATCACGGGGACAACGGTCTGCTGGTGGCGCCGAACGACCCGGCGGCGTTGGCCCGGGGGATCGACCGGGTGTTGGGCGACCCCGTCCTGAGCGCCAAGTTGAGTGCCGGCGCTCGCCGCAGCGCTTCAAGGTACGACTGGAATCAGGTGACCGACAAGGTCCTGGCCCTCTACCGCTCGGTTATCCACGACCACCGGGGAGATTGACCGCGTCCCTCCGCCCTCGGCCCGCCGACCATCGGCCGGCCGCGGCCCAGTCCGAGCGGTGTGGTTGAGCGCACGAGAAGGCTTTTTCCGGCCCCCAACCACGTCATGGCGTGGTTCCCCGCACGAGAGTCCGTTCTCGGCGCGCTCGGCGACTTGGAGTTGCCTATCTCCGCTTTGCCGGGGCTGCTAGTCGGCGACTCGCAGGGCCACCGCCGGAGGGATCGACGACGCCTGTTGTGCGGGCCATGCAGTGGCCACCAACGAGGCAGCCAACGCCGTCCCGGTCAGAATGCCGAGCTGGCCCCAGGGGATTATCAGCTCGACCCCCTCCCCGAAGTCGCCGTTGTTCACCAACTGCGAAGCGGTTACCAGCGCCAGCGCCGCCCCCACCAGAATGCCCTCGAGGGCCACGAACCCCGCCTCCAGCACAAAGGCGCGCCGAACCTGATGGGCCTCGAATCCCAGCGAGCGCAGAACCCCGACATCACGCCGCCGCTCGCGCACGGCTCTCACCATCAGGACACCGAGGCCCGCCACTCCCACGACCAGACCGAGGGCCAGGTACCCCTGCATGAGATCGAAGAATTGCAAGCTGGCCTGCTGGGACTCCTCGATCAGCGACCGGAACGTCTGCGCCTCGACTCCGTTGCTCAGGAAGTCGCCCTGGATGCGATTGGTGACCGCGGTCGCC
>Ga0183260_10003238_pt1 | contig 13156 bp, 8 predicted proteins | sample AntDrymUQ4972206_2_FD_129768 | JGI IMG/M metagenome (GOLD analysis project Ga0183260, IMG submission 129768) | Polar desert sand microbial communities from Dry Valleys, Antarctica - metaG UQ497 (22.06) (version 2) (version 2) | ecosystem: Environmental > Terrestrial > Soil > Desert | place...
CGTTTCTGTGGCACTTCGTCTATCATGGCATTGCCAACATGACTGCACCCAAATGTTTACCGCTGTTCCTGCTTTCGGTATTATAGAAGCAATGCAAATGAACTATATTTATTATCATCGTACTATTGCTTTTAAATCCCTTCGCCGTCACATCGGCAATGCCTGAGCCGTTGTACGTCACCTTGCCAGCGGACATTTCGTTATTGGTCAGACATCTAACCTCAACTACCCACCGCACATTGCAGCACATTTGCAAGCACACAAATCCTGACACAGAAGCCAACTTGCAAAAGAGCTGCAATTTTGCTGACACACAGCAACCATCAACTTAGACAGACATTTCTATATATTCGCACCCGATAAAATTTTTTGCTTTTATAATGGCTTTTCTTGGTATTGGCACTAAGCATTATAAGGGTAATTTTTATTTTTATGTATTCGTGATTTAAATAAACTTTAATCAAAAAACTTAAATATGAAATGGTATGTTTTATCCTTAATTGCTTTACTTTTTTTTACTCCCGGTTGCGAGCCTCGAACAAGAGAAGAAGAACTTCAAAAAAAAGAGATTGCTTTAAATCAAAAAGAGCAGGAGCTTCTTTTAAAAGAGAAAACTTTACACCTAAAAGAACAGGAACTGCAACAGAGAGAACAAAAAATGGACAGCAGCTTAAAAACAGATACGACAAACCTTTACAATCCTGCATTAATTGGTAGGTGGTCGGTAAAAATGACGTGTATTGAAACCACCTGTACCGGCTCCGCTGTGGGTGATACAAAAAACGAGCAATGGGATATTTCTTACCAGGGCAAAACAATTATAGCAAAAGCAATGGCAGGCGATAAACTGGTTAGAATCTATACAGGATTTTTTACGGACAATAGAGTTGAATTGACGGAAGACACTGAAAGCACACCATCACAAACTGCAACAAAAATGGTAGTACGCCTGCAAATAGTTGATGAAACCAGTATTGACGGACAAAGAGAAATTGTACGGGAAGATGATTGCAAAGTAGTGTATGAGTTACAAATGAAAAAACAAGATTAATTAAGCAAGAAGAAGTATTATGTATTTATTGAATGACATAAATTTTACGCTGCCTCTAAGCAACCCGGTAATCATATTTTCATTGGTGCTTTTCATTATTCTGTTTGCGCCAATCTTATTGAATAACATAAAAGTTCCGCACATCATTGGGCTGATCCTTGCTGGCATAGTGATTGGGCCTTATGGGCTAAACCTTTTGTTGCGTGACAGCAGCATTGTACTTTTTGGTACTGTCGGATTATTGTATATCATGTTTACAGCGGGGCTTGAAATAGATCTCGAAGAATTTAGAAAGAACCGTTTTAAAAGCTTTGTATTTGGTTTGTTCACGTTTTTATTCCCGATGGCGCTTGGGTGTTTTACCGTTTACTATGTATTGAATTTTAGCTTTCCCTCGTCTCTGCTACTAGGAAGTATGTTTGCTTCGCATACTTTGCTTGCCTATCCCATTGCAAGCAGGTATGGAATTTCAAGAATACGATCGGTTACTTTAACCATTGGCGGAACGATCATTGCCGACATACTGGCTTTGCTGGTACTGGCAGGTGTAACCGGTATGACAAAGGGTGAGATCACAGCAGGTTTTTGGGTGCAACTGGCGATTGCTACCATTATTTTTGGTTGCATTGTTTTCTTTGTGTTTCCATTAATTGCACGCTGGTTTTTCAAAAATTTTGATGACGCGGTCTCTCAATATATTTTCGTGCTGGCGATGGTTTTCCTGGGTTCTTTTCTTGCTGAGCTTGCAGGATTGGAACCGATAATAGGAGCGTTTTTAGCAGGGCTTGCACTCAACAGATTTATTCCGCATTCATCTGCCTTAATGAACCGCATTGAATTTGTAGGCAACGCTTTCTTCATTCCTTTCTTCCTTATCAGTGTGGGTATGCTGGTGGATTTTAGTGTTCTTTTTAAAGGCTTTGGCGCTTTGAAAGTAGCAGGTCTAATGACGGTAATTGCTATTCTTTCAAAATATATTGCTGCACTGGTTACACAAAAAACATTTCGCCTTTCAGGGCAGGAACGCCAAATGATCTTTGGATTAAGCACGGCAAGAGTGGGCGCTACTTTGGCTGTTGTATTGGTTGGATATAACATCATCATCGGCGAAACGCCATCAGGAGAACCAATACGATTATTGAATGAAGATGTTTTAAATGGAGCCGTCATCATGATCCTGATTACCTGCACCATCAGTTCTTTTATTGTTGAGAAAACAGCACGCCAGCTTGCTTTGAAAGAAGAGAATGTTTCATCAGATAAAAGCGGTGCCAATGAAAAAATATTGATCTCCTTAGCCTATCCTGAAACCGTAACTGAACTGATTGATATTGGCTTAATGCTAAAGCCTAAAAGAAGCAGCATTCCTGTTTATGCCTTAAATATTGTGAGCGATGAAAGCGATGAAAATAAAACAACCGCCATCGCTAAAAAGATGATGGAGAAAGCGGTATCTCATGCCGCTGCAACAGGGCATATCATATTGCCTATTACAAGGTTTGATATGAATATCAGCAATGGCATAATTTATACCCTGAAAGAACAAAACATTACCGATCTTTTAATTGGCTTGCACCACCAGGCTAATCCAAAAAATTTTTTAGGTCCTACCGCGGAACGAATTTTAAAACATACGGCGGAAACTGTTTTCATTTATAAGTCTGTTCAACCCTTCAATACATTAAAAAGAATGATAGTTGCGGTTACGGTAAATGCAGAATTAGAGCCTGGTTTCAGCCACTGGTTCGCTAAGCTTTGTACCATAGCTAAAGAAGCAGGTTTGCCCATAGAATTTTATGCCGGTAATAAAACCCTTAAAGAGTTACAGGATCAGCAAAGCGTTCAAAAAACAGAAGGCAAAATGAGCTTCCTTGAGTTTATCAATTGGGATGATTTTTTAATTTTCAGTCGGGAAGTAAAGAAAAACGACCTGCTTGTAATTGTTTCTTCCCGCAAGGGTCATATTTCATACCAGGCTTCGCTGGAAAAGCTTCCCTATTACTTGTCTAATTATTTTACGGATAGCAGTTTTATAATGTTATACCCTCAACAAATTGAACAGGGAATTAAAATGAATGATGTGCAATATGTAGACAGCACTTTAGCTGAAACAATTTCTGATAAAGTGGCTTCAGTGGCTAAAGGGAAAGGTCTTTTAGGAAAGTTATTCAAAGGTAAATAGCAAGATAATAACCTTTAAGTGATTTACTTGTTTTGGTTTTTGTACTTACTAAATTTCAGTCTACATCAAAAACTATGATTATGTGCACTAATAAACCTAATAATCAAATGCATCCTTAATTTTTTATTAGGCCTTTTCTGTTTTCTATTGCTGATGAGTTCCTGGGTTTTGCTGCCGGAGTTCTGGTTTTTCTATTACAAATTCAATTGACGCATTAAATCAAGTGAATTTGTTGCAAAAGGAGAACTGAACATTTTCAGGACGATACACACCTAACCAGGCGCATCTATCCACAGGTGCATTAAAGCGGGTTTGGAAAGCCTACAGGCGCAAAAAACCTGAGTGGGGAGATTTGGCAGAGGCATAAGCTGAAGAATGATAATAAAAAAGGTTGCCTGGTAAAAGACAACCTTAAAGTAATCCCGATAATTATCGGGACCACAGCATCAGTTGATTCCTGTTGGGTTTAGATCTCCCCAGAACTAAAACACCAAGTCCGCTTCAACTGATAAAACAAAGATGAATAACTAAACTCAAAACGTAAAACACAGGCATCTTATCCAACTGTGAATGACCTAAAAAAGAGTCAACCTAAATCAGGACGAGACAAATTGTGCCAGGTGCAAAACTTTTTCGGAAACAATTAAATTTTCGTTTTCAATCCGGCACTGGTTACCGGTTAACTCCCACCGGGAAATTCATTAATAGTGTCTGCATCATACAACGGGCAAGCTCCTTTTTGCGTGGCTACGAAAGCTCCGAGCTTTGAGGCATACTCAAGCATATCATCGGCAGGAGATCCGTCCATCCATTTACTTAGAAGGCCGGCAAGAAAAGCGTCTCCACTCCCCACCGTATCTGCTACCTTTATCTTGTAACCCGGATGCTTATAAAGCTCTCCATCCATGTATAGCAATGCACCGTTTGCACCCAGGGTTACAATAAAAATTTCCAGGTTTAATTTATCAGCTATGGCTTTTATTTTATCTTCCCTGTTATTGAAATCAGTAAACCAGCGGGCTACAATATCCAGCTCTTCATGATTCATTTTTAGAATATCTGCTCTTTGCACCAGGTGGGATAATACTTCTTTGTTGTAATGTGGCGGACGAAGGTTGATGTCCAGAACTTTTTTATTGGCAGCATCCAGTAAACGCATCAGGGTATTGCGGGATACTTCGCTTCTTGCAGACAGGCTGCCATAAACTAAACAAGATGCATTCTTTACCAGTTGTTCGCCTGCTGCATCCCATGGTATAAAATCCCATGCCACGGGCTCCACTATGTCGTATCGCATATCATGGCTGGCATCTGCTACTCCATATACCTTGCCGGTTTCATGCGCATTGTCTGTAACAAAAAAAGAGGTATCAATGCCCCGGGCGCTAAAAACATTTTTAAGCTGCCGGCCGTCTTCGTCATTGCCAATGCAGGTAATAACAGCAGGTTCTTTTTTGTGCTTGTGCAAATGATAAGCAACATTCACCGGTGCGCCACCGGGTTCCTTACCCGTGGGAAGAATATCCCACAATACTTCTCCGAAACAAACAACAGGATATTTAAGTTGTACCATCTAAAATGAAATAAAAATTATTTAAATAGTTTTTGCCTGCGCTTCTTCCGGGCTGGCATATTCTCCCTGCGGATCGGGCAGGCTGTGAAACACTGAATGCTGCAGCGCAACAACAGCTGATGCTGTATACAATCCAATACCATTTCCTGAAAAAGTATAATCCATTAATGTTAGTTCAACAATACCATTTATAGAAAGCTCGATATAATTACCATAGCGGATGAGCCGGAAATGAATGGATGGATTATCGCCAATTGCAAAAACAGCAGATTGAATATCATGAAATATAAAATTATTTTTAACATCATAAGGGTTGAAACCCCAGCTTCTTATCTTAGTAAGACCGGCTTTAAGATTAAAAGAAATATAATAACCATTACCCTCCTCATCGGCATCGCATACCAGGCCAAGTTTACCCATACCCTCTGCAGTAAGCAGGCCTTCCCAAATAAAACTACCGGAAGGTTTGTGCATACAAAAAATTTCATAGCCACTGCGGGATCCGCAAGTCCATTTGTCATGGGCTAGTGTAAGTGAAGCCGTAGGGTTATTCAACAATTGCTTTACAGGCCCAAACTGTGGCTGCAATATGGTTTTAACAACCATCATATCCCAGCGATAATAGGTTTTCAATACCAGCCTCCCGTTCTCATCCGTACTTAATTGCTTGGGCGGTGGCAGTACCCGTAATGCATTGATGCCACCAGCGTAAAATAAGTTATAAATAAGTAGGTGCTGTCCGTCGGATACGGTCCTGGCGGCATAATTGCCTTGCGGCAGTATCACATCTTCATGAAAAGAATGATATTCACCAAAAAAATCCGGTGCAAACCAGTAACGCACTTTTACATCCTCCCTGATAGATCCCAGCAGGTAAAAACGTCCGTTCAATTCAAACACGCAGGGGCATTCAATATCATCATACATCATTGGGTAAAGCAATGGCGGCATGAGCTGAAAAGTATCGTTTGTTATTTTTACGATGCCTACACAGCCTCTCCTCGATATCGGGCCATACAAAGTTCTGGCGGCCATTATCAGGTAGGTTTCACCCTTATGATCAAATTTAAAAGGATCCCTGAAACTCAGCCATTTACGGGGATTTTTCTCATGTGTTTCATAATAAATGCCTTTGGGCGCAATGGGATATATAGATTTCTGGTCTTTTACCCAATCGGTCAGATTTGTAGACCAGGCAAAGCCAATACGGGAAACAATGCCCCGGTCTCTTCGCTGCAGCCCGGTATAATACATGTGAAAGACCTCTGCCTCTTCCACCACATGCATGGTCCAGAGCATATCATCATCCCATTCGCCGGGATGCCCTACAAACAATGCATTGTTTACCCTTGCCCAGGAAATACCATCATTGGAAATAGCATGTGCAATGTAATCGTGGTTGGGAATAATGAGGTGAAAGAGATGGTAAACACCATCCTTAATGATTACGGTAATATCGCCGATTTCCCAATCGCTGAAACCTGATCCTGAGTACATACAAATGTTTCAATGAGTTAATACATTAAGATATAACCTCTAAGCGGTTTAGGTTACTTTTATAAAGTTAACTAAAAGGAAAAGTATGATGGAATATTACATACAGTTATACAGTCCACATGGCTTAATAAGATTTCATGAACCTGAGATCGGGCGAGATAAAGACACCGGTGGACAGGTAAAATATGTCCTCGAATTATTGGAAAATCTTTCCAGGCATCCACAGGTTAGAAAAGTTGATTTATTCACCAGGAAAATAGTTGATAAAAGGGTTTCTTCTTCCTATGAAAAAGAAGTAGAGACTGTTAATGAAAAAGCCCGCATCATTCGGATAAATTGTGGAGGTAACAGTTATCGTGCAAAAGAGACTTTGTGGGAATACCTGGATGAATTTATAGACAAAACACTTCGTTTTATAGAACATGAAAATGACCGGCCCGATGTAGTGCACGGCCATTATGCCGATGGCAACTACCTGGCGGCACAGGTGAGTGAAATATTTGGTATTCCGTTCCTGGCTACAGGGCACTCACTGGGCCTCAATAAAAAAGAACTGTTGTTATCCCAGGGATTAAGTGAAGAAAAAATTGAAGAAAAATTCAACATGCAGCGGCGCATTGAAACGGAGGAAAATATACTGCAGTCTGCAGATATGTTCATTGTAAGCACGGAGCACATTATTACCAGCCAGTATTCAAAATACAAAAACTTTTCAGCGGCTCGTTTCGAAGTTATTCCACCAGGCATAAATGCCGATGTGTTCTATCCTTTTTACCGGTTAGACATGCCCTCTTTTAAAATGTCGGTAGAACAGGAGCAGGCATTGTATCGGGTGAATTCTGATATTGAACGCTTTTTATTTAATCCTGCCAAGCCGTTAATATTATCCATTGGACGGGCAGACAAGCGGAAGAATTTTGAGACCATCATCCAATCTTACGGCCAGGATAAGGAATTGCAGGCTATGGCAAACCTGGCAATTTTTGCAGGTGTAAGAAAAGATATCAGCCAGATGCCGCCTGATGAAAAAGATATTCTAACCAACCTGCTATTGATGCTGGACAAATATGACCTGTATGGTAAAATGGCTATTCCAAAAAAGAATGATCCTAAACTGGATGTTCCGGAAATATACCGGCTGGCAGGCAGGAGAAAAGGTGTGTTCGTTAACGCAACCCCGGGAGAAAACTTTGGGCTTACGATCGTTGAAGCAGCGGCTTGCGGACTACCGGTGATTGCCTCTCCTACCGGAGGGCCTAAGGAGATATTGGAACAATGCGAAAACGGTTTGTTGATAGATGTGGAAGATCCCAAAGCCATTGCTGCAGCTTTGAAAAAAATAATTTCAGATAGTGCCCTTTGGGAAAAATATTCTGTCAATGGTATAAATAATTCCTATCAGCTGTATTCATGGACATCCTTTGCTGAAAAGTACATGGAAGTAGTGAGTAATTTATACCGGCAGAGAAGTGATACCTCCTTAAATTTTGTCAATAAAACCGCCTACGGTAAAAAACTGGTTAGTGCGAAATTGTTTGTCATCAGTGATCTTGACGGTACTTTGGTAGAAGGCACCGACGTTACAGGCCTTAAAGAATTTAGTGAATGGATCCATGATAGAAGGAAGGATGTTGCATTTGGTATTGCCAGTGGTAGAAACAGGACAATCACCGAAGAAGCGATTATTAAGTACGGCCTGCCCAAGCCTGACATTATTATTTGCTCTGCAGGTTCAGAAATTTATTACACCGATAAATTTATCGCTGACAAAGGGTGGGACAGCCACATAGATTACCAATGGAAAAGAGATGAGCTGAAGTCGGCACTTAAAAAATTCCCCGGTATCCGCCTGCAGGAAGATGCAGCGCAATGGCCTTACAAACTGAGCTACTATGTAGAAGAGCATTTTAACGACGATGATCTTGCCAACCTTTACAAATTTTTAGACGATCATAAACTACGGGCTAAATTATTGCTTACCGATAATAAGTTCCTGGATCTGCTGCCCTTCAGGGCCAGCAAGGGAAATGCTGTTCGATACCTGGGATATAAATGGAACCTGCCTCAGGACAGGATTATTACTGCTGGTAATGGCGGTAATGACAAAGACATGCTTACCGGGAAAACAAGATCTATTGTTGTGTCCAACTACAGTGCTGAATTGGAAGAATTGAAGAAGAATAGGGCTGTCTATTTTTCACCCTATGCCAAAGCTGTGGGCGTGCTGGATGGAATTCATTTTCATATGGATGCCATGGACGAGCTAAAAAGTTAATACAATGCTTTGTTCCGCTTGCGTTTACATTACCGTTGGAATACCAAGCATACGGGTTTTACCGTTGCTCTTGGGAAGGGTTACCCCTAAGATGGGTTGTGCAGATAACGACCATTGATAATGCTTAGAACTATTGCTTCTCTATCTTTTTGGATACTTTGCTTTAGTTCACTCACCCCCAAACCATCAAAACCTGCCGAACCTTTGTTGGCAAGCACTTGTTTGTAGGCGAGGTGCAAGTTTCTGCGGTTGATTACCTGTTCAATCATCTCGTTTACTTTTCTTCTTTCCCTGTTCCGCTTAATGCATGGCTTCCGCCGCGGCGGATCCACATGTAGTTGCCCACACTACAGACACTTTGAATATAACGAAAGCATCTCAAAATGAGGCTTTAAAGTTTCTCAAAGTTCTTTCGGAATTATTAGAAATTGAAATGGATAAACAAATAAAGCAACTTCTAATAACTTGGAAAAAATAATCCGCGCCTAACACGCTTTTGTGCAATTAGGGCATGACGGAAGTACAATCAACAACAGTACATATCCCAGCTTTATATCCAGCGGATGGAATTCTGCCAGGCATTAATTCTTATCATCAACTTTTAATTATAAATTTAGCTTCGGTTTCCGGCGGACAGTTGGTCAATTCCCCAACTGCACAAAGCCTCGGCCGATAGACAAAATTGCCACGTACACAAATCCTACAATTGACTTCATTTGGCGACGCAAAAGTCCGCTGTCAAAATATTCATTATGCCGCCAAATTCCCGCCAATTTAATTTTCTCTATCGGCTCAGGCAAAAACATTTGGAGGTCTTTTCTGTGGCACTTCGTCTATCATGGCATTGCCAAGATGACTGCACCCAAATGTTTACCGCTGTTCCTGCTTTCGGTATTATAAAAGCAATACAAAAGCCTATCTTTATTATCATCGTACTTGCTTTTAAGCCCTTCGCCGTCACATCGGCAATGCCTGAGCCGTCAGACTGTCTTAAAACTCCTAAAACTAACAGATGTATTCGGACTGGTGATGGAGCAGGATTTCATATATCCAATTCTAATCACCTTCATTTTAGTTGTTGGACAGACTGCCATTAGCAGCAACCCACCACCCCCCAGACAATACACTATTGGTCTTACAATTAAGAACTCAACAATCCACCGCACATTTTGGCACATTTGCATGCACACAGCCATGACACAAAGCTGACTTGCAAAAGAGCCAAAATTTTCCTGACACAAATGCAACCTTTCTTACATTCTGCATTAGGTAGAAAAGCTAAAATGTTTTTAAAAGCAATCGCCACCGCCATCACACTTCTTTATTCTCTCTCACTCTTTGCACAAGACATCCTGAACGCAAAAGAAATCAAGTTATTTACCGATAGCTTTTTTATTTCAAGCCAAGACAGATTTGCTGCCCTTGGCATTTGCATTGTAAAGGACACAAGTATTCTTTACCAGGCAGCTTATGGCATAACCGATTTTAATAAGCCAGACAAAAATCAGGCTTCACCTGCAAAAACAGTTTTTGGCGCAGCTTCCGTAAGTAAGCTTTTTACTGCAACGGCATTAATGCAATTAGTTGAGAAGGGCAAAGTGAATTTAGATGAGGACATCAGGAAATATCTTACATGGCTGCAAATCAAATTTGCCAACAATCAGAAAATTACGGTACGTCAACTACTAACACATACGGCAGGCATAGAAGATGGCATGATTGGAGTAAATTATAATGATGCAAGGTTTCCGGTAGCAATGGAAACATTTTTTAAAGAACATAAACCCAAAATAGTTTTTGCACCCGGAAAACAAATGAATTATTCTAACAGATGCATGGCTTTAGCCGGGCTTATTATTGAAACCGTTTCCGGTATTCCCTTTTATGAATATGTAGAAAAAAATATTTTCGTTCCTCTTCAAATGCAACACAGTTCTTTCAGGCAACCATTACCTGATACGCTTAAACAAAAAAGTTTACAATACTTGCCCGAGTTAGATAATGATTTTCTCATAACATATCCTTCCGGTTCATTGTTTACAACGGTAGCAGACATGGGCAATTTTATAATAGCCCATTTAAATATTGGACTGTTTAAAGGTTTAAAAATTTTGAATGCATCCACTATTCAGTTAATGCAAAGTCAGCAATTCACGCCCCACAAGAGTATTCCATTTATGAATATGGCTTTTATGGAAATTAATTACAACGGTAATAAAATTCTTTATCATACCGGTTCAAGGTATTATAATACAATTCTCATTCTTATTCCGGAATTAAAGGTTGGTGTTTATATAGCCATGAATGGAGACGGTTCTGTCAGGAAGGATTATCTTAAACACTTTCTGCAAAAATATTTGCCCGAAAAAAAACAAACTCCAAAACACTACAAAAATGTTAACCTCGAACCTTTTACAGGAGTTTATCGCCTTAATGTTGGAAGCAGGACTACTATTGAAATGCTTCCTGTAATGATTATGCAAGCAAAAGTTAGGATTAAAGGAAATCAACTTACTCTTGATGCAATGGGAATTAAATCTGTCACTCTTTCACCTGTTGATAAAAATATATTTATGGGTGACGATGGTGGATATTATGCCTTTGAGCTAAAAGACAACAAAGCTTTCAGATTATTCAGAAGTAATGTTCTATGGGATGACCCCATGACTTTTACACAAATATCTTTTTATGAAAACGGAATATTTCATGGCATCCTTTTACTTTTTTCCGTAGTAATTCTTATTAGCATGTTTTTTATCTGGTCGTTCAAAATTATTTTCGGAAAGTTCTATTTTAAAAATTTCAACACCTTTATTCGCCTGACTTCCATTTTGAGCTATTCAAGTATTGTTTTTTTTATTATGCCAATTCTTATAGCTATAGGATTTATTCTAACCGGCGATTATGCCACGCATGTCAAATCAAACTTATATCTTTTGTTCACATTTTTTAATGTATCAATTGCATTAGGAATTATTGTTTTATGCCTTCTTTTCTATTTATTTAAATTTAAAATTGGAAGTAAATCATTTAAGGTACAGCTTTCAATAGTTTCATTTGCATTTATGGCACTTCTTTGCATTGGGTTGTATTGGAACTTAGTGGGCTATCACTTTAAATAAACCATACACAGGTGAACAGTGTGAAGGAGAAAGAAATAGTTGAAAAAGCGAAAAATGACCAAAAGGCATTCGCAATACTATATGATAAATATTATAACGCTATTTTATCTTATGCTTATCACCGCACACTTGATATGGAATTAGCAAATGACATTACTTCTGAAACATTTCTTAAAGCGTTTAATGGCATTAGTCGTTTCACATGGCGCGACATAAGTTTTGGTGCCTGGCTTTACCGGATTGCCACCAACGAAGTGAACATGTATTTCAGGAAAGGAAAATACAAACCTATTTCCCTAAACTATCTTCATAACCAATTCGGTTTTGATGCAATAGATTTCTCAACGACAGAAGCAGAACAAAGCAGGCAGGAAAGTAAAGAGAAAAAATATCAGGATTTTATTTTTCTTCAATCCAAAATAAAAGATTTGCCTGTTAAATATCAGGAGGTATTGGCATTAAAATATTTTGAGCAAAAATCCATTATAGAAATTGCCGTGATACTTCAAAAAAAAGAAGGAACAATCAAATCACTTTTATCAAGAGGAATTAAAAAACTAAAAGAGTTTTTACAATAACATGCAACCCAAAGAAAAAATTGCATTAATATATTAAAATGAAAAAAGAAGAGTTACAAAATAAACTGGAAAATCTTACGCTGCCCGAAATTAATCCCGGTCAGCATAAAGACAATCTGCGCCTTACACTGCTAAATATGAGTCGGTCTCATAAAATGGGCTATGCCTTTGTTATTATTCCATTGCTTTTTCTTTTTGGAATATTCCTAACACGTGTTTTAAACCTGCACATTCCTTTAATTGACGACTTTGAACAGCTTATGTCAAGATGGGATAAGGTTTCATATTTAAAACCCGTTTTCCCTATTCTTTTTCTTTTTTTACCTTTTATAGCTCTTGTAGTAAGCCTTTTGGCATCACTTTATTTTTCATGGAATGCCAAATCAAAAGAATTAAATATTATCTACCGGTTTCGGTGGGGTAATTTTCTTATCATAGTTATTTCGCTTTTTATACTCATGATATTTTTTGCCTATTTAATAATGGAAAATCGCTAAAGGCACAAAAGCACACACATTTGCAAGTACACAAAGCCAGTTTCGGCTGAATAACGCCAACTACATAAACATACAATGAACATTTTATTATAAATTTAGCAGCATTTACGGAGCACACGGAATTCTAATATCCCACCTTCACAAAGCACTAACGATAGACCAAAATGCCACGTACACATCCTTCAATTGCTTCATTTGCGCCGCCGGATACTTCTTATCTAAAAAGAGTGTTAGGCGCAAATTCCCGCCAATTCAATTTTGTCTATCGGCCTCAGGCAAAAACATTTGGAGGTCTTTTCTGTGGCACTTCGTCTATCATGGCATTGCCAAGATGACTGCACCCAAATGTTTACCGCTGTTCCTGCTTTCGGTATTTTATAA
>Ga0183260_10003239_pt1 | contig 13155 bp, 9 predicted proteins | sample AntDrymUQ4972206_2_FD_129768 | JGI IMG/M metagenome (GOLD analysis project Ga0183260, IMG submission 129768) | Polar desert sand microbial communities from Dry Valleys, Antarctica - metaG UQ497 (22.06) (version 2) (version 2) | ecosystem: Environmental > Terrestrial > Soil > Desert | place...
CGTGCTGGATCCCGGCTGCCAGTTGCCACTCGCGGACACCGTGCTGCCGCCGGGACCGGCAACAGCCACGCGTACATTTCCCCACTGGCTCGAGTAGTACCAGCGCTGGCCGAGCACGGGTTCGATGCGCGTAAAGAGGCCGTCGCCGCCGAGACGCGTGTTCCAGGGAGACGGACCGGGCTGCACGCCGCCGAGCCACTGCACGGTGCTGGAGCCGTTGTCCTGCGCGCCGCCGCTCGCGCCGCGGTTGGTCGCCGTCGCGAAGTTGGCGGTGATGTCGCCCGAGTAGAACTCGATGGTGTTGATGGTGTTGTTGAGCGTGATGAAAGCAGGCGTGGGGGCCGCAGCATTGGTGCTGAGCCACATGCCGCCGTCGCTGCCAATGAGCAGCACGTTCGGATCGTTGCCGACGTACGCGCGCGCGTGATGATCGACGTGCATGTTGCTGCCGCCGATGCGCGAGAAGCTGGCGCCGCCGTTCTGCGAGCGGAAGAGGTTGAGTGCGCTGCCGATCACGATGTCGGGATTGGTTGGGTCGACCGTGAGTCCCGCGTCGTACCACATCTGGCTGCCTTCCTGTCCGCCGTAGGCGTTGTCCGTGCCGACCGGTATCCAGGTGGTGCCCTGGTTCAGGGACTTCCACACGCCGCTGATGCCATTCTCCAGGGTCGTATCGGAAATCTGCGCGTACAGCACCTGTGTGTTGGACGGGGCCACCGCGATTTCGATGCGACCGTTGGTGGTCGCACCCGCGACACCGTTGCCGGTGCCGACAGGCCAGTTGTCGTCGAGCAAGACCCAGCCCGCAGGGCAGCCCGACAGAGGGAGGGTCGCCCGATACACGCCATTTGCCCCGTTCTGGTCAAGGTCGGGTTGCACCGGCGTCGGCGCGCCGCGCGTGCCGATCGCTGCGATGAGCGTGGTGGTCGCACCTGCGTCGATCGCCAGCAGGCCGGTCGTATCCTGGCGCTGCGTCGTGTGCGGATTGGTCAGGCAAGGGCCCGCCCACGACTGCCCGGCGTCGTACGAGAGAAACAGCCCGGTCTTGGTGCCGACGATGAGGTTGTCGCTGTCGTTGGGATCGACTACGACCTTGCCAATGGCCTGGTACTGCGGGAAGCCGAGCCCTGCACTCGGTCCATAAAACGGGTTGAACACGTCCATGCCCAGCATTGACCACGTCTCGCCCTGGTCGGTGCTCTTGAGCAGGCCCGCCGCGCCGAACGAAAACGTCCCGAAGCGAAGGTCGCCGGTGCCCGCGTAGATCGTGTTGCGGTCGTTGGGGTCGATGGCGAGATCGCCGATCGCGATGTTGGCGATCTCGGGCAGGTCGGTTTTCACCGTCCACGTCGTTGCGGCCGAGCAGCAGTTCGTTGTCTTCCAGACACCGCCACCGTCGGATCCAAAGTAGGCGATGGTCGGGTCCACGGGATCCACCACGATCGCGTTGACGCGCCCGGACGCTGCGCCCGCGCCCGGATTGAGCGGCTGCGGACCGATTGCAGTGAATGTCCCGTTGCCGAGAAAGGACTTCGCCCGACCGCGGACGACTTCGGAACCGCGCGGGATACCTGGTGCGACAGCGCGCGCTTCGCGAGCCGATTCGATCAGCCACTGCGGCTCGAACCGGCCGGTCGGATATGTGACCTGCACGGCGCGCAGATCGCCGTCGGAGGGGGTCCGGCCCCCCGCGATGTCGTACCAGGCTTCGGTCGCCGTAGACGCGCCGGCGTCGGCGGACTGCGTAATCCTTTCCGAAGCGTCGCGCGTCGACTGCATCGCGCAACCGGCGAGGGAGACGAGTACTGCACTGGTCAGGGCGGCGGGGAACAGGGGTCGACCGCGCGTCTTCACGATCCAGGCAAGCGGCTGACGTGCAGCATGGCCAATCGGGCTTGCGACCGCTGCAGGATTGCTGGCGCCAATGGGTCTCGGCGATCGTACGCGCAAGAAAGCAAAATTCATCTCGTCAGGCCTGCGGGGAGAGCCAGCTAGCGAGTCGCCATGCCAAAACGACGGGCGACGGAAACTCTGCCAAAGCGCATCGGACAAAAACTTCTTCACAGAGCCGGGGTGATTGCGGTTCGATGCACCTGCTGTGGTGATACTCGCAGTATTGGAGAGCCAGTGATCACCATTCATCGGCTTGGGTCAAACGTCCGGCGTTTCGCTGGCTATGGTGCCACGTCACAATGGACACAGGTTTAGGAGTGACCGCATGAAATCTCGCAATCTCGTCGTGCTGATGTTCATGCTGTTCTGCAGTCGCGGCTTCGCAGCTGCGACGCAGGCAGCGCACGTCCCGGAAACTGCAAAGGAGCTCCACGCGCTGTTCGAGGCGGACTGGCAGCGCCAGCTGCGCGAGAACCCGCTGGCTGCCAGCGACATCGGTGACCTGCGCTACAACCACCTGTTGCCGGATCGCAGCCCCGCGGCGATTGCGCGGCAGCAAGCCGGGGTTCGCCGCTCGCTCGAGAAACTCGAGGCGCTCGATCGCGCGGCGCTTTCCGAGGCCGATCGCCTCAACTACGACATCTACCGCACGCTGCTGAAGGACTCCATCGCCAGCTTCGCGTTTCGCACCGAGCTGATGCCGGTCGACCAGCGCGGTGGCGTGCATGCGCTGGCGGTGTCGGCGACGCAGTACGTGCGCTTCGCCACCGCCAAGGACTATCGCGACTGGACTGCGCGCCTGCGCTCGTTTGGTACGTACACCGACCAGACCATTGCGCTGATGCGCGAGGGCATGCGCACCGGATGGACGCCGCCGCGCGCGATCATGTCGCGCGTGCCGAAGCAGATCGCGGAGCAGGCGGGCGCGAAGCCCGAAGCGAGCAGCTTCTATGCGCCGTTCGTGAAAATGCCGAAATCGATATCCGCGGCGGAACAGGCAAGGCTTCGCAACGAGGGAGCGAAGGCAGTTACTGAAATCGTGCTGCCCGCACTGCAACGCTTCCAGACTTTCTTCAACGACGAATACCTGCCCGCCACGCGCGAGACAGTCGCGGCCGGAGCACTGCCCGAAGGCAAGGCGTACTACGAGTATCTGGCACGCAGTTACACCACTACCGAGCTGAGCGCCGACGAGATCCACGCCATCGGCCTCGGTGAAGTCGCGCGCATCCGCGCCGCGATGGAGAAGATACGCAAGGAAGTGAAGTTCGAGGGTTCGCTGGGCGAGTTCTTCGAGCACCTGCGTACGGATCCGAAGTTCTTCCACAAGACACCGGAAGAGTTGCTCAACGCGTATCGCGCCCTCACGCGTCGCATGGACCCGGAGCTGGTCAAGGTGTTCGGCAAACTGCCGCGCACACCGTATGGAGTGGTGCCGATTCCGGCGAGCAGCGCGCCCGACACGACGACGGCGTACTACAACGGACCTGCAGCGGACGGCAGTCGCGCGGGCAACTACTACGTCAATCTCTACAAGCCCGAGAGTCGCCCGATCTGGGAAATGGTGCCGCTGTCGTTGCACGAAGCAGTGCCGGGCCACCACCTGCAGATCGCGCTGTCGCTGGAACAACCCGAACAGCCGATGTTCCGGCGGCTCTCGCCCTTCACGGCATTCGTCGAAGGCTGGGGCCTGTACGCGGAGCGGCTGGGCCACGACATGGGCCTGTACGACGATCCGTACGACCGCATGGGCCAGCTCGCGTACGAGATGTGGCGCGCCGTGCGCCTGGTCGTCGACACGGGGATGCATGCGAAGGGCTGGAGCCGCGACCGCGCGATCGCCTACTTCAAGGACAACGCACCGAAGACCGAGCAGGACATCGTCAACGAGATCGACCGCTACATCGGCACGCCGGGGCAGGCGCTCGCGTACAAGATCGGGCAGCTCAAGATCAGCGAACTGCGCGCACGCGGCGAGGCGAAGCTCGGGGAGAAATTCGACGTGCGCGCGTTCCACGACGAGCTCATGAGCACCGGTGCGGTGCCGCTGTCGGTACTCGAGGCCCGCATGGATGCGTGGATCATGGCGCGCGCCGCGGACGCGACGAAGCTGTAACCGGGCGCATAACGAGCATGTCCCACAGAGGACAAGCGCTGACGGGAGTCGCTCCATCCCGCGCCGACTTCTGTAGGAGCGGCGCGAGCCGCGATCACAATCCAGAGGACGCTCCACGCGGACCGCTTCGGAGTGGCACCGGTGCGTGGCTTGATCGCGAAACGCGGATGATCGGCGTGTGCGCGGCTGGGGCGGCTCCTACAGGTGCCTGACGCAGTGGCGACAAACGCTGCTTGGCGCATCCATTACGCTGCTTGCGATGAACGCGCGCGCATCCACCCCACCTGACGCCGACCCCGCGGCGCAAATTCGCGCGATCGCGGACACGTGCGTCAAGTGCGGCCTCTGCATCGAGCGCTGCCCGAGTTACCGGGTGCTGCAGCGCGAGCAGGACTCGCCGCGCGGCCGCATCGCGCTGGCCGACGCGATGGCCCGGGGCCAGTTGTCGCCGGACGATCCCGGCGCGCTTGCCGCGCTCGATCGCTGCCTCAACTGCGGCACCTGCACGCGCGTGTGTCCCGCGGACGTCGACTACGCGCGGTTGATCGACCTGACGCGCGCGACCTTTCCCGCGCCACAGCCCGTTGCACGACGCGGAGCCCGATGGCTGACGCGCCATCGCAACGTGTTGCGTGCATTGCGGCCCGTGGCCCGGGTTGCGGCCCGCAGCGCGTTGCTGCGCCGCGTGCTGCCGAACGCAACGCCACTGCGCGATGCGCTGGCGGCGTGCTCGGCTGAGCGCGACGACACGCCCGTGCAAGCCTTCACTCCAGCGATCGGGCCGCGACGTGGCAGCGTGGCGTTGTTTCGCGGTTGCGTGGCCGGCGTGCTCGATGCCGACACCCAGCAAGCCGCCGTGCGCGTGCTGGTGCGCCTCGGCTTCGATGTGCACGCTCCTGGCGGCGATCACTGCTGCGGGGCGTTCGACCGGCATCACGGGTACGCAACGCAGGCCACCGAACGCGCCGGGCATGCGCGCACGCGCTACCGCGCATTACCGGTTGAGCAAGTGCTCGGCACGGTCACCGGTTGCCATGCACAGCTCCGCGACGCGGTGTTCGCGGGCACGAGCCTCCCATTCGATGACTTGTTCGGCTTCCTCGACCGCGATGCGGTGTTGCCTACGTTGTCGCATCGCCCCGTGCCGAGGCGCGTGATGCTCCACGTGCCCTGCACGCAGCGAGATGTGCAAGGTGACGAGGCCGCCGTGATGCGCGTGCTTGCGCGCATTCCGGATCTCGACGTGGTGCGGCTTCCCGAGGAACCCGCGTGCTGCGGCGCGGCGGGCACGTACTTCGTCGACCACCCGCAGGTTGCCAATGCGCTGCGGGCCGAACGCGTCACGCAGATCGAGGCCGCTGCAACGAACGAAGTATTGACCAGCAACGTCGGTTGTCGCATGCATCTCGCCGCGGGGCTCATCGCGGCAGGCAGCGCCGCGGCGGTCGTTCACCCCATTACGCTGCTCGATCTGTCCCTGCGAGAATCCGCGACGTGACCGAATCCCGCCAACTCGACGCCACCGACCGCCTGCTCTCGGGATTCCAGCGCGCGCTCGCCACCACGCTCGGCCCTGCGCCCGGGTCGCAACGCGAGGATCCCGCCGCGGGCAAGGCCGAGGGCGCGCTCGACGAGACCGAACGAAAGCATTCCGCCGGACTCATGCGCGTCAATCACGTCGGCGAGGTCTGCGCGCAGGCGCTCTATCTCGGGCAGGCGGCGCTCGCGCGGGATCCGGCCACGCGCGCACACCTGCTCGCCGCCGCCGCCGAGGAAGGCGAGCACCTCGCGTGGTGCCAGGCGCGACTCGATGCCTTGAACGATCGCCCCAGCCTGCTCAATCCTCTCTGGTTCGCCGGCAGTTTCGCGATCGGTGCGCTGGCCGCGCTCGGTGACGACAAGCGCAGCCTCGGCTTCGTGGTCGAGACCGAACGCCAAGTCGAGGCGCACCTGCACGAGCACCTGCAGCGCCTGCCGCCTTCCGACGCGAAGAGTCGCGCAGTGCTGGCGCAGATGAAAGCCGATGAAGCCGCGCACGCAGACGCGGCCGACGCACGCGGCGCGGCGCCGCTGCCGTGGCCCGTGCCGTCGTTGATGACCGTCGCCGCCAGCTTCATGCGTTTCGTCGCCTACCGCGTGTAGTCTGAGATTCGACGCTCGACCCTTCTCCCTACGGGAGACTGCAGCCGCAGGAGCGGCTGCGAACAGCGGAGCTGACCCGAAGGGCGAGCGGCAGGATGCCGCGAGTCAGGTGGCGCGTAGCGCCGGATGAGGGTGAGGCGGGACTTGTCGCGCCACTGGCGCGACCCGCCGAACGCACGCACATGGATGTGCGGGCCGGGGGGTGGCGCAGGGATGCTTGCTTGCCATTTGAACCCGCGACAAGCTCTGCCCCTCACCCCCACCCCCTCTCCCGTTGGGAGAGGGGCTAGCAGCGCGAGAATGCGACGAATGCGCGCAACAGAGTCGCAGTGAAGGTGCTCGTCACCGGGAGCACGGGATTCCTCGGCGCGGCCGTGTGCCGCGCGCTGCGCGCGCGCGGCGACGAAGTCCGTGGCCTGTCGCGCACGCCCGCGCCGGCGCTCACCGCGCTCGGAGTCCAGCAGCACGTGGGGGATATCGCGGACATCGATTGCGTGATCGAGGCCAGCCACGGCGTCGACGCCATCGTCCACACCGCCGCCAGGGCCGGCGCGTGGGGCAGGCTCGAGGAGTTCTACGCGTCGAACGTCACCGGCACCGACAACGTGTTGGCTGCGTGCGATTTGAACGGCATCCGGCGCCTGGTGTTCACCTCGTCGCCTGCGGTCGTGCATGGCGGCGCGGATCTCAATGGCGTCGACGAGTCACACCCGTATCCGGTGCGCCATCACGCGCACTATCCCGCCACCAAAGCCGTAGCGGAAAAGCGCGTGCTGGCGGCCAACGGGCCGGAACTCGCCACCGTCGCGTTGCGACCTCACCTCATCTGGGGTCCCGGCGACCATCACCTGCTGCCGCGACTCGAAGCGCGCGCGCGCGCCGGCCGCTTGCGTTTCGTCGGTGACGGGCAGAACCGCATCGACACGATCTACATCGACAACGCGGTCGACGCGCATCTCGCGGCGCTCGACCGACTCGACATCGGCGCGCCGTGCGCGGGCCGCGCGTACTTCCTCACGCAGAACCAGCCCATGCCGATCGCGGATGTGGTCAATGCGCTGCTGCGTACTGTCGGATTGCCGCCGGAAACACGTTGTATCTCGCGCCGCAACGCGCACGCGTTCGGCGCGGTGTTCGAGGCCGTCTGGAACGTGTTGCGCCTCGGCGGCGAACCGCCGATGACACGCTTCATCGCCGAGCAGCTGTCGACCGCGCACTGGTTCGACATCACCGCGGCCAAGCGCGATCTCGGCTACAAGCCGCGCGTCAACTTCGCCGAGGGCCTCGCGCGCCTGACGACGTGGCATCTGCGTGGCGGAGTCTTCTCGAACCGCCCTGATCCGCAGGGCGCTGCGTAGCGCGGTCCGCAGCGAAGCTGCCTTCCCCAGGCCCCGCGGGCGAACCCGGACCGGATCACTCCGGGCGTGCGATCGGCGCTTTGCGCGGCGTCGCGGGCGCCGCCGTCGGCGACGGTGCCGTCTCGAACGCGCGCTCGACGAGCGGCACCAGCGCAGTGGTGAAGCGATCCGCCTCGGATCCGGACAGGTGCGACCACTCGGGAAGCTCGTAGCCCTGCAATTGCGGATGATCCTCGAAGTGGATGCCCGGCGCGCCGGTGCGCGCCAGCAGCAGGTCCCAGGTCTCGGCGCGCGGCAGGTATTTCTGTTCGAACGCGTAGTACTCGCCATTGCTTGGCGGTCGCAGCCACACCACGCGCACGCCGCGTGCCTGCAACTTCGCGATGGCGGCGGCGGCCTTGGCTATCTGCTTGTCGATCGCCTGTTTCTTCTTCGCAGGAGTTTCCATGCCCGGCAGCGGTCCGCCGAAATCCTGCGCCCAGATACTGCGCGTCAGCGCGCGGTACGCGGGATCCGTTTCGATCTTGCGCCACATGCGCGTATTGCGGTCTGCTTCCGCGACGGACAGCTTGCGCACGTCCATGCGATTGGGCACACCAGGGCGCGGCGGCCATGCCTGCCGTTTGAGGACGGCAGCCAATGCGAAGTCGGGCTCGTAGAAAGCCAGGTACGGCTCGAGGAAGTGCATCGACAACCAGTTGCCGCTGTGTTGCGACGGCCCCTGTCGGCGATACAGCTCGAAGGCGCTGCCGCGGTAGGAGAAGCCGCTGAAGAACACGTCGGGCGCCACGCCTATCAACAACCGCCCGGTGAAGTCGGGATCGGCGGCGAGATCCTCCAGCACCGGCACGGGCGACGTGCCTTCGAGCGCGAGCTGGATGGGGCGCTCGCCGGTGAGTTTTTCCCACACCGGCAACTGCACATCGAACAGCACGCGCGACGCGCCGAGCAGGACGGTCTTGTGGCCCTCGCCGTGGTCGATGCGACGCCGCTGCTGCACCCATTGTCCGTCGCTGTTGCGATACGACGGCGTGGCGCCGAAATCACGCCAGTGCCATTCCCAGGCCCCGACCAGCAACGCGGCCACGATCAGCGCGGAGGCGAGCAAGGGGCCCCACGGTCGCGCGGGGATGTCGCGTACCGGAACGGGTTGCGCGACACCCGGCCGGTCGGACGCCGTCAGGCGCACGAAGCCCGGCCGATCCGGTTCGCGGCCCGGTCCACCCGTCGCGTCAGAACTGGAAATAGATGAAGGCATTGCCCGCCCCCTGTGCAATCACGATAGCGAACAGCATGGAAGCCCAGATCGCCGCAATCACCGGCGCCGGCGTGCGCGCGATCGCACTCTCGAGCGTGCGGTTGCGCATCAGCCAGTGGGTGCAGACGATGCCGCCGACGATAAACGCGACGAGCGTGAGGTGTGCCGTGGGCAGGATCGGTGCGGCCGCGGGGTTGAATCCGAACATGCCGCGCAGCAATGTCCAGGCCTTGCCGAACGTGTCGGCGCGGAAGAACACCCAGGTGACGTTGACCAGCGCGTACGTCAGCAGGCCGATCGCGAACTGAGTTGCCGGTCGTGGCGGAGGGGCGTTCCAGCGCGAACGCACCAGACGCTCCACCGCGAGATACAGCCCGTGCAATCCGCCCCAGACGACGAACGTCCAGCTCGCGCCGTGCCACAGCCCGCCGAGCAGCATGGTGGCCATGAGAGCGAAGTAGGTGCGGGCTTCGCCGTGGCGATTGCCGCCGAGCGGGATGTACAGGTAGTCGCGCAGCCAGGCCGACAAGGTGATGTGCCAGCGCCGCCAGAAATCGGAAAATCCGATCGCGGCGTAGGGAAAGCGGAAGTTGTCCGGCATCGCGAAGCCGAGGCAGAGCGCCGCCCCGATCGCGGTGGTCGAATAGCCGGCGAAGTCGCAGAAGATCTGGCCGCTGAAGGCGAGTGTCCCCATCCACGCATCGAGCGCGCCGGCCGCCGCGTCGGCGTCGTAGACCATTTCCACGGCGGGCCCGAGGAATGCGTCGGCGAGCACGATTTTCTGGAACAGTCCGAGCGTCATGAGCGCCAGGCCGAAGCGCAGCATGTCCGCGGTCGCACGGCGTGGCTCCGCGAACTGGGGCACCAGTTCGGTGGGCCGCATGATCGGCCCGGCCACCAGGTGCGGGAAGAAGGTCACGAACAGCGCGTAGTCGAGGAAGTTGCGCGCCGGCGCGGCACGGCGCAGGTAGACGTCGAGCGTGTAGGACATCGTCGCGAAGGTGTAGAAGGAGATGCCCACGGGCAGCACGATGTCGAACTCGGCCGGCGTGTACGCGATCCCCAGGCCGGCCATCAATGTGGCGAAGTTCGCGAGCACGAAGGTGCCGTACTTGAAAAACGCGAGCATGCCGAGATTGGCGACGACGGAAACCAGCATCCATGCGCGCCGCGCAGCCGGCCTTTCTGCCTTGACCAGTTGCTGCACCGCGTACCAGTCGACCACCGTCGAGATCCAGAGCAGGATCACGAACGGCGGGTTCCACGCCGCGTAAAAGAGATAGCTGGCGACGAGCAGGTTGATCTTCTTCGTCGTCCACCGCAGCGGCAGCGCATGCAACGCGAGCACGCACGCGAAGAACACTACGAACGTCAGCGAATTGAAGACCACGCGCCGCCCCCCCGCGACACCCGCATGCGACGGGCTTGTAGAAGGTAACGAAAATCGGGCGCCAAAGGTGCCAGACAGCCCGTTGCCACGGCCGACCCAGGCTAAACGGTGCGCATCGGCTTCGCCGGGAGGAGCCCCATCACCCGGCAGGCGCACCGGCCAGCGCCACCCGATAGGCATTGGCCGCAGCGGCGCCGAAGCAACAGAAAATCACGCGGTCCGGGCGCGGGTGCGATTCGAGCCACGCGCGCACCTCGCGCACGGCGATCGCGACCGCACGATCGAGTGGATACCCGTACACGCCGCAAGAGATCGCCGGAAACGCGATGGATTGAAGGTCGTGCCGCGCGGCGAGCTCGAGCGATCGGCGGTAGCAGCCCGCCAGCAACTCCCCCTCGCCGCGGCTGCCTCCCTGCCACACCGGTCCGACCGTGTGGATCACGTAGCGCGCCGGCAGGGCAAAACCGGCGGTGATGTGCGCCTCGCCGGTGCGGCATCGAACGCCGCTAGCGACCTCGGGCAACTCCCGACAGGCACGCAGCAGCTCCGATCCCGCGGCCCGATGGATGGCGCCATCGACGCCTCCGCCACCGAGCAGTGTTTCGTTCGCGGCATTGACGATCGCGTCGACATCGAGTCGCGTGATGTCGCCCTCGAAAACTTCGATCCGCACGGTCATCGGCCAAGCGTACCGCCGCCGGCGCGGGCGGACGATTCACCCCTGGCGAAGGCTCAAAGGGCGCGCGGAAGGCCCCGAACCCCAAAAAGAAGGCAAATCGACGGGAAATGTGCCAAATCATGGTTGGCGACACCGCGCACTTCCCGTACATTCGGATTGCCAACAGGCAATCCACCCACCAACAACACTCCAGCCGGGAAAAACATGGCAACTAAGAAGAAAGCAGCAAGCGGCAAATCATCCTCGAAGGCAGCTCCGGCAGCAGCCCCCAAACCGATCAAGGACGCCCTGAGCAAGTCGGGCCTCGTGGCGCATATCGCCGAAGCCAGCGGCGTCTCCTCCAGGGACGTGCGCGCCGTACTGGCCGCCCTGGACGGCGCAGTGGCAGGTTCCGTGCACAAGAAGGGCGCGGGCTCCTTCACGCTCCCGGGTTTCCTCAAGATCACGGCGATCAGCGTCCCGGCCAAGCCGAAGCGCAGGGGCATCAACCCGTTCACCAAGGAAGAGCAGTGGTTCGCCGCGAAGCCGGCCAGCACCAAGGTCAAGATTCGTCCGCTCAAGAAACTGAAAGACGCAGCGGCCTGAAATCGTTGACGCGCTTGCCGATCGGGCGGTCCGCCGTCCCGATCGGCAGGTGCGTGGCTGCATCGCCGCGGTAGCGCTGTGCTTCAACCGTTTCGAATCACGGCAGCCAGCGCTCCGAATCGGATGCGTTGAATTCATCCGCATCACTGTCCTGCACGACGGGGCAACATCCTCGTCGCGTGGTGGCGAGGATGCTCGCGGTCACCACTACCGACCGTATGCCGCAGGAGACCCAACGCATGTCGACCAGGACACTGCTGCTCACGGCCGCGCTGATCGGGGCCTGCATCGCCGGCTGCGACAGGAAGACCAGCGACGTTTCCAGCGAGGCCCCGCCGGCCGCACCGACCGACGCACCCGTGATCGCACCTCCGGCGCCCGTCGAGACGCTTCCGCCGCCAAGCGAAGCGCCGCTCTCGCAGCCCGAGGCGCTTGCGATGCTTACCGCGGTCAACGACCACGAGATCGCCGCTGCCGAACAGGCACGCACCAAGGGGGTGAACGGCGCGGTGCTCGAGTACGCCGACCTGCTGCACGAGGAGCACATGCAGAACCTTGCGGAGACGACGGAAGTCGCCAGCGCCGCGGGCAGCACAAGCCCAGCCGGCACCACCGATACGGCTCCGGTGGTCGCGCAGCGGATGAAAGGCCAGGACGAATTGAAGGCCTTGGACGCGCTCGAAGTCGAGGCGTACTCGAAGGCCTACGTCGACGCGATGGTCAAGGGCCACGAAGCAGTGCTCACGCTCATCGACGACCGGCTGCTCCCCGCCGCGACCGACGAGCGCGTGCGCATGCATCTCGCCGCGACCCGCGGTCACATCGCGATGCACCTCGACGAGGGCAAGCGCCTGCAGACGAGGTAGTCGCGCGCAACTCGGGGCCCGCGGAATCGGCAGATCATGGGCCGACGATAATTAAAGTCCCGCTCACCGTGATGCGCAAGGCAACGCAGGGAGAGAACACCCTCCCAACCAGACGGCGCACAAATGGTTTGGCGGGTTTGTTCGCAAGTTGGGGCGGGTTTGGCGGGTTCGTGTGCAAGTTGGGGTTACTTGAGAAGAATCCCTCCACTGGAGCACACCGCGATGCGCGCTTTCCTGATGCCTCTGCTGGTCGGCGCGAATACCGCGCACGCCGCCACGTTCGTGGTCGATACAACTTCGGACGCCTCGCTGTTAACCTGTATGGCTGCGGCGAACGACTGCTCGCTGCGTGGCGCGATTGCCGCGGCGAACAACGCCGCGGGCCTCGATAACATCCACTTCAACATTCCGATGTCCGACGCCGCCTGCGTGGCGGCCACCGGCGTTTGCACGATCACGCCGAGCGCCGGCTTGACGGTCTTCGGAGGCGACGCCGCCGTGATCGACGGAACCACGCAGCCGGGTTGGCAGGCCAACACCTTCACTCCAACGCAAGGTGGCCTCAACACCCAGCTCAAGATCCTGGCACGCGCCTTCCTCGCACTCGCGCTGTCCTGGACGGCGTGCGCGCAGGCCCAGACCGGCAGCTACGCGCCGGGGTCGATAGCGTTCGGCAGCCAGACCGTCACGACCCAGAGCGCGCCGCAGACGATCACGATCGCGAACACGCACGCGACGGCGTCGTTCCAGGTGAACGGTTTCACCAACGGCAACCCGACCCGGTTTTCGGTCGTTGCGGGCGGCAGTTGCGCGGCGCCGCCGTTCACGCTTGCGGCGGGCGCGAGCTGCACCGTGCGGATCGCGTTCC
>Ga0183260_10003240_pt1 | contig 13155 bp, 12 predicted proteins | sample AntDrymUQ4972206_2_FD_129768 | JGI IMG/M metagenome (GOLD analysis project Ga0183260, IMG submission 129768) | Polar desert sand microbial communities from Dry Valleys, Antarctica - metaG UQ497 (22.06) (version 2) (version 2) | ecosystem: Environmental > Terrestrial > Soil > Desert | place...
CCTCCAAGGCGCTTCTAGGAAACGAATGCCTTCCGAACAGATGCAGCTGTCCATCTGTTCGTGCCGTGAATCGTTGGAACCTTCTCCACGTTCAGCTTCTCGGCGATCTCCTCCAGCGACATCCGCTCCCCGAGCATCGCGTTGATCTTCATCCGCCATACGTAGTCACGTTGGTTGCAGAGCCGATGCGCAAGCCGGACGTTGTCGCGGGTGAGCTGACCTCCGTGCATCTTGAGTTTCGGATAGTGGTCGGCCGTCGGCTGCCACGTGGAACGCGTCGATCTCCGCTCGAAGTCCCTACGACCCCGGGGGCAGTAGCACTGGGGCATCTCGCAACGCACGTCGATGATCTGGCCATCCCGGGCAAGTTGCCAGAGGATTCCGCGAACTCCCAGGGCCTTGAGCCTCTCAGCTGGAGTTTCTCCAGCGTCCGCCGCTGGGGTTCTTGCTTGAGGGACCTGCTCTTCGTCGTTCATGCTCGGGCTCTCAGTCCTCGAAGGTGGCGACAATCGGGCTATGGTCGCTGGAAGGCGTACCACTCAGTCGGATTGAACGCGACTGCGCCGTTCGGCGGTCGCGGCGACGTCTACGGGGGCGACCCGATCGAGCCCGACGGCGTCCTGGATAGCGCCGCTAGATCCGCCGCCGGACAGAACCAACACGAGAAGCGGCGGGGGGAGCGCCGTTAGCACCGACTCGGCCGCGTGCTTCATCTCGGCTGCTCGTCCACGTGCCCATTGTGGCTACTGCGAAGACGGTCCTGGCCACGTTGCTGACGGGTGCCCGGGCTGCCGAGGAATCCGATGGACGCCACGATGGTCACTCAGGCGCCTCGGATCCTCGCGGACAGCGGCGCCTCGACCAGCGCCAGAACGGTCACAGCTGCCTGAAGTTCTCGTGTCGCATCCGCTCAAACCACAGGTGTCCGAAAGCCGCGCCTTGACCGCGATCCGCACCGACGTGGTTGCGGCGGCGACAGTGCCTCTCCGCAAGAAAGCTGACCGGCGAGTGTCCTCCCGCCCGCTGCGTTACGACGCTGTCTTCACCGCCGGTTCGACGAGGTCGCCGACCACGCCCCGTAGGTGCCCGAGGTAGACGGCCCCCGTTCGTGCTCGTCCCTGAAAGTACGTCAGCGTTGGCGGCTCCAGTTCGACGAGAACAGGGAAGCGCAGCGCTGCAAAGCGGTGCTTCGGCGTATCAGCGAACCATTGATGAAGTGCAGGCTGCGGCTCGTGGCTCAAGAACACAGCCACCGCCGCGCTGCCGGTTTGCAGGCCACGAGGTAAACCTCTCTTGTGCCTGATCGCGTATCGCTGTGCCGCTGCTGTCAGCTCTTCAGCAAGTTGTTCGTCCAGGTCAGTCACGTGGAACACCATGACGAAGGTATGAAGCCTCGTCGCGACCCACTTCAAACGGAAGTCCGAGCGCCGAGCGACCAGTGCGTCGTGACCGGCGATCTTCACGCGTTGCTGCGTGAACCCAGAACCGGCTAATCGCAGCCCGATCACCTCCACGACTTCTAAGGGCTCCACGGCCCTGGTTCTACCCCGGACAGGACCAGGTACCAATCAGCCGATATGTACACCGCCCAAACGGCAACCAGGACGACAGCCGCCCGCGAATCGGGCAATCTGTGCGTCATGGATGCGGCGACTGTCAGGGCGATGCTCGAGCAGCACTTCACCAGCAGCGATCCCGACGTCGCTCACGAGATGTACCGCGCCGACGCTGTTCTCTCGAGTTCCCGCAATCCGGCGAGCGCTTCGTCGGGTTGAGAACCTGCGCGAGTGGAGAAGCAACTATCCGGCGTCTACGACGGTCGAGTTCCGGGAGATCAGAGGCCGCGATGATCTCTGGGTCGCGAGGTCTCGATCCGCTATGACGAGGGTGCTTGGAACCTCGGGGTCAGCATCCTCGAGTTCCGAGGGGACAAGATCGCGCGTCGCACGAACTCGTAGCTCGCGCGTTGCCTCTCCGCCGCGGACGGAGCGGGTCGACGCGAGCCGTCGTCATCCGAATCAGAGCCGCCACAGCCAACAAGAGCGACAAGAACGCTCATGCCGAGCACCAGCGTGGCGCACGCGCGGAGAGTAAGACGACACGCGCCTACGCGGTCGCCGCGGCGACGTGCGTGCGGCCGGGTAGCGCGGCCGAGCCGTCGTCGGCCACATACACGGCCAGGCGCGCGTCGATCGCGTCGCGCAGGTCGTCGCGCTGCGCCGGCGTCAGCGCCCCGACGAGATCGCCCAGCGTCGCGGAAACCTCGAGCTGGGTGTCCCACCACGCGTCGAGGTCGTCGAACTGAAAGACGATGTCGACCTGCTCGATCTGAACCTCGGTGAAGCCCGCGTCGTTCAGCAACGCTTCGATGCGCTCGGGCTCGCCGAAGGCGAACATGCCCGGCTCCTCGGGATCGGGCGGCGGCAGGCTCGCGATCTTGGCGAGCTCCTGCCGGGCGACCGAGATCCACGGGTTGTCGTCGGGATTCGTCCAGGCCGCCAGCGCGACGCGACCGCCGGGGCGCAGCACGCGGCGCGTCTCGCCCAGCGCCGTCGCGGGGTCGGCGAGCAGCATGTAGCCCCAGCGGCACAGCACGCCGTCGAGGCTCGCGGTCGGCAGGTCGATCCACTCGGCGTCGATCGTGGCGAACTCCACGTTGGTGATGCCCAGCTCCTCCGCGCGGGCGCGCGCCTGCGCGACCATCGCCTCCGAGCTGTCGCTGCTGATCAGCCCGCCGCCTGGCGCGATCAGCTCCGCGGCGAGCAGCCCGGTGTCGCCCGGGCCGGCCGCCAGCTCCAGCACGCGGTGGCCGGGTTGCGGGCCGATCGCGTCGATCATCCAGGTCGAGACCGGCTGGGCGGCGCGCTGCATGGCGGCACGATGGCGACCCCAGCCGGACGCGGCGCGCTCCCAGCGCTCGAGGCTGTCGCGGCGAAACTCGGATGCGTCGAACGCCATCATCCGAGCCGTCCCCCGATCACTTCAGCGCGAAACGGATTCATTGCGCCAGCAACCGACGCAGGAGCTTGCCCGACGGTGTTCGCGGCAGTTCGGCGACGAAGTTGAAGAGTTTGGGCACCTTGTATCCGGCCACGCGCGCACGGCAGTGATCGCGCAGCTCGTCAACCGTCGCCGTCTCCCCCGCGCGCAGGACGATCGCGGCGGCGATCCGTTCCCCCCATTGCGGATCGGGCGCGCCGTGCACCGCCGCTTCGGCGACGGCCGGATGGGACTCGAGCACCGCCTCGATCTCCGCAGGCTCAACATTCTCGCCGCCCGTGACGATCGTGTCGCCGGCGCGCCCGGTCACGGTCAGGTTGCCGTCCGCGTCGAGGCGTCCCTCGTCGCCGGTGTGCAGCCAGCCGTCGGGATCCAAGGCGGCGGGCGCGACGGTCGGGCCGGCGACGAGGATCTCGCGCCGCGGGCCGATCCGCACGCGCATGCAGAACAGCGGCGGCCCGCCCGTCGTGACCTGCGAGCAGGCCTCGGTGAGCCCGTACGTCGTCACCGTCGGCACCCCGGCCGCGCTGGCGCGCTGCAGCAGCGCCGGCGCGATCGGCGCGCCGCCGACGAGCGCTGCACGCAGCGCGGCCGGCGCGTGCAGCCCGGCGTCGAGCAGCCGGCGCAGCGTCGTCGGCACGACCGACACGAGCGTCGCGCGGCTCGCGACCTCGTCGGCGGCGGCCTCGGCGTCGAAGCGCTCGTGCAGGATCGTCGTCGTGGCGTAGATCGCACTGCGCAGCAGGATCGAGAGGCCGCCGACGTGGGCAAGCGGCAGCGTGCACAGCCAGCGCTCGCGTGGGTCGACGCCGAGCGCGGCGGCCGAGCCGAGCGCGCTCCATAGCCAGTTGCCGTACGTCAGCTCGACGGCGCGCGGGCCGGCCGTCGTGCCCGACGTGTAGACGATGATCGCCGTTGTGTCGAGGTCGTGCGTGGCGCTCAGCGGGGCGCCCGCGTCGGGCAGGCCGAGCAGCGGCTCGCTGACAACGGCCGTGCAACCGCCGCAGCGCAGCGCACGCTCGGCGGCCGTCAGCCGCAGGTCGACCGGGACCGCCACGGCGCCGAGGCGCAGGCAGCCGTGCAGCGTCTCCACGAACGCGCGCCGAGCGGGCAGCGCGATCGCGACGCGGTCGCCGGGCCGCACGCCGAGCGTGCTCAGGCAGCGCGCGGCGTGCGTCGCGGCCTCGTCGAGCGCGGCGTAGGTCAGGGCGCCGTCCTCGGCGCGCAGCGCAACGGTGTCGGGGCGCGTGCGCGCCGCTCGAGCGAGCCAGGATTCGACCTGCATGCGGTGGAAAGTAGCCTGCACGCCATGGCAGTGGACTGGACACGGGCAGGCGACTACGCCGACATCCGCTACGAGCTCAGCGGCGACGGCATCGCGAAGATCACGATCGCGCGGCCCGAGGTGCGCAACGCCTTCAGGCCGCAGACGATCGTCGAGATCTCCGACGCGCTGAACCGCGCCCGCGAGGACATGTCGGTCGGTGTCGTCGTGCTGACCGGCGACGGGCCGCTCGCGTTCTGCTCGGGCGGCGATCAGAACGTGCGCGGGGACACGGGATACCTGTCCGACCCCGGCGACGAAGACGCCGTCGGGCGCTTCCACGTCACCGATCTGCACGTCCAGATCCGCCGCCTGCCCAAGCCGGTCGTCGCGATGGTCGCCGGCTACGCGATCGGCGGCGGGCACGTGCTGCACCTCGTCTGCGACCTGACGATCGCGGCCGACAACGCGATCTTCGGCCAGGTCGGGCCGCGCGTCGGCTCATTCGACGGCGGCTTCGGCGCCAGCCTGCTCGCGAGTCTCGTCGGCCCCAAGAAGGCGAGGGAGATCTGGTTTCTCTGCCGCCGGTACGACGCGCGCCAAGCGCTCGACATGGGCCTCGTCAACACCGTCGTGGCGCTCGACGAGCTCGAGGACGAGACCGTCGCCTGGTGTCGCGAGATGCTTGTGATGTCGCCGTTCGCACTGCGGCTGATGAAGGCGAGCTTCAACGCCTCCGAGGACGGCTTCGCCGGCATCCAGCAGCTCGCCCACGACACGAACCTGCTCTTCTACGAGAGCAAGGAGGCACAGGAGGGGCGCGACGCCTACAAGGAGAAGCGCGAGCCGGACTTCTCGCGCTTTCCGAAGAGGCCGTAGGACCGTCCGTGCGGATCTGGCTCATGGCCGCGCGGGCGCGAACGCTGCCCGCAGCGATCGCGCCGGTGCTCGTCGGCACGGCGCTGGCGTACGAGCTCGAGGAGGTCTTCCACCCCGGGGCGTTCATCGCCGCGCTGCTCGGCTCGATCCTGATCCAGATCGGGACGAACCTCTCCAACGACTACTCCGACGCGCGCCGCGGCGCCGACGCCGACGACCGGCTCGGCCCGGTACGCGTGACGGCCGGCGGGCTCGTCCCGCCCAAGCAGGTGCTCGTCGCGACCTACGTGACATTCGGGCTCGCCGCGCTGTGCGGCGTGTACCTCGTCGCGGTCTCAGGTATCGAGCTGCTGTTCGTCGGGATCGCCTCGATCGCGGCCGGCGTGCTCTATACGGGCGGCCCACGGCCCTACGGCTACGAGGGCCTGGGCGAGATCTTCGTCTTCCTCTTCTTCGGCATCGTCGCCGTAGCGGGCTCGACGTTCGCCCAGCTCGAGCGCTGGCCCTGGCAGGCGTTCGTTCTCGCTGTGCCGGTCGGGCTGCTGGCGGCCGCGATCCTCGTCGTCAACAACGTGCGTGACGTCGATTCCGACCGGCGGGCGGGCAAGCGCACGCTCGCGGTGAAGCTCGGGCGCGAGCGCGCGCGGCTGCTGTACGCGGCGATGGTCTACGGCGCCTACCTCGTCGCGCCGCTGCCATGGCTGGCGGGCTCGCTATCGGCATGGCTGTTGCTGCCGTGGCTCACGCTGCCGCTGGCCGTCAAGCTCGTGCGCACCCTCCAGACGCATGCCGACGGACCGACGCTCAACGGTGTGCTCGCGCAGACGGGTCTGGCGCAACTCGCCTTCTGCCTGTTGCTGGGCGCCGGGATCCTGGCCGCGTGAAGGTCGAGATCGAGCACCGCGCGCTGCGCTTTCGCGTGCCGCTTCGCACCTCGTATGGGGATCTGGCCCAGCGCGACCTGTTCGAGCTCGAGATCGAGGACGCCGACGGCATCCCGGGCCGTGGCGAGGCCGCGCCGCTCGAGCCGTACGACGGGGTGTCCTCGGCGCGCGTGGAGGCCGCCCTGAACTCCTACCGCGACGTGCTCAGTGCCGGCGATGGGCTGTCGGGAGACGAGCTGCTGGATGCCTGCCGCTCGGCGGCCGACACTCCCCAGGCGCTCGCGGCGGTCGACATGGCGCTGTGGGACAGGGCCGCAAAGCGCGCCGGGCGGCCCGTCGCCGGGCTGCTGTCAGACGACCTGCTCGACGTCATCGCGGTCAACGCGACGCTCGGCGCCGAGGACCGCGGCAAAGCGGCAACCGAGGCCGCAGCGGCCGCAGCCGATGGCTTTCGCTGCGTGAAGCTCAAGGTCGGCAGCGGCGACGACGCCGGCCGAGTGGCGGCGGTGCGCGCGGCGCTCGGGCCCGCGATCGAGCTGCGCCTCGACGCCAACGGCGCCTGGACCGTCGACGAGGCGGTGCGCGCGATCGAGGCGCTCGCTCCGGCGGGCCTCGAGCTCGTCGAGGAGCCGGTGCATGGCCTGGCGGCGCTGCGCGAGGTGCGCGATCGCGTCGCCGTGCGCGTCGCGATGGACGAGACGGCTGCCGAGCCGGGCGCGCTGGCCTCGGGCGCGGCGGACGCGGTCTGCCTCAAGCTCGGGCGCTGCGGCGGCATCTCGGGATTGCTCGCCTGCGCGACGCTCGTGCGCGCATCCGGCGCCGAACCCTACATCGCATCGACGTTCGACGGGCCACGTGGGATCGCCGCCGCGCTGCACGCGGCCGCGGCGCTGCGCATCGGGGCCGCGTGCGGGCTGGCGACGCTCGAGCTCTTCGAAGACGTGGAGCACAGCCTCGCGGTGCGCGACGGCGCGATCACGGTGCCCGCCGGACCGGGCCTGCTCGGGGACGCCCCATGACGTTCCTCGCGCTGCGCGTCGCCCGCTCGGCCCTGCGCCGGGCCGAGACCCACAGCTACGGGTCCAATTCGCGCCAGATCGCGGATCTGCATGTCCCGATCGGGCTCGGCCCGCATCCGGTGGCGGTCGTGCTGCACGGCGGCTACTGGCAGCCGCCGTACGGCAAGCTCATCATGCGGCCGCTGTGCCACGACCTCGTGCGTCGCGGCTGGGCGGCCTGGAACGTCGAGTACCGGCGCCTCGGCAAGGAGGGCGGCGGCTGGCCGACGACGTTCGACGACGTCGCCGCGGCGATCGATCACCTCCCCGCGCTCGACGATGCGAGGCTCGATCTGCAGCGCGTGACGCCGGTCGGGCATTCGGCCGGCGGGCAGCTTGCGCTCTGGAGCGCCGCGCGACCGAGCTTTCCCGCCGGCGCCCCGGGCTCGTCTCCGCGGGTGCGCGTGCAGCGCGTACTCGCGCTCGGGACCGTGTGCGACCTCAGTCGAGCGGGTAACGTCGCGCGGCTGCTGCTCGGCGGGTCGCCGGAGGAGGTGCCAGAGCGGTGGGCGCTGGCGGACCCGATGCGGCGCCTTCCGCTCGACGTGCCCGTCGGGCTCGTTCACGCCCGCGAGGACGAGACCGTGTCCGTCGAGAACTCGCGCGAGTACGCCGCCGCAGCGCGGGCAGCCGGCGCCGACGTCACGCTCATCGAGCCGGTCGGTGGTCACCGCGACCCGATCGACCCGAGCAGCACGGCGTGGGCCGCGGGCGCCGCCTGGCTGGAGGAGTGAGCGCTAGCGCGCCCAGCCCGCCTGCCTGAAATGACGGGCGGCCTCAGCGATGCTGGAGCGCGTCTGCGATCGCCGACGGCGCCTCGAGCGCCAGCGCATGACCGGCGCCCGCGACGATCGCCAGGCGCGCGTCGGGCAGCTCGCGCGCGAGCCGCCGCCCAAGCGCCACGAACTTCGCATCGCGTTCGCCCGCGATCACCGTGACCGGCATGTCCAGCTCGCCGAGCCGCTCCCACAGCGGTGCCATGACGCCGGTGCCGATCCCGCGCAGCGCCGCGCCGAGATGGACGGGATCGTTGGTCAACCGGTCGGCGCGAGCGCGGGCGGCCACCACCGGCGACTGGCCGGCGAACAGTGGCTGCGCGCCCCAGCGATCGGCGACCTCGAACATCGTCCTGCCCTCCTGCTCCATCCACGCCGCGAGCGCCTCGTCGGCAGCGAGGCGGCTGGCGCGCTGGGCCGGATCCTCGATGCCGGCCGTCGTCGAGACGAGCACGAGTCGTGAGACGCGCTGCGGGTGCGCGAGCGCGACGTGCAGCGCGATCCGCCCGCCCATCGAATAGCCGGCGAGCGCGAAGCTCCCGGCCGACAGGCCGGCGATGTCGCGCACGCACGCGTCGATGTCGATCGGGCGGCGCGGGCCGGCCGCGCCGTGCCCGCGCAGGTCAGGCGCCAGCGGCCGGTAGCGTTCGCCCTCGAGGTGGCCGATCACCTCGTCCCAGCCGCGCCCGGTCTGCGTGAAGCCGTGCAGCAGGAGGAGCGGCTCGGGCACGCCCGCCATCATGCCCTCCCCGCCCGACACCCATGTGCTGCTGAAGGCATTCGTCGACGAGCTGGCGCGCTGCGGCGTGCGCGAGGCTTGCACCTCGCCCGGCTCGCGCAGCTCACCGCTCGTGCTCGCGCTGGTGCGCGACGGTCGGCTGCGCTGCCGCTCGCACATCGACGAGCGCAGCGCGGGCTTCTTCGCTCTCGGCGCGGCGAAGGCGTCCGGCCGGCCGGTCGCGATCACGTGCACGTCGGGGACGGCGGCGGCGAACCTCGCGCCCGCGGTGATCGAGGCGTGGGAGGCGCGCGTGCCGCTGGTCGTCCTCACGGCCGACCGGCCGCCGGAGCTGCGGCAGGTGGGCGCGGGCCAGGCGATCGACCAGATCAAGCTCTACGGCAGCGCGGTGAAGTGGTTCTTCGAGGTCGGCACGCACGACGCGACGCCGCAGCGCACGCGCTGGATGCGCACGCTCGGCTGCCGCGCTGTCTGGACGGCGCTCGAGGGACGCCCCGGACCGGTGCACCTGAACTTCGCGCTGCGCGAGCCGCTCGTGCCGCCGCGCGACAGCGAGATCGACCCGCTGGCGGGGCGCGCGGGTGGGCGACCCTGGGTCGCCCGCAGCACGCCGCCGCCCGACGCGGCCGCAGCGGCGCACGAGCTCGGCGACGCGCTCGGCGACGCGCACCGGCCGGTCGTCGTCGCAGGGCGTGCCGAGCCCGGGCTCGGGGACGTGGCGGACGCCTGCGCGCGCCTGCGCTGGCCGCTGCTTGCCGATCCGCTCAGCGGCGCGCGCCGCGGCAGCGCCGCGATCGCGCACTACGACGACCTGCTGCGCTCGCCGCGGCTCGCGCAGCAGATGCGCCCCGATGCCGTCGTCCGCTGTGGCGACCTGCCGGCGTCCAAGCCGCTGCGCGAGTGGCTGGCGCGTCTCGGCGATGACGTGGTCCAGGTCGCGCTCGACCCGCAGTCGGCCTGGCAGGACCCTTCCGGCAGCGTCCAGCTCGTGCTCGCCGCCGACCCCGCGGCGACGCTCGCGGCGACGGCGTCCTGCGAGCACGGTCGCGCCGACGAGGAGTGGCTGGCGTGCTGGCGTGCGAGCGACGAGTCGACCGGCGCGGCGATCGAGGACGTGCTCGGCGGCGCGCTGTCAGAGCCGCGCGTCGCGCGCGAGCTGGCGGACCGGCTGCCGGCGGGCGCCACGCTGTTCGTCGCGTCGTCGATGCCGGTGCGCGACCTCGAGCGCTTCGCCGCCGTTCGCGACGACCCGCCGCGCGCGCTGTCAAACCGCGGCGCCAACGGGATCGACGGGACAGTCTCGAGCGCCTACGGCGCTGCTGTCGTCGGCGACGGGCCGGTCGTCGCCGTGATCGGCGACGTAGCGCTCGCACACGACGTCGGCGGCCTGCTCGCGGGCGCGCGCCTCGGCCTGTCGCTGACGATCGTGCTGCTGCACAACGACGGCGGCGGGATCTTCGAGTTCCTCCCGATCGCCGCTGAGCGCGATGCCTTCGAAGAGCACGTCGCCACGCCGCATGGACTGGACTTCGTCCACGCGGCCGCCCTCTACGGCTGTGACTATGCGCGCGCCGAGGGCGTCGACAGCTTTCGTGAGCTGCTCGACGCAGCGATCAAGTCCTCATCTGGCACGAGGATCATCGAGGTGCGGACCGACCGCGGCGAGAACCTCGCGCTGCACCGTCGCTTGGCGGGAGACGGGGCCTGAGCGTTACGCGCGGCCCATGAAGAACAGCACGAGCGCCACGATGGCGAGCGCGAACAGCACCGGGTGCACGATTGCACCGCCGGCGATGGCGATGATGAGCAGGATGATTCCGATGATCAGGAGCATGTGATGCTCCTACCCGCCGCGACGCACGCCAACCGCGCGCGTGACGAAGCGGACGAACGTACGGTCGCCGATCTATCTGATGTGCAGGTTGATCCCCAGGAGCAAGAGCGGCCAGAGAGCGATGGCGAGCAGCGCCGACAGGATCGGCTTGAGCGTGCTGACGTGATCGAAGTAGTTATGCGACGACGCGATCACGATGCCGACGACCAGGTAGATAAGACTGCCTATTCCGGACCTCATGGTGGCTCTCCTCCGGTAGCTGCTGGTTATGCGGCGGCCTCTGCTCAACGCCCGTCACTCGCGGCCAGAGCGTCCCCGCGCGCTCCGGTCCCATCGGCCGATCGCCGCGATGACTTTACTGCGCGCGCTCTTCGCTGACGAGCGCGGTCAGCCCGCCAGCAGCGGCAGCAGCGCCGCGAGCTTGATCTCGGTCTCGGCGAGCTCCGCCGCGGGGTCGGAGTCGCGCACGACCCCGACGCCGGCGTAGCAGCGCGCGACGCGCCCGTTCAGCAGCGCGCAGCGCAGCGCGACGCAGAACTCACCGTCCTCGTTGATGTCCGTCCAGCCGATTGGGCCCGCGTACCAGCCGCGATCGAGGCCCTCGAGCGCGGGGATCAGCGGCTCGGCGACCTCGAACGGCTCGCCGCCCACGGCCGGCGTCGGATGCAGCAGCCCGGCCAGCCGGACGGCGCCGATCGGCCTCGTGAGCTGGGCGCGGACCGGCGTCGCGAGGTGCTGGATGTTCGCCATCTTCGCGAGCACCGGCTCGTCGGCGCTCGTAACCCAGACGCTGTGCGGGCGCAGCGCCCGCTCGATCCGCTGCGTGACGATCGCCTGCTCGCGGCGGTCCTTGGCGGAGCGCAGCAGCTGCTCGCCGAGGTGGTCGTCGACCGACGGATCGGCGCTGCGGCGGGCCGAGCCCGCGAGCGCAAGCGTGCTGGCGCGCATCCCGTCGCGGCGCACGAGCAGCTCTGGGCTGGCGGCGAGCAGCGCGCTATCGCCGCGGCCGGTGCAGAAGACGAAGCAGGAGGAGAAGCCCTCGCGCAGGACGGCGAAGACCGCGGCCGGGTCGTGCGGCGCGGGTGCATGGACCTGCACCTCGCGCGCCAGCACGATCTTCTCCAGCGCACCCGCGCGAATCTGCTCGACGGCGCGCGCGACCGCTCCTTCGTAGTGCTCGGGCGGCATCGTGGCGGCGACCTCGTAGCGACCAACCGGGTCCGGATCGAGCAGCGGCAGCGCTGCGCTACGCAGCTCTGCGAGGCGCTGCTCGATGCCGGCGAGCAGCTCGTCGGCGAGGTCGTCCGGGCGGGCGAGCGCCGCGACGGTCAGCCGCACCTCGTCGCCGCGGCGCGCGAGCGCGACCGCGGGCACGTGCAGCGAAGCGGGCGCGAAGCCCCTCCAGGCCGGGCTGTTTCCACCGTCGGGCGCGAACGCGAAGCCGCCGGCGGCGATCAGTCCGCCACCGGCGCCGTCGGCGGAATCACAGAACGCCTCCGCCGCGAGCGATCGCCAGCGCGCGGCGAGTTGTTCGAAGCGAGCGGCGCCGCGCGCCTCGAGGCTCACCACGCAGCCCAGCGCCGCGAGCGCGGCACGGTCGCGCTCCGGTTGCTCCGTGCACAACCACGAATCCTGCGGCCGCCGCGACATCAGCACGACCGCGGAGGGATCGACATCGTGCGCGACGGCGACTGTCAGCGCGGCGAGCACGCCATCGCGGTTGCCGCGTCGCGCCCGGCGGATCGCCTGCTCTAGGCGCTTGCGCAGCCGCTTGCGGTCGGCGGCCGCAAGCGCGAATGGCGACGCGCCGAGCGTGTCGGTGTCGATCAACGACATGGGGCCGGCCGCCCCTACGCGGTCAGGTTTCTCCCCTGCCGCGGGAGATCGCTATCTCCCCCGTGCGCATCATCTCGATCAGCCCGAACGGACGGACCATCCGCTCGAATCCCTCGACCTTGTCGGTCGTGCCGGTGATCTCGACGATCACCGAGCGACGCGTGACGTCGACGACCTTGCCGCGGAAGATCTCGCAGATCTGCATGACCTCCGCGCGCTGCGGGCCCTCGACGGAGATCTTGAACAACGCCAGCTCGCGCGTGACCGTGTCCTCGGGCTCGAGGTCGCGGATCTTCAGCACGTTGATGAGCTTGTGCAGCTGCTTGGTGACCTGGTCGATCGGATGCAGCGCGCCGTCGACCGTCAGCGTGATGCGTGAGACGTTGTGATCCTCCGTCGGACCGACCGACAGCGTGTCGATGTTGAACGCCCGGCGCGCGAACAGCCCGGCGACCCTGGTCAGGACACCCGCCTGGTTCTCGACGAGGATCGACAGGATGTGCTTGCGTCCGGTGTGCAGTCCGCCGGCAGCCTCGAGATCTTCGAGGCTCAGCAGTTCCTTCGTTCCCGGTTCTCCCATCACGGCCACCTAGCCCACCATGTCGCGCGCGGGCTGACCCGGCGCGATCATCGGATACGTGTTCTCCTCGCGCGTGACGCGGACGTCGACGACCACAGGGCCCTCGATCGCGAGCGCCTGCTTCATGTCCCCGACGAGCGTGGCCTTGTCGGTGAAGCGCATCCCGGTCGCGCCGTAGGCCTCCGCGACCTTGACGAAGTCCGGGTAGCTGCCCATGTCGACGTGCGAGTAGCGCTTGTCCCAGAACAGATCCTGCCACTGGCGCACCATGCCGAGGTAGCCGTTGTTCATGATGAACACCTTGA
>Ga0183260_10003242_pt1 | contig 13154 bp, 9 predicted proteins | sample AntDrymUQ4972206_2_FD_129768 | JGI IMG/M metagenome (GOLD analysis project Ga0183260, IMG submission 129768) | Polar desert sand microbial communities from Dry Valleys, Antarctica - metaG UQ497 (22.06) (version 2) (version 2) | ecosystem: Environmental > Terrestrial > Soil > Desert | place...
GAACCACCCACCCAGTTCGACAGCCGCATGTCGATGCGCCCGCCGAGTCCCATGCCCAGCACCATGTCTCCCATGGCGAGCAGGAACACCGGCAGTCCGAGCAGCGCCGCCAGCCAGGTGCGCCGGGTCATGTCGGCGAGCTCCGGGTTAGCCGGTTCCTCCATGGCGATCGTTCTGATTTCGAGCGCCATGCCGCAGATCGGGCAGGCGCCCGGGGCGTCGCGGACGATCTCGGGGTGCATCGGACACGTGTATTCGACCCTTGTGACCGGCGCGGCGGGAATGTCCGGTTCGAGCGCCATGCCGCACTTCGGGCATGCACCCGGCGTGTTCTGCCGGACCTCCGGATCCATCGGGCAGATGTACTGTGTTCCCACAGGCGCCGACGCGGGGGCATTTGCAGGCGCGGTCACCGTCGAGGGGGCCGCACCTCCATGCAGCGCCCCGCGCGATTTCACGATGGTTAGTGGCGCCGCTGACGAATGGTGACCCTGATGTCCGTGCGCCACAGAGGGTCGCTGACCCTGCCCTGCAGGTACAGGGCAGGGTCAGCGACGAAGCGGTCGCGGCAGGACCGGCAGCAGAAGTAGTAGTCCTTCCCGTCGTGCTCCGCGTGCGCCGCCGCTCGCGCCGGATCCACGGTCATCCCGCAGACCGGATCAATGCAACTCATGTCACCATTCTGAACCTTCCCATCATGGGAAGATCAAGCAGGGGTGGAGTCCGCGGCCGATCCGGCCAGCCTGAGGCCTTCCGGCAGGGACTCCCCGAAGATACGGCCGGTGTCCGACCGATCCGTGGGAACTACTGCCCTGAGACGCTCGGCCATGCTCCCGAACCCCGCCGCCTGCAGCCGTTCGGCAGCCCGCGCCAGGACCTCGTCCGGCAGGTCGCGGGCGCTGTCGCCGGTCCGTGCGCCGATCTGGGCAATCGACGCCGCCACGTCGTGCGAGATTTCTTTCAGGTTCAGGAGGCGCTCGAGATATCTCTCCGCGACTGCAGGCGGGAGGACGGCGTTGAGCGGGCCATAGAGGGGGTCGCGCGCACCAATGCGTCCCAGCGCCCACAACCAGTTGCCGTTCCGTGGCTCCTTCCGCACGCGTTCGACGAGCTCGTCACCGAATCGCGCACGCTGCCCGCCCTCGAGACGCTCGAGGGATGCCAGCAGCCGCCAGGATTCCCGCTCAATCTGCGGGTTGAGCCGGGGCCCTTTCCGCACGCCGAGCCCGAGCTGGCCGGCGATCCGTAGTGCGAGCTCGCGCTGCTGTCCAGCCGTAAATCCGGCTCCTACGCGTCCCCAGATCACCAGCCACTCGACCTGGGTCTGCACCTCCCGGGGGAAAACAAGACCTGCCGCGTAGACCTTGCGCAGCTCCGACACGCGCCAGCTGTCGAGCGAGCTTCCAAATCCCGGACGTACGCAGAACCCGGTCAGGTTCAACCAGCGCGCCTCGAACGCCGCACCCTTGCGGCGGCCCGCCTCGTGCTCGATCAGGATGTCGGCGAGCTTTCGAATCGCCTCGAGCGGCCACGCCGGACGAGCATGGCCGAGCGCGGTTTCGAGATCTCCCGCCAGCGTATCCGGCGAAGCGGAGGAACCAGGACCGAACACGTCGCGCAGCAGCCTTCCCGCCTGCGTCAGCGCGTCATCGTCGATGACGATGGCTGAGGCTGCGGAAGGACCGCTCGAGTCCTCCGCATCGTCGAACGGATCCGATTCAAGGCCGCGCAGGTTGAAGGCGAGCCGCCAGCGATGGTCACTCGTCTCCGATTCACACCACAGCTCGAGCGTGCCGGTTTCGGTGAATGCGACCGCCAGGCGGATCCGGAGCGGAACGCTGCGCGACCGTTTGCCGTACCGGAACGCCGTCACCAGGGGGGCATGCCTGTGTGCGTCCTCAATGTCGCGGAGCCTGACGAGCGCACCGATTGGATGGTCGTGCGCGAGTGAGCTGTAAAGGGTGAAGGCAGCAGGCCTGTTGGTCATGATGGTGAAGGCCCGCTCGAGGGGCAGGCTGGTGCCCTCTTCCGTGCCCCGCGGCATGACACAGACGGCTTGCGGCAGCCCTCCCGCGTCGGCCTCGACGCCAACGTAGTACGCTCGCGCACTTCCCGCCCGAATCAGCAGCCGCCGCGACATGGTCGGGTCCTGCCGGAGCCTGGCGTAGAATGCTGCGCCGATCGCCACTGCCGCCTCCGGCTTGGCGTTGTCGAGCACCGGGGGTGGCGCCCCGAACCATCGGGCAAGCGCGTCGAGCACCTGCTGCCGTGCGAGCGCTGGCGTGAAGAATCCCCCGTTGAAGAGCACGGCTCCAGGCTGCGCGAGGGAGCCCCCTTCGCCTGCCCGCGTGAGGAATGCCGCCAGGTGTTTCGTGATCGCCGGCTCGGTTTCGTACGGCAACCCCAGCTCGCGCAGCCCCGCACGCCGGTCGCGCGCTGGCAGCTCGTGTGCGGCCGTGATTGGCAGGAAGCCGCCGGCCAGGGCTTCTTCGACCTCACAGCGGGTGAGCTCGGTCGTCATCCCTCCGCCTATCACCCCACGCCCCGAACCAAGCACCGTGACAGGCACCGCGTCGACCCCGGTGCCCGAGAGGAGCGCCTCCTTGGCCGCACTACAGCGTCGCCGGAGTGCCTGGCGCTGACTGATGGACAGCTTCGCGGCCTCCCCAAGCTTCCGCTCGACGAGGGCAGCAAGCGTGAGGTCGAGATTGTCGCCGCCAAGCAGCAGGTGCTCGCCAATGGCCACACGCTCGAACGCCAGTTCACCATCCTCAATCCCGGACCGGATGAGGGAGAAGTCCGTGGTGCCCCCTCCCACGTCGCACACGAGAACAAGCGTGCTGTCGGTGAAGGTGGACGAAAGCGTCTGGCGATGCGAGGCAATCCAGGCGTACAACGCGGCAAGGGGCTCCTCGAGCAGCGTCAGATTTGCAAGACCGGCATCAGAGGCTGCGCGTACCGTCAGCTCGCGTGCTTCCTCGTCGAACGATGCGGGCACCGTGAGTACCACCTGCTGGCGTTCCAGCGCGAGCGATCGGTCCTCACTCGCGTGCACATAGTCCCAGGCGTCACGAATGTGTGCGAGCAGGCGTGATGACGCCTCCACGGGTGAGAGCTTCGGCCCCGCTTCGGCGCCCCATGGGAGGAGCGCCGCGGTCCGGTCGACGTGCGCGTTCGACAGCCAGGACTTGGCCGACGCGATCTGGCGCAAGGGGAGGAGCGCCCCTTCCTCCCTTGCGAAGACGCCCGCCACGAATTCCGGGGCAGGATCCCATGGGAGCCTCACGTGTCCTGCGGCGCGGCTCGGTTCGTCGGCGTAGAACAGGAAGGATGGAAGGGTCGGCCTGACCGCGACTTCGCCGGCCGAGACCAGTTGAGGAATCTCGAACACCTGGAGCCCGCCGCGCGCTTCCGTCCACGCCAGCGCGGAGTTGGTCGTCCCGAGATCGATTCCGACGACCCGTCCGGAAGGGGCGTTCGTCAGGGTTCCCGCTCCCGGATGTTCAGCTCCAGCTTCCAGCGGGAGGGGACGGCCTGCGGCCCGGCGGACCCGGCGCGATTCCCACGCGCTACGCACCAGAGCTCCAGCGTCCCGACCTCTGTCACCCGGCTCTCCAGCGTCACCGGCACGACGTCATCGTCTTCATCGGCGTGGCCATCGGGCTGCAGTGTGACCTCCAGGGGACCGAGCTCCTCGAGATCGTCCCCCCAGTCCTCAATCAGCGCGCCGGGAGGATCTCCCTTGCGTACCGTCGAACTCAGGAACCGGAACTCCGCTGGTTCCCCGACAACGAGCGCGAACTCGCGGCCGGCAATGGAGGCGCTCGTCCCCTCCTCCATCCCGAAGGGGACGACGCAGAGCGCTTTGAGGGGAGCCGTCATGCCGGGAACGGCCGGCATGGCGCTCTCGATTCCCACGTAGTAGGTGCGCGGTGCGCCGCTGCGGATGCGGATTCCGCGTCCCCGCCGGGCCATCCCGTAGGTCGCGGCGCCGCGCGCCACCGCGTGGTCGAGATCCGGCGCGTCGAGCACGTGACGGGCATCGAGCCCTTCGAACCCCTCCTGCTGCAGCCAGCCGCTCAGGACATCGATCACACGGGCCCGAAGGGCGTCCGCCTTCATCACGCCTCCGTTGAAGAGGACGTGCGTCGGGCAGACCAGGCCGCTGGGGCCCCGCCGGATTGCCGCACCCGGCGCGCCGCTCGTCGACTGTCTGGTGAGGAAGCGCGCGAGATGCCGTGTGACGGCCGGATCCGCCGCGTACGGCAGGCCGATCTCCTGCAGGCCTGTACGGCGCTGGCGCGCGGGCATGGCATCGCGCGCGACGCTCGGGAAGAAGCCCTCCAGCAGCGCCTCGTCCACATCGTCACGGGTGAGCGAGGTGCTGATGGTTCCGCCAATGAGACGCGTGCCCCGGCCGAGCAGCGTGACAGGCCGTTCGCGTTCATCGGGGTTGGTGAGGAGCGACTCCTTGGCGATCCGCGCCTGGTGCCAGAGGCCGTGGAGCTGGAGGCTGTCGACGCGGTGGCCGGCCTCTTCGAGCCGGACCTGCAGCCGGCGCGCCAGCGCCAGATCCATGTTGTCGCCGCCGAGCAGGATGTGCTCGCCGACCGCTACCCGCTCGAGCGTCAGCTCCCCTTCCCGTTCGCCGACTGCGATGAGGGAGAAGTCCGTGGTGCCGCCGCCGACGTCGCAGACGAGTACGAGGTCTCCAACGCGCACGCGCCGGCGCCAGCCGTCGCCCACGGCGTCCAGCCACGCGTAGAAAGCGGCCTGCGGCTCCTCGAGCAGCGTCACGTGCTGAAGCCCGGCGGCCCGTGCGGCGCGCAGCGTCAGCTCGCGGGCTTCCTCGTCGAAGGAGGCGGGGACGGTGAGCAGCACGTCCTGCGCGGCAAGCCCGGATTCAGGGCTCGAGGCGGCAACATCCCTGTCGAAGGTTGCCGAGAGATGACGGAGGTACTCGGCAGAGGCCTCCACCGGGGACACGTGCGGGACATCCTCCGGGGCGCCCCACGGAAGGATGGGAGCGGTGCGATCGGCCCCCGCGTGCGAGAGCCACGACTTGGCAGAGGCGACCAGGCGCGCCGGGTTCTCAGCCCCGCGACGCCTCGCGAGCTCGCCAATCACGTGTCGCCCGTCGGGGTTCCACGGGAGTTCGGTACTCCCCGCCGGGAAGTCGAGGTCGCCGGCGACGTAGAGGAACGAGGGCAGCAACGATCGCCGTGCCAGCTCCCCCGGGCTCACGAGCTGCTCTACTTCGTGCAGGTGCGTCTGTGCCGCGTCTTCCGTGGCCTCCGCATCGATCCACGCGAGTGCGGAGTTGGTGGTGCCCAGATCGATTCCGACGACGAGGCGCTGGGCCTTGGAGGGCGGATGTGTCACGAGAGGATCCGGGTCAAGCGACCTCGACTTCGGCCGGGGCCACGATGGTCCGGCCGGTGTGCGGGAGTGGTGGAAGCTCTGTACGGGCCGCTTCCCAGCCGCGGTGGCGAACGAGACCCTGGAACTGCGCGGCGGTTCCGATGTTCCCCACCAGCTTCACCCGGGCCGGGTCGGTGTCGCGGTCGAGCGTGATGCGCGCGCCCTCGTCTTCCTCCAGCACGGGCTGCAGGGTGAAGTACCGCGCCAGGGTGTCACGGCAGCCGGAGTGGACGCTCCGCACAGCCGCGCCGATTTGCGCGTCGAGGTAGGTGCCGAGGTCTTCCATCAGGAAATCGACGAGCCGGCCGTCGCGCTGCAGCAGTCCCAGCAGCTGAAGCGCCCTGTCCACTTCATCGGTGACGACGACCTGCGTGGCAGTCACTGTTTTCGTAACGACCACCGGTGTGTCGGCCGGGTCCGGTCTGAAGGTCGCCAGGATGTCGTCGGCGATCCTGCCGTGGAAGATCAATGAGAAGAAGGCCCGAAAGGCGAATTTCCAGCGCTTTCCGTGGGAGATCATCCTGTTGATTGTATCGCGCCCGCGCGCAGCGCCGGCCGGGAGCGGCTCAGTCCCAGCGTTCCGTCCAGGCGGTCCCCCCCGCCTCGTCCACGTACTCCACCTGCAGCGAGGGACCATCGAACGTCAGCAGCGCGAAGCCGTGAATGCCCCGCGATGGCTGAAGAGGCGAAGGACGGGTTTCCCAGCGGACGATGTCTGCCGGGTGCCGGACACGGCGGCGGTCTGGCGGGACATACGGAAGCGACCCGTGGCCGATGCACCGGCACTTCACCCCGCGGTAATCCGCGAACTCGATCAGGTGATGTTCGTGCCCCCAGATCCAGCCATAGATTCGACCATCCGTAAGGTAGGGATCGAGCCATTCTTCGAGCGCGTTGCCACGCTTGCGGAACGGGGAGAGGAGGTGATGATGGGTCAGCAGGACGGTCCTGGCATCACCCGCGAGCTGCCCCTCGAGCCAGGCCATCTGCGGCGTGTTGAAGTTGTGGTTCACGTACGCCGAATCGAGCCCGACGAGCCGCCAGAACCGGTTCTGCATGTTGAAGTAGCTTGCCGGCTGGCCGAAGGCCGGCAGCAGGTGCTGGAAGTAGCCGTAGCCGCCGCTGTACATGTCGTGGTTGGCGTTGAGTGCCCAGTACCGTGCGTGCGGGGGCCCGTACGAACGCCACATGTCCAGGAAGTTGCGCTGCACCTCGCGCGGCGTACCCGAGTAATAGACATCGCCGAGATGCACGACATGGTCGGGGTTGCGCGCGCTGATCTGCTGGGCGACCGCGGCCGCGTGCACATTGCCGGTTCCCCAGTCCGAAACCAGGGCGATCGTGCCACGCTCCGGCAGGTCGAAGCGGAAGTCTTCGTGCTGCTGATGCCCGGGAAAGGGAGCCTTGCCGCGGGCGCGGGTGCGGAGCCGGTGATACAGCACCGACAGCCATTTGGGATCCCGGCGATTGAAATGCCGGCTGGTCGGCTCCGCGAGCTGCTCTTCCATCGCACTCTGGACGAGCGCGAGCGTGGGATGGCTGGGGATGAACTCCGGACCATTCTGTGAGTCGACAGGCGGTGCCTCGCTCACCTCCTGGACGATGGCGTCTTCGCGCTCGACCCAGTCCTCGGCTTCCTGGAGATCTTCGATGAGCTGGTCGCGGCACGCCGCCCACTCGGCCGTGCCGATGCCGAGCGCCTCACAGGCGCTCGCACTGACCGCAACGTCGTCCTTCTGCAGCGCTGATACTGCTTCGTCGATGACGTGCAGCACGTTACTCTTGTCGAGCGTCTCTTCGTGTAGGCCCATGCACCCAGTCCCTCTTCCTTCCTAGGATTATTCAGGCCGGGTGCAGAGGGGAAGCGAAACGGAGCGGCCGGACTTGGGCCTACTCGGCCGGGAACCCCCGCGCGTGGCGCGGGCCTTCGAGAACCTCACGGCGAAGTTCCTGCGCGCGGGTATCAGCGCGCGCGCGTCCCTGCACTGGCTCCTCGTGCACGCAGCGCTCGCCGCTGAAGACTTTCAGGCGGGTGTCACCATCACGCGCGTAGAACTCGCAGCGCCACTGCCCCTCGCGCCAGAAGGGTGACCGCTCAGGAGAGTTGCGGCTCTCCTGGTGAACTTTCCGCAGCAGGTTATCTTCCATCGCTTTTCGTTCGTCAGATGATTTCGGATCCATGGACGTAGAAACGAAGTAGAAGCCAAACTCTACATCCTGGATCCGGAATCTAACAGGGGTGTGACTTACATTTCTTATAATAGGGCGTACAACTGCCGTGAAGGCTGCTTCAGCCCTTCAGGTCCGGGACTTCGGCCTGCGGTTCCTCTGGCTAGGGGCGGCCGCTGATATTCGGTGGAGAAACGGTCAGTCGTGCCTCCGGACTCTCCTTGTAGCCGTAGCGGATGGCCTTGGCCCGGAGGGTAGCGGGGCCTTGTATACGGATGGGCCCGCTGTAGAGTTGCCACCGGGCCGTCGGGCCCTCCTCGGTCGTGTAGCCGATGGATGCCCCCTGGGTCGGCACGTACACCACAATCTCCTGAAATTCGCCTGAATCGAGCGGGAGCCCGCGGGCGGGAGCTTCCGTAGACGTTCTCGAGACGAAATACGGCAGCGCCGTTTCCGGCTGCACACCGCCGGGCCACATCCGCGCGATCATCTCCGGCTCGTTTATCAGGCCCTGATCCCCGACCGCCTCCATCCAGGCGGTCACTGCGCGCCGCATCCGTTCGAGAGTCCTACCATGCGAAACGTCCGAGGCGAGGTTCTCCACCTGATGAGGATCGGCGTGCGTGTCATAGAGCTCCTCCGGGGGCTTCGAGGAACGCATCCAGAGCGCCGCTGCACCGGTCAAGGCGTGTTGCGCGTGGAGCCGCAGGAGCTCCTGCATGATGACGCTCTGGTTCCGGTACGGGATGAACCCGGCGTACGGCACCTCCGGCAGGAAGTTCCGGATGTAGAGGAACCGGCCGTCCCGTGCCGACCGCATCATGTCGTATTCGATGTCCATGCGATCGCGCGCGGCGAAGACGTACTCGGGCTGCGGCGCCTCGCCGGGGCCGACCAGCGTGCGTCCCTGAAGGTGCGCCGGCACGTCGACACCCGCCAGCGCCAGCACCGTCGGGGCGAGGTCGATGAAGCTGACCAGGGCGTCGCTTCTGGTCCCCGCGGTAATCGCAGGCCCCAGCGCCGGGGACGGACGAATCATCAGCGGCACGTGCAGACCCGAGTCGTACAGCGAACGCTTCGCGCGGGGCAGCCCGTCGCCGTGGTCGCTCCAATAGAACACGATGGTGTTCTCGGCGAGGCCATCCGCTTCGAGGGCGGCAAGGATCTCCCCGACCTGCCGATCCATCTCCGCGATGTTGTCGTAGTGCCGCGCCAGATCCTCCCGGACGAGCGGCGTGTCCGGATAGTAGGGCGGCACCCGGACGGCCGAGGGATCCGTGATCAGAGGCTTCTTTCGTTCGGCGCTTCCCGGGAAGATCCGGCTCTCGTGCGTGACTTCGAGGTTGAACACCGAGAAGAACGGCACGTCATTAGACCCCCGGTTCCGCCAGTGCGCTTTCGGGCCCAGGTCGTCCCAGATGGTGAACGGTACGCCGAACTGGTAGTCGGTCTTTGCGCGATTGCTCGTGTAGTACCCGGCCGCACGCAGATACTCTGGGAACGCCTTGACATAGAACGGCGGTACGGCGAGGTAGGGGCCTGGCAATTCGGGCACACGGTCCTCGGTGGTCCGCATGTGCTGCGCGCCGAGGGCCGTCTGATACATCCCGGTGATGATGGCGGCGCGGCTGGGGGCGCACACCGGGGCCGTTGTGAACGCCCGGGTGAACGTGATTGACCCCTGGGCGAGGCGGTCGAGATTCGGCGTGCGCGCCAGCGGGTCGCCGTAGGCCCCGAGCCGCGGACTCATGTCCTCGTTCGAGATCCAGACGATATTGGGGCGCCGGCCCTGCTCAGCAGACCGGACGGCTGGTGCCTGGATGACGCCCCGGCCGTACTCGGTGATTTTGCCTGTAGTGACGGGGCGCCAGGGGTTTGCGGCGCCCCCGGCACCGAGGGTCAGGCCCAGGCAGAACAACGCGATCCATGATGGCTGCAGTGGCATGGGCGGATACTGGCACGACCGTGGATCCTCCGCAACCCTCTCCGTAGGGGATACGGGCCCGCACGTTGCATAGTGAACCACATGACCGTGACCCGCCTCGTGCTCGTGGTGATGCTCGTGGCAGTGTTCATGATTGCCGGTCGCGCCCTGCTGGGGCTTCGGGGCGCCGGCCGCTCCCGCAGGCGGCCCCGGTGAGGCGCATCGGTGGCCGGCCGGGAAGCGCCGTTCCTGTCCCGCTACAGCGGCGGCCGACCCGGACGGGACACCTGCCATGAGATGGTCGACGAGGATCGGCACCTTCGCCGGAATCGGCGTGTACGTCCACGCCACTTTCCTGATCCTCATCGCCTGGGTGGCCTTCGCGCACTGGCAGGTGAGCCGGGATGTCGGGACGGCTGTGGCGGGCGTCGCGTTCATCCTGGCGCTGTTCGGCTGCGTCGTGCTGCACGAGTACGGACATGCCCTGACGGCCCGCCGCTTCGGGATCAAGACGCGCGACATCACGCTCCTGCCGATTGGGGGGATTGCAAGGCTCGAGCGGATGCCGAGCGACCCGCGTCAGGAACTGTGGGTTGCGCTGGCGGGGCCGGCGGTGAACGTCGTGATTGCCGCGCTGCTGTTCGTCGTGCTGCAGTTCACCGGGGCCCAGCCGCTCGACACGCTGTCGGTGACGGGGGGAGCGTTCCTGGAGCGGCTGATGGTCGTGAACATCTTCCTCGCGATGTTCAACCTGCTGCCCGCCTTTCCGATGGACGGCGGACGCGTGCTGCGGGCGCTGCTCGCCATCCGCATGGATTACGCGCGTGCCACGCAAACCGCCGCATCGGTCGGCCAGGGGATGGCGCTCCTCTTTGGCTTCGTCGGCCTGTTCACCAACCCGTTCCTCGTCTTCATCGCTCTGTTCGTCTGGATCGGCGCCGGGCAGGAGGCCACCATGACGCAGATGAAGTCGGTTCTGGAGGGGATCCCGCTCGAACGCGTCACCATCACCGACTTCCGGGCGCTGGGCCCGGAGGACTCGCTGGCCCGCGCTGTCGACCTGTTGCTCGACGGCGCTCAGCAGGATTTCCCCGTGATTGCCAGCGGCACTGTCGTGGGCATTCTCACGCGTTCAGACCTGCTGTCGGCGCTCGCCCGCCAGGAACAGGGGGTGCCGGTCGCTTCGGTGATGCGGCGGGATTTCGACGTGGCCGACGCCTCCGAAATGGTCGACGTCGTCCTGCAGCGGTTGCAGGGGCGCGACTGCCACACCATTCCGGTGCTCCGGCGCGGCGAGTTCATCGGTCTCGTCACCATGGACAATGTCGGAGAGTTCGTGAGCATCCAGGCGGCGGTCGGCTCCCGGGGGAAACGGACCGACCCCGCCGCGCCGCGGTCCGCCGGTCTGCGCCGGACCTCCTGACGCCCCAAGGGCTTACGAACTGCAGGACAGCATCGAACAGCCAGCCCGGTGCCGCGCCCAGTCTGGTCTGCGCTGGGCATAGGCTTCGGCCCCCGGCTGATCGTCGTAGGGCCGCCGCAGCACCTCCAGCAGCTCCGCAATCCCGGAGTCGTCTCCCGCCGCCGCCCGATCGATCGCCTGCTGCGCGAGGTAATTGCGCAGCACGTACCGGGGATTCGCGCTGTTCATGCGGGCCCGGCGTTCAGCCCCGGGCATCCCGTCCCGGCGGACCCGCGCAGCGTAGCGCGCCAGCCACTCGTCGAAGGCGGCCGCTTCCACGCGCAGCTTTTCCGGGTCGTAGAACGCCTCGCGCAGCGCTTCTACAGTGGGCGCGTCGAGGGGCACGTCGGCCAGGTTCCGGAAGAAGATCGTCATGTCGACTTCGGCACGCGCGAGCAGCACGTGCAGCCCCTGCATGAGTTCCAGATCCCCGTCTTCGCATTCCCTCAGCCCGAACTTGGAGGCCACGGTGCCGCGCGTCAGGGTTGTGAGGTCGTCTACATAACGCTGCAGGCCCGCCTGAAGCGGATCCACGCTGTCGAAGGCGGGGACGAGAGCCTGTGCCAGCCGTCCGAGGTTCCAGTAGGCAACCTGCTCCTGGGCGCCAAACCTGTAGCGGCGCCCCATCGCATCCGTGGTATTCGGCGTCCAGTCCGGATCGAAGTTGTCGATCCACCCGTAGGGGCCGTAGTCGATCGTCAGCCCGAGAATCGACATGTTGTCGGTGTTCATCACGCCGTGAACGAACCCCACCCGCATCCATCCGGCTACCATCACGGCCGTGCGTGCGCAGACCTCCTCGAACCACGCCGCCCTCAGGCGCTGCGCGTCCCCCTCGGCACCAGAGACGAGCTCGGAAAAGTCCCGCCGGATCGTGAAGTCAATCAGGCTGTTCAGCAGGGTCGCATCCCGGCGCGAGGCCGGCAGCTCGAAGTTGCCGAAGCGAATGAAGGACGGAGCAACGCGGCAGACGATGGCGCCCGGTTCCGGAGCCGGCCGGCCGTCGTAGAACATGTCGCGCATGACCCGTTCGCCGGTTCCCACAAGGCTGAGAGCCCGGGTGGTCGGTACGCGGAGGTGGTGCATCGCCTCGCTGCACAGGAACTCACGCACGGAGGAGCGCAGCACGGCCCGCCCGTCCGCTGTCCGCGAGTACGGCGTAAGCCCCGCACCTTTGAGCTGCAGCTCCCAGCGCTCCCCGGCGCTGTTGATGACCTCTCCAAGCGTGATGGCCCGCCCGTCCCCGAGCTGCCCGGCCCAATGGCCGAACTGGTGCCCGCCGTAGTTGGCCGAGTAGGGCTCCATGCCCTCCAGGAGCGCGTTCCCTCCGAATACCCGCGCGAATTCCTCGGAGCGGATATCCTCTGCCGCAAACCCGAGCAGGTCGGCCACCTCGGCTGAATGGGCAATCAGCCGCGGAGCGGCCACTGGCGTGGGCATCACGCGCGAGTACAGCGCCCCGTGAACCTGTCGCGGCCAGGGATCGGGATTGGGATCTCCGGGAAGCTCCCGGACGAAGGCATTGTCGAAGCGCAATGTGGTCACAGTGGCCATGCTGTTCCCATCGTACAGCCTGAGTTCAAGGTCGGCCGTGCCGACGGCGGGGGCCTCAAGGTCTACGCGCGCGCGTATCCGACCATCGAAGGGGTCGAGGTCTACACGAACTACACGACGCCCTGCGGCGGCGGCGTTTCCGTCGAGCATCTCGGACAGGTGCAGGACTCCGTACTCTTCCGCAACTGCATCTTCCGGGACAATCGCACCCAGATCACCGGCTCCGGCCTCGACCTCCTGCACGGCAGCCGGGCCACGCTGGAGAACTGTCTCTTCGTCGGAAACATGGCCAACCTGGGGGTGGACTACGTCGGTATGCTCGGCGGCGCCGAGTATCGCCCGGAGCACGGCTCCGGCGCGATGACGGTGTTCGACGGGTCGCGGGCCACGGTCAGCAGGTGCACGTTCACCGGCAACTGGAACGGCGTGGACGACGATGGCCGGGGAAGCACCTACGTCGAGACCATTTTCTGGAGGAACACACTGGCCGGAGGCATCTCGCCGGGTTCGCGCTACGAACTGGACATCACCGACGGCGCCGGCGTGGAACGTTCGTTCATCCACGGCGACATCAACGATCTTCGCGGGACCATCAACAAGGAGGCGAACACGTTCGACCCGCCC
>Ga0183260_10003243_pt1 | contig 13153 bp, 10 predicted proteins | sample AntDrymUQ4972206_2_FD_129768 | JGI IMG/M metagenome (GOLD analysis project Ga0183260, IMG submission 129768) | Polar desert sand microbial communities from Dry Valleys, Antarctica - metaG UQ497 (22.06) (version 2) (version 2) | ecosystem: Environmental > Terrestrial > Soil > Desert | place...
CTCATCGACGTCGAGGCCGGCGACACGACAGCCGAATGCTTCGCGATCGCGTTCGACCTCGGCACGACCACCGTGGTCGTGCCGAGGTCGAACGCGATCGCGAAGCATTCGGCTGTCGTGTCACCGGCCTCGACGTCGATGAGCAGGTCGTCGACGATGACAGCTGTCACGTGGAAGTCGGCCTGCCGCATCACACTCGGGAGCCGACGCAGCACATGCAGGTCGACGCGCAGCTCGAGGTCGTCGATGGCGGCCGTGAGCCGGTCGACGTCGGACCGCTGGTCGGCGAGCGTCGGGGTGGCCAGCTCCACGTAGCGCTTCTTGATGGCCGGGCGCAGGATCACCTGGCGGCCGACACCGACGGTTGCCGCCTTGGGGCGGGTCTCCAGCGGCGGCACCTCGACGACAAGGTCCTCGACGGCGCTGGTGCGGCAGGCCAGTCGCCACCCGGCCCGGAGCTGCGCCGCGTCGAAGGCGCGCACGTCGAGCGGGGAGATCGGCACCTCGCCGCTGGTGACCTGGATCTTGCACTTCTTGCAGGTGCCGTGGCCGCCGCAGGTGGAGTCGATGGCGATTCCGTTCCAGCTGGCCGCGTCGAAGACCATCACGCCGGGCGGCACACGCACCTCGCGCTCGGCGGGCGTGAAGCGCAGCCGGACCCGCCCACTGCCGTCATGAGCGGGGCCGTCATGAGCGGGGCCGTCATGAGCGGGGCCGTCATGTGAGGGGCTGTCGTGCGGACGAGCTTCCATCTACGGGGCCGCCGCGGCGGCGGCCTGGCGGGCGCGGTGCGCACCGATCCAGGCCATGCCCCACTCGTCGTTGCCGAGCAGCACGTCGGCGGCCCGGACAGCCTCGACGATCGCGGGCGTACGGGCGTCCATGATGGCGCTGGTCAGACCGGCGCCCATCGCCATCGTCAAGAACGCGGCGCCCAGCTGGTGGCGCTCCGGCATGCCGAAGGACACATTGGATGCCCCGCATGTCGTGTTGAGCCCGTGCTTGGTGCGGATTCCTTCGACGGTCTCGAGAAACGAGCACACGACCGTGGGGTCGGCGCCGATCGGCATCGCCAGCGGGTCGATCACGATGTCCGCGATCGCGATGCCGTACTCGCTCGTCGCGACCTCGACGATCTTGTCGACCAGCCGCAGCCGCTTGGCGGACTCCATCGGAATCTCGTCGGCGTCGTTGGGCAGTGCGATCACCGCTGCGTCGTACTTCTTGACCAGCGGCAGGATGAGCTCCATCCGCTCGTCCTCGGCGGTCACGCTGTTGACCAGCGCGCGCCCCTCGTACGCAGCGAGACCGGCCTCGAGAGCCTCGACGACCGAGGAGTCGATGCAGATCGGCAGGTCGGTGCACGACTGTACGAGCCTGATCGCCCGGCCGAGCAGGTCGGGCTCGTCGGTCAGCGGCACACCCATGTTGACGTCGAGGACGTCGGCGCCACCGGCCACCTGCGCGGCCACGTCGCGCTCGATGGCCGACAGGTCACCCGCCCGCAACTGCTCTTGGAAGAGGCGCCGGCCGGTCGGGTTGATGCGCTCGCCGATGATGCAGAACCGGCGGTCGTGCCCGAGCGTGACCTCTCGGGTGGCCGAGCGAAGGACGGTGGTGTGCACACAGGCTCCTGTCGTGGATCAGGCCGAGACGGCGGCGCGCTTGCGGGCGATGAGGTCCTTGGCCTTCTTGACCGTCGCGGACGCGTCCGCCGCGTAGGCGTCGGCACCGACCGCGTCGGCGTACTCCTGGGTGACCGGGGCGCCGCCCACCATGACGATGACCGAGTCGCGCAGCCCGGCCTTCTGCAGCACGTTGAGATTGGCCTTGAACATCGGCATTGTGGTGGTAAGGAAGGCCGAGAAGCCGACGATGTCGGGTTTGTGCTCGACGATGGCGTCGGCGAACTTCTCCGGTGCCACCTGCACGCCGAGGTCGATGACGTTGAAACCTGCGCCCTCGAGCATGATGTTGACGAGGTTCTTGCCGATGTCGTGCACGTCCCCCTTGACCGTGCCCATGACGAACGTGCCCACGGTCTGTGCGCCGGTCTCGGCGAGCAGCGGACGCAGCACCGCCATCGCGCCACTCATCGCCCGGCCCGCGATCAGCATCTCGGGCACGAAGAAGTCACCACGCTCGAACCTGGCGCCGACCTCCTCCAGCGACGGGATCAGCGCGTCGAAGAGCATGGTCTCCGGAGTCATGTCGGCTGCGAGGCCGGCGTGGGTGAGCTCGAGGACGGCGGGGGCGTTGCCGACCAGGGTGAGGTCGTAGAGGCCCTGCAGGATCTCGTCGGGCGTCATCAAGCGTCCCTTTCCTCTCGTGCCGAGCTGTCGGTGCCACCTGACAGCGATCTGGTCTCGGCGATGAGCAGCTCACCGATCTGGGCATGGGATGTCTCGAGCCGGAAACTCGGCCCGGAGACGCCGATCGCGGCCTTGACCGACCCGTCCCGGCCGCGGACCGGGGCGGCGACCGCGTCGAGGCCGACCTCCAGCTCGCCGTGCGTGACCGCGTAGCCGCGTTGCCGGACCGTGGTGAGCTCGTGCGCCAGCTCGGCGACGCTGGTGATGGTGTGCGGTGTCCGGCGCAGGAGCCGCTCGGTGGGCAGCGGCAAGCCGCCGTACGCGTACATCACCTTGCCGAGGGCCGAGCAGTGTGGCGGGACGTCCACTCCCACCCAGTTGGTGGCGCCCAGCAGGTACGTCGAGTCGATCTGGGCAACCTGGGTGACGCCGGTGCCGTGTGGGACCGCGAAGTTGACGGTTTCGCCGGTGCGCTCGGCGATGCGGGCCATCACCGGCTGCGCCGCGCGTACGAGGGCGTCGACCGGGTCGTGCCGGATCGCGTAGCCGCTGAAGAGCGGACCGGGCCGAAAGCTCCCGTCACCGTCGCGCTCGAGCAGCTGCTGGCGCTCCAGCGCCAGCAGCAACCGGGACGCGGTCGAGCGGGTCAGGCCGGTCTCGGCGGCGAGCGTGCGCGACGACAGCGGCTCCTCGGCGTGCACGACGAGCGACAGCAGTGCCGCCGCTCGGTCGATGGCTTGCGTACCGGTCGTCGTCATGCCAGTCTCTCGTCTCAGGATCCCATGATGTGGTATTGCGCTCCCACATGATGAGGATAGGATCCGTCCGCGAGAGGGTCAAGGCGGGAGGCACTCATGTTCATCAACACGATGCCGCGCTACGAGGTGCTCTCGGACGACGCGATGGCGACGCTCGACGGCGGCTGGCGCCGGCTCGTCAGTGAGGTCGGCGTCGAGTTTCTCTCCGATCGGGCGCTCGACCTCTTTCGCGGGGCCGGTCAGCGGGTCGACGGCAACGCGGTGTTCCTCGACCCCGACTTCGTCCTCGAACAGGCGGCCAAGGCGCCACGAGAGTTCGACGTGACCGCCCGCAACCCCGCGCACTCCGTGCACATCGGTGGCGACACGATGGCCTTCGGCGCCGTCTACGGGCCGCCGTTCGTGCGCGAGGGAGCGGTGCGCCGCGATGCGACGATGGAGGACTTCCGCAACTTCACCCGTCTGTCGCAGTCCTTCGACGTCCTCGACTCCGCCGGCGGCGTGATCTGCGAACCCAACGACGCGCCGCTCGACAGCCGGCACCTCGACATGACGTACGCGCTGCAGACGCTGACCGACAAGATCTATATGGGCAACGTGGTCTCCGGCGTCAACGCCCGCGACACGATCGCTATGGGGGAGATCCTCTTCGGCGGCCGCGAGGCCATCGAGGCCAACCCGGTGTCGATCTCGCTGATCAACTGCAACTCACCACTGCGCTGGGACGACCGGATGCTCGACGCGATGTTCGAGTACGTCGAGGCCGCCCAGCCGGTGGTGGTCACGCCGTTCATCCTGATGGGCGCGATGTCGCCGGTGACCATCCCGGCGGCACTGGTGCAGCAGATCGCCGAGGCGCTGTCCGGGATCGCGCTGACCCAGCTGATCCGGCCGGGGGCACCGATCATCTTCGGCTCGTTCCTGTCCAACATCGACATGCAGTCGGGGTCGCCGACCTTCGGCACGCCGGAGTCCGGGATCGGTCTGCTGTGCACCGGGCAGATCGCGCGGCACTTCGGGCTGCCCTTCCGTACCGGCGGCGGCCTGACGTCCAGCCAGGTCCCCGACGCGCAAGCCGGGTACGAGTCGCTGATGACGCTGCTGCCCACGTTCCTGGCCGGCGCCAACTGGGTCATGCACACGGCTGGCTGGCTCGAGGGAGGTCTGGTGGCGGGCTACGAGAAGTTCATCATCGACGCCGAGATCGTCGAGATGCTGCAGACGGAGTTCACTCCGCTGGAGATCGACGAGGCGTCGCTCGCCTTCGACGCGCATGTCGAGGTCGGCTCGGGCGGGCACTTCCTGGGCGCCATGCACACGCTGGAGCGCTTCCGTACCTGCTTCCGGCGGCCGTTCCTGTCCTCGTCGGACAACTACGAGAGGTGGATGAGGGGCGGCAGCCTCGACACGGCGGCCCGCGCCGAGGCGGTGTGGCGCAAGCGGCTCGACGAGTACGAGCAGCCGCCGTTGGACGAGGCCATCGGCGCCGAGCTCGAGGAGTACGTCACCCGGCGCCGCGCCGAGCTCGGCGACTGACCACCCGTCGCCGGGGAGTGCCTGACCCCCCCGTGTGGCGCACATCCGCTGGTGTGCCGCGGGGCCCTGCGCACATCGGCTGGCGGGGTGTTGCCGAACGTGCATTAGCGTTGCGACATGAGCAACGCGGCCGCTGCGGGTGCGCAGAGCACCGTGCAGTCAGTCGACCGGGCCATCACCGTCTTGGAGGTCCTGGCCGATGCCGGCGAGGCCGGTGTGACCGACATCGCCCGCAAGCTGGGGGTGCACAAGTCGACCGCGTTCCGGTTGGTGGCCGCCCTGGAGAAGCGCGGGCTCGTCGAGCAGAACTCCGAACGCGGCAAGTACCGCCTCGGGATGGGCATCCTCCACCTGGCCGGCGCCACCACCGCCAGTCTCGACCTGGTCCAGGAGTCCCGGCCACTGTGCCGAGCGCTCGCTGCCCAGACCAACGAGACCGTCAACTTGGCCATCCTGTCCGATGGTCTGGCGCTCTACCTCGACCAAGTGAGCGGCTCGTCGGCGCTCCAGTCGCACAACTGGGTCGGGCAGCGCATCCCGCTGCATGCGACGTCCAACGGCAAGGTGTTGCTCTCCGGTCTGCCTGACAGCGAGGTCGCCCGCATCGTGCGACGACCGCTGCGCGCGTACACCGCTGAAACCATCACCGCGATGAAAGGGCTGCTGGCCGTGCTCGCCGCCGTCCGAGCTGAGGGCCATGCGGTCGCCGTGGACGAGTTCGAGGTCGGCCTGACCGCAGTGGCGGCGCCCGTGTGCGACTTCCACGGTGACGTCATCGCCTCGGTATCGGTGTCCGGACCCAGCTTCCGTCTCGACTCCGACCGGCTAGACGGCATCGTCGACAACACCAAGCGCACGGCGGCATCGATCTCGACCCGCCTGGGGTGGCGCGCCAGCCCGACGGCTAAGAGTTGGTAACTGTCCTTGACGCTTGCCGCACGGCGGACGATGCTGTTGCGCAGTGCAGGGAGTTGTTGCGCCACATGCAACGAACCGGGAAGCCGGTGGACTGCTGACCGTCCGAAAGGGGGCGGCGTTGCCGGAGCTGTCGATCGGCGGGACCTGGCGAGACGCACGATCCGGTGCGACGCGAGAGATCCGCTGCCCGGCCGACGGCACCGTCGTGGCCACCGTCTCCGAGGCCGATCGAGACGACGCTCTTGATGCGGTCGCGGCTGCTCGGGCCGCCTTCGACTCCGGTGAGTGGCCAGGGACGCCGGCGCCGGCACGCGGCGCGCTGCTGCACCGGGTCGCCGACCTGATCGAGGCCGCCAAGGGCGACGTGGCCCGCGCCGAGTCGCTCGACACCGGCAAGCGGATCGTGGAGGCGGAGTACGACGTCGACGACGTCGTCGCGGTGTTCCGCCACTTCGCCGGTCTCGCCGGCGACGGCGCCGGCCGTGTCGTCGACCCCGGTCGCCGCGACGTCGTGAGCCGCGTGGTGCGAGAGCCGATCGGGGTGTGCTCGCTGATCACACCCTGGAACTACCCGCTCCTGCAGACGGCGTGGAAGGTGGCCCCCGCGCTTGCCGCCGGGAACACGTTCGCACTCAAGCCCAGTGAGCTGACGCCGTCGACCGCCATTCTGCTGCTGCACCACCTGGAGAAGGCCGGCCTGCCGTCCGGTGTGGCCAACCTGGTCTTGGGATCGGGTGTCGAGGTTGGCCCGACGCTGACGTCGGCACCGGAGGTCGACCTGGTGTCGTTCACCGGTGGCCTGGTCACCGGTCGAGCGGTGATGGCGTCGGCAGCGGCGACGGTCAAGCGGGTCGCCCTCGAGCTCGGTGGCAAGAACCCCAACCTGGTCTTCGCCGATGCAGACCGCGAGACTGCCCTCGACCTCGCGCTCACCGCGGTGTTTCTGCACTCCGGCCAGGTGTGCTCGGCCGGTGCGCGGCTGGTGGTGGAGGAGTCGATCCACGACGAGTTCGTGGCCGAGCTTGTGGCGCGGGCCAAGCAGATCCGGCTGGGTGGACCGTTCGACGAGCAGGCCGAGACCGGACCGCTCATCTCGGCGGCGCACCGCGAGAAGGTCGAGGCGTACGTCGCCGCCGGGCTCGCCGAGGGAGCAACGCTGCGCTGCGGCGGCCGTCGCCCCGACCGGCCAGAGCTGGCCGAGGGCTTTTACTACCTGCCCACCATCCTCGACGACTGTCGCAGCGGGATGCGGGTGGTGGCGGACGAGTCGTTCGGCCCCGTGCTCACCGTGGAGACGTTCACCGACGAGGACGATGCCGTACGCCTCGCCAACGACAGCATCTACGGCCTGGCCGGCGCGGTGTGGACCTCCGACGCGGGTCGCGCGGAGCGAGTCGCCGCGCGGCTGCGGATGGGCACGGTCTGGATCAACGACTACCACCCGTACGTCCCCCAGGCGGAGTGGGGCGGCTACAAGCAGTCCGGAGTCGGCCGCGAGCTGGGCCACGCCGGTCTCGAGGAGTACCAGGAGACCAAGCACATCTGGCACAACGTACGGCCGCAGCCGCAAGGCTGGTTCGGTCCGTGCACACCAGACGATGCCCGATGACCGAGAAGCGGTACGACATCGTCATCATCGGTGGTGGCTCCGCCGGCTGCGTCCTGGCGAACCGGTTGTCGTCGAGCCCGGACACCTCGGTGCTGGTGCTGGAGGCGGGGCGCTCGGACTTCCGCCTCGACCCGTTCATCCACATGCCGGCCGCACTGCCGTTTCCCATCGGCAGCCGGCTCTACGACTGGCGCTACACGTCCGAACCCGAGCCACACATGGGCGGCCGGCGCATCTCCCACGCCCGCGGCAAGGTGCTCGGCGGCTCCAGCAGCATCAACGGGATGATCTTCCAGCGCGGCAACCCGCTCGACTTCGAGCGCTGGGCCGCCGAGCCCGGGATGAAGGAGTGGGACTACGCCCACTGCCTGCCCTACTTCAAGCGCATGGAGACCTGTCTGGCCGGTGCCGACGCCTGGCGGGGCGGCAGCGGACCCCTGATCCTGGAGCGTGGCCCGGCGACCGGTCCGCTGTTCGGGGCGTTCTTCGAGGCCGCCCAGCAGGCCGGGTACCCGCTGACCGACGACGTCAACGGCTACCGCCAGGAAGGCTTCGCGCCCTTCGACCGCAACGTTCACCGGGGGCGTCGGCTCAGCGCGTCCCGGGCCTACCTCCACCCGGTACGCGGGCGGGACAACCTGCGCGTGGAGACGCTTGCCACCGCGACCAGGATCCGCTTCCAGGGTCGGAGGGCGGTCGGTGTCGACTACGTACGAGCCGGCCGGCTGCACCGCAGCGTGACCGCGGGCGAAGTCATCCTGTGTGGCGGCGCCATCAACACCCCCCAGCTGCTGCAGCTCTCCGGCGTCGGACGAGCCGCGCACCTGCGCGGCCTCGGCATTGACGTAGTTGCCGACCTGCCGGGCGTCGGCGACAACCTGCAGGACCACCTGGAGGTCTACGTCCAGCACGCCAGCCGGCAGCCGGTCTCGATCGCTCCGGGAATGCGTTGGCGGCACCGGCCGCGGATCGGTGCCGAGTGGCTGTTCCTGCGCAGGGGCCTCGGCGCCACCAACCACTTCGAGGGCGGTGGTTTCGCGCGCAGCAACGACGACGTCGACTACCCGAACCTGATGTTCCACTTCCTGCCGATCGCCATCCGGTACGACGGCTCACAACCGGCCAGTGAGCACGGCTACCAGGTCCACGTCGGGCCCATGTATTCCGACGCGCGGGGGAGCGTGGAGATCACCTCGACCGACCCGTCCCAGCACCCGGCGCTGCGCTTCAACTACCTGTCCACCGAACAGGACCGGCGGGAGTGGGTCGAGGCGATCAGGGTCGCGCGGCGCATCCTGTCGCAGCCGGGGTTCGCGCCGTTCGATGCCGGGGAGCTGTCGCCGGGTCCATCGGTCGAGACCGACGAGCAGATCCTGGACTGGGTGGCCGAGGACGCGGAGACCGCGCTGCACCCGTCGTGCACCGCCAAGATGGGCGTGGACGAGACCTCGGTGATCGACCCGACCACGATGGAGGTCCATGGCATGAGCGGGCTGCGGGTGGTTGACGCCTCGGCGATGCCGTCCGTGACCAACGGCAACATCTACGCTCCGGTGATGATGCTGGCCGAGAAGGCCGCCGACCGGATCGCCGGGAACACGCCGCTCGGCCCGCTCGACGTCCCGTACTACCGCTTCCGAGACGGGTCGTCGACGTGCTCCTCGAGTAGCCCGGCCATGCGTAGGGAGAGCGTCGATGAGCACCACCGCTGAGCACGAGGCGTCCCAACGGCTGACAAATGGACACGACGCAACCAACGCCGCCGTCTCGGTTCGGGCACTCTGGAAGGTGTTCGGACCCAAGGCGGAGCAGATCGTCGGTAGCCCCGAAGCCAACCTGTCACGGTCGGAGCTGATGACACGCACCGGCTGCACGGTGGCGGTCAATGACGTGTCGTTCGACGTCGCCCCCGGCGAGGTGTTCGTGGTCATGGGCCTGTCGGGCTCGGGCAAGTCGACGCTCATACGCTGCCTGACCCGGCTCATCGAGCCGACGGCCGGTGAAGTGCTGCTTGACGGTGAAGATGTGCGCGACATGTCGGACACGCGACTGCGCGAGCTGCGCCGCACCCACGTGTCGATGGTGTTCCAGCACTTCGGTCTGCTGCCGCACCGCCAGGTGATCGACAACGTGGCGTACGGATTGGAGATCCGCGGCGCCAAGAAGAAGGAGCGACACGCAAGGGCCAAGGAGATGGTCGACCTGGTGGGGCTCACGGGTTATGAGCGCTCGTATCCGGACCAGCTCTCCGGAGGCATGCAACAGCGGGTCGGCCTCGCTCGGGCGCTCGCCGTTGACCCCAGCGTGATGCTCTTCGACGAGCCGTTCTCCGCGCTTGACCCGCTTATCCGCCGGGACATGCAGAAGGAGGTCATCCGGCTCCACGAAGAGGTCGGAAAGACCATGGTTTTCGTCACCCACGACTTGCAGGAGGCCCTCAAGCTCGGCGACCGGATCCTCATCATGCGAGACGGTGCCGTGGTGCAGATCGGTACTCCAGCCGAGGTCGTGGCACAGCCAGCAGACGACTACGTCCGCGACTTCGTCAGCGACGTCCCGCGATCACACGTTCTTACGCTGCGGTACGTCATGCGCGAGCCGAGACCGAGTGACTCGGACGAGGGGCCGGTGATGTCACCTGACACGATCGTCCGGCAGGCGGCCCGAGCTGCCCTGGCGTCAGCCCACCCGGTTCGCGTGGTCGAGAACGGCCAGGTCATTGGCATCGTCGACGACGACGCAATTCTGCGCGTCGTGGTCGCCGAAGAGGGTGCGCCGGCATGACCGCCACCGCGACGACCCGCGACGTGGTGGGTCCTGGCACCAAAGTAGGTCTGCGTCGTGTTCCCCGCTGGGGACAGGCACTCTTCGTCCTCGGCATCTGGGTTCTGGTCTGGGCCGTCATGCGCGGGCAGGACACTCTGATCCTGCCCGGCCAAGCCAAGACCGGGCTACACGACTCGATGAGCCAGTGGAAGTCTGACCTGATCGCCGGCCGCGACGACAACGCGTTCATGCAGTTCACGGGATGGATCGCCGACCAGATCGAGGCCGTCGGAACGTGGCTGCAAGAGCTGGTGTCAGAGCCGGCCCCGCCCCGCCCGGTGCCGGAGATTGGCTGGTTCGGGGTGGTGGCTGTCGCAAGCTGGGTGGGGTTCGCTGTCGCCGGCTGGCGTATCGCCCTCCTGGTGCTCGGGTCGTTCCTGGCGTTCGGGCTGCTCGGTTACTGGGAAGACAGCATGGACACACTCATCATCACGTTCTTCTCCGTGGCCGTCGCGCTCGTTGTCGGTCTGCCACTGGCGGTCCTCATGGCGAAGAGCACCCGGGTCACGGCGGTCGTTGCGCCGGTGCTCGACCTGCTCCAGACGATGCCGTCGTTCAACTACCTTCTGCCGGTGTTCCTCTTCTTCGGTCTGGGCATTCCGGCGGGTGTCGTTGCGACCGTCATCTACTGCACGCCGCCGGTCGTACGGATCGCGGCGCACGGCATCCGTTCGGTGTCCGGCACGACGGTGGAGGCCACCGACTCGGTGGGGCAGACACGCTGGCAGCGGTTGCGCAAGGTAGAGCTGCCGATGGCAAAGAGCACCATAGTCGTCGGCATCAACCAGACCACGTTGGCCGCCCTGGCTATCGTCATCATTGGCGGCTTTATCAACATGCCGGGGCTCGGCGGGCCGGTGCTGGATGCACTCACGGGGCAACAAACCGGCAACGCCTTCGTCTCCGGCCTGTGCATCGTCATCATGGCGATCATGCTCGACCGCACCACCACGGCCGCGAGTGTGCATGGTGAGAAGCTGGCCCGTAGCGGAACGTTCGACCCTCGCCGACACCGCATAGTGCTGGCGGTCACCGGGGCCGTCGCCTTGGTGTGCGTCTACTACTCGCGGACATACCTGAAGCTCGCGGAGTTCCCCGAGTCCGCCCTTGGGCCCGCCATCGGACGCGAGATGGCGATGAAGGTGCAGTCGTTCGCCGACTGGTTCACATCGACCTTCGACGCCTGGACCACCGCGATCAAGGACGTGGTGAGCACTGTCCTGCTCAACCCGCTGCAGGACCTGATCGCGAATTCGCCGTGGTACGTCACCGCAGTCGCGCTCACGATGCTGGCACTGGTTGTTTCCGGTCTCAGGCCGGCCCTGATCACGGTGGTCTGCCTGACTGGGCTGTACCTCAGTGATCTGTGGAACGACTCCATGATCACGTTGACGATGACGCTGGTCGGCGCGTTGATCGTCATGATCCTCGCGCTTGTGCTGGGAGTCGCGATGGCCCGACGCCCAGGTGTCGACCTGGTGCTGAGACCGGTTCTGGATGCAGCCCAGGTGATGCCCGCCTTCGTCTACCTGATCCCCACGCTGCTGCTGTTCGGACCGACCCGGTTCACCGCGATTGTTGCCGGTGTCATCTACGCCGCCCCGATTGCCATCAAGCTGGTCGCGGACGGGATCGCCCGCGTGTCGGCTACCACGGTTGAGGCCGCAGTATCAAGTGGTTCGACTGCCTGGCAGGTCATCACCAAGGTCCAGCTGCCGATGGCTCGGGGCAACGTGGTCCTGGCCGTCAACCAAGGATTGCTCTACGTACTCTCGGTTGTCGTCATCGGTGGCCTCGTCGGAGCTGGAGCCCTCGGCTACGACTCCGTCCTCGGCTTCTCGCAGTCGCAGTACTTCGGCAAGGGCATTGCTGCCGCAGGATGCATCGTGCTGCTCGGCATCATGCTCGACCGTTTCGCACGCGGCGCGGTCGAGCGACAGCAGCGAAACAACGACATACTCACCATGCGGCCGATCAGCGGGGCGATTTGATGCCATGAACTCATACACCACGTAACCGAAATGAAAGAGGACAGCATGAAGAGAGCCAGCAAAGCGAGGCAGACGGCCTCTGTCGGGGTCATGGCGAGCATGGCGCTCGTGCTGTCGGCCTGCGGCAGCGGTGACATCGAGCAAGACGCACCGGTGGCCTCCGGAGGCACGGACTCGGCAGCGGCCGAGTGCGGTGACCTCAACCTTGCCGTCAACCCGTGGGTGGGGATGGAGGCGAGTGTCACGGTGGTCGGTAGGGTCGCCGAGGAAGAACTCGGTTGCACGGTCAACTACGTGAAGACCAAGGAGGAGATCTCCTGGGCAGGCTTCGGCAGCGGCGAAGTAGACGTGATCATCGAGGACTGGGGTCACGAAGACCTCGAGAAGCAGTACTTCGCCGAGTCTGGCGACGGCACCGCGGCGGATGCCGGCCCGAACGGGAACGAAGGCATCATCGGCTGGTACGTGCCGCCGTGGCTGGCCGAGGAGTATCCGGATATCACCAACTGGGAGAACCTCAACAACTACGCCTCCGAGTTCGCGACCTCGGAATCGGGGGGCCAAGGCCAGTTTCTCGGTGCAGACCCGTCGTACGTGCAGTTCGACGAGGCGATCGTCGAAAACCTGGGTCTGGACTTCAAGGTCGTGTTCTCCGGCAGCGAGGCCGCTTCGATCGCGGCGTTCCAGAAGGCCGAAGAAAACAAGGAGTGGCTCATCGGGTACTTCTACGAACCGCAGTGGCTGTTCGCCGAGGTCCCGCTGGTCAGGGTGGAGCTCCCCCCGTATGAGGATGGCTGTCAGGACGATGAGTCGGATGTCGACTGCGATTACCCGGTGACGCCTCTGAAGAAAATCGTGTCCACGGAATGGATGGACTCGGGTGAGCCGTCAATCGACTTGGTCAAGAACTTCGAATGGACCAACGAGGACCAGAACCAGGTCGCGGCATACATCGCCGACGAGGGAATGAGCGCCGAGGACGCGGCCGACCAGTGGATCGCCGACAACCCGGACAAGGTCCAGGCCTGGATGCCCAGCTGACCTGAGCTGGTCACTTCCAATGGCGGAGGGGCGCTTCCAATGGGTTCGAACCCATTGGAAGCGCCCGTATCCCAGGTGAACATGGGATAGAGGCAGGCGGTTGCCCGGGTGCTTGACAAGGGGTGGAGGCACGGTCGACCCTGGCGCTGTCTCGTATAGTGC
>Ga0183260_10003245_pt1 | contig 13151 bp, 11 predicted proteins | sample AntDrymUQ4972206_2_FD_129768 | JGI IMG/M metagenome (GOLD analysis project Ga0183260, IMG submission 129768) | Polar desert sand microbial communities from Dry Valleys, Antarctica - metaG UQ497 (22.06) (version 2) (version 2) | ecosystem: Environmental > Terrestrial > Soil > Desert | place...
TCGAGCGGGGGACTTCGACAAGGCGGTCCTCGCGCGCGAGGTGCGAGCCGAGGCGTCGGCCGCCCACGATCCTGCGGCGCTCTTCGGCGCGCTGCGTGAGCTGTTTCCCTCCTGCTTTTGCTTCTGCGTCGGCACACCGGAGGCCGCATTCTTGGGGGCCAGCCCGGAATTGCTGGTTCGCAGGCGCGGCGCGGGCGTGCAGACGGTCGCACTGGCGGGCTCAACCCGGCGCAGCGCTGATCCCGCGGTTGACGATCACCTGGGCGAGCAGCTACGCGTGTCGCTGAAGAACCGGTCGGAGCATGCGATCGTCGTCAGGCGGATCGAACGGGCGTTGCGCCCGCACTCTGTGTGGGTGGAGACAGGGGGCGAGCCGGTCGTGATCAAGGTGGCCAACATCCAACATCTGGCGACCCCGGTCCACGCGCAGCTCGCCAACCCGCGCTCCGCCGTTGAGATGGCCGGCCTGCTGCACCCGACACCCGCGGTTGGCGGGGAGCCTGAGAGCGTTGCCCTGGCGGCGATCGCGGAGCTCGAAGACCTCGACCGGGGCTGGTACGCCGGTCCGGTTGGCTGGATGGATGCGATCGAGGATGGGGAGTTCTGCGTCGCCTTGCGCTCGGCCCTCTTGCGCGACCGTACAGCGCATCTGTTCGCAGGGGCTGGAATCGTCGCGGATTCCGACCCCGAGGCGGAACTTGCCGAGACGGAGCTGAAGCTGGGTGCGCTCCTACCGCTCTTGACATAGTCCTGGCGAATGCAGGTCCAACTTCCCCTCGAGCTCGTGCGCCAGGCCGATCGACTGACGCTCCAGCGGGCCTTGCGGCTCCCGATCGAGCGGCAGCGCAGGGCGCTGGAGCGACTCGCCGCCTTCAGCCTCATGCCGGGGGGCGTCGCCGTGACCCAGGTAGCGATCGGGGGAGTCCCCTGCGAGCGGATCTCCCACCCGGCCGCCACCCGCGGCACCCTGCTGTACCTGCATGGAGGCGGCTACTGCGCGGGGTCGCCAAGGACTCATCGAGCGCTCGTGTCGAGGCTGGCGCTTGCGGCCGGGGTGGACGCGATCGTGCCCGAGTACCGGCTGGCACCCGAGCACCCATGCCCGGCCGCGATCGACGATGCCCTGGGGTGCGCCCGGGCCCTCGCGAGCCGAGATGGCAGCTTGGATCGAGTCGCGATCGCGGGAGATTCCGCGGGTGGCGGCCTCGCCCTGGCAGCTGCTCAGGCGCTAAGAGACTCCGGCCGGGACCAGCCGGCCTGCCTTGCCCTGATCTCGCCTTGGGTCGATCTGACCCTCTCCGGTGAGAGCACTCGCAGCCTGGACGGCGTCGATGCCATCCTGCCTCGCGATTTTCTGGTTGCTTCAGCCGGTCGCTACGCCGCGGACCTGGCGGTCGACGATCCCCGGGTCTCGCCGATGCTTGGCGACATGTCGAGTCTGCCATCCATCCTCATCCAGACGGGGGCGGAAGAGCTGTTTCTCAGCGAGAACCGCGACTTGGCCGCGCGCATCCGGGATGCCTGTGGCGATGTTTCCCACCAGGAGCTTGATCGCTGCTGGCATGTCATTCAGATCCACGCCGGCACCTTGAGGGAGGCTGATTTGGCAGTAGCAGGGATGGGTGCCTGGATCGCCGATCAGCTCAGCCGGAGCTGACAGCGGCGACCGCGGTCCGAATCGCCTCTGCCGCAAGGTCCCGGAGCCGTTCGTGCGACTCGACGTTCGACCGGCGATCGACGGCGACCTCTGCCAACACGTGCCCCTCGGGAAGCCCCGCAACCTGTTCGGGCGATGAGATCCGCACGTACGGAATGTCATGCAGAGCTGCGAGGCGCTCCGGGTTTACGCCGATCGGAGTTCCGAACAGGGCCTCGAACTCCTCGCGGCTGACCTGATCCGCCTGGGGCAGGAACTCGAAAATGCCGCCGCCGTCGTTGTTCAAGCAGACGATTCGAACGGGCGCATTGACCGATCGCAGCGCCGCCAGGCCGTTGGCATCGTGGTGGAGGCCCAGGTCGCCGACAAGGGCCCACGTCGGGCGGCCGGTCGCTGCCGCAGCACCCGCCGCGCTTGAGATCAAGCCATCGATCCCGTTCGCTCCCCGGTTGGCGTAGAAGCGCACTTGCGCCGGCGCGGTGCCCAGGAAAGCCTCTTGATCGCGGATTGGCATGGACGAGGCGGTGTAGACGTTGTCGCCGTCGGCCAGGGCCGAAGTGAGCGCTCTGAAGACGGCCGGCTCGGTCACCTCGCGCCCCGAACCGATGCCGGCTGCGATCGCACTGGACGCGGCCTCGTCCACCAGCTGCCACGTTGCCAGCCAGGAGGATCCGGCGTCGCGGCCGGATACTGCTCGTGCCAGCGATGAGGCCAGCGGCGCCGGCTCGCATCGCAGGATGAGTCCCGCCTTGCGGCCCTCATCGTTCCAGCTCACATCGGGATCGACGACGAGCTGTGCGGCGCTGTCCAGCGAGCCGATCCACTCGCGCAACGCTTTCGAAGTGGGCAGATCGCCGAAGCGGACGATGAGGTCGGGGTCGAGGCCGGCCGGCCGCGCCCGCGCGATGGCGTCGTAGGCCGTGATCAACGCGCGGCGGTCGTGACCGCCCATCCTGATCTGGGATGTCGGCTCCGCGAAAATCGGATAGCCCGTTGCGGCTGAAAGCTCGGCTACCGCCGGGGCCAGGCCTGGATCGGTCTGGCGGCCCGCGACGATCAGGCCGCGCTCGGTCTCGGCCAAGTCCTCGGCCAAGGACGTGATTGCCGGCCCGGAAAGCACGTCGGCCGGCCGGAAGACATCGGTCAGGGGTAGTTCCCCGCGCCCGCCCAGGGCCAAGGGGGAAGTTGCCCTCACCTCGTCATCGCGCGCCTCGGGCCCAAGCGGATCGCGCCAGGAAAGGTTCAAGTGGACCGGGCCCGGCCTCCTCTCGCCGCGAGCTTCCGCGTAGGCCCGGCACGCGACTCCCCGCAGGTGCAGCAGGCCGGTGTCGTCGCCGTCATGCGTACCCACCTCGCTGAACCAGCGCACAGCAGCCCCGTAGAGCTTGATCTGGTCGATCGTCTGCCCGGCGCCGACCGCGCGGAGCTCCGGGGGGCGGTCGCAGGTCAGGACGATCAGCGAGACCCTTCCCTCGTCGGCCTCGCAGACGGCGGGGTGAAGATTTGCAGCGGCCGTCCCTGAGGTACACACGATCACCACCGGCTTTCGGGACGCCTGCGCGGCGCCCACGGCGAAGAATCCAGCCGAGCGCTCGTCGACGATGGTGGTCGTCTCGATTCCGGGTTCGCGAAACAGGGCAAGCGCGACCGGCGTCGAGCGCGAGCCGGGGCAGATGACCGCCTGCCGAACGCCGCACCGCCCCAGTTCCTCGACCAGGGCGGAGGCAAGCGCGGTGTTGCGGTTGGACAAATCCACGGACCGAACCGTATCCGCCCACCCACCCGCCGAGTGTCGACAGACCGCCCTATGTGTCCCGTTTGTCGACACTCGGCGGTGCGATGGCTATCAGAGGCGGTGGCGCTCGAGGGCGTCGTCGTCCAATGTCACACCCAGGCCGGGGCCGTCTGGAAGATGGAGCCGGCCGTCGGCCACCACGCACTCCGCAGCCGCCACGGATTCCGCGAACAGGCGCTGCGTGGCCAATCCGTGCGCCAGCCCGGGGTCGTTCCCGTCGCCACGCAGCATCTGCGACGCGTGGGCGGCCGCCGCGATCCCGACCGGCCCGTCGAGGGCGCTCGACAGGTATGTCGGGATCACGGCTGCGATCCGGCGCGTTGCGCCGATCCCTCCGACCTTGGAGAGCTTGACCGTGGCGTAATCGCAAGCTTGGCGCTGGACCGCGCGATGGGCGTCGGCCTCGGAAGCGACCGACTCGTCCGCAGCAATCGGCGTGTCCGAGTCGCGACGTACCCGGGCGAGGCCCCTAAGGCCGGACGCCGGCTGCTCCGCCAGCTCGATCCCGTGTGGCTCGATCGCGCGAAGAAGCGCCACCGCATCGCCTGGCCTGAGGGACTCGTTCAAATCGACGCGGATCTTCGCCTCCGGCCCGACCGCCTCCCTCACCCCGGCGACCGTCCCCTCGTCGTCGTACCCGGCGCCCAGCTTGAGCTTGAATGTTTGAAAGCCGTCGTTCGACCACTCGCGCGCCTGGGCGGCGACCGTGCCGGGATCGCCGGCCGTCAACGTTGCGTTACAGAGGACCGGTTCGCGGTCCGGTGCCTTCAGCAATCGCCAGAGCGGCTGCCCAGAGCTCTTGGCTACGAGGTCGAAGAGCGAGCATTCGAGCGCTGCCCGCGCCGCCGCGGGCAGGCGCTTCGCCGCGGTCAGCTCGAGCATCGTCGCCACCGCAAACCCCAGCGGATCGTCGTCGGCGGCATCGAGGTCGAGCCCGATCAGCCGCGTGGCCGCGCCGGTGATCGCGTCTTCGATCTTGGCAAGCGTCTGGTCCCCGCGCAGCGACAGCGGCACGGCCTCGCCGATGCCCTCCGGGCCGTCGTCCGTTCGCAACCGAAGCAGCACCATCTCCCTGCGATCAAGCGTCCCGCGTGCGGTCACGTAAGGCTCGCGAAACGGCAGTGCGTAAGTGACCGTCTCGATCCGCTCGACCTGCATGGCCCTAGACGATCAGGCCAAGGGCGAGCAATGCGCTGAAGGCGGCAAGCAACAGCCCGGATACGGCCAGGGCGCCGTTCAGCGCCGGGCCGTCGATGCGATGACGGACGGCGGCCAGCGGCGGCAGCGCTAGCGGGATGGACCCCAGGGCAATCAGCCCCCACGCCGGCCCATTCCCCAACAGCAGCGCCAGCGGAAGCCAGGCAAACGAGATCGCGATTAGCGCGGCGTAGAGAACCCGCGTCTGTTCGCGTCCCAGCCTGACGGCGAGGGTGCGCTTGCCGGCCCTGGCATCGGTATCGAGGTCGCGAATGTTGTTGACGACCAGGATCGCGGTCGAAAGCAGGCCGACGGGAATGGACAGGAGGAGGGGCAGGACGTCGATCTGCTCGAGTTGGACGTAATAGGAGCCGTTTACTGCGACCAGGCCGAAGAAGACGAAGACGAAGAGCTCGCCCAATCCTGCGTAGCCGTAGGGACGGGGTCCGCCGGTGTAAAGGACGCCGGCGGCAATCGAGATGGCGCCGACGGCCAGGATCTCGGGTCCCGCGACGGTCGCCAGGTAGATGCCGACACCGAGCGCGGCGCCGAATGCGATCCAGGTCGCATGCAGGACCCGCGTCGGAGCGATCAGACCCGACGATGTGACGCGCACCGGCCCAAGGCGCTCGGCGGCATCGGCACCGCGCTTCGCATCCGAGTAGTCGTTGGCTAGGTTGGTGCCGATTTGGATCAGGATCGAGCCGATCATCGCGGCGATGAAGGCGCCAGCGTGAATCGATCCGCGCAGCGCGAGCTCAGCAGCCGCCGTACCGACGAGCACGGGAGCGATCGCCGCAGGAAGCGTTCGCACCCGCGCCGCCATTACCCAGATTCTCACGGGCGCTTGGGGTACTTCGAGAAGTCCGGCGCGCGCCCCTCCTGAAAGGAATTGCGGCCTTCCTGGCCCTCCTCGGACATGTAGAAGAGGAGCGTGGCGTCGTGGGAGAGCTGCTGGATGCCCGTGAGCCCGTCCTCTGTCGCGTTGAAGCTCGACTTCAGGAGACGCAGGGAGAGCGGGCTCAGAGCGTTCATCTCGCGACACCAGGCGACCGTCTCCCGCTCAAGCTCGTCGAGCGGGACCACGGTGTTCACCAAGCCCATCTGCAGCGCTTCCCCGGCGCTATAGAGGCGGCACAGAAACCAGACCTCCTTGGCGCGCTTGACGCCGATGTTGTTGGCGAGGAGCGAGGCGCCGAAGCCGCCGTCGAAGCTCCCGACCCTGGGTCCCGTCTGCCCGAAGCACGCGTTGTCGGCGGCGATCGTCATGTCGCAGACCAGGTGGAGGATGTGGCCACCGCCGACCGCGTAGCCTGCCACCATCGCGACGACCGGCTTCGGCAGGCGGCGGATCTGTACATGGAGGTCGCCGACGTCCAGACGGCCGACGCCCCGCTTGGCCACCTCATCGTCCCCGATATAGCCGTCGTCGCCACGGATGCGCTGATCACCACCGGAGCAGAAGGCATCCGTGCCCGCCCCGGTGAAGATGATGGACCCGACCTCCGTGTCGTCGCGGGCGCGGTTGAAGGCGTCGCGCAGCTCGGCAAGCGTCTGGGGCCTGAACGCGTTGCGGACCTCTGGCCGGTTGATCGCGATTTTCGCGATTCCGTCGGCCTTCTCATAAAGGAGGTCGCCGTACTCGGCGACGGGCTCCCAGCTGATGGGCGCGTAGAGCGTTGCTTCGGGCGGGGCGTCTCGGTGTCTGATCGGCACAGTGCGTGATTATTGCTGGCAGAAGATGACGCTGCCCCAAGACAACTGGCTTGCCCAGCGTGCCAAGGCGTGTCCCGATCGGCTGGCGGTGCGCTGGCACGGCGGGGATCTGACCTACGCAGAGCTTGACCGGGCAGCGTGGGCGGTGGCCGGCAGGCTGGCCGCGGCGGGGGTTCGCTCCGGTGAAGCCGTAGCGCTTGCCATACCCCAGGGCGCGGAGCTCGCCTGCGCCTTACACGGCCTGATGCTGCTTCGCGCCGTCGCCATGCCGATCGGACAGCGCTTGACTCCCGGCGAGCGCGACGCGTTCCTTCACCGCAACCGGCCGGACCTAGTGGTCGCTTCACTTGACGAGCTTTCCGGCGCCGGCGTTCATGTCGATCCGTTGCGGCTCGACCCGGACGCGGTGCTCTGTCGACTGGAGACCAGCGGCACGGCCGGGTTTCCAAAGCCCGTCGACCTGACGTACGCCAACTTCCTGTGGAGCGCGGTCGGCTCCGCCCTCAACCTGGGCATCCACCCGTCGGATCGCTGGCTGTGCTGCCTGCCCCTGAATCATGTGGGTGGACTTTCGATCCTGATCCGCTCGGTGATCTTCGGCACGGCGGCGGTCGTGCACGACTCATTCGACGTCGATCGCGTGGGCGCGAGCTTCGCGGAGGATCAGGTCACGGTCGTCTCCCTCGTCACCACCCAGCTGGCGCGCCTGCTGGAGGCCGGGATCGACATCTCCGGGCCCCGCGCGATCGTCCTTGGCGGCGGGGCCGTCCCGGTGGACCTGATCGCCGAGGCGGAAGCACGGGGCGGGCGAATCGTGCAGACCTACGGGATGACGGAAACCTGCTCGCAGGTGACGACGCTGGCGCCGTCCGAGGCTCGGGGCCGGGCGGGGTCGGCCGGACGTCCGGGGCTGGGGACCGAGGTGCGAATCGAAGCGGACGAGATTCTCGTCCGGGGCCCGGTCGTGGCGCCCGGCTATACGGGCGCCGGTGGCTGGCTACACACGGGCGACATGGGCAGGATCGACGAATCCGGCTTCCTCTACGTCGAGGGCAGGTTGGACGACGTGATCATCACCGGCGGCGAGAACGTGATGCCGGAAGAGGTCGAGGCCGCGTTGCTCCAACACCCGGACGTCGAGGACGCAGCGGTCGTCGGGAGGCCGGACCCCGAATGGCAGGAGGCCGTTACCGCCGTTATCGTCCTTCACGACGGGGCCACTCAGAGTGACGAGGCCCTCCGCGCCCATTGCGCCCGAATGCTGGCGGGATACAAGGTGCCCAAAGACATCGAGTTCATGGAGCGCTTACCGCGAACCGCGTCGGGAAAGCTGAGGCGCAGGGCTTTGCGCCTGGGGGAGGATGAGGATGGAACAAGCTGAGCTCGCGAGGTGGCTGCGCGATTACGTGGAGGCGTGGCGCAGCTATGACGTTGATCAGATCGAGGCCCTGTTCACCGAGGACGCCCGCTATCGGTACCACCCATACGACGGCTGGCTTGAAGGCCGGGACGAGATCGTCAAGTCCTGGCTCTCTGAGCAGGACGACCCGGAGAGCTGGGATGCGGCCTATGAGCCGCTCGCGATCGACGGCGAAGTCGCCATCGCAACCGGGACCAGCAGGTACACGCACCCGGATGGTTCGATTCGGATCATTTATGAGAACTGCTTCGTGATCCGCTTCGCTGCCGACGGCCGCTGCGCCGAGTTCACGGAGTGGTTCATGGCGCGGCCGGGATAACTCTCTTGCCAGCGGGGCGCCAGTTCGATTCGCGCCTTGCGGCGCTCACCCAATAGGCTGCCGCGCCGATGAATGACACCGACGCAGGAATCTTCTACGACGCCGATGCCAACCCCGATGCGCTCCAAGGCAAGACGATCGCGATCCTGGGCTTCGGCTCCCAGGGACACGCCCACGCCCTCAATCTGAAAGAGTCCGGCCACAGCGTGGTCGTCGGGTTGCGCGCTGACTCCTCGTCGCGTGCCAAGGCCGAGGCCGCCGGCCTCGAGGTCTTGGCCGTCGCTGACGCCGCCAGCCAGGGTGACATCGTGATGGTGCTGCTGCCGGACGAGCGCCAAGCGGAGATTTGGGAGAGCGAGATCGCAGACGGGGTCGCCCCCGGCAACCTGCTGATGTTCGCGCACGGCTTCGCGATCCACTTCGACCAGATCCAGCCCCCCGCCGGCGTCGACGTCGGCATGGTCGCGCCGAAGGGGCCCGGCCACCTGGTCCGCAGCCAGTATGAGGAGGGGCGCGGCGTGCCCTGTTTGATGGCCGTTCACCAGGACGAGTCAGGCAGCGCCCGCGAGCTGGTCCTCGCCTACGCCGCAGGGGTCGGCGGGGGCCGCGCGGGAATCATCGAGACCACCTTCAAAGACGAGTGCGAAACGGACCTGTTCGGCGAGCAGGCGGTGCTTTGCGGTGGCGCCTCGGAGCTGGTCCAGGCGGGCTTTCAGACTCTGGTCGAGGCCGGGTACGACCCGCGCCTGGCCTACTTCGAATGCCTGCACGAGTTGAAGCTGATCGTCGACCTGATGTATGAGAAGGGCCTCCAGGGCATGCGCTACTCGATCTCGAACACGGCCGAGTACGGCGATATGACCCGCGGCCCCCGGGTGATCACGGAGGACACGCGCGCCGCGATGCGCCAGATCCTGAGCGAGATCCAGTCCGGTGACTTCGCCCGCGAGTGGATCGCTGAGAACCGGGCCGGGGGCGAGAACTTCGACCGCCTGCGCTCAGAGGCCGCGGGTTCGCCGATCGAAAAGGTCGGTAAGGATCTGCGCGGCATGATGCCGTGGATCGATCAGGAGATCGACTGACCCTGCGTCAGCCCAGCGGCTTGACGCCGCGCTCTTCACCTTCGGGCTGGCGCCCGTCGCGGCCCACGTAGCCGCCCTTGGCGCCGACGACGATGTAGACGGCGTCATCGGCGCCGACGTTCGCGAGCCTGCGATGCGTGGCCGCGGCGACGCGGGCAAGGCCACCGGAGCCGAGGACGTGCTTCGAGCCGTCGCCGAACTCGATCTCCATGGTGCCCCGGTGCACGAAGTAGAGCTCTTCCTGCTCATCGTGAAAATGGAAGTCGGTCGTGTGGCCCGCGGGCAGGACGATTGCGTTCACCCCGAACTCTTCGACGTTCAGCTCCCGCCGGATCTTGCGGAATCCATAGCCTTCGCCCAGCCCGTCCAGGCTGCCGACCGTGTAGCCGTCGGCTGCGACCGGTGTGCTGACCTCTTCCTCGCTCACGCCGAGGACCCTAGTACCTTCATCCATCCCCCGCCCTCCGGAAGATGACCGCGACCCAGACCCTGATACCCCAGGAACTGAAGCCCGCCGACGGGCGCTTCGGCTGCGGGCCTTCACGGGTGCGTGTCGAGGCCTTGGCCAAGCTGGCGGAGCGCGCTGACGTCATGGGCACGTCGCATCGCCAGAAGGGTGTGAAGGACCTCGTCGCTGGTATCCGTAGCGGCCTCGCGGAGCTCTTCGCCCTGCCGGATGGCTACGAGGTGCTGCTCTCGAACGGTGGCACGACCGCGTTCTGGGACTCAGCCGCCGCCTGTTTGGTGCGCGAGCGCTCCCTGCACCTGAGCTTCGGCGAGTTCTCCGCCAAGTTCGCGAAGGTGACAGCCGCGGCGCCCTTCCTCGCGGATCCGATCATCGTCGAGGCGGAGCCGGGTGACGCGCCCGAGCCCACCTCGGACCCAGGCGCCGATGTGCTCGCCTGGGCCCACAACGAAACCTCGACCGGGGTAATCGCGCCCGTCACCCGGCCTGAGGGCGCCGGCGACGCCCTCGTCCTGATCGACGCTACCTCCGCCGCGGGCGCGCTGCCGCTCGACCCCGCGCAGGTGGACGCCTATTACTTCGCGCCCCAGAAGGTGTTCGGCTCGGACGGCGGCATCTGGCTCGCGTTGATGAGCCCGGCCGGCCTGTCGCGAGTCACCGAACTGGAGGGCGCCCCTGGCCGCTGGCAGCCGGCGTTTCTGTCGCTGGCCACGGTCGTCGAGAACTCGCGGAAGTACCAGACTTACAACACGCCGGCTGTTGCGTCCCTGATCCTGCTCGCGGACCAGATCGAGTGGATGCTGGCCTCCGGCGGGCTCGAGTGGTGCATAGACCGCTGCGCGGCTTCGGCAGCCCACCTCTACGGCTGGGCGGAGGCTTCGGACCTCGCCGCGCCGTTCGTCGCCTATGAGGCCAAGCGCTCGCCGGTGGTCGGAACGATCGACTTTCATGACAGCGTTGACGCCGCCGCGGTTGCCGCGACTCTCCGGGCCAGCGGCATCGTCGACACCGAGCCCTACCGGAAGCTGGGGCGCAATCAGCTTCGCGTGGGCATGTTCCCCGCGGTTGACCCAGCTGACGTGGAGGCGCTCACCGGGTGCATCGACTGGGTGATCGCGAACGGGGAAGGGATCATGCGATGAGGCGGCTCTCATGAAGGTGCTGGTCAAGGAGAAGATCGCGGACTCCGGAATCGAGCTGCTGCGCCAGGACTTCGACGTGGAGCTGGGCCTCGACTGGGATCAGGCCACCCTCGAGCAGCGGATCGGCGAGTTCGACGCGCTGATCGTCCGCTCGGCGACGAAGGTCACGCCGGAGTTGATCGCGAAGGCGACCAACCTGCGGGTTGTGGGCCGCGCCGGAACCGGAGTCGACAACGTGGACATGGCCGCGGCATCCAAGCGCGGGATCCTCGTGGTCAATGCGCCGGAGTCGAACTCGATCGCCGCTGCCGAGCACACGCTGGCACTCGCGCTCGCGCTTTGCCGCAACATCCCCCAAGCCCACAAGGCTCTGACCGCCGGTGATTGGGCGCGGTCGCGCTACGGCGGCAATGAGCTCTATGGCAAGACCCTCGGTGTGATCGGCTTCGGCCGGATCGGCCAGCTGGTCGCCAAGCGGGCTCAGTCGTTCGACATGAAGGTCGTCGGCTTCGACAAGTTCGTCTCCGCCGAGCGCTTTCGCGAGCTGGGGGTCGAGGGCTGCGAGACCACCGAGGAGCTTTATGAGCGGGCGGACCTGATTACGATCCACCTGCCGAAGACGCCGGAGACCCTCAACTGGATTGACGCAACCGCGCTTACCCGGATGAAGGACGGGGTGCGGATCGTCAACTGCGCCCGCGGCGAGCTGATCGACCTTGACGCCCTGGCCGCCGGCTTGGAGTCCGGCAAGGTGGGCGGTGCGGCGCTTGACGTGTTCCCGTCGGAGCCGATGACCGAGCACGCGATCTTCGCCCGCGACGACGTCGTCGTCACTCCGCACCTCGGTGCTTCCACCGCGGAGGCCCAGGACCGCGCAGGCACCGACACCGCCCAGCAGGTTCGTGCCGCCCTCACCGGGGGCGTAGTCACCAACGCGGTCAACCTGGGTGCGCCGTTGCCGGAGGCCGTTGCCCCCTTCGTCGGCCTGTGTCAGGACCTGGGTGCGCTCGCCCAGGGGCTGTCGCGGGGTGGGGTGGATCGGGTCGAGGCGGAGTTCCGTGGGCGCATCGCCGAGCACGACACCCGCGTTCTCGGCATCGCCGTCCTCGCAGGCGTCCTTCGCGGCCACACCGAGGAGCAGGTCAACCTGGTCAACGCCGGCTCCCTGGCTGAAGAGCGCGGCATCGAGCTGACGGAGATCAACGATTCCTCCAGCGGCGACTTTACGGAGCTCGTCACGGTTCGGGCGGGTCACGGTGAGGACAAGGTCGAGGTAGTGGGCACCGGGGTCGGCCCGAACAACCTGCCGTACCTGGTCGGCGTCTGGGGTCAAAGCTTCTACCTGCCGCTGGCCAAGCACCTCGCCGTCTTCCGCTACTCGGATCAGCCCGGCATGATCGGCCGCGTCGGCACCGCGTTCGGCGAGGAAGGGGTCAACATCGTCTCCGCCGCGGTCGGCGCCGAGGGAAACGGCGGCCAGGCCGTCATGGTCCTGACGACCGACGCTCCGGTTTCGCCGGGCACCATCGACCGGATCCTCGAGATCGACGGCTTCGCGGTCGGCCGCGCCATCGACCTCTAGGGACAAAACTCCGCCGAAATGCTCCGCTTCGCGTCCGCTTCCGTCGGGTCAGGGCGCGTTACCGGGAGGCAGGTCGTAAGGTGCGGCTGGTGAAGGCCGTCGTCATCACCAAGCATGGGGGACCGGATGTCCTCGAGGTCCAGGAGCGTCCCGATCCGCCGGTGGGGCCCGGACAGGTTCGGGTCGCGGTCAAGGCGGCCGGCATCAACTTCGCTGATCTGATGGCGCGCTCCGGGGTTTATCCCGACGCCCCGAGTCCGCCCTCCGTCATCGGCTATGAGGCCGCCGGCGAGGTCGAGTCGGTCGGAGACGGCGTCGACGACGTTGCGCCGGGAGACAGGGTGATCGTCGGCACCCGGTTTGGCGGCTATGCCGAGATGATCGCGGTCGACGAGGACCAGATTTTGCCGCTGCCCGACTCGCTCAGCTTCGAGCAAGGTGCTGCGGTGGTCGTCAACTACGCGACCGCCTATGCCGGGCTGGTGATGATGGGCGGCCTGCGGGAGGGAGATCGCATGCTGATCCATTCGGCGGCGGGCGGGGTCGGCATCGCCGCGCTCCAGATCGCCAGGGGGATCGGCGCCGTGATCTTCGGCACGGCCTCAGCCGGCAAGCACGACGCCATTCGCGAGCAGGGCTGTGACCATCCGATCGACTATCGCTCCCTCGATTTCGCCGAAGAGGTCATGCGAATCACCGGCGGCGACGGCGTCGACGTCGTGATGGACGCCATCGGCCCCACGAGCTTCAAGCAGAGCTACCGGGTCTTGCGCCA
>Ga0183260_10003246_pt1 | contig 13145 bp, 11 predicted proteins | sample AntDrymUQ4972206_2_FD_129768 | JGI IMG/M metagenome (GOLD analysis project Ga0183260, IMG submission 129768) | Polar desert sand microbial communities from Dry Valleys, Antarctica - metaG UQ497 (22.06) (version 2) (version 2) | ecosystem: Environmental > Terrestrial > Soil > Desert | place...
ACGAGTCAGAGCGTCTCGCCGCACTCGCTCACGCGCTCGACTTCTACAATCGCTTCCGTCCCCACCGCGCTCTCGGAGGGCTCACACCGCTTCAGCGCGTCAACAACCTCTCTGGGACATACATCTAGGTCGGATCTAGTCGAGGGCCGTAACCCGTTCCGCCCGAATCGTCCCCGGGTTCGTGGGTAATGGGGTGCACGACCCTGGCCGCTCACCACAGTGAAGCCAGCCGCCACCGCCCGAGCTACCTCTTGAAGCTTGCGCAGCTCAGCACCGGCCGTCTCCAGGCTATCCGAGTCAAAATGAAATACGAAGACGGATGTGGTCGCTACGAGCGCGCATTTAATGTGGCCAGGCCCTAGCCTCTTTTGGCTTTCCGCGGTTGGTGGCCTCGTCACTGCTGGCATGTGGCTTGCCAAGCGTCGTTTCGTCAAACCTTGCCCATAACTCACGTCGCGGCTACCGTCGCAGCGATGGGCGCGTGATTTGCCGCCTTCGTCGGTGGCGCTTCAATCCTCCTCGCGGTTGTGGGGCGTCTTGCTCATCGTCGATCCACACGAGCTGATTCATTTCGAGTACGCGATTCCGGCGCTTGTTCTTGCTGCCGTCGGGTTGTGCACCGCCGCCGTGTTGTGGCTCCGCGGCGCCAGGTGACCCCGCCCGGCGGTCGCGGAGCGCGAATCGCGCCCTCATTCGTGCGCGCCGGGCGTGACTGTCGCCCCGCAGGTGTGCAACCCGAATGCGACCCGAAGGTGCGTCACGGGGCGTCACGGGACGACCCAGTTGAGGTCAGTCTAGTCCTCGTCGCCCTTCAGTCCAGGATGGTCAACCGAGCCTTGCCTTCAACTCGGCGACCGTCGTTGACCGCGGATCTCGTGTGCACTATCTTGGGCTGAATGCGGCGTCTCCTCGCAGGACTCGGCGTGGCCGCTTTCATATCGGTCGCGCTCGGCCTACTGGCGGCGGTAGTCGCGGCCGGAAACGCCGCTCCCGTCGCGAGCTGCACGTTCGAGCAGAAGCAAGCGCGGGTCAACGCGCTTGCCGGCTACCAGAAGGGTATGCGCGCCGCACGCGCGGCGTACTTCCGCAAGACGAAGCACCCGAAGAGCCGCGCCGCGTTCGTCAGGAGGCAGCAGCAGAAGCTTCGCGCGCTGCGGGCGGCCGCCGCGTGCACGGTGCCGGCGCTGCCGCCGAGCTCGTCCGAGAGCTGCGACTTCGAGCTCGCTCCGAGCGCGGAGGCGCTCCGCAACCGGCCGTTCGCCAGCTATCCGTGGCGGGGCTTCGGCCCTCTGGATCCGGAGAGCGCGATACCGACGCGCGGCCGCGTCGAGGCCGTGATGGTCTTCGTCGATTTTCCGAACGCGCCCGCCAACACCGACGCTGCCGCACGCGCATCCGCGTACACGCGCGACCTGCTGCCATGGCTCCAAGAGGCGTCTTACGGCCGCTTCTCGCTCGGCGTGACGGTGGTCCCGCGGTGGTTCCGGATGCCGAAGGCGGGCACCGAGTACGGGGCCGTGCAGGAGATCAGCAACGCCGACCGCTACCTGGCTGACGTCGTCGCCGCGATCGGCGGCGCCGTCGATCTCGCCCGGTACCAGGTGGTCTTGGTCGTGCCCTCGAGTGACGCCAGCCGCTTTCTCCGCGTCAACTATGTGCGCTATCCGGGACGCGGCGTGGCGGTTCCCGGGGGCGAGATCCGGTTCGGCGTGCTGATGGACGCGGTGCTTCGCGGATCCGATTCGGCACATACCCTGCACCAGTTCCTGGCCCTGCTCGGCGGCGTGCTCATCGACGCCTCCCCTAGGCCGTTCGGATCCTGGGATCCCGGATGGGCGCTCGGCCAGGGGTTCCCAACCGTCCACCCGATCGCGTGGCACAAATGGATGTTCCGCTGGATAGACCCGGACCAGATCACCTGTCTGCGGGACGCCGGCCAGCTCGAGGAGACGCTCACGTCGAACGCGCGGGCCGGGGGGAAGAAGATGGTCGTCGTCCCGACCGGCGCGTCTACCGCCTACGTCCTCGAGGTGCGGCGCCGCCTCGGCTACGACCGGTCCGTCTGCCGCGAAGGCGTACTGCTGTACACGGTCGACTCTCAGCTTCGAGCCGACCAGGGGGCGATCGAGGCGAAGTCCTCGGGTCCCGGCTGTTCACCGGATGCGACGCCGTTCGACGTCGGACACACCTACGACGACTCGGTCGTCAAGGTCGAGGTGCTGGCGACGGACGGCAGCGCCTACCGCGTGCGCGTGACGAAGAAGTAGGCGCGGTGTTCGCAGAGGATTATCGGCAGGGGCCGTGCCTGCCTAGACCCCGATCGAGTGGGGCCTAGCTATCCGTTTCCGCCTGCAGAGGGCCCTGACTGCTACCGTGGCAGCACGGTCGGCAATGAAGCCGGCCGGTGAGATGAGCTTCTCGTTCCTCCTTCGGGTGTTTCGAGGTAGGCAAGTCTCGAACCCGTAAAGGAGTCGAACACCATATGTCCCACCTGTCTTTCCGTGAGCTCGGCGTGTCCGCGCGCATTTCAGACGCGCTCGCGGCCTGCTCGATCCACGAGCCCTTCACCATCCAATCTCTTGTCCTTCCGGACGCGCTCGCGGGCCTCGACGTGCTCGCGAAGTCGCCGACCGGGTCGGGCAAGACACTCGCGTTCGCAATTCCGATCGTCGAGCGCACGACCAAGCAGGACCGGCGCCCGAACGCGCTCGTCCTCGTCCCGACCAGGGAGCTCGCCGTGCAGGTCACCGAGGATTTCTCGGCGATCGCGTCCGCGAACGGCCTTCGCGTCGCCGCCGTCTACGGCGGTATGCCGCTGAAGGCGCAGGCGGATCGCGCGCGCGGGGCGAACATCCTCGTCGCGACACCGGGCCGCCTGCAGGATCTGGCCGATCGTCGCATGCTCGACCTCGCCGAGGTTCGCATCCTCGTCCTCGACGAGGCCGACCGCATGCTCGACATGGGCTTCAAGCCGCAGGTCGACAAGATCGTGCGACTGCTGCCGAAGAACCGGCAGACGATGTTCTTCTCGGCCACGCTCGACGGCGAGGTCGGAGAGCTCGCCCGCATGTATACGAGCAGCCCCTCGCGGTTCGAGGCGGATCTCCCCGCAGACCGCGCAGTCGGCGAGATATCCCACCGCTTCGTCGCGGTGAGCCAGGACACGAAGGTGGAGACCCTGGTCGAGCACATCCGAGCCTCCGACGGACTCTCGCTCGTCTTCGTCCGCACGAGGCGTGGCGCCGACCGGCTCGCCAAGAAGCTGGCGTTTCACCAGGTCGAGGCCGTGGCGATGCACGGCGATCTCTCCCAGGGTCAGCGCCAGCGGGCGCTTCGGCGCTTCGAGTCGGGGAAGGTGCAGGTTCTCGTCGCGACGGACGTCGCCGCGCGCGGGCTCGACATCGACGACATCGCACACGTCATCAACTACGACCCGCCGGAGGAGGACAAGGGCTACGTCCACCGCACCGGCCGCACAGGCCGCGCAGGACGCAGCGGATCCGCGATCACCTTCATCCTTCCCGACCAGGAGGCCGAGGCAAGCCGCACGGCCAACCGGCTCGGGCACCGGGAGCAGTTCGAGCAGGCGGGGCTACAAACCGCTCGGCCGAAGCTTCTCTACACAAGCCGCCGCGGCCGGCGCTCGAAGTGGTAAGGGAACCGCGGGTTGACATGAAGCCACAGACGCTGCGGCCGCGAAGCGGACGCCTTCAGGGATTTTCGCGCGACTGGGATCCGCGCTAGCGGATCCTGGTCTTGCGCATGAGTAGCACTGACAGTGCCCATCCGCTCTGAGATCCGCAACGTCGCGATCGTCGCGCACGTCGATCACGGCAAGACGACGCTCGTCGACGCTCTCCTCTGGGAGTCGGGCGCGTTTCGCGCCAACCAGGACGTCGCCGAGCGTGTGCTCGACACGATGGACCTCGAGCGCGAGAAGGGCATCACGATCCTCGCGAAGAACACCGCCGTCCGCTACGGCGGTACGAAGATCAACATCATCGACACCCCCGGCCACGCCGACTTCGGAGGCGAGGTCGAGCGCGGTCTGACGATGGTGGACGGCGTGCTCCTGCTGGTCGACGCCAGCGAGGGGCCGCTCCCACAGACTCGCTTCGTGCTCCGAAAGGCGCTCGAGGCGCAGCTGCCCGTGATCCTCGTCGTCAACAAGGTCGACCGGCCGGACGCGCGGATCAAGACGGTCGTCAACGAGGTCTACGAGCTCTTCCTCGACCTCGACGCGGACGAGACCCAGATCGAGTTCCCGATCGTCTACTGCAATGCGAAGGCGGGGCGTGCGTCGCTCGATTCCGACCCGGACGGGCTCGAGCAGGACCTCCAACCTCTGCTCGACCTGATCCTGGAGCGCATTCCCGCGCCGGCCTACGACGAGGGTCATCCGCTTCAGGCGCTCGTGACGAACCTCGACGCCTCGCCGTACGTCGGCCGGCTCGCGCTCTGCCGCGTCCTCCAGGGGACGATCCGCCGTGCGCAGCAGATCGCGTGGTGCCGCTCCGACGGGACGATCGAGCGGGCGAAGGTGACCGAGCTCTACGTGACCGAGGCGCTGGACCGCGTCGATGCGGACGACGCCGGGCCAGGGGAGATCATCGCCGTCGCCGGCATTCCCGAGGTGACGATCGGCGAGACGCTTGCGGATCCGGACGACCCGCGGCCGCTGCCGGTTATCTCGGTCGACGAGCCGTCGCTCTCGGTGACGATCGGGATCAACACCTCGCCGCTCGCCGGCCTCGATGGAGACAAGGTGACCGCCACCCTCGTCGAGGCGCGGCTGCGGACGGAGCTCATCGGCAACGTCTCGTTGCGCGTCCTCCCGACCGAGTCGCCCGACACGTGGGAAGTGCAAGGTCGCGGCGAGCTCCAGCTCGCGATTCTCGTCGAGCAGATGCGACGTGAAGGCTTCGAGCTCACGGTCGGCAAGCCCCAGGTCGTGACCCGTTACGTGGACGGCGTCCTGCACGAGCCGTTCGAGCGCGTCTCGATCGACGTTCCCGAGGAATACCTCGGCGTGGTGACCCAGCTCTTCGCGCTCCGCAAGGGACGCACCGAAGCGCTGGTCAACCATGGCTCAGGCTGGGTGCGGATGGACGTCGTCGTACCCGCGCGCGGGCTCATCGGCTTCCGCACGGAGTTTCTCACAGAGACGCGCGGCACAGGGATCCTTCATCACGTGTTCGACCGGTTCGAGCCTTGGGTCGGCGAGCTTCGCACTCGACCGACCGGCGCGCTCGTCGCCGATCGACGTGGGAAGACGACCGCTTTTGCGGTGCTCAACCTGCAGGAGCGCGGCTCGCTCTTCGTCGGTCCTGGAGTCGACGTCTACGAGGGGATGATCGTCGGGGAGAACGCCCGCGCCGGGGATCTCGACGTGAACCCGACCAAGGAGAAGAAGCTCTCGAACATGCGCGCGCCGAATGCGGACGAGACTGTTCGCCTCATTCCGGCCAGGCCGCTCTCGCTCGATCAGGCGCTCGAGTACATCCGTGAGGACGAGGCAGTCGAGGTGACGCCTGGTCACGTGCGCCTGCGCAAAGCCGAGCTCTCCGCGCAGCGCCGCCAAACCGCGGCGAGTCGCAGGGCGCGCGGGCTCGCCCCCGTTAGCTGACGTCGGTTGGCCGACGGCGAGTCCGCCGGGGAGCCGCTCGGCGTACCAGTCCTCCCAGCGAGCACCTGGGCTCTCAGCCGTGTATTGCCGGTCGAGCTCGACGAGGGCGTGGACGAGGTGGCTCCGCACTGGGCGGGCGCCCAGCAGCTCGGGGAGCGCGGAGAGGTCGAGCAGTCAGCTCGCGTACCACGACGCCCAGTCGGGATCGTCCCCATCCACGATCCGGTACACGACGTGATGCGTCTCGGCTGCTTCGCGCAGGAGCTCGGCCACTCGACTGATCGTGTCCGAGGTCGCCATCAGCTGGAATATCACGCCCCCCGCGTCGAGAGGACTGGTTAAGAACCTGCTGAGTCGTCGAAAACTGGCGCGATGACCGTGATCGCTGGCGCTACGATTCCCACATGCCCACCTTTCTCATCGCGTTCATCGTCCCCATGGTTATCGGCCTCTGGGCCCAGCATCGAGTCAAGAGCACGTTTGCGCGCAATCTCCAGGTTCCCGCATCCCATGGGATGACGGGAGCGGAGGTCGCACGCCGCATTCTCGACTCGAACGGCTTGCACGAGGTGCCGATCGAAGAGACGCCCGGCAGCCTCTCCGACCACTACGACCCGCGCAGCCGCTCGGTACATCTCTCGCCCGAGGTGTTCTCGGGGCGGTCGATCGCCTCGACCGCTGTCGGCTCGCACGAGGTCGGCCACGCGCTACAGCACGCGAAGTCGTACGCGTTCTTCAAGTTCCGCAGCGCGCTTGCTCCCGCCGTGCAGTTCACGTCGAACATCTGGCTGCTCTTCCTGATCGGTGGCATCTTCCTCCAGATCTCTGGCTTCATTCTAATTGCGGTCGCGCTCTACTCGGTCGCGGTGCTGTTCACGATCGTGACGCTGCCGGTCGAGTTCAACGCCTCGCAGCGTGCGAAGACGCAGCTGAACGAGCTCGGGCTGGTTCCGGCGAACGAGAGCGACGGCGTGAAGAGCGTTCTCTCGGCGGCGGCCTGGACGTACGTCGCAGGAGCCCTTGCGGCGGTCGCGATGCTCCTCTACTACCTGTCGCTGCTCTCGAATCGATAGCGCGTCTGGAAGCGGGTGACTGTCACCTTCGGGTGACAGTCACCGTTCTCGCGGCATCCAGCTGAAGCGGCTCAACGCGATCACGAGACCCGCCGCACCCCACGCCGCAACGATTGCGAGAGCCTTTGGATCCGCGAAGAGCGACTCTCCTTCGAGATAGATGCCGCTCACGATGTCGAGGAAGTACGTGAGCGGTAGCACGCTGGCGATCGCGTCGAGGAAGCCCGGGTAGTCATCCGTCGGTCCGAACGATCCCGACAGAAACGCCATCGGCAGCAACAACACGTTGACGACGGCCGAGACGCCTTCGGCCGAGCGGATGAGCGAGGCCGCACCCACGCCGAGACCGGCGAAGCACGCGACGCCCAGGACTACAGCACCGGCAAACCCGAGCCAGTTCGCGGGAGCGCTCGCGTCGAAGACGAACCTCCCGAGGAGCACCAGACAAACCGCCTGCAGAGCGAAGACCAGGAGCGTCGAAGAGAGGACGGCCGCGAGGTAGGTCGCAGGCGGGAGTGGAGTCGAGCGAAGCCGCTTCAAGACTCCGGTTTCGCGCCTGCCGACGAGGATGATCGCCAGCCCGCCGAAGGCGGTGTTCGCCGCGCCGTAGCCGAACAGCCCTGCGAGCAGGAGATCGGCGGAGGGCACGCCGTCGATCTCGTCCGAGTACACCGATCCGAGGAGCGTGTAGAGCAGGAGCGGAAAGATAAAGACGAAGACTGCAGCCTCGCGGCTTCGCCAGAAGATGCGTTGCTCGTACGCGAACTGGTGGAGGAGGAGCGTCATTCGGCGCTCTCGTCGCCACCGACGAGATCCAGGTAGACGTCTTCGAGAGTGGGACGGCGCACCTCGAGGTGCTCGAGGCGACGCCCGTCGGCGAGGGCCTCCGAGGTCAGCTCGTGCAGCGTGACGGTCGGGTCTTCCGTCTGAACGACGACGGTTTCACCGTTCAGCTCGAACCGAATCTCGGCCTTGTGCGCGCCTCCGATCAGCTCGGCCGGGGTTCCCAGGCTTACGATCCTGCCGGCCTGGATCACCGCGACTCGGTCTGCCAGTTGCTGCGCCTCGTCCAGGTAGTGGGTCGTCAGGAGAATCGTCTTGCCGAGCGATCGGAGCGTCCGGATCAGATCCCACGCCGTTCGGCGCGCGGCAGGATCGAAGCCGGTCGTCGGCTCGTCGAGGAAGACGAGATCGGGATCGCCGACGAGCGCGATGCCGAGGTCCAGACGGCGCTTCTGCCCACCCGAGAGCGTCTTCACGCGCGCGTCGCGTTTCTCGTCTAGCCCGACGATCCGGATGACGTCGTCGGCGTCTCGGGGGTGCTCGTAATAGCCGGCGAAGAGGCGGTGCACCTCTCGAACCGTCAGGAGCGGTGTGAACTCCGACTGTTGGAGCACGACACCGATTCGCTCCCGCAGCGCTCGCGGAGCTACGGCCGGATCGTGTCCGAGCACAGTGACCTCGCCCGAGTCGCGCGTGCGGTAACCCTCGAGGATCTCGACCGCTGTCGTCTTTCCCGCGCCGTTCGGGCCGAGCAGCCCGAAGACTTCACCCTCCTCGACCTCGAAGCTTACGCCGCGAAGCGCTTCGACCCCGCCGTAGGACTTGTGCAGGTCGGTGGCGACGATGGCGCTGCTCATGCGGGAGCGCTCAGCCGTTCAGCGTGAGCTCGGCGATGCCGCCGGGAGGGAAGCCGGGATCGTTCCCTGTCAGCTCGAGCGCGATCTCGGAGCAGTCCGGCTGGTGGCAGACGGCCGCAACCGGGCCATCCGTCCGGGCGACGGCGTCGCTCAGGAGCTCCAGGGTTGTCGCCGGAGCAAGCCGTTCGTCGATCCTCAGGTCGGCGGAGACCGCCGTGGCGATCGCCTCGGCAGTCTCCCGCGCGCGAAGCAAGGGACTCGAGAGAACGAGGCGAGGCGGCGTGGCATGTGCTGCGAGCCGCTCTGCGACCGCCTTTGCCTCGTCCCGACCGCGCGTGGAAAGAGGCCTGAGGTCGTCGGGATCACCCGGGTCGGAATGCGCGTGGCGAACGAGGAAGAGCAGCATCGCGCCGAGCATAGTCACGTCTGGCCGACGGCTCGTGCGGAGTAGGGTGGGCCCGTGCCGAGCCTGCGCTACGTCGTCGCCGACGTCGTCACCGACCGGCCACTCGAGGGAAACCAGCTCGCCGTCTTCACCGACGCACGCGGGATCGACGAGGAGATGATGCAGGCGCTCGCGCTAGAGATCGGGTTCTCCGAGACGACCTTCGTGCTGCCTCCGGAGCAAGGGGGCACAGTCCGGATCCGGATCTTCACGCCGAAGTCCGAGCTTCCGTTCGCGGGGCATCCGTGCCTGGGGACGGCGTGGGTTCTTGCATCTTCGCTCGAACGCGGAGTCGTCGAGCTGGAGACGATGAGCGGCATCGTCCCCGTCGAGCTCGAACGCGAAGGGAACGGGAAGATCGTCTTCGGCCAGATGAGCCAGCCCTTGCCGAGCCTGGAGCCGTACCCGACCCCGGAAGCACTCCTACAGGCGCTGCACGTCGATGGCTCCCAGCTTCCCGTCGAGCGATACGACAACGGCGTGCGTCACACGTTCGTCGCGCTCGGCTCTCAGGGCGAGGTTGCTGCGCTTCGCCCCGATTTTTCCGCGTTGGCCGAGCTCGAGGTCATGGTCAGCTGCTTCGCAGGCTCCGGAGCCGCCTGGAAGACACGCGTGTTCGCTCCTTGGGACGGGATTCCCGAAGACCCTGCGACCGGCTCTGCGGCCGGGCCGCTCGTCATTCATCTCTGCCGGCACGGTCTCGTCGAGTGGGGTGAATGGGTCGAGATCTCACAGGGTGTCGAGATCGGTCGGCCCTCGACGCTCCACGCGCCTCGTTCGTCGTGTACTGCCACGCGCCGAGTAGCCTCCGCTCGTCAGCGCTCGGATCGGCGAGCAGCGCGAGCGACTGATCCGCGTGAGTGGCGAGGACGGCCTTGTCGAACCGGCGTATCTCGCCGTCGTCGGCCACGATCCCGACACCGGAGGCATCGCGTCGCACCTTTCGCACCCCCAGGCCGAGATGCACCTGACCGCGAAGTTGCTCGAGCAGCGCCGAGACGTACGTCTGCGCCCCGCCCTCGATGGTCTGCCACCGGTGCCGTCGCAGTCCGAGCATGCCGTGTCGTTCGAAGAAGCGGATTCCGTAGGCGGCGGGAAAGTCGAGCGCGCGCTCCGGCGCGCTCGACCAGAGCGCGGACGCGAGTGGCATCAGGAAGTGGCTGCGAAACCGTTGGGAGTAGCCGCGCTCCTGGACATACGCGCCAAGAGTCCGTCCCTCGAGGCTCCCATCGGTGAGCGCGCCCTCGGCTGTGCGCAGCCAGCGGGCGACCTCGGCCAGGAGCGTGAGAAAGCGCCTGTCGGTCAGCCGGCGCCCCTGCGCGAACGGCCTCCTGCCCGACCACTCGAGTCCGCACTCGCCGCAGCTCACCGAGAAGGACATCTCCGAGCGGCGAGTGGCGACGCCGAGCTCTCGCAGGAGGCGACCGAAAACGGGGTAGTTCGGCTCGTTGTGGACGATGAACCCCGTGTCCAGGCCGAGCCCATCGTGCCGAACCGTGTTTACGTGGCCGCCAACCCGATCGGCCTGCTCGAAGATCTCGATCTCGTGGGCCTTCGACAGGACGTGGGCAGCTCCGAGCCCGGCCACGCCTGCACCGACGATTGCAATACGCATCGAACTGATATTCGCCTACCAGCGAAGTTCGGTTGCACGGCACCGACCTGGCAGCCGCTACCGTGGACTTCATCGAATCTGCAGCTGTACCCACCGGCACCGTACGACAACGGACGAGCTTCGCGAGTCAGCTCGTGACCATCGTTGCCGTCGTCGTGCCGCCGCTCGGCCTTCTCTCCGCAATGGGCCTGCTCTGGGGTGTCGCTTTCCACTGGCTGGATCTCGCCGTGCTGGTCGGGATGTACGTCGTCTGCGCCTTCGGCACGACGATCGGATTCCACCGCTACTTCACGCACAAGGGCTTCGAGACGAGCAACGTCGTCAAGGCGACGCTGGCAGTGCTCGGGTGCATGACGATGCAGGGGCCGTTGACGCAGTGGGTCACGGATCACCGCAAGCACCATGCGCTGTCCGACGAAGAAGGCGATCCGCACTCGCCCCACGTCGGCCACGGCGACGGCGCGTGGGGAGCGATCAAGGGGTTTGCGCACGCGCACGTGGGCTGGCTCTTCACGCTCAAGGGCATGGAGCGCGGCCGTGACTACGGCAAGGATCTGTACGAGGACCGGCTCGTGCGGACGATCGACCGGATGTACCTGGTGTGGGTCGTTCTGACGTTCGCGATCCCTTTCGCGTTCGGCTACCTCTTCGGCGGCAGCGTCGCGCGCGGTGTGGAGGCGGCTGTGTGGGGCGGCCTGCTCCGGATCTTCCTCTACCAGCACGCGACGTTCGCGGTGAACTCGATTTGCCACATGTTCGGACAACGCGAGTACCGCTCGCGCGACGAGTCTCGCAACAACTGGCTGATCGCAGTGCTCGTCTTCGGCGAGGGTTGGCATAACAACCACCACGCGTTCCCGAGCTCGGCGCGGCACGGGCTGGCGCGCTGGCAGCTCGACGTGTCCTGGTGGGTCATCCGCGGCCTCGAGCGGCTTCGCCTCGTCTGGAACGTGCGGCGCCCCTCGCCGGAGCAGATGGCGCGGCGCCGGTTGCAGCCCGACCCGGTCTGAGCGTCGCCATCTCGTCCTGTTCTAGATCGGTTCTGAGATCCCACTACGCTTGCGCTCCTCCAGGATCTCCGCGACGAGAGAGCTCGCCTTTTCCGCGGCGATGCGCGGGTCGTCGTCGTCACTACGGGCCGTGACATAACCAACCATGAACACGTCGCCGGCGCCGGTCGTTTGCACGCCCAGGACTGGTCTCCCAGCCGGCACGTGCTGACCCTCTCCGTTGACGTACAACATGCATCCCTCCGAGCCGTACGTGACGAGGATCTCCCGAATGCCGAGTGTGCGGGCCTGTCGCTCCTCAAACGGGCCGTCCGCGATGACGACTGCCTCGTCTTCTGCGAGCTTGAGCACGGAGATCGACTCGAGCAGCGCCGGATCGAACGCAGCGTCGACCTTCATCGGGCCGATCTCGGGAACGCGGACGAGTCCCTGGCCGTCGTAGGAGACGGTTCGCCCGTCTCCGGCGAGCGCTGCCAGCGCCTCTGGCGGGAAGTCGCTCCGCAGAAGCGGCGCGACGTGCACCCAGGAGACGCCGGAGTCGATCGCGGCTGCATCGGCGTGCGACCATGGCTGGCCGATCGAGTCCACTGTCATCGTTCGAAGCTCGCCCTCGTACCTGAATCCGAAACCGTTGGTGGACTTCGCCGCCAGCGTCGTCAGAGGCACGCCGAGGGTCGAGAGTACCCGCTCGAAGAACTCTTGGTCCGCGGCTGCGTATCGCGTCAAGATCTGGCCCTCGCGTCCCAGCATTCGTAGCGCCCGAGCCGCGAAGGACGGGCAGCCCCCTGCGCTTGGCGGCTCGCCGTCGATGCGGTCGACGGCGACGTTGCCCGCGACGGCGATCGTCGGCACTCGCGGAGCCTACTTCGGTGCGCGTTCCGCTTCGTGCCGCATGGGGTCGAACGTGGCGCCGCTCATTCGCTCGCGCTCAACCCCTCCAACTCGTCCGTGAGCTCGTCCAGCTCCGCACCTCCGGCCATCTGGCGCACGAGCTCGTCCCGTGACACCTTCCCCTTTTCGTAGTCACCGATAACGCGTCCCCGATTGAGGAGGATGAAGTGGTCGCCGACGGGGAAGGCGTGGTGCGGGTTGTGCGTGATGAAGATCACGCCGACGCCCCGATCGCGCGCCTGGAGGATGTACCGAAGGACGATCCCCGCTTGTTTGACACCGAGCGCCGACGTGGGCTCGTCGAGGATGAGCACGCGGGCACCGAAATAGATCGCGCGCGCGATGGCGACCGCCTGCCGTTCACCGCCCGAAAGCGTGCCCACCGGTTGCTCGGGATCCCGGACGTCGATGCCCATTTGAGCCATCTGCTCCCTCGCCGTCCTTTTCGCGAACGAGACGTCGAGCCGGCTGAATGGCCCACGCCACTTCGTCGGTTCCTCGCCCAGGAAGAAGTTGCGCCAGATGGACATGAGCGGGCACATCGCCAAGTCCTGGTACACAGTCGCGATCCCACGGGCGCGCGCGTCGCGCGGGGAGTTGAAGTGAACGTCCTCGCCGTCGACGAGCATTCGCCCCTCGTCGTGCCGGTGGACACCCGAGACGATCTTGATGAAGCTCGACTTTCCGGCGCCGTTGTCCCCGAGGATGCACGTCACCTCGCCCGCGTCAACGCGAGCGGAGACGTCCTTCAGCGCGACGACGTTGCCGAAGAACTTCGAGACGTGCTCGACCTCGAGGAGGTGCGAGGCGCCATTGTCGATCGCAGCGGCGACGGTCATCTCGCC
>Ga0183260_10003247_pt1 | contig 13143 bp, 12 predicted proteins | sample AntDrymUQ4972206_2_FD_129768 | JGI IMG/M metagenome (GOLD analysis project Ga0183260, IMG submission 129768) | Polar desert sand microbial communities from Dry Valleys, Antarctica - metaG UQ497 (22.06) (version 2) (version 2) | ecosystem: Environmental > Terrestrial > Soil > Desert | place...
ACGTCCTGCCCCTGGTCTCGGAAGTACTCGGCCATGGTCAGGCCTGAGAGGCCGACGCGCAGGCGCGCGCCCGGCGGCTCGTTCATCTGGCCGTAGACGAGCGCGACCTTGTCGATCACCTCGGACTCCTGCATCTCGAGGTAGAGGTCGTTGCCCTCGCGCGTGCGCTCTCCCACCCCGCAGAAGACCGACACTCCGCCGTGCTGCTTGGCGATGTTGTGGATCAGCTCCTGGATCAGCACCGTCTTGCCGACGCCGGCGCCGCCGAAGAGGCCGATCTTGCCGCCCTTCACGTAGGGAGCGAGCAGGTCGATCACCTTGATGCCCGTCTCGAAGATCTCGGTCGTCGGCGAGAGGTCGCGGAAGGCCGGGGGGTCGCGATGGATCGCCCAGCGCTGGCCGCTGTCGACTTCGGTGCTGTCGCGCTCGTCGATCGCCTCGCCGAGGACGTTGAAGATGCGCCCGAGGGTGCCGTCGCCGACCGGAACCGAGATCGGCGCGCCGGTGTCGACGACATCGAGACCGCGGGCGAGGCCGTCGGTCGAGTCCATCGCCACGGCACGCACACGGTCGTCGCCGAGGTGCTGTTGCACCTCCGCGACCAGGTTGCGCGCGGCCTGGCCATCCCGCTGCGGAATCTCGATCCGGAGCGCGTGGTTGATCTCCGGAAGGTTGCCCGTGAAGACGGCGTCGACAACGACGCCCCGGATCTCGATCAGCTTGCCCGTGCTCTTACGACCGTTCGTTGTCAGCTCAGACATGAGTCTCCTGGAGAGGCGTGGCAGGGCGGCGGCGCCAGACGAGGAGCCGGCGCATCCGCCTCAGTCTATCCCAGCGCGTAGGAACGACACCCTCGTCAGCGAGCCGGCGCGATTCGACAGCGGCCGCCACACGGGCGGCGTGATCGAGGGCTCAAACGAACGAGGAGACGCGATCCGGAAGCACGCCGCTCACGATAGCGGGGCGCGGGCACGACCCACGTTACGGATTCCCTAAGACGCCGCGGGGAGACCGGCTGTTCGATCCTGAGACCTGACCCCGCCTTGGTGCACCGGTGTTCGATCTCGAGACCTGACCCCGTTCTGTTGCACTATCGCTGTTGACGCGCAGTCCCAGCTTGCGCGTCCTGTGATCGAGACAAGAGGCGGCTGGAGGCCGACCGCCGCGCGGTAGCCCGGCGGCACGCTCCGGACGTTCGCTTTGGGTGCTCTACCTCGAGCAACTGCTCCTGGCCCGAGCCCGGCTTGCCCGGGCGGGAGGCCACGCCGCAGATTAGATCAGCACTCTGTAAAGGAGGCCCGTGGGGGAACCCTGGGTTCCCCTGCGCTCACAGTGGCAACAGGTGCTTCGCGAAGCCGAGGTCGGGGCGCGGCCGCAGCGAGTTCAGGCGGATCGGCCGCAGCGTCGCGTCCGGGCTCGCGGCGACGATCGGGGCGGTCACGAGGGCGCGACCGGCCTGCCGGCTGCCGTCGTCGGCGCGAGCCGCGAGGAAGCCACCGAGCCCGATCGCAGCCACGAGCAACGCCGCGGCTGCGGCGCCGGCGTGCAGTCCCGACTGCCGGCGAGCGCGCGGCAACGCCACGGGCCGCCCGAGCGGCTCGGGCGGCGCCAGGCGCAGCTGCGAGGTGAACCCGTCGAGCCGGGCCGCGAACGAGTTGCACGGCGCGCAACGCTCGAGGTGCGACTGCAACAGCCGCCCCTCGAAAGCGGAGAGCTCACCGTCGAGGCTGAGGCTCGCCCATTCCTGGGCACGCTCGCAAAGGGGTGAGGGGCTCTTCACATCGTCCATACAAGCTCTGACGTGGAGATCGGCGGGAGGTTAGAGCGGAGTGGCAACTCGAGGATTCCTGCCTCTACAGCAGGTCGACCCTGCTATCGGCAAGCACGCCGATGACGATGAGCAGGAAGCCGAGCACGACGAAGACGGCCGAGTTCGAGAGCGCTTCCTCGCGCTCGGCAACGGTCGCCCAGCGCAGCTTGCGCGAGCCCACACCGATGCCGAAGAGGCCGCCCGCTCCACCGACCTCCGCCTCGGACTTCAGCCGCGCCGGCCCGCGATTGCCGACGAAGAACCCCGCCACGAGCAGGAACGAGCCGAGGATGTAGAAGCCCACCGAAAGGGCACGGTCGAGATCCGTCCCGAGCGCGAGCCCGAGGGCGATGGACACGGCCGCGGTCAGGCCCGCAACCAGGGCGAGCAGCGAGAGGAAGCGGCGCGCGGCCGCGCGGAGCACTACTGGACGCCGGCCGGCTGGGACGGCGCCCGCAACTCGTCCTCGTTCATCGGCCAGCGCTCGAGCGGATAGTGGCAGGCCGCGTACTGACCGTTGCCGAACGGCCGCAGGAGCGGCTCCTCGACGTCGCAGTGGCCCTGCTTGAAGCGAGGACAGCGCGGGTGGAAGTTGCAGGCCGAGGGCGGGTTGATCGGGTTCGGCACGTCGCCCTCGAGCACGATGGGCTTGCGGCGGCGACCGGCCTCGGGGTTCGGAATCGGAACGGCCGAGAGGAGCGCGCCCGTGTAGGGATGCTTGGGTGCGTTGTAGAGCTCGTCGCGCGAGGCGTACTCCTTGATCTTGCCGAGGTACATGACCGCCACGCGGTCGGAGATGTGGCGGACGACGTTGAGGTCGTGGGCGATGAAGACGTAGGTGAGCCCGAAGTCCTTCTGGAGGTCCTTGAGCAGGTTCAGGATCTGCGCCTGCACGGAAACGTCGAGCGCCGAGACGGGCTCGTCGCACACGATCAGCTTCGGGTTGACGGCGAGCGCCCGCGCCACCCCGATCCGCTGCCGCTGCCCGCCCGAGAACTCGTGCGGGAAGCGGTTGTAGTGCTCGGGGTTGAGCCCGACCACCTCGAGCAACTCCTGGACGCGGCGCTTGATCTCGGCATCGGTGCCGAGCTTGTGCACCTGAAGGGCCTCGGCGACGATGAAGCCGACCCGCTTGCGCGCGTTCAGCGAGGCGTACGGATCCTGGAAGATCATCATCATCTCGCGCCGGATCGGCCGCATGTCCGACCGCGAGAGGCGGGTGATGTCGCGGCCCTGGAAGATCACGCGGCCCCCCGTCGGCTCGAGCAGCCGCATCACGCAGCGGGCCATCGTCGACTTCCCGCAGCCCGACTCCCCGACGACGCCAAGCGTCTCGCCCTCGCGCACCGAGAAGGTGACGCCGTCGACGGCCTTCACAGCCGCGACCTGCTTCTGGAAGATGATGCCCTTCGTGACAGGGAAGTGCTTCTGCAGACCCTCGACGACGAGCAGGTCGTCACTCGAGACACCCCCGTTGGCCTCGACGCCCGCTGCGAGCTCCGTGGCCATCCTAGCTCGCCTCCGCCAGGGTGCCCGCGAGGAGCTTCGCGGCCTCGCGGTCCTTCGTCTCCTCGTCGAGGTGGCAGCGCTGGAGGTGGTCAGCGTCGTCCGAGAGCGGCAGCAGCGCGGGATGATCGGTGCGGCAGACCTCCATCACGTACGGGCAACGCGGGTGAAAGCGGCATCCGCGCGGGGGGTTCAGGAGCGAGGGCGGCTGACCGGGGATCTGCACGAGGCGCTCGACGTCGGTGTCGAGGCGGGGTAGCGAGCCGAGCAGGCCCCAGGCGTACGGGTGGTGCGGGCGTGTGAAGATGCAGTCGACCGGGCCGCGCTCGACGATCTGCCCCGCGTACATGACGACGACGTCGTCCGCGACCTCGGCGACGACGCCGAGATCGTGGGTGATGATGATGATCGCGCTTCCGAACTCCTGTTGGAGGCGATTCATCAGCGCAAGGATCTGCGCCTGGGTGGTGACGTCGAGCGCCGTCGTCGGCTCGTCGGCGATCAGCAGGTCGGGGTCGTTCACGAGCGCCATGGCGATCATCACACGCTGCCGCATCCCCCCGGAGAACTGGTGCGGGTAGTCGTCGATGCGCCGGTCGGCGCGGGGGATGCCCACCGCCTTCAGCAGTTCGAGGGAACGCGCCTTGCCGGCCTTCTTCGTCACGTCCTGATGGAGGAGGATCGCCTCCACGAGTTGCCGGCCGACCGAGTGCACGGGATTCAGCGACGTCATCGGGTCCTGGAAGATCATCGCGATGTCGTTGCCGCGAACGTCCCGCAGGCGGCGGGAATTCATCGTAAGCAGGTCCTCGTCCTTGAAGAGCGCCTGGCCGCTCGAGATCGTGTTCCGCCGGTTGTTCAGGCCCATGATCGTCAGGCAGGTCACGCTCTTCCCGCAGCCTGATTCGCCGACGATGCCGAGCGTCTTGCCCTTCTCGATCGAGAAGTCGACGCCGTCGACCGCCTTCACGACGCCGTCGTCGGTTCTGAAGGACGTCCGCAGGTCGCGGACCTCGAGCAATGCCATCAGCGGCCTGCCCGGCGCCGCGTGTGCGCGCAGCGTCTACCTGTCACCGCGCATGCCACGTCAGGCGAGGCGAATCCGCGGATCGATCCAGGCGTAGAAGAGGTCCACGAACAGGTTGAAGACGATGATCGAGAAGGTGCCGAACACGACGACGCCCTGCGTGATCGGCAGGTCGAAGTTGTTGATGCTCTCGATCGCCACGCGACCTAGACCCGGCAGGCCGTAGACCGTCTCGGTGAAGACCGCTCCGCCGAGGGCGAGACCGATGTCCATGCCGAGCATCGTGACGACGGCGAGCATCGAGTTTCGGAGCACGTGCGAGCGGATCACCTGGCTCTCGGGGGCGCCCTTCGCGCGCGCGGTGCGCACGTAGTCCTCGTTCAGCGTCTCCATCACGTTGGCGCGGATCATGCGCACGTAGGTGGCCGCGAAGAGGATGGCGAAGGTGGCCCACGGCAGCGCCATATGGTAGGCCCAGTCGATGGGACCGCCGCAGCCGGTGGAGCCGTTGACGATGTCGCAGTACCCGGAGATGGGAGTGATCTGCCACTTGAAGCTGAAGAAGTAGACGAAGATGAGCCCGATCCAGACCGGGTGGGCGGAGATCCCGATCAGCACGAAGGTCATCGATGCCCTGTCTAAGAGCGAGCGTGGACGCAGTGCCGAGAGGATCCCGATCGGAACCGCGAGCAGCATCCAGAAGAAGACGCCGCCGAAGACGAGTGACGCGGTGATCGGCGCGGCGTCGAAAATGATGTCGTTGACGTCCTGGCGTGTCGCGAAGGACCTGCCGAGCGACTGGTCAACGATGAGCCGCTTCATGAAGCGGTAGTACTGGACGTAGACCGGCTGATCCAGGCCGAGGAATTTCTCGACCTGCTCGATCTTCTCGGTCGTGGCCGCCTTGCCGGCCGCCTGCTGGGCCGGGTTGGCCGGGATGATGAAGAAGATGACGTAGGTGACAACGGTGACGGCAAGGAAGAGCACTGCCGCCCAGAGGAGTCGTCTTACGAGGTACTGGAGCATTCGCGTGACCCTATCTCAGTGGTGGGTACGAAGGCCAGAGAAACTGGGGAGCGCCGGCCGTGCCGGCGCTCCCCTTGTGCTGCTCGTTCCTACTTCTTGCTACTTCTTGCAGACGGCGACGAGGTTCGTCGTGCCGTTGACCGGCGAGAAGTTGTAGCAGCCGACGCTCTCCGAAACGAAGACGCGAGCGTTGGTGTTGATGTACGGAGCCAGCGGGGCCTGGTTCTTCATGATGTCGATGTCCAGGTTCCCGTAGTTCTGAAGACGCGCGTCGCCCGAGAGGCGAGCCGCCTTCTCCATCTTCGCGTTGTACGACTTGTCGTTGAAGTACGACTCGTTGACGTTGTTCGTCGCCTGGATCCTGCTACCGTCGAGCAGCACATTGATGAAGTTGTACGGATCCGGGTAGTCCGCTCCCCAGCCGGAGTGGCTGATGTCGAACGGCTCACCGCGGGTACCGACCTTCTCGTGCTGGACGGTGCGCGTGAACTGCTTGATCTCGACGTCGATCCCGATCTGCTTCAGGTTGAACTGGACAACCTGGGCGATGGCCGGGCCGGGTGCCGAGGTGAAGGCGTAGAAGACCGCCTTGCCGCCGCGAGTGTTGCCCTGGGCAAGCGCGTCAGCCTGCTTCTTCGTGGTCGCGTTCTGACCGATCAGCGGGTAGATCTTGCCGTCCTTGAAGCCGGGCATGCCGGGCGGCAGGATCTGGTCGGTGCGACCGCCGCCGAGGAAGCCGTGCTGGCGGACGATCTGCGGCCGATCGATGGCGAAGTTGACGGCCTGGCGCAGCTTCGTGTTGCCCTTGAAGAGCGCCGAGTCGTTGTTCAGAGCGAGGTACCAGAACACGAGGTTCTTGCGGATGAAGAAGCGGCCCTTGTTGAGGCCGAACTTCTGCGAGAGCTCAGCGGCCGCGGCGGGCGGAATGGCGCCGAGGTCGGTCTGGTTGCGCTCGATCCGCAGCTTGATGGCGTCCTGCGTGTTGCCCGTCGTGTACTCGATCTCGTTCACGTTCGCCGGGCGGCCGAGCGACTTGAACGGCTCCTTGGCGTTGTTCCAGAACGGGTTGCGCACGATCTTGGCCGAACGACCCTTCACCCATTCGCGGATGAAGTACGGACCCGCCGAGACGAGCGGCGCGTCGACGCCCTCGGGCACGATCGGGCGATTGGCCGGGATGGCCGAGAAGAACGGCATCGACATCCGGGCCAGGAAGTCCGGAGCGACGACCTTGAGCGTGATCTCGAGCTGCATGCGCCCGACGGTGCGGTAACGCGCGACGTCGTCGAGGAACGACGAGGCCGGCGACTGCATCTTCGGGTTGAGCGCACGAGAAATCGCGGCACGGAAGTTGTCCGCAGTCACGGGCGAGCCGTCACTGAAGCGGAAGCCAGGCTTGACCGTGAAGGTGTAGGTCTTGCCGCCGTTCGTGACGCGCGGGAAGCCCGCCGCCGCCTCGGCCCGCATGCGACTGCCGGCAGCGCCTTCCTTGTCGGGGAAGCTCATCAGCTTCAGCTGCGTGGTATTCAGGATCTGCCACGAGTGCGAGAAGTACGCGAGACTCGTGTCGATGTAGTCGAAGTCGGAGGTTTGATCGACGCGAAGCGTGCCGCCACGGGCGGCATTCTTCTGGTCGGCCTGCGGAGAGCTCTCCGCCGAGCTGGCAAAGCCGGCGGCGAGAAGCAGACCGGCGCCGACCGTTGCCATCGCAACGGTGAGCCAGAGCTGTCTTTTCATGTGACTCCTTTCGAGTGGCGAGCCGGCGAGGTTGCCGACTCGAGGCGCAGTTGCATCCTCAGAGGTGTGTGACGGGGGCGCATCGAAGTTGTTAGCGGCCGCGCAAGCCGGAGCTTGCCGCAAGACTCGCCGGCGGCGGAACGTGCCGCGGCCGACCCTCACCTGCTTTCCGACCTCGCCGCTAGAGCGTTGAGCGGGGGTCGAACGCGTCGCGCATGCCGTCGCCGAGCAGGTTGAACGCGAGCGTCGTGAGGAGGACGGCGAGGCCGGGCCACACCATCAACCAGGGCTGCGCGGTGTAGTACTCGGTCGACGCGGCGAGCAGATTGCCCCAGCTCGCGGTCGGCAGCTTGATGCCGAGACCGAGGAACGAGAGACCCGCCTCGGCCAGGACGTAGCCCGCCACGACGAGCGTCGAGAAGACGATGATGGGCGCAACGAGGTGCGGCAGCAGGTGCGAGCGGATGATGCGCCAGTCGCTCGCGCCCGTCATGCGAGCCGCCTCGATGAACTCCTTCTCGCGCAGCGACAGAACCTGGGCTCTGATGATCCGGCACGGGTAGAACCAGCCGAGCACCGTGAACACGAGCACGAGCGTAATGACGCCTCGCCCGAAGATCCCGAAGGTCACGTTGTCGAGCCGGCCGCCGACGGTGCTGGCCAGGGCGATGATGAAGAGGAGCGCCGGGAAGGCCATCGTGATCTCGGTGACACGCGAGATGATCGTGTCGATCCAGCCGCGGAAGTAGCCGGCCACCGCACCGAGCAGAACGCCGATGGTCATGGCACCGATCGTCGAGAAGACGGCCACCTGCAACGAGACGCGGCCGCCGTAGAGGAGCCGCAGGAACTCGTCACGGCCGAGCGCGCTGTCGGAGCCGAGCAGGAGAAGCTGGCGCTCCTGCGTCTCCGGGTTCGTCGCGTACGACCAAGGCCCGAGTGGAATGCCGCGGGCGTCCGTGCCGCCGAAGAGTAGGTCGTCCGGGCCGTGCCCGAGCAGCCGCTCGGCGATGTAGGCGCCGAGGAAGCAGGTGGTGATGAGGAGGACGATGAAGATGAAGCTGCCGACCGCGACCTTGTCGCGCCGGAAGCGCCGGAAGACCTGCTCCCAGTACCCGCGCGCTTTGACGTCGATGTGCTCACCGAGCTCCGAGCCCGACTCGAGCGCGATGGACGACGCGAGCCCGGCACCGGACGAGAGCAGCTCGGGTTTCTTGTGGGAGGTCGACACGGGTGGGAGCATAACCCCGCCGCGGGTAGCGGCGCGATTACGAGTTTGTGACGACCGTGAGCCCCAGTTGGTTAGCGCAACGGCCTGGGGTGTTCGATCTGGAGACCTGACCCTCGCCTTGGTGCGCTGTTCGATTTCGAGACCTGACCCCGCCGTGTTGCGCTGTTCGATCTCGAGAGTCCTGTTGCTCTCTCGCCGTTGACGCGCAACCGAAGATTGCGCGTCCCGTGCTCAGAGATCAGAGGCAGCCGGAAGCCGACCGCCGCGCGGTAGCCCGGCGGCAGGCACGCTCTGGACGTGCGCCTTGGGTGCTCTACCTCGAGCAGCCGTTCATGGCCGAAGCCCGGCTTGCCCGGGCGGTAGGCCACGCCGCTGTTCAGAGATAGCACTCTGCGAGGGAAGGGGAGCCATGAGGGGAAACCGCAGGTTTCCCCTCATGTGAGAGCGTCTGCTCCCGCCACGACCTCGAGGATCTCCTGGGTGATCTCGGCCTGGCGGGCGCGGTTCATCTCCAGCGTGAGCCGATCGATCAGGTCGCCGGCGTTCTTCGAGGCATTGCGCATCGCGGTCATGCGGGCTCCCTGCTCGGACGCGGCCGACTCGAGCAGCGCTCGGAAGAGCTCGGTCTCGAGGTACACGGGCAGCAGGCGCTCGAGGATCTGCTCGGGCTCCGGCTCGTAGATGAAGTCGCCGCGCAAGGCGTCCTCGCGGCGATCCTCCTCATCCGCGAGCAGGTTCTCGGCGATCGGGAGGACATCCTGCTCGGTGACGCGCTGGACGAGCGGCGAGACGAAGGCGTTGTAGACGACGACCACGCGATCGACCTCCCCCGCCGTGTAGATCTCGGCCAGACGGTGCGCGATCGTCTGCGCGTCAGCGTAGCCCGGCTGATCGCTGAACCCCTCCCAGGAACCGTCGGTCTCGTAGCGGCGGAACCGCAGCGTCGAGCGCCCCTTCTTGCCGGCGACGAGCCAGCGTACGTCCTTTCCCTCCCCGCGCAGCTCCTGCTCGAGCGCGAAGGCCCGGCGCAGGATCTGCCCGTTGAAGGGGCCGGCGAGGCCGCGGTCGCCCGTGAGCGGCACGATGGCCACGGTGCCGACCTCGCGCCGCTGGAGGAGCGGCAGCCCGCGCACCGAGGACGACGCCCGCGCCGTCCCCGCCATCAGCTCGAGCATGCGGTCGGCGAAGGGCCGCATCGCCTCGATGCGGGTCTGGGCCCGCCGGAGCTTCGCCGCTGCGACGAGCTCCATCGCCTTCGTGATCTTGCTCGTGTTGCGAACCGAGCGGACGCGCCGCTGGATGTCCTGGACCGTGGCCATGGCGGCTAGGCGATGAGCCCGTGCTCCTCCTGCACGTTGAAGCCGGAGACGAAGCGCTTGAGCTCCTCGTCGAGCTTGCCGCCGGTCTCGTCCGTGATGTCGCCGCTCTCGCGGATCGACTCGAGGATCCCCTTTTCGGTGCGTAGGTGCTCGCGCAGCTCCTCGTGGAAGCGTGGAATCTGCCCCGTCGGGATCTCGTCGAGGAACCCGTTGATGCCGGCGTAGAGGGCCGTCACCTGCTCCTCCACCGGCCACGGCTGGTACTGGGGCTGGTTCAGCGTCGCGACCATGCGCTCCCCGCGCGCGAGCGCTGCCTGGGTGGTGGCGTCGAGCTCGGAGCCGAACTGGGCGAAGGCCTCGAGCTCGCGGTACTGCGCAAGATCCAGGCGCAGGCGGCCTGCAACCTTCTTCATCGCCTTCGTCTGCGCGCTCGTGCCCACCCGGGAGACCGAGGTGCCCACGTTGATGGCAGGGCGCACGCCCGAGTAGAAGAGATCGGCGTTCAGGAAGATCTGCCCGTCGGTGATCGAGATCACGTTCGTCGGGATGTACGCGGAGATGTCGCCCGCCTGCGTCTCGATGATCGGCAGTGCAGTCAGCGAGCCGCCGCCGAGCTCGTCCGAGAGCTTGCAGGCGCGCTCGAGCAGCCGCGAGTGCAGGTAGAAGACGTCGCCGGGGTAGGCCTCCCGCCCCGGCGGGCGGCGCAGGAGGAGCGAGAGCTGCCGGTAGGCGTCGGCGTGCTTCGTCAGGTCGTCGTAGATGCAGAGCGCGTGGCGGCCGTTGTAGAGGAAGTACTCGCCCATGGCGCAGCCGGCGAAGGGCGCCATCCACTTGATCGGGGCCGCCTCGTGCGCTGCGGCGCTGACGATGACTGTGTAATCCATCGCGCCCGCCTCCTTCAGACGCTCGTAGACCTGCGCGACGGTGGAGCCCTTCTGCCCGATGGCGACGTAGATGCAGATGACGTCGCCGCCGCGCTGATTCAGGATCGTGTCGATCGCGAGGGCGGTCTTGCCCGTGCCACGGTCGCCGATGATCAGCTCGCGCTGGCCACGGCCGACGTTCGTCATCGAGTCGATCGCCTTGATTCCCGTCTGGAGCGGCTCCTTCACCGGCTGGCGCTGGATCACGCCCGGAGCCTTGAACTCGAGCGGGCGGCGCTCGGATGTCTCGATCGGGCCGGCGCCGTCGATCGGATTGCCGAGCGGATCGACCACGCGGCCGAGGAGCGCGTCACCGACGGGAACGCTCACGACCTCCCCCGTGCGGCGCACGGGCTCGCCCTCCTTGACGTGCTCCCATTCGCCGAAGAGCGCGGTGCCGACGTTGTCCTCCTCGAGGTTGAAGGCGAGTCCGACCACGCCGTGCTCGAAGTTCAGCGTCTCGAGGGCGACGCAGTTCTCGAGCCCGTGCACGCGGGCGATGCCGTCGCCGACCTGGAGGACGGTGCCGACCTCGCTCAGGTCGGTCTCGACGTCGTACTGCTCGATCCTCGCCTTCAGGATCGAGGTGATCTCTTCGGGGCGCAGCTTCAACGTTGGCTCCTTTAGCTCTTGGTTCGGAGTTCGTGCCTGAGTCGTTCGAGCCGGCCGCGCACGCTTCCGTCTGCGCGCAGCGAGCCGGCCTGGAGGATGATGCCGCCGATGATCTCGGGGTCGACGCGGCGGGTGGCCTCGACGCGCCTGCCCGAGGCCTGCTCGATCCCACGCAGGATGCTCTGCGCCTCGTCGTCGGTGAGCTCGTAGGCGGTCGTCAGCTCGACCTCCAGGCGGCCCTCCTCCTCGGTGACGAGGCCCTCGAACTCGCGGCTGATCTCTTCGAGTTGCCCGGTGCGGCCCTTCTCGGCCAGGAGCCGCAGGAAGTTGCGCACGAGCTCGTCGACCCCGCCGAGGATGTCCTCGAGCGCAGCCACCTTCGCCCGCGGGTCGAGCTTGGGGTTCTGGAGCAGCGAGGCCAGCTCCGGCACATCACGCGCCGAGGCGACGAAGTCGGACAGGTCCTCACGCACCGGCTGCAGCCGGCCCTGCTCCTTCGCGGCCTGGAATAGGGCGCGCGCGTACATGCGGTCGGCGACGGCCACGCTACCTCGGCGAGCGCTCCAGCACCGAGAAGTCGAGGTCGCCGATCGCGTCCTCGATCAGCCGGCGGTGGTCCTCGCGATCGAGCGCCTTGCCGGTCACCTTGCCGGCCGCAACGAGTGCCAGGTCGGCGATCTCGGCGCGGATCTGCTCGAGCGCGCGCGTCGTCTCGGCCTCGATCTGCCGACGCGTCTCGTCGAGCCGCCGCTCCCGATCCGCCTCGGTTTCCTCCCGCACGCGCTCCCGCATCGCGTCGGCGATCCGGCGCGCCTCCGCCAGGATGCCCTCGGCCTCCCCACGCGCCTCGGCGCGCAGCGCACGGTGCTCCTCGAGCAGGCGGCGAGCCTCCGCCCGGGCGTTGTCGGCCTCCTCGATCGACTGCCGGATACGCTCCCGCCGCTCGTCGATCGTCTTCTGGATGGGGCCGAAGGCGAAGCGCCGCAGGACGAGGAACGTGATCGCAAAGCAGACGAGGGTCCAGATCATCAGACCCAGGCGCACTTCGATCAGGGGGTTGGCTGCGAGGACAGTGGTCATCGCTAGACCAGGACGAAGGCCAGCAGGCCGCCGATCAGACCGTAGAAGACGACGGCCTCGGTGAGGGCGAACCCGAGCCACATGATCCCCTGCAGCTCGCCGCGCAGCTCGGGCTGGCGGGCAACCGACTGGATCATCGAGCCGAAGATGTTGCCGATGCCGACGCCGGCTCCGAGGGAGCCGAGGCCGATGCCGAGGGCGAGCGCGATCGCCTTGCCGGCGTCGACCGCGGTCTCGGCCTCGGCGGCGGCCTGGGCGAGGAACGGGGTGAACATGGTGAGCTCCTCCTAGTGTTCGGGCTCGATGGCCGAGCCGATGTAGATGGCTGACAGGGCGGCGAAGATGAAGGCCTGGATGCCGACCACGATGATGACCTCGAAGAGGTAGAAGGCAGTCGCGGCCGGGATGGCGACGACCGCGAGCGCGACCGACTCGAGCACGAAGATCAGCCCGATGAAGGTCAGGATGAGCATGTGGCCGGCGAGCATGTTGGCGAAGAGCCGGACGGACAGCGAGATCAGCCGCATGAACTGACCGAGCACCTCGAGCGGCACGATCAGTGGGTACATCACCTTCGGCACATCGGGGATCCAGCTGCGGAAGTAACCCACCGGACCGTTCGCGCGAATGCCCTCGAAATGGGTGAAGACGAACGTCATCAGCGCGAGCGCGAGCGTGACGGAGATCGACGAGGTGGCCGCGTAGATGCCGAGCGTCGGCAACTCGACGCCCGCGACCTCGAACTTCTCGTCCGAGAGCGGCAGGGGGATGAAGCCGATCATGTTCACCACGAAGATGAACATCAGCAGCGTCGCGCAGTAGGGGAACCAGCGGCCGATCGCCTTCGAGGGCAGGCCCTGCTCGGCGACCTG
>Ga0183260_10003248_pt1 | contig 13141 bp, 10 predicted proteins | sample AntDrymUQ4972206_2_FD_129768 | JGI IMG/M metagenome (GOLD analysis project Ga0183260, IMG submission 129768) | Polar desert sand microbial communities from Dry Valleys, Antarctica - metaG UQ497 (22.06) (version 2) (version 2) | ecosystem: Environmental > Terrestrial > Soil > Desert | place...
TAGACAACAGCCTGATGACATTTAACGCAACCTCACCCATAGACAACAGCCTGATGACATTTAACGCAACCTCACCCATAGACAACAGCCTGATGACATTTAACGCAACCTCACCTGTAAATGATAATTTTTTGGCTAACAATTTAACATCCACCCGCCCTTGAATGCTAATTCCTCTATTGGTGATAATCACAATCATCATTTAAAAAATATATACCAAAAAACCACATCAGGGTAACAAGCAATTACGTCATGCAAGTAATTGACATGACAATAACCCCCCCATCAACATACAACATTATAAAAAACCCAGTTTCAAAATCGTAAAAGAGATTATTAGTTTTGGCTACTGATAGTGAGTTATTGTTTGTATCCATTAGTTTTTCACTATGACATAATTTCAATGATCCGAATAAAGCTAAACACACCTAACACAGGTATCCACAACAACCATTAATTTTAATCATGGAGAACAATCGGGTTTTAAGTTTATTTTAAAAAATATTTGATACAAACGATTTAATAAGAAATAAATAATCTTTTTTGATTGTCGGTTCATGATGAGTTTCCAATGCCTTATCGCCAGTTTTTATAACAGATACAAAGAATTGATTCGATTCAATCGTAATATAATAGTCTCTGCGATAATCACTGCAATATCGGATATTTTTGTTGTAACGCTTGCTTCAACTTTTCATCCAAACAACTATTTATTGGTATCGCTTTTATCATTGTTTGCAGATTTTGCAATATACAATTTCATTTTTATTGTTTTATTCTTCAAAGGCAACAGGGATAGGTACATTGACAAAAATGGCAACAGGAATACACAAATGATAAAGTCAGACTCATTAAGGCTGTTGACTGCATTAGGCCTTTCCGAGATAGCATACCCATCAACAAAATTTGTTTCTACATATGCAATGTTTTCATACAACAAAATCGAACCCTCTCAAATATCCCTAATCACGACAGTAATTGCATGGATATTATATTTAGTAACGGCAAACATCATGATAAAAAAAGCAAAGTTTTTTGGATAAAACCACCATTTTCTGATGCAATTAGTTTATATGATAATTATTTAAGCCGTTTTTTGGCATAGATTACCAAAATTTCGATGCCAACACACAACTACCCCCCATCAACAATACCCCAAAAACAATGAACATATTCTGTTGAGAAAAAGAAATAAAGTTTTTGAAAACAAATAAAAAAAAATAAAAAATGCATTATGCAACAATAGTCATATAATAAAACATTCCAAATTGCCCATCACAATTTGTTTCTATGCAAATAGATAACACTTTTGGTGTTAAATAAATCCCATGACATTCATACCTTAATTCTCCTTGATCTCTAATAACTTTACTTGCTTAAGGTTATTATTTTCTTTGACCTTGCTCCACTCGCATAGAATAAAGTAGATATAAAAATATTTTAAAACCGTCTTCACAAATTTATGCTAATACTGCGTCATGGCGATAAACGTAATGCATATATGTATTAAAGCGCCACTCAGCATCAACTTAGCTACTATAACTTTACAGTTTTGCCTAAAAAAATGTCTTTTTTTGTGTTGTATCATTATTTCTGTATAGAGGTAGTGAATGACGATATCCTTTTTTTTGTTCAAACCCTCAGGCTTTATGCACCACCAACCAAATACATCATTGTAAATAGTGCACTTCTGTGTGCCGCATGCTTTAAGGATGAACAGAAAGTTATATAGCGGCATCAAAGCAGATAGTCAATTGTATCTCCAAAATTTTGGCATTTTTGCATGGATAGAGGTTTCACATTGTATTTAAGATAAAAAGGAAATCAAAACAAGCATTAATAAGATGAGCATAATTTAGATAAGTCGGCTAGAAAGAGTATTTGGATAAAAGAGATGTTCAATTAAATCCATTTGTTAAAAAATTTAGTAATTACATTGATAAAATTGATGACTCCCTAAAAAGGGAGTTAGAATTGTATTCATGGTCTGAATTCTATTTGCCCTTAAAATATGCCTGCAACGGCGGTAAAAGAATAAGACCTTTTATTTTAATTCTCTGTGCTGAAAGCCTAAATAATGGGCATCTAGACTCATTAAACTCAAGAATCATAGAAAACATCTTTACCGTTTCAACGGCTATAGAGCTCCTACACACTCAATCTGTGATTCATGACGATATAATAGATTCAGATAATATCAGAAGGGGCATGCCCTCTTTTCATGTAAAGTATGGGTACAATGCAAGCATCTTAACGGCAGATTTTATTTTAGGCATAATTCTAAACACCGTGGCCAAAATTAACAACAATCAGGTAACCAAAGAACTTTCTAATGCATCGATAAGAATGAGTGAGGGAGAAATGCTTGAAATAAGGTTGGTTAAAAATCACAATATCTCTCAAAATGACTACATCAAGGTAATCGAAAACAAGACAGCGGCATTATTTGAGGCCTCATCAAAAATTGGAGCAATATTAGGTAAGGGAAACGACCAACAGATTACCGCACTTGCAAATTATGGAAGGCTGCTGGGAATTGCATACCAAATACATGACGATTTATTTGACTATAATAATGAAGAAAGGCTGTTTAATATGTTAGTAAAACAAAATGACCAAGACAATGAATTTGTGGAGATAATGGAGAACACATATCTAACATACTCTCAATTAGCATTAAAAGAACTAGAAACCATAACCAACAATAAAACAAAAAAAATACTAGAAGAGCTAACAAACCTTGAAACAATTACATAAAATAAAGCCAACTAATAATTATCACATTCACTCAACAAAACATTAAGTTTCTAAGGTTCATTATATAGTTGTTTTATCTAAAATTACAGCAATTGAAATTAAGGCATACACAGAGAGATGCAACTGCACTCCAAATAAAAAAGAAGCCAACATTAATCCCATTTCTTTCTTTCTCAAATGTACAGCATAGATAATTTAATCATCATGATTGGCATGTTGTATCAGATTCAAATTAAGCAAAGTTTCTTTGTGTTCTTATTTTAACATGTTCATTTGATTTACAATAATCAAATTAATTGCGTCACACATTTTGTTATCGATGTATAATTATAAAGATGTTACCTTAGTATTTTTCTAGCAAAACCAAGATAGGTAGTATGTCCAATCATCCTCATAGACGGCCTGGTTTTTCCCTCTCGAGCCTCAATTTTTCTTAAAAAAGTCTCGGTACATTCACTGTCGATAAAACCACTTATAAAAAACTGGGTAGCCAATTTTTCAAGCTGATTTGTTGTGGGGCAAATACAAGCCACAAAAGCACCACTCTTCATACATGGATGAACTACATCAAGATAACTCCACGGATCACCAAGGTCAATAATTACCAAATCCATATCAGCCATCTGGGATATTTTTTCAGGGTCGTAATGCGACAGGGTTACAAATTCATTCATTCCCGATTTTTCCAAGTTTTTTCGCGCTATAGACATGAAATCATCATTTACATCAAATGTATATACATGACCTTCAGGCATTACAATACTTGCCATAAAAGTAGACAATGCAGCACTACCTGTCCCTATCTCTAATACTTTAAAGCCATTTTTTAATCCAGTTCTAGCAGCTATATATCCATAATCCTTTGGATAGACGATTTGGGTTGACCTTTGAGATTTCATTACAAAGTCATAAATAGTTGGAGGAAGAAGGAAAACTTTTTTGTCCTTATTGGTGATAACGTAGGAACCAAAGTGAAGATCAATAGTAGAACCCACATCAATTATGCCTAAATGAGTATGTAATTTTTTATCTTTTTCCACTTTAATTAACCACTTTTTTTCGCTATTGTAAAAAAATAATACAAACGAGCCTTCAGTTATTATCACAATTGAAACTTTAAGTTAATCAATTTAAAAATATTTCATTTGATTTGAAACAGCAGGAAACAAATTTTAGGCGTTTTATGATTCGCAGGGAAAGATTTAAAGCAAATAGTATATGTATATGTTAAATTGAATTCAGGGTTTCTTATATTAATATTAGTAATGGCTCCATCGGTGTTATTGTTCACTTTAATGGACAAATCAGCGTTAAGCTATAGCACAGGGGATTTAGAATTATCCCAAACTAATCTAATCCAAGATCAAGGCAAATACAAACATTTGATAGGAATAGTTCACAATATAGGAAATAACACAGCAAATCAAATAATCGTATCGGCCAACTTTTTAGACGAAGATAAAAGATCTCTAGGTAATTTTAGCAAACAAACAGAGTTAAGAGCATTAAACCCTAACGAAATTACCCCATTTGATATATTAATTTTTGACAAAAAAAACAATGAAGTAATAAAAGATTACGATGTGGACATTAAATATAATGTTACTAACTACAAAGACAAAAAACTAGACATAGTTGCCAATGATTCGCGATTAGATATGACAGGCTTCTTTTTTATCAGCGGAAAAATTAAGAATATAGAAAAAGGTGCATATTCCAACAATACAAATGTGATATCAATTTTATATGATAAAGACAATGGATTGGTTGGTGTGTGGAAAGCTCAAACTGAGCCCTACAATATCCCCCCTTTAACAACAGCATCATTTACAATACCAATAACAGATAAAACCCAATCTTTTCGAATATCAAGCTACGAACTGCTAACTGAATCAAATAATTTTTCTGAATTAAAATAAATTTGCGCTTATAAGGTTTATTTTACTGTTTTTATTCTGGCAGTACAACAGTACATCACAGGTATAATCTCAAGGCAATAATACCATAAATAAAAACTGGGTCCTATTTTTATAAACAATGCTGGAAAACCATTTTAAACATAACCTGTAAAAATCATTTAAACAAAAAATTTATCTTTTTTATTTATGGCTGATATTACTACACATATGAACGCTTATAATATTTTTTTAGAGTTACATGTGCCTTTCAAAATAGAGAAGAATATCACATTAACAGCATATAGCATGCAGAAAAAACTATATTTATAAATTGGTTTTACTCGGTTTTCAGATCCTTTAGAGAATAAACATATTTTTCAATCTCATTGAATCGTTGAATGGAGTTTGCATTTTGCATAACAGGTGCAAAAGTAACATCCGACTTAATTTTTTCTAAAACAAGTGAAACCTCATCTATAGTAACTCCATGTTTTAAATCATAATCTATCTGTTTGCAGCAATTTGCAATTGTACCATATTTTTTGTGTTGCCTTTTTTCCCATATGCTCGCGGTTTCTGAAAGCCCAATTATAAATTTCTTGATAGTTTTTTCAACATGCTCCAAATGCCATTGTTTCATGGGAAAACTGTTTTGTGTCAAAAAAAATATCATTATATATACATCATACGTATATATAAGTGAAACAATATAAGGAAAAAAATGATTTAGAGTTCTAAATTCCAACAGAATTAAAACAATTTTAAATCCAACAAAACAGTAAATTCAAATGAGTAATTTTTTTCCATTATATCCATATCCCATTTTAGTTATAGAAAGTTCCAACTTCTACAGATATTTGGTAATTTCTGATCTTCACATAGGGTTTGAAGACAAAATAAACAGAAAAGGTATTTTCATTGACCCAAAGAATAATGTTGATGAACTAATAGAGTCTTTATCAAAAATAATAAACAAAACACAAATCAATAACTTGATTATTTTAGGAGACCTGAAATCATCTACAAGCGTTATAACTCAATCGGAATGGGAAAATGTTCCTTATTTCATTGAGTCATTAGTTAAATTATGTAATGTGTATCTCATTCCGGGAAATCATGATGGCAACATAATGCAACTGGTTTCAGACAATGTAAATTTAATGTCGGCGAAAGGGATGGAAATAAATAATATCCTCTTGACACATGGTCATGCCATACCGACTATTGGAAAAAATATAAATAAAATAGTAACCGGGCATCTTCATCCAATTTTGATAAAAGAAGGTAGTATATTAAACGGTCAAAAAGTATGGATTAAAATCATTTTGAAAAAAAATCAAAAGGAGTCAAAAAACACAGGCTCTGATAGTACAGAAAGGCAAATTGAGTTTATAATTATACCTCATTTCAACAAATACCTAAATTTCAATTTTGATTCCACTTTTGACTATAAATTAAAAGGGAAACCTAAACATCCTTTGTTGAATAACCTAATTACAAAAAAACAATGGAGAATGGAAGAGGTATTTGTCATCTCACTTGAAGGTGCACTTATCGGAGCAGAAAGCGAATTGGACAGACTATTATAAACAATATCCTGTAACCCAAAACTATAACTTTAACGAAAAATTATCTGCCTTTCTTTGCCTGTTGCACATACAATCACCTTACAGAAAAACCATTTTATAAGATATTAAAAGTCATATAAACAATACACAAAAAACTGAAAAGTAATTCTAAAAAAAAACAAAACAAAACAAAACAAAATAGTTAGTTGCCAATTGGATTAGTAGTGGGAGAGTTACTTTGTATCCATTCCAAAGTTTTAACAAAAGAAATAGCACTTTCAACCGTTGTCAGAACCGGAATACCCATTTCAACCGCTTTTCTGCGAATCAAATATTCGTCGTATAACATTCCAACATATTTTTCAATAGTAGATGTAGATGGAATATTTATTATAAAATCTATTTTTTTGTTGGTTAAAAGATTTAGAATATTTGGCTGTCTTTCAGGTTCGCTAATTTTATAGACAAGGTCAACATTACTAATTCCGGATTTCTCAAAGAATTCTGCTGTATGTTCTGTTGCTAGAATTTGATACTTCATCAAAGAAATAGTCGAAATTAACGGAAGAAGTTTTTCTTTGTTTTTAATACCCCCAACAGTAACTAATGCGGAACCCGATAACGGCAGGGAATAACCCGCCGCAATATAGGCTTTAGATAATGCATCATAAAATGTATTTCCAAAACAAGCAACCTCACCTGTGGATTGCATTTCAACCCCAAGCAAAATATCCGCTCCCTCAAGTTGCATAAAAGAAAATTGCGGAACTTTTATTCCAAATCCGGATTTCTTAAGCCAATGGTCATTGTCGATATCAGGTAACTTAATACCCAAAATGGACCGGGCCGATAAACCTATGAGGTTAATTCCAAAAAACTTGGAAACAAAAGGCATAGAACGTGATGCGCGAACATTGGCTTCAATTACATAAACCTCGTCATCTTTAACCAAATATTGAATATTCAAAGGACCTTTTACATTTAGAGACTTGCCAATTTTTACCGTATATTCCATAATGGTGTCGATAGTTTTTCTATTCAATCTCCATGGGGGAATACACATCAAAGCATCACCGGAATGAATTCCAGCATTATCGATATGCTCAATAATAGAACCGATTACAATCTTCTCAGGATTTCCAACCGCATCCACTTCTACTTCAGAGGCATTTTCTAAAAATTTACTTATTACAATTGGATAGTCAGGGCTAACGATAGAAGCTTCTTTAACAAATTGCTCTAATTGATCCTCATTCCAAACCACTTTCATTGCGGCTCCGCTGAGCACATATGATGGCCTAACAAGCATTGGGTATCCAGCATCCATTGCAAAGCTTTTAGCTTTTTCTAAATTAGTAAATATTTTCCAAGGTGGTTGTTTTATTAAAAGTGAGTCTAAAAGATTACTGAACTTTGAGCGATCTTCAGCGCTATCTACGTCCTGGCTCGATGTTCCCAGTATATTTATATCATTCTTACTCAATTTAGAAACAAGATTATTTGCACTCTGTCCACCTACGCATGTGACCAAACCATATGGTTTTTCTTTATCACATATATCCAATACTCGCTCAAGAGTCAATTCCTCAAAGTACAACCTATCTGGAATATCATAGTCGGTCGAAACGGTTTCCGGGTTACAATTAATAATTGAAATGTTTTTTACCCCATTTTCTCTAAGACCATACACCATATTTACGGTCCCCCAGTCAAATTCTACACTACTGCCTATTCGATAAGGGCCGGCACCTAAAACTATGACACCCTTTTCATCAATATTACCAGGGGTGTATAAAATATCATCATACTCGCCAGCGTATGTAAGATACAAATAATTTGTTTTTGCAGGCCATTCAGCCGCCAACGTATCGATTTGTTTGATTACAGGAACAATACCAAACTTTTTTCTAAGCTCTCTTACCTGATGTTCTTCTAAACTAAAACACCTACCGATTTGTTTGTCCGAAAATCCTAATTTTTTAGCTTCCGAAATCAAAGAAACATCAAAATTTGATTTTTTTAATTTGCTTTCCTCATCAACAATGTTTTTTATTTTCATTAAAAACCAAGGATCAACAGCGGATAACTTATTTATCTTGTCAATACTTAACCCAAATTTTATGGCTTTAACAATATTAAATATAATTTCATCGTCTGGATGGATCAAAGAGTATTCAATTTTTTCAATTTCTTGATTGTCGATTTGGCGGCGGTTACCATTGGTATTGCTGTTCATATCCGTTTCAAAAATACGGCTATTTGCAACTAAACCATCTCTACCTATCTCACACATCCTAACTGCTTTCTGGATGACTTCTTCAAAGTTTTTTCCAATTGCCATAACCTCGCCAACAGATTTCATCGTAGTTCCAAGCCTTCGTTTTACCAATTCAAATTTACTAAAATCCCACCTAGGCATTTTAAGTACCATATAATCCAAAGATGGCTCAAAGCATGCGGAGGTAACTTTTGTAATTTTATTGACAAGTTCAGGCAGGGAATACCCAAGACCAATCTTTGCAGCCATATAGGCCAAAGGGTATCCGGTGGCCTTACTCGCCAATGCAGACGACCTTGACAGTCTTGCGTTTATTTCAATTGCACAATATTCATCAGATAAAGGATTCAAACCAAATTGGATGTTGCATTCTCCAACTATTTCACAATAAGAGGTGGCCCTTAAGGCGGCATCTCTTAGCATATGGTATTCATAATTGTCAAGTGTCTGTGATGGTGCTACAACAATATTATCCCCGGTATGGACTTTCATGCCCAATACATTTTCCATATTACAAACGATAACACTATTTCCCTCAAAGTCCCTCATTACTTCATATTCAATTTGTTTCCATTCTCCAACGTATTTTTCTATAAGAACCTGTTTAATCATACTTAAGGAGAGACCTCTATGCACAATTTCATGCAAATCATATTCATTATAAGCAACCCCTCCACCTCTGCCTCCCAGGGTATAGGCAACTCGAATAATAACAGGAAATCCTATATCTTTGGATATTTTAAGAGCATCATCATAAGAATACGCGGGGGCACTCTTTAGCACAGGTACGTTACTATTTATCATAGCTTCTTTGAATTTCTGTCGGTCTTCGGTTATTTTTATGCCATTTATCGACGTATTTAGGATATTTATGCCATATTTTTTTAAGATATCATTTTCAAATAAATCAACCCCGCAATTGAGTGCTGTTTGACCTCCAAAACTCAACATTATAGAATCAGGCCGCTCTATTTCAATGATTTTTTCTACAAAGTTTCGATTTATTGGTAATAGATAAACCTTGTCTGCAAATTTTTGATCTGTTTGAATAGTGGCAATATTTGGATTAATTAGTATGCTGGTTATTCCTTCCTCCTTTAGAGCTTTTAAGCATTGAGAACCGGAGTAGTCAAATTAGCGGCTAGATGTCAATTCTAGCTTTCGCCTGCTTCTCCGATTTTTATTGCTCCGCTACCTAATACTATAACCTTTTTAATATTATTATTTTTTGGCATTTCACATCATCATACACATTAGTTTACACGAATAATACCATGTTTGATCTAAAATCATTCCTTTTTTTAATTAATTTTATTACCGTTATTTATAACTAGGTCTTTAAAATTCCCAAATACAAACAAACAGTCGAATGGTCCGGGAGATGCTTCAGGGTGAAACTGAACACCAATTATAGGTTTAGATCTATGCTTGATCCCTTCAACAGACTTATCATCGATATTTTGAAACCACAGTTCAAATTCGGTGTTGTTCAAACTTTCTAATTCCACGCCATACCCATGATTTTGACTTGTGATAAATGAGTGATGCGAAAATAAATCAACACACGTTTTATTTTGACCTCGATGACCAAACTTTAATTTTTGTGTTTTTGCACCCCCAGCTAACGCAAGTATTTGATGGCCCAAACATATTCCCATAGTGGGTAAAGAATTTTCAATTATTTTAGAGGCGGTATTTATTGTTTCTTTACATATAGCAGGATCACCCGGTCCGTTACTTATGACGATGCCTTTAGGATTAAAGGACATTATTTGCTCATATTTTGAATTCCAAGGAAGCCTGACAACACTAAAGCCCAATTTTACCAAGTTTCTTATAATACTAAATTTTGTTCCTGTGTCAATCAAAGCAATTAATGGATTTGAGCTTTTTCCATAAAACTTATGATCCGCAATAGAGACCTCATTCATAAAATTGTGTGAATCATAATCAACATCTTGATCTTTACTTATGGGCTTATCGTAATTATCAATCACAAGCTTACCACTCATAACCCCCTCAATTCGAATTTTTTTTGTTAATTCTCTTGTATCAATTCCATAGATACCTGGGACTTTTTGTTGATATAACCATTCATCTAATGTTTTAACACAAGTCCAATGGCTGGAGACCGTGGACAGATTATTGATTATAACCCCAGAAGTTTGTATGCTATCTGATTCAAAATATTTTGGTAAGCCATACTCATCTAAAATTAATTCGGAGGGGACACCGTAATTTCCAATAGATGGATATGTGAAACAAAGGATTTGTCCTTTGTAAGAAGGGTCGGTTAAGGTTTCAGTGTATCCAACCATTCCGGTATTAAAAACAATTTCACCGGTAGCGGTTTTAGGATATCCAAATCCAACTCCATTAAATAAGGTTCCATCATCTAGAAATAACTTGGCATTATACCCGATATATTTGCTAAAAAGTGTCGGAATTTTTATCCCTTAAATCCCAAAAAAAAACATCTTTTATAAATTTTTGCATAACAACATAACTCTGATGATCATTCAAAATAATTTGACAAGTTATTAACTCTATAAATAAAGGGAATAAACAGAGAAGTCATTGACTAAAATCTAATTATAAAACCAGTAAATAATATTATTACTGTTATCCATTATAATGATAAACTCTATTTCTCCATTTTATGACACCTTTTTTTTCAGAAGAGATTATTGACCATATAAAAGAAACAGATACCATAAGACAGCCTAATGGGGTCCCTAGAAAATATTTTACCTTGTGTGTTTTTGCTTTTTGTAATTGATAAAAATTAGTTAAATAGATCAAAGAGACATTTAATGAACTAAAAACAAATAACAAAACTATTAGAAAAAAATCAATGCCATTGTTTATCAACATATTCACAAAGGTATAACCCAAAACCACAAAAGGGAAGACCATTAAAATAAAAATACCAATTGTAAGTAAAATTGAGTTTATTTTGTTTGTAAAGTACATAGGAATAATCAATCTTTTTAAGGAATTCCAAAGGGTATGAAAGTCTCTTGCCCAGTACGCACTTAGGATATCTTCACCTCTAAACATCTTTAATTGAAATCCACATTCCTTAATTTTTTTTCCTAACGCGCCGTCTTCTACAATTTCAGATTTAACTGATTCATGCGTGCCTATTTTCTCATACATAGTTTTTGACATTATGAAAAAACTGCCAAAAAGATATCCCAATTTTATTTTGGGGTCGTTAACTCGCATAGGTGAATATTTGGAAAACATAAATATCGAAAGAATTGGCAATACCATCTTAACAATAAAGGTTGGGTATATCAAATTTGGAACAACCGTTAATACATCCAACTGTTCTTCCAACAAGGTATATAGTGAATCCAGGACACTGTTAGGGGAATGGATTGTATCAGCATCAGTAAAAAGTAAATAATTGCCTTTTGAGTATTTATATCCTATATAGCATGGCCAGTTTTTTCCAACCCATCCTTTGGGTTTTTTACCAGCTTTGATTATTCTTATTTTGTCATCATTAGTCAATGATTGAATTTTTTCTATTGTTTTGTCAGTGGAGTCATCATCTATAACAATTATTTCATAATTAGAGTGCGTTTGATTTACAAGGCTAGAAAGACATTTTTTTATTAACTTTTCTTCGTTTCTTGCTGGAATTATTATACTAACAAAAGAACCTATTTTTGTGTCCACCCCATTTGGTTTTAAAAGTCTAGGGGAAAATTTAAATGATTTTTTCAATATTAAAAACAAATGTAGCCAAATTCCCAAAGAACCAACGGTAAGAATGAACAGAACAATAATGAAAACCGTTTCGAAATCAATCATAATCTCAAATTTACAAAGCAATATAAATACGGTATAGAATGCAGGGCTTTAGTAAACATTTTTATGCAAAACTTTAGCATTGTTTTTTATTTATGTTGAAAAAAACGATCGATAAGTACAACATATTAAATTTTTATTTGTTAATATTAACAACTATTTTTTTAACCCAATATAACCTGGTTGGATTATCCTTTGCCCAAAATTCAACTGAACCTTTTGGTTTAGAAGATAATAAACAGACAGATAAGATTTTAGTTTGTGAAATAATGCAATATTGTACAAATCCAAAAGAAGTTTCAAATAACCTCTTTTTTTCCGAAAAAAATGAAAACCCAATTATCAAACCTATTACGGCAAACCAAAATACAGGCACAACAGACACGGTAACTACTATACCCGATGTTACTTCCAATATTTCTCTAATAATTACTCCCGATATTGTTAATCCATTAGCTAATGAAGATAATCAGGTATCCACCGATATATCCGAAATACGCACCGATGACAATACAACACTTAAAGACATAAAAGATAAAGTATCAACTAACAACGCTCAAAACAATAATAATAATTCGAAAGTTTTGGATGTGATTACACCATCCAATACAAATCAAGTTGAACTTAGAAACAACGCGATAATAACTCCAACAACGCCAGCCAACACCACATCTTCAGGTCAAGGCAACGCCACCACCTCAACGCCAGCCAACACCACATCTTCAGGTCAAGGCAACGCCACCACCTCAACGCCAGCCAACACCACATCTTCAGGTCAAGGCAACGCCACCACCTCAACGCCAGCCAACACCACATCTTCA
>Ga0183260_10003249_pt1 | contig 13139 bp, 9 predicted proteins | sample AntDrymUQ4972206_2_FD_129768 | JGI IMG/M metagenome (GOLD analysis project Ga0183260, IMG submission 129768) | Polar desert sand microbial communities from Dry Valleys, Antarctica - metaG UQ497 (22.06) (version 2) (version 2) | ecosystem: Environmental > Terrestrial > Soil > Desert | place...
CCATCACGTGCGTAGCCGATCGCGGGTTGCAGCAACCGGTCGAGCCCTAAGCAGCCGTAGCAGCAGGCCAACTGATCCCAGGCGTCAATCGTGCCGGGAACAGTCACGCTGTAGATGCCCCGTGTCGGCATCTGAGTGTAACCAGCGGCCAAGAGTTGCTCACGATCGGCGGCGGCGGGAGCACGACCCGAGCCATTGAAGCCATGCAGCTCCGACATCTCAGCGTCGTAGACCAGGAAGAAGCAGTCGCCGCCGATCGCCGTTTGGTCGGGATAGATGACGGTGAGGACAGCATTCGCGGCGACAACCGCATCCGCCGCTGTCCCGCCATCGCGAAGCGCATCCAGACCAGCCCGAGTCGCCAGTTCGTGCGGGGTCGCGACCATGCCGTTCTGCGCCAACGCCGAAGAGCGTTGGCTCGACCGCATCATGCTCTGGTTCCTCCCTCAATCATCGTTGCCGGCGAAACGCTGCCGAACGCCGGCGACTGGCTCGTGTTGGATTCGCGGCACGACTCGCGTCTTCAGCGCTCGCCAGATCCGCCGACCAGCGCGGCCGCATTAACACGCTCTTGCCGGACAAATGGGCTCGACCAGATCAGGACGGTGTCTCCTCGTCGTTATCGGCCGCGGCGCCTCGAGCGCCGGGAACGCGCGGACGCGGTGCGCGAGACTCGGGTGACGCTGTCGTCGTCGCCCGGCGCTTCTCGCGGATGCTCGGGGTTGATCCGGTCGCTCGGCGGGGCACCCGGCGAGATGCCAGACAAGAGGACGTCGTTGTAGAGCAGAGCGGCGATGACCGCGCCAACGATCGGTCCAACCCAATAGAGCCAGTGATTCGGCCAATCACCTTGGATGATCGAGGGACCGAACGCGCGCGCGGGATTCATGACGGCGCCGCTGACGACGCCACCCGCCAGAATATCCATCGTAATCGTCAGGCCAATCACCAGCCCGGAGATCGCTCGCCCGGTGCGGTGGTCGATGGCAACACCCATAATCACGAACATCAAGAAGAAGGTGAGGACAATCTCCATCATCAGAGCGTTGCCGACGCTGACATCGGGGCCGAGACCAGGTACCCCTAAATTGACGCCGAGGCGATTGCGACCGATGTCACCCAAGTCGGGGTAGACAAGCGTCAGCATTGCCGCGCCCGCGGTCGCGCCGAGGAGTTGAGCCACAATGTAGACACCAGCGCGGAGGGTATCGAGCCGTCGCGCTGCCCACAATCCAATGGTAACGGCAGGGTTGAACGCGCCACCCGAGATGTGGCCGGCAGCGGAGATCGTCAGACCGATCGCCAGGCCATGGGCCAAGGCGATTGCCACCAGGTTCGTCCCCTGGGTTTGGATAATCGCCCCCACGCCGACGAAGACAAGCGCGAACGGCCCGATGAATTCGACGATAGCGAGCTTGATCCAGTCGCGGTCGTTCACGTCCTCCCCTCCGCTCGTACCAGGCCCATCGGCTCTATTCCCGCGTTCGTCACGAAGCGGCGGGTCGCGCCGGAGTGTATGGGTTCACGCCGGACGGTGCAAGCAGCGCGGCCGCGACGTGCGGTCAGAGAACGAGCTATGGCGTCGTTGTCGCGGGGACGATCATCGACCCAGATTCGTCGCCGTACATCGGCTCTTGACTGTCGGGATCGGTCGTCGTCCCCTCCTGGTTGCGACGGCGATTGGGAGCTTGACCGACGGGGCCCGGCAGATCCCCTGGTCCGCCGCGATCGGCCTGGGGGTTGGCCGGCAGCTCGGCGAAGAGTTGCGGTCCAGTGCCAGGCCCGGTCAGGCTAAAGACCACGGACCCCAATCGTCGTTCATCGGCAAAGAGATAGACCACGTATTCGCCCGGAGGCAGGGAGCCGTTCAGCCCGAGCGGCAGCGAGACCCACATCTGCGCCGCGTCGTTTCCAACCTCGACCCGTGGCGTGTCGATCGCGGCACCGTAGGCATCGTTCCAGCGCGCCGAGATCATCTGATCGCGGAAGACGCCGTAGAGCAGCGCCGTGACATAGGCCGTGCCGGTGTCGCTTGGAAGGCTGGCGTAGTTCCCCTGCGGCGCTCCACTGCCATCATTGCCGAGGGTGATCGTGAGCGAGCCTAGGGTCGGCGCCGGTGGTGGGGCGGGGGAGGGTGTCGGCGTCGGCGAAAAGAAGCGCTGGGCCGTTCTCGTCGCTTGGTCCGCGGGGAGGATCGGCGTGACCGCCGCATCTCGCTCTTGACCCCGCCGCGCTTCCTTGGCCGAGCCGCTGCTGCAGGCGCTGATCGTCAGCAACAACGCCACGCTGGCGAGTAGCCAGATCCCGACGCGAGCAGCGGTTGCCGAACGCAAGCGCTCGATCGGTGACACGGATGGCGGCACAACCGGAGCGGTGGCGGCCGCGCTAGCTTCCCGATTGGGGCGGCCGGTACGGGCCGAACGCATCTTGATACTCCTCGGCCACCTCAAGGGCAGTCTTATGGACATAAATACGGGTGGTGGCGGGTGACGCATGACCCAGAATCGTTTGCACGGTCGACTCTCGTACCCTCCGGCGGACCAGTTCTGTCGCCAAGCCGTGGCGGAACGAATGCGGCGTGATGTCGCTCTCGATCCCAGCTCGAGTGCAGAGCTCGGCGACGATATGCTCGACTGTCCGTGGACTAATCGCGCCGCCTGGCGTGCCTATCTTATCGCGTCCGCTGAAAGCGGGGAGGGCACCGGTGCCGCGTGCCGGATCGCCACGCGCCGCCCAGTAGATGGTCAGCGCCTCGGCGGTCGTCGCGTCGAAGTGAATCGTGCGGCTCTTGCCCCCTTTGGCGCGGTAGATGCCAGCCGATCCATCGATCAGGTCGATGTCGCGGCGGCGCAAGGCGCAGAGCTCGGAGACGCGGACACCGGAGCGAAAGAGGAATCGAATCATCGCGCGGATCTTGAGCCGGCGGAGTTCCAGATGCGGCTTCGATTCACGCGGCAGGTGATCGAGAAACGCGACGATCCGCTCCAGGTCGGCCAGTTTCACATCTGGCGGTGGCGGCGAAAATCGCGGCATCATCGCCGCAATCCGCACTCGCAGCCGGTCGGTGGCGAGGTTGGGGTGGAGATCGTAGGCGGAGAGATAGGAGCAGAACTTGCGGACCGCCGACAGATTGTTCTGGGCGGTCCGCATTTGCGAGACTTCTTCCGGCGTCCGCACGTCGGGTGGCACGAGCAGGGTGGCAAAACTGGTGACATGCTCTGCTTGGATGACGGTGACCGGCGCCACCGTGGGATCGATCCCTTCGTGTTGTTCGAGGTGGCGGAGGAACTTGGCGACGCCATGCCGGTACGTCTTCTTCGAGCGGGGCGCCAGCCGCAAGGCGCCGAAGAACATCTCGACCGCGGCCTCGAGGGAAAGGGGGTCACCATGCTTCGCCAGGTCGCCATCCCGCTCGCTTGGGGAAGGATCGGACGTGGCCATCGCGGTTGGCTCGATTGGCGCCGAATCGAGCCGCTCGAGCAGGGTCGACATCAGCCTTCTCCTCCGATCGTGTTCCTTGCGGAAATCACCACCTGGTCAGGTTGGAACGTGGCAGCGAGTGTACGTACACCGAGTATAGCATAGCGCTGGCGCGTTTTGAGCCGGACCGCGTGCGCGGTGAACGCGACGCCCAGTCTCTTTCAAAACGATTAGCCATGCCGTCTGGTGTCACGGCTTCGTGGCTGAGCCGTCATGATCGCGCCTGAGCCTGGGGTGGCGAGCGCGGCGGTAACGGCGCGGGCGCGATCAACGCGATCCATCACGAGCGCTTCCGGCCGGCCTCCGACCTGGTCAGCGGCGACGACCGCTCCTCATTTTTCCTTATTGGTTGCGTTAGCCGCCTGGTCGCGGGCATACCGCTGCACGATGCCAGCGGTATCGCTATGAAATTGACCGTTGCTGACGATCCGCGAGACGCCCGCCGCCTTCGCCGCGCGTCGATTCACAATATCGACGTGCGGTCCAAATCCGAGGAGCGGCGTGGAGCAACCAGGATCAGTGGTGTACTGACCGATCAACTCCCAGTCGACGACGCCGTTCATGTCGAGAATCGCCAAGACCGCCGGTGGCCGCATGCTCCGAATGCGCTCGATGAAGGCGAGCGTGTTCACGGTGAAGAGGGGGTCGTACCCGAGCGCGCGCACGGTATGGCGAATCCGGCTGCCAAACATCAGGTCGCGATTGAGCACCACAATCGTGCCGCGGGCGGTTGCTCCCGGTCTATTCGGCGATATCGACTCATGAGCCATGCAAAAACCTTCTCCCGCCGCGCTGGTGAATCGGGTTAGACCGTCAGCAGCGGTGGCTGGACCACGGTCGGCAAGGCGGCGGGGAGGGAGACGACGTAGGCGGTGTCGATGCCGGCGATCACCTTCAATTCGTTTATCGCCTCATCCGGGATCGCATCGTCGACATTGAGCACCATGATCGCTTCGCCTCCACGGTCGCGATCGTGGCGACCGACCTGCATACCGGCGATATTGACGTCGAAGCGGCCCAAGATCGTACCGATGCGGCCAATCATGCCAGGTTGGTCGCGATGATGGGTGATCAAGACATCGCCGGCCAATGGGGAATTGAGCCCAAACCCGTCGACCTCCCAGATGCCGGCTGAGTCGCGGTCCCACCGCACGGTGACATGGTGGGTTGGCTGATTGCCAAGGCCAGATACTTCAAACGAGAACTCCGGCACCCGAGCCGGATCTTGGCTATCGACGACGCCGCGCACGATCAGTCCGGTCTCAGCCGCGATCAACCGGGCGTTGACCGGGGTGACACGCTGATCGGTCCACTGCTGGAGCGCCTCGCTGAGCGCGGCCGCCACGACATGCTCCGTCACATCGCTCGAAACCAGACCGCGCACGGTGACGGTGTAGCGCGCGGGAAGACTTGGCGCGAGCACCGCTAGCAGGTTGCCCGCCGCGCCGGCACAGGTGGTCAGCCGCTGGAGCTCGGGCGCGTGCAAGCTCGCGGCGGGCAAGTTGACCGCGTTGGGGACCGCCTCACCCTGCAGTGCGGCGAGGGTCGTGAGGCTGATCACCTCACCGACCGCCGCCAGGGCTTCGGCGCTGGACCCGCCGATATGCGGCGTCAAGACCGCGTTCGGGATACCGAAGAGAGCGCTTGCGGTACACGGCTCGTGCGGAAAGACATCGACTCCCGCCGCTGCAATCCGGCCCGATCGCAGCGCCGTCGCCAGTGCCGTTTCGTCGACGACCTCGCCTCGCGCCACATTGAGAATGATGGCGCCAGATTTGAGCAGGTCGATCGTCTCCGCGTTCAGCATATGGGCGGTCTCTGGCGTCGACGGCACATGGAAGGTGACGACATCGGCGTTCGCGAGCAACGTTTGGTAGTCGACCGGCGCCGCTCCCAGCTCGGTGAATCGCTGCGGCGCCAGGTACGGATCGTACGCCAGGATGTTCATTTCAAACGCGCGCAGTCGCTGCGCCACGAGGGAGCCAACGCGGCCGAGACCGACGATGCCAACAGTGCGGCCGCGGAGGTCGACCGGACGCAGGCGCTTCCGCTCCCAACGCCCGGCATGGGTCGATTCGTTCGCTTGCGGCAACTGGCGCGTCATCGCTAACAAGAGGCCGATCGTGTGTTCAGCGGCGGAGACGGCGTTCGCTCCCGGCGCGTTCAGCACGAGGACTCCCGCCCGTGTCGCGGCGGGGAGATCGATATTGTCGACGCCTACTCCGGCCCTGGCCACGACCCGCAGGTGTGAGGCGGCGTTGAGGACTTCCTCCGTCACTTGCGTTTCGCTGCGGACGACGAGCGCGTCGGCGTCCTCGATCGCGGCCAGAAGCGCCACGTTATCGGTGCCGTCGACATCGATCACGTTGGCGGCGGCAACGAACCGCGCCCGGGCAATTGGGTGGATGGCATCGCTGATCACGATCGTCGGCCGATCAGCGGGGCCGGTTGTTGCCGTGCGGTCGGCTGGGCCGAACTTGTCGCTCGCGGTGTTGGCGGGAGCTGGATGGTCAGAGGCGAGGAGGTCAGCCAGTCGGCTCAGGCTTTCGACTTTGACGATGCCCCGCTCTTGGGCGCCGAGCGGAGCGTCGGCGGCGTTGACGAGAAAGCATTTCACCCCGGCTGCCGCGTAGTTGCGAGCGTGACGAAGGCTGTCTTCGACCGCGTAGGCGATGCCGTGCTGCAAGGCGACCGCCGCCTTGAGATCGGCAAAGAGAATCTCGCAGTCGGCAAAGCCATGTCGTCGCAACCAAGAGCGGGTCATCTCCGCCGAGCGCTCGGTGCGGGCGGTGATGATCTTGACGTTGTCATGGCCAAGCAGGTCGATCACCCGCCGCAAGAAGGTGACGCCATCGGCAGCCGGGCGCAACGCCGAGGCCGGACCATCGTCGCTATAGACCCACTCCCGCACCGGGAGCGGCACGTTGAGACCAGCGGAGTCGATAAACGCGCTCTCTGGCATCTCGACGCCAAATCGCGTCGATGCGGCTTGGGCGAGCGGTCGTGGATGCTCGGTCAGCACGCCATCGAGGTCGATCGCGAGCTTGATCGTGGGCGTTGCCTGCAACCCCTGCTCCCTCTGTCTGCCAACCGCTCACGACCGCGGGTCTGCCGTCCCATCGTGGCGTGTTTGCGGAGACCCCAACCGCGGCGCCGGGTGATTGCCGCGCCGCGCTCTCCGCAACCCGCGCGAACGTTCGCGATAGGGTGAGCGTAGCACCGACGTGACGCTAGCTTCAACGCCGCGCGGATGTGACGGCTGCCGCGGGACGGTTCGGCCGTGACTTGGCGCCGTGGAAGGGGCAGCGGCGGATGCTAGAATCGGCGACTGGATGACTCGCCGATCGACACGGAAGGGATCACCGCCAGATGGCCACGGATACGACCGCTACCGCGCCCTATCGCGAGCGTCTCCGCCGCGTCCAGGAAGAACTCGAGCGGCGCCAAATCGACCAGATTTTGGTTGGTCCCTCGCCCGACCTGCGGTATCTGACTGGCTACGACGCCCACACGAGCGAACGCCTCAGCCTGCTGGTACTGCCACGAACGGGCAAGCCATCATACGTTGTGCCGACGTTGGAAGCGCCGCTCCTGGCGAATCTGCGCGATCTGCTCGACATCCAAACCTGGTCCGAGACGGAAGCGCCAGCGGCGGTGGTGGCCGAGGTTGCCGGAACCGGTGGTGGCCGCACCGTCGCCGTCTCCGATCAGCTCTGGAGCGTCTTTCTCCTCCGCCTGCAGGAGACCATGCCGGGCAAAAGCTGGTGCTCCGGTTCGGAGACGATGGCGGCCCTTCGCATGCGCAAGGACGAGCGGGAAGTCGGCTTGCTGCGGGAGGCGGCGCATCGGACGGACGACGCCTGGGAGGAGTTCGTGCGCCAACCACTCTCAGGGCAAACGGAAACTGAAGCGATGCGCCGCCTCCAGGCGCTGACGGAAGCGCGTGGGCTGCGCGCCGCGTTTGGCATCTGTGCCAGTGGACCGAACTCCGCCTCACCGCATCATCACACGGGCGACCGCGTGATCGAGCAGGGGGACGCCGTCGTCTTTGACTGGGGCGGCACGCTCGACGGCTACCACTCCGACGTGACACGGACGGTCCATGTCGGTGCGCCGGACGACGAATTTCGCCGGGTCTACGCCATCGTCCTGGCGGCAAACCAAGCCGCGCTCGATGCGGTGCGACCCGGCGTGGCATGCGAAGAGATCGATCGCGCGGCTCGCTCGCTGATTGCGGCGGAAGGGTACGGTGACGCCTTCTTGCATCGGGTCGGGCATGGGCTTGGCCTCGATGTTCACGAAGAGCCGTATCTTGTCTCGGGCAATCGTCTGCCGTTGGCGCCCGGCATGGTGGTCAGCGACGAGCCAGGGATCTATCTGGAGGGGCGCTTTGGGATTCGGATCGAGGACGCGGTCGTGTGCCTCGACCAGGGTGGCGAGCGGCTGAACGAGGCGAATCGCGAGCTGACGATCGTTGACTAGCGGCCGGCGGGTGAACGCCTGCCTGATTGGGAGCGAAGCGACGTGGTGCGCGTCCGGGATCGAGCGCACGATTCGAGAAAGCATGGCTACTGATGACTGCTCCTCGCGTGAATGGTGAACGGCTGCTGCGGAGCCTCGACGAGATGGCACGGATCGGCGCGACGCCGGGCGGCGGGGTGACACGGCTGGCACTTTCGGCCGAGGACAAGGCGGGCCGCGATCTGCTCAGGCAATGGATGGTCGAGGCGAACCTGGCGGTCGGTGTTGACGATTTCGGCAACATGATTGGCCTGCGGGCCGGCGACGATGACCTGCCACCGATCCTGTTGGGGTCCCACCTCGACACGGTCCGCCAAGGTGGTCGCTACGACGGCGCCTACGGCGTGCTTGGCGCCCTGGAGGTGGTACGGCGGCTCAACGAACTAGGTTGCCGCACTCGGCACCCGATAGCGGTCGTCAATTGGACAAACGAAGAAGGGGTTCGCTTCGAGCCAGCGATGCTCTGCTCTGGCGCGATCGCGGGGCGGTTCGAGCGAGACTACGTTTACGATCGGACCGATCGCGACGGACTCCGCTTTGGGGATGAGCTACGGCAGATCGGTTATTTGGGCGATGCGGCGGCACGGCCAACGATGGCGGCTGGCTACCTGGAACTCCATATCGAGCAAGGTCCGATCCTGGAAGCCAAGCAGGTCCCGGTCGGGATCGTGCAGGGGATCGTTGGTATCACCTGGTTGGACGTTCGCCTGACGGGACGTGCCGATCATGCCGGACCAAGCCCAATGCCACTGCGACGCGATGCGCTGGTTGCCGCCGCGCGATTGGTGACCGCGGTCGATGCCATCGCCCGTGAGACCGACGGTGCCGTCGGCACCGTCGGTCGTCTCAACGTCGCCCCGAACTCGATCAATACCATTCCCGGCGAAGTCGTGATGAGTGTCGATTTTCGCCATCCATCGGCCGAAGTTCTTGAGGCGCTGGTCGGGCGGCTCCGCCACGTCGCGGCCGAGATTGAAGCGGGCTCCGGGGTCACGATCGTGATCGACCGCTTCTGGACGAGCGAGCCGACGCCATTTGATCCGAAGGTGCTGGCGGCAGTTGAAGCCGCGGCGAATGATCTTGGGATGGCGGCGGGTCGCCTCTGGTCGAGCGCCGGGCACGATGCGAAATACGTGCAGGAGATCTGCCCGGCGGCGATGATCTTTGCCCGCAGCCAGGATGGGCTGAGTCACTGCGAGACCGAGTTCAGTACCCCGGACGATCTCGTCGCGGGAGCCAATCTGCTGTTGGGTGCGGCGCTGCGGCTGGCGAGTTAGATGGCCTTCATCGATGCGACACAGAAGCGAGACGTGCGCAAGCTGAGCGGCCGATTCCTGGCTGGTGTGCTGACGCTACTTGGCATCGCCGCGCTGATTGTCACCGCCGACCTCGGTTTCGCCCAGGATGGCGCGGCTGAATCTGGTCGGCCCGCCCATCTTCATGCCGGAAGCTGTGGCGAGGAGACGCTCGGTGTGGTCGTCGCGGCGCTGACCGATCTGTCCCTGTCCGGGGGGGAGGTATCTGGACAACCATCGGCGGCGCTGGTCGAAACATCGTTCAACACGGTGCCGCTCTCGCTCGACGCGCTGCTCGCCGAGGACCACGCGATCGACATCCACCGTTCCGCTGACGACATTGCTGACCCAATCGCCTGCGGCGAGATCGGAGGCGTCCCCGAACCTGATGGCAGCGTCATTATCGGGCTCAAAGAGCAGAATCAGAGCGGATTCGCCGGGATCGCCTATCTGTCGGGAAGCGAGGACAGCACGTCGACCTTCATCTCGATCTTTGTTAGCGACGGACAGTCCGCCGGAGGTGCCGGGGCGGCACCGCGCGCGGGCAGTCAAGCGGCGACCGAGACGATCGAGCCCGAGGTTGTCGACATCTCGCTCACGGAGTGGGACATCGACTTGGAGCCGATCGTCCCCGCCGGACTCGTCGCCCTAGATGCCGCCAACGATGGGACGATGCGACACAGCCTGGCGATCGAAGGGGACGGCGTGGACGCGCAACTCCCGCAAAGTCTGCATCCTGGCGAAGCAGGTCAGTTTGAGGTGGCGCTGACTCCTGGCGCCTACACGCTCTACTGTCCGATCGGCGATCATCGTCAGCGAGGGATGGAGATCGAGATCACGGTTGTAGAATAGCCGGGTTCCGCGTGCGTCGTAGCCTGACGCGCCAGAATCTGGCGCGCGCTATCCGGTCTCGCCCGCCGCCCGCTTCAGATTCGCGATCGCCTCGTGGGCAGCATTGTGGCCAGGGGCGCCCATCACACCGCCGCCTGGCCATGCCCCGGCGCCGCAGAGATAGAGCCCTTTGATCGGCCCCTCGTAGGTCTTGCTGCCGGGCACGGGCCGCAGATCGAACGCTTGCTCCGGCACCAGCTCACCTTGGAAGATGTGGCCACCGGTCAGCCCGAAGCGGGCTTCGATGTCGGGTGGCGCCAGTGTTTGGCGGGCGATCACCGCGTCGGGAACATTTGGCGCGTAGTGAGCGAACTCGCGCAGCGCGTGATCGGCGATCGCTTCGCGGCGCTCCTCCCAGGTTCCCTCGGCGAGGTGATATGGGAAGTATTGGGTGAAGATCGAGAGCGTGTGCTTCCCCTCGGGCGCGACGGTGCGATCGACCGCGGACTGCATGTGGGCGCTAAAGAAGGGCTTGGCCGACGGGTTGCCGGCGCGCGCATCTTCGTAGGCGCGCTGCATATAGTCGATCGACGGACCAATAAAGACGCCGCCCTTGTAGGCCAGCTCCTGCTCGCGCGCATCGTTCTCCAGCGCCGAGAAGCGGGGCAGCTCTTCGAGCGCCAGATTGAGCTTCATCACCGGCGATTCAATCAGGATCGCCTCGATGTCGTGGAGAAACGACTCTGGAAGCTGATGCCGCTCGACAAGCGTCAGATACGTCCGCTTCGGGTCGGCATTTGAGAAGACGACCGATGAATGAAACTCCTCGCCACTCGTCGTCACGACGCCGGTCGCACGGCCATCTTGGACGCAGACCTGGGCCACCTCGGCATCGGTGCGGATCTCGGCACCGTAGCGACGCGCGGCTTCTGCCAACGCGCGGGAGACGCTACCCATCGCACCACGTACGTACGCCCATTGTCCCCGCTTGCCGGTCGACATCCCCATTGAGTGGTACAGCTTGACATAGGCGGTGCCCGCGTCGCGCGGACCGCGAAAGGTGCCGATCAGGCCATAGGCGCAGGCGACGGCCTGCATCTGCTCGCTCTCAAAGAAATACTCGGCGATGTCGGCCGCGGAACCGAGCACCATCTTCTGAAAGATGCGCGCCTCATCAGGTGTCTGAAACTCGGCCGCGAACTCGGCGAAGCTAGGTGGCTGGCGGAGAGTGAACTTGTCCATCACCACGGCGGCTCGCTCAACAAAGTCGTCGTAGCGTCGGTAGTTGTCGGCGTCTTTCCGCGAGAATCGCGCGATCTCTTCGATAAAGCGGGATTCATCTTCCCAGGCCAAGAGGTAGCGCCCATCGGGAAAGGGCATGAACATGCGCGGATCGCGCCGGATCAACTCGATCCCATCCCAGGCGCCGAGGTCGTCGAGAATGCCGCGAGGCATCAAGGAGAGGACATACGACCCCTCGGAGAGGTGGAAGCCGGGGGCTATCTCTTGCGTGAACGCGGCGCCTCCGACGTCATGGTAGCGCTCCAGGACGCAGACACTGAAGCCGGCTTTGGCGAGATAGGCGGCAGCGACCAATCCATTGTGTCCACCGCCGATGATCACCGCGTCGTAGCGATTGTGCGGCACCGAGATGTTGAATGACTGAACCACGGAGCGGCTCCTTCCACGGTGAATCCGTCGTGCATTGCGGCAGGGTAGGAGGGCAACCTCGGCGCGTCAATGGGGCAGGGTGCGTGAGAGAGATCGGACCGTTTGTCCTGTCTGGTGCGCCAACCGCGCGCCGTCGCCAAGACATGGCAGAATGTCGGTGGATCGACGACAGCTCGCGTCGAGCGCACCTGCCCTGGCCACAATGGGAACGGAGCGACAGGATGAAAGGAACCGCTGAGGCGGTGATCGTCGGCGCCGGGATCATGGGATGTGTGATCGCGGAGGCATTGGCCCAGCGGGGCATGACCGATCTCGTCGTCCTGGAACGCGATGCGATCGGTCGTGGCGCGACCGCCGATGCCGCCGGCGGCATCCGGCAGCAGTTCTCGACCGAGACCAACGTCAAATTGGCGACCTACAGTGTGCGTGTCTGGGAAGAGTATCAAGCCCGCTATGACCTCGATATTGGGCTGCGGCAGCAGGGCTATCTCTTCTTGCTGCGGGATGCAGACGACGAGCCGATCTTCCGCCGAAACCTGGAGATGCAGAATCGGCTTGGCGTGCCGTCACGCTGGGTCACGCCAGAGGAGATTCGCCACCTCCACCCCGCGGTCATGCTCGATGATGTGATCGGCGGCACCTTTTGCCCCGAAGATGGCTGGTGCGATACCTACACGGCGACGATGGGGTTCGCGGCGGCGGCGCGACGCCTTGGCGTCACGATCGAAGAGGAGACCGTGGTGACCGGAATCCGGCACGGGACCGGGCGCGTGCAGGGCGTGGAGACCGCGCGGGGCGCGATTGCGACGCCACTGGTGATTATCTGCGCGGGGCCGCAGACACGGCAGGTGGGGGCGATGGCGAGTGTTGATCTACCGATCGACCCTTATCGCCGGATGAGTTTCATCACCGCTCCGTTCGACACCTTGCCGCCGACCCTGCCGATGACAATCGATTTCACGAGTGGTCTCTACGTCCACCCGGAGAGTCACGGCTTTCTCTTCGGCATGGGCGACCGAGATGAACCTGCCGATGCCGAGAAAACGGTTGATGAGGCGTGGATGCTGACGACGATCGAGGCGCTCGTCGAGCGGTTTCCCGCCTTTGAGGACGCCAACGTGCTCCGTGGTTGGGCGGGCTACTACGAAGTCACGCCCGACGACAACCCGCTGCTGGGGAAGGTGACTGAAATGGAGGGTCTGGTGGTAGCTGCCGGTTTCAGCGGTCACGGCTTTATGCACGGCCCGGCGATCGGCATCTGTTTGGCGGAGTTGTTGTTGGATGGGGTCGCGACGACCGTCGATATCACGCCGTTTCGGCCGTCTCGTTTTGCCGAGGGGG
>Ga0183260_10003250_pt1 | contig 13135 bp, 8 predicted proteins | sample AntDrymUQ4972206_2_FD_129768 | JGI IMG/M metagenome (GOLD analysis project Ga0183260, IMG submission 129768) | Polar desert sand microbial communities from Dry Valleys, Antarctica - metaG UQ497 (22.06) (version 2) (version 2) | ecosystem: Environmental > Terrestrial > Soil > Desert | place...
CCAGGCGGTGGGAGTCCGCGGGTCCGGCAGGTAAACGCAACAGGTGCCAGTACGAATCGTACCGCCAAGATGGTCCGCCAGCCGTGTGTCGAGCTTCTGGATCCTGGTCAGCGCGTTGCGCACCGCCCGTGTCACGGCACTTCTCGCACGCTCGGAAGAGGAGCCGGCACGTCTGTGACGGCCTCCCAGGCCGACAGCCCTGGACAGCTCGCGCATCAGGATGTCGTGCTCGATTTCCGCCTGGGCTGCACGCTCCAGTTCTCCGAGCGCCACCGCCGTTGCGCGATCCTCCTCAATCTCTGTCAGCCGGCGGCGGTAGGCCGCTCTGGCGCGCGCGTCCAGCAGCTCGCCGGAGTCCCCTGCAGGAAACCTCATGGGCAGATCGGGAGCACGAACCGTAGCCGGTGCTCTCTCGAGTAGGACCAGATCTATCACGTGGAACTCGCGCCCCGGCTCGGCGAGGAGTCGCGACAGGTAGCGCATCCCCTTCGAATCCCGCACGCGGGTGCCGCGCCCCTCGAAAATCACGGACCAGTCATCCCCTTCGCGACGGAAGGCGTTTCCGGCAGGCGTACGGGGGTCGGCGATCGGGGCGGTCGGCCCTCCCGGGCCACCGCGTTGGCCAGCGCCCATAGCGGCGGAGGCCACAGCTGCCTGAGACGTGGCACCAATGCGTTCGAACGTCGTGCAGGCCACGCTGAACTCGAGACATGCGGGTCCCTCCTGCCCCTCAGCCCGGAGCGCGTGACCGAGACCCATCCGGGCGAGGGCGGTCTCATGCGGAGCGTTGATCTCGGTCCATTGGCGCACGGCGGCCGCAAACTCACGCCGTGCGTCGGCGGGATTGCCGTCCGCAAGCCGTACCAGGCCGCGGGCCAGCGTTGCGCTGGCGGCCATCCCGCTACTCTGAAAACGTGTGGCAATCTCTCCGAGCTCGTCGGCTGCCGACCGGGCGCACGTGAGATCGCCGGCCGCAATGGCGATCTCCACCTGTGCTTCGAGAAGGGGCGCACGACGGAGCTCCGTATTCGGCGGCCATTCCTTAGACGGCACCAGTGCCGGATGCTCGAGGGCGTCACAGATCGATGCGGCGGCCCCGGCGACATTGCCGCGCGCCAGTTGAATCAGCGCGAGGCCGGGCTGCGGATCCCATCCCGCACCGTGGGCGCCCAGGAATGCCTCCTCCGCACCCTGGAGATCGCCCCGCCGGAACCTGATGCGACCCAGTTCGGTGAGCGGCCACCCGAGCTCACGCCGCAGGTATGGACGAAGCTCCTCGCATGCAACGAGGGCCTCCCGCTCTGCCTCCGCGCAGCAACCGCGCAGCCTGAGGATCTCCGCGCGGTGGACGCGGCAGCGTCCATGGAGGCTTCCGACCGGCTGGCCCTGGTGCCAGCGCTCCATCGCCTCGGTCCATTGCTCGGCAAGGTCGTACTGCCCGAGTGCCTGAAACGTGCACACGAGCTCGCAATAGACTACGCCCGTCGAGAGCGGATCGACTTCTCCCGACACAGTGGCCACGGCCGCTTCGTTGAGCCGTTCGAGGCCCTCCGTGACCTCCCCCTGCAGGATCAGACTTCGCGCCTCGGCCAGGCGGCCGAGGGCAGCCGCCGCGGCGTCGCGCCCCGTACCGACATCGATCGCCTGGCGAGCCCACCGGCGGGCACTGACGAAATCCCCTGACAGGAGGCGTTCGTAGCTGCGCACCACAGCCAGCCAGGCACGCACTGGTGTCCTCTCCGCAACGTCGAGCAGCCCCTCTGCCCGGCTGAGCCAGCCACGAACCGGCGCCAGCAGCGCCGTATCGAAGAGCAGGTGCATCGCGACCCGGACGGCGGCCCCCGCCGCCGCACCGGAATCGCCCCGCTCCAGGCCCGCCGCATACGCGCGCTCCCACGCTTCGATTGTGACGTCGAGATGCCCGGTGGCGTACGCCACACCTGCCAGCAGCGGTAGATCGGCGCCCCCGAGCGGAGTGCCCGCGTCCGCTTCGGTGAGTAGCTCGTAGGCGTGCGGCCAGTCCCCGATGGCCAAGGCGGCGCGCGCCCGTTCGAGGGGAGTGGCTCCAGTGCCGTGCTGCATTGCGCTCCATCCAGGCGCCGCCCGGACGCGGGTGCCTGCCTCGGTTGTAACCACCGATGTTCCCCGCCGTGACGCCCCTTGTCACGCCTCAGGAGATGAACAGGGCCCGATCGCTCCTGTGGAGGGAATGATAATGCGACCACCGACCCTGCAGCGTGCGCGTGTGAATGGCGCCGACCTGGAATTCGACGTCACCGGGAAAGGAGAAGCCGTGTTGCTCATCAGTCCGGTCCTGGCTGACGGCTTCCTGCCGCTCCTGACGGAGCCGGCCCTGGCCGGCAGCTACCGGCTGATCACCTATCACAAGCGCGGATGGGGGGGCAGCACGCACACTCCTGGGCCGGTGAGCATTGCGGATCATGCGGCGGATGCTGCCGGACTCCTCGATTATCTCGGGGCACGTCACGACCATGTCGTGGGGCATTCCAGCGGCGCCGCCATCGCCGTACAGCTCGCCCTCATGCACCCGGGGATCGTCCGCACGCTGGCACTGCTGGAGCTGTCCCTTCTCTCTGTCCCAGGCGCTGCACGGTTGCTGGAGAAGGCCGCGCCTGCGTTCGAAGCCTATGCCGCAGGCCACCACGACAGGGCGGTGGCGCTGTTCTTGAGCGCGGTGAGCGGCCTTGACTGGGACACGTGCCGAACACTGCTGGACAGCCGTGTTCCGGGGGCCGTGACTGGAGCGATCGAGGATGCCGATACGCTTTTTGGCAGCGAACTACCGGCGCTCAGCGCCTGGACGTTTGGCCCGGATGAGGCTGGAGCGGTTTCCCGGCCCGTCCTGTCGGTGCTGGGCACCGAAACCGAGCCCCTGTGGACCGAGATCGCCGCGTGCCTTCGCCTGTGGCTCGCTCAGGTGGAAGAGTGCAGGATCGAGGGGGCCGGTCACCTCCTGCATGTTCAACAGCCGGAAGCGGTTGCTCAGGGGCTCGCCGGATTCTTTGCACGTCACCCCATCAACGCCGGCTGAGGCACCTCGATGTCCCCCGTACGCACAATCACGCCGGTCCACGACCGTCAGCATGGCGCATCGACAACGCCCTGGCCCTCACCCTCTTCCGGGTGAGGGCCCAACGACTACCTGAAGGTCAGTCGTGCGACTCGGTGATCTCGTCGAGAACGTCTCCGGCACGATCAATGGCGTTGTTCACCTCTTCGAGCCTCTCCGCATCGGCAGAGGCTGACTCTTCGCGCAACTCGTCGATCTCGATGGCGATATCATCCAGATCGCTGGCAATCCTCTCGACCTTCCGTGACGGCATGGGTTCCTCCGACGGCGTTCGTACCCGTCCATCGTACTGGTCCCGGTGCGCGACGGAGCGCTTCACATCTGTAAAATTTTGCACTTACTGCGGAGCTTGCGGCCCTCTGAGCACCTGACGGGCCGCTGCAGCCCAGGGACGACCGATGATCTCGTTCGACACGCAGCGGAACCCAGAGACCAGGGAGACCGGCGTCCACACTCTGGCGCAGCGCAACAGCGCCGTCGACGCATTTCGCGGCTTCGTGATGCTCCTGATGATGGCCGAGGTGCTGCGACTATCACGGGTGGCCGAAGCCTTTCCGGAGGGCCGGCTCCTCGCGTTCCTCGCGTTCCACCAGACGCACGTGCCCTGGGCCTGGCTCTCGCTGCACGACCTCATTCAGCCCGGTTTCTCGTTCCTCGTGGGTGTGGCCCTGCCGTACTCACTCGCGCGGCGCCTGGCCCAGGGAGGCACCGATGAACGGTTGTTCGCCCGCGCCCTGTGGCGCGCCCTCATCCTGATCGCGCTGGGCATCTTTCTCCGCTCGATTGGCCGCGAGGGCGCCAACTTCACCTTCGAGGACACGCTGACGCAGATCGGCCTCGGCTATCCCTTCCTGTTCCTGCTCGCCTCGCGCTCGTCACGCACCGTCTGGACGGCCCTCGGCCTCGTGCTCTTCGGATACTGGCTCGCGTGGGCGCTGTACCCCATTCCCGGGGCCGGCCACGACTACCAGGCCGTTGGCGTACCGCCGGACTGGCCGCATCACTACACGGGGCTGGCGGCCCACTGGAACAAGAACGCCAACCTGGGGCTGGCCTTCGACCAGTGGTTCCTGAACCTGTTCCCGCGCCAGACGCCGTTCGTGGCCAACCGCGGCGGCTACCTCACGCTCAGCTTCATCCCGACGCTGGGCACGATGATCCTCGGGCTCGTCGCCGGACGCTGGCTGCGTGCATCCGCGCCGACCATTCCGATGCGGCGCCTGGTAATGGCCGGTGTCGCCGGGATCCTTGCCGGTGTCCTGCTGCACGCCACGGGCATCAACCCGGTCGTCAAGCGCATCTGGACCCCGGCATGGACGCTGTTCAGCGGCGGCTGGTGCTTCCTGCTGCTGGCGGCCTTCTGCTGGGTGATCGAGGTCAGACGCTACCGCCGGTGGGCCTTCCCCCTCATCGTCGTCGGGCTGAACTCGATAGCGGCGTACATGATCGCGCACCTGTTCGAGGACTTCTTCGTCGCATCGTTCCGCACCCATCTGGGCCCCGGCGCGTTCGGATGGTTTGGCGCGGGATGGCAGCCGCTGCTGCAGGGGCTGGCCGTGCTGGCGCTGTACTGGCTGATCCTCTTCTGGATGTATCGCCGGAAGCTGTTCCTGCGGATTTGACGGGCGGCCCAACTTCCAACTCCCAACTCCCAACTTTCAACTTCCAACTTCCAACTCCCAACTCCCAATGGCCCTGCAGCAAACAGGGAACTGGAATCTGGAGACACCGACCTTGCGCTGCCCTCACGACCCGCGAGTTCCCGGCCGTTCGTTGGCACTCGGGAGTTGGGAGTTGGGAGTTGGGAATTGGGAATTGGGAATTGGGAATTGGAGTTGGGAGTTACGCGCGGGGGGGCGCGACAGCGCAGAACATCCTTGACTAAACCGTGGCTCTGATATATGTTTTTCGCCCCCCAGCTCGCCCTTGTTGACCGCCGATGATTCTGTAACCCCCGTGGAGCCCCGAATGCTGAGAGTCCCCTCCTTCACCGCGTTCGTGCTGACCATCGCTGCCGCTGCCGCCGCTCAACCCCAACCTCCCGGCCAAGCCGGCCGTTACTTCGTGGAGTTCGACATATTGTCTGCCGCCGCCCGGAGTGCCGTGCAGGCGGCGGGAGGCAGGACCGTCCACGAGTTCCCCGAGTACAACGTGATTGCCGCCTGGCTGCCTGAGCCCGCCGTGCAGGCCCTCCGGAACAACCCGCGGGTGCGCAGTATCACAGACGATGTGCCGCGCTACCCGTTCTCGCAGACAGTCCCCTACGGGATTTCCATGGTGCAGGCCGCCGAGCTCTCCTCCGGAGCTGGCATCGGGCAGGTCAAGGTCTGCGTGATCGACTCGGGCCTCAACCGGGGTCATGAAGATCTGTCGCTCAACCTCGTAAGCGGCACGAACAACTCGGGCACCGGCGCCTGGGATCAAGACAGGTGCGGGCACGGGACGCACGTAGCCGGCACGCTTGCGGCGGTAAGTAATTCCGTCGGGGTCGTGGGCGTGCTGCCGAACGGCGACCTCCCGATGCACATCGTGAAAGTTTTCGGCGACAGCTGCGCCTGGACATACTCCTCGGACCTGATCACGGCCCTGAACACCTGCCGCACGAGCGGCGCGAGGGTGGTCAGCATGAGCCTCGGCGGCGGCAAGCCGATCGGTCCCTGGGAGGAGCGCGCCTTCAACGATGCCTACAACGCGGGCGTGCTATCGATCGCGGCCGCGGGTAATGCCGGCAACACCACGCTCTCCTACCCGGCGTCGTATAACACCGTCGTCTCCGTGGCGGCCATCGATGCGAACAAGGCCGTCGCCGACTTCTCGCAGAAGAACAGCCAGGTGGAGCTCGCGGCACCAGGGGTCGCGGTACGGTCCACGGTCCCTTACATCGACATCAACACCCTGTCCATCGCCGGAGGCCCGACGTTCGGCGGCTTGCACATCGATGGGTCCGGCCGGACGAACGGAGCCACCGGAGCACTCGTGGACGGCGGGTACTGTACCGCTGACGGCGCCTGGGCGGGCCAAGTGGTGCTCTGCGCCCGTGGCCAGAACAGCTTCAAGGCCAAGGCCGACAACGTCTCCGCTGGAAAAGGCGTGGCGGCTGTCATCTACAACAACGTCTCAGGCGGCTTCGTCGGCACGTGCGACGATGGGACGGGCACCACGTGCGGCCTTCCCGCCATCAGCATCAGCCAGGAATCCGGACAGGCGGCGCGAAGCCATGTAGGCGTGAGCAGCACCGTCGTGAGCCACATCACACTCAACGCGAGCGGGTACGAAGAGTGGAACGGCACGTCGATGGCCACGCCGCACGTGTCGGGCGTAGCGGCACTGGTGTGGAGCCACAACCCGGGCTGGACGAACGCCCAGATCCGGCAGGCACTGCAGCAGACCGCCGAGGACCTCGGCCCGGCGGGCCGTGACAACGCGTCCGGTTACGGGCTGGTGCGGGCCAGGGCGGCGCTCTGTTACCTCTCGCCGACAACTCCTGCGTGTACTGGTGCGCCGCTCAATCGGCCGCCAGCGGCGGACTTCACGTTCACGATTTCCGGGCTCACGGTCAACTTCACTGACACAAGTACCGACCCTGACGGCGACGATCTGTCCTGGATCTGGAACTTCGGCGATGGGAAGACCGACACCGTCCGGGACCCGATGCATACGTACGGCGCGGCAGGGACCTACGCGGTGACGCTCACTGTTACCGACCGCCACGGAGCGACCGGGAGCACGTCGAAGAACGTGACGGTCAGCGGTTCCACCGTTCAAGCCATCACCTTGGGGGCTCGCGCATACAAAGTGCAAGGGCTGCAGAAAGCCGACCTGACTTGGGAGGGCGCAACATCATCGCAGGTGGATGTATTCCGTAACGACAAGAAGATCGCGATTGATGCAAACGACGGCTCTTACACAGACCCGATCAATGCCCGCGGTTCAGGCACCTACACCTATCGGGTGTGTGAGGCGGGCACCTCGACTTGCTCCAACGATGCCGTGATCAGCTTCTAACGGTTAGCACACTGCGGGCGACCAGCCGGCTACTTGCCGGAGACCGGCTGGACCTGTGCCGGCCGGTCCGGCGAATCCGCAATGTGGATCCGCAGCCGTGCGTCGGGCCCGCGCTGGGTGCGATTGAGGATCACCGTCACCCAGTGTGTGCCCTCCGGCGCCTCGAACGTCGTCTGCGCCGCGACGCGTTCGATCTTTCGCTCGCCGACGTACAGCTCCAGCCCGGCGGGATTGTCGAAGGCCAGCGTCACGTTGCCTGCACGCAACACCTCGATTGCAAAGCGCGCCGCACGAAACTGCTGTCCTGCGAAGTAGGCGAGGTCCGGTGTGCCCTTCGGCAGATCCGCCGTGGGTAGCGAACCATCGACCCTCGCATAGACGCGGTGCCACGTGAAGTCGCCGCTCTCAGGCCTGACGACTGCGCCAATCCCCCGCTCGCGGACCATAGCCGAGACCGCACTGCCCCCTTCCATCAGCTCGTAGCGGCGGACGAATGGCACATTGGGGACGGCGAAGTCTCCCTCGCGCCCGAGCCGTGACAGGAACGAGAGCAGATCCACGAGCTCGTCGTCACGGACCTGGCTGGTAAGGCCAGGCGGCATGAGGGACACCGGCGAAATGAAGCGGGACTGCACCTGGCCCCGCGGCACACGGTGCTCCACGTCCAGAGCGTCTCTCAGGATCAGCTCGGTCGGCGTCTCGCGCAGCAGCACGCCAGACGTGATCGAACCATCCTGACGGGTAAGAGAGGTGATGTGATAGCCCTCTTTGACGGTCGCCTGTGGATCCAGCAGCGCCTGGACGATGTAGTCGAGCGGCGCCGATGCGCCGATCGAGGCGAGGTCCGGACCAACCTGGCCACCCGCGCCCGCGACGGCATGGCAGTTCATGCAGAGGAGCTCGGCGCGGCGGTAGACCCTCTCGCCGCGTGCGGGATCCCCCTCGCGCTCGACGGTGTCGATCAGCGACCGCAGCGCTTCGCCGGAGGGCATCGCTGTGATCGGCTCGAGGCGCGCGGCGGCCTCGATGGCGCGTGCCAGATCGGGAAGCTCGCGTCCGGTGGCCGACACGGCCCGAAGCAGTGAGCGGCCGACCGCCGGGGAGAGGGTCTGTTCTTCGAGCGCCTTCGCAAGCGCGGCGGGCCCTTCCTTCTGCCCCAGCAGCGGCGCCACGAGGGGTGCGGGATCGACGTCCGGTGTGCCGAGAACGCGGACCGCCAGTGGCGCCGCAGCCTCGACGTCCAGCCGCGCCAGCGCGCCGATCGCTTCGACCCGGCCGGCCTCAGGGCCGCTCGTTGACAGCTCGATCAGCATGGAGCGCGACGAGGGGCCGAAATCGGCAAGCGCGTCGAGTGCCGCGGCGCGCAACGCCGGATCGGCGTCGCGGGCCGCCCGGGCGATGGCCGGACGCGCATCCTCGATCCCCCAGGCGCCGGCGAGCCGGAATGCTGCGAGGCGCACGGGCTGACTTGGGGAATCGAGAAATGTCAGCAGCGCCGTGGACGGACGGCCGGGGGTGACCTTCCGGGCGGCAGCGGCGCGCTGAAGCGAGCCCAGCATGCCCGCCCTGTCGTCGTCCGACGTCTCGGGAGCGAGGGCGAGGTCGAACAGCATGCCGAGCTCCACCGGTCCACCCACGTCGCCAATGAGCTCGAGCGCCGGTGCGCGGTGCGCGGAAGGGATCGCGCCGGTGCGCCACAACCGCAGGAGCGGGGCCGCGGCTTCGGGCCGTCCAGCGCTGCGCAGGGCCACGATCAGTCGTCCGGGGTCGCCGCCGAAGTAGTCAGGGTCCTCTGCGACGCGCGGCAGCCACTCGTCGGCAAGCTCCCGCAGCGTCAGCCAGAGTGCATAGTCTACGTTCGTATCCGTGGGGTGATCGGTGGCGAGCGCAGCGGTCCGGGCGGCCTCGGCCGTGCCGAGGAGCCGCAGCGCGTTCACCGCTTCGAGACGCACCCGTGGATGCGGATCGTTCACCGCGCGGCGGAAACGCTCCGAGGGGTTGTCCAGCCGCGCGGCCCAGTCGGAAGCCACGCGGACGGCCCCCGCGCGCACGCGGAAGTCCTCCAGCCCGAGCGCTATGTCGAGCAGGTCGGGCTGAGGCGCATTCAGCCACTGGGCAACCCACAGAGCCTCGAGGAAGAGGGGGGCGTGAGCAGGGTTTTTTGGATCGAGGTTCTTCACCCACCCCCGCAGCGCCGGCAGCACGGCCTCCGCACCGTGGCGCTTGAGCAGCGGCCTGGCGCGCTCGCGCGTGAAGCCCTCAGGTGAGGCCAGCGCCTCGAGCAGCTCCGGCACGGAGGCGCGCTCCAGATCCGGCATGGCGACCGGCGGACGCCCGGTCGCCGAGATCCGCCAGATCCGCCCGTGCGACGCGTCGCGCCGCGTGTCGCGGAAGTCCACTTCGCCGTGCTGGATGATCGGGTTGTACCAGTCCGCGATGTAGATAGCGCCGTCGGGCCCCATCTTCACGTCCACCGGACGGAAGGCCACGTGCGTCGAGGTGACGAGGTCCTCGGTCTGCCGTGACAGGTAGCCGGATCCCGAGTCCTCCAGGCTGAACGAATTCACCCGGTTGCCCCGGAAGTCATTGGTGAGGAAACGATCCCGCCAGCGCTCGGGCAGGTGCCGGCCGGAGATTACTTCGAGCCCCGACTGCTTCGGCTGACCGGGATTCAGCCCCTTCAGCAGGCGCTCGGCCCCGACCGCCGACTCGTATGCGGCGCCGGGAAAGGCGTAGGTGATGCCCTCGCCAAACGCGCCGTCGGTCATGAACGACTGGCCATAACGATCGAAGTGATGCCCCCACATGTTGACGCCGCCGCGCGTGAAGACCTCGAGCCGCACGGTGTCAGGGTGGAACTTCCAGACGCCCCCCCCAAGCAGCCGCTCCACGCCCCACGGAGTCTCGACGTGCGAGTGGATGTAAATCGATTGCGTGAAGTAGACGTGCCCCCCGGGGCCCCACCGGAACGTGTGAATGAGGTGGTGCGTATCCTCCGTACCGAACCCGGCAAGGACGACGGTGGACTTGTCGGCGACGCCGTCACCGGTGGTGTCCTCGAGGTACAGCAGCTCGGTTGAATTGGCGACGTAGGCAGCAAGGTGCGGAACGGTGTCGTCAGGCAGGATGCCTGTTGGAATGAGCAGCCCCTCGGCGAACACCGTCGCCGAATCAGCTGTGCCGTCGCCGTCTGTGTCTTTCAGGATGTAGACCTTGTCACCAGCGCGCTGCTCAGGCCGGATCTGCGGATACAGCGGCGATCCCACAACCCAGAGCCGCCCCGCCGCATCGAAGTTCATGTGGATCGGCTTGCTGATCTGCGGCTCGGAGGCGAACAGGTTGATCTCGAATCCCTCCGCGGGCTTGAGCGCCGCACGCTGGGTTGCGGGATCCGGATCGGGAATGTTCGTCAGGCCCCGCTGCGCCGATACCGGCCGTCCTGGTTCGGCAAGGACGAACAGGCACAGTGTCACAGCGAGCGGCGTGTATCCACGGGCGAGGTTCATCGCTGTCGCTCCAGTCCCTTCCTCAGCTTGAAGATCTCCTGCTCCTTCGCCTCCACCAGCGGGTCGAACCGTGGAATCTCCACCACGTTCTTACCCTGCTCGCGCTGCCTGAACAGATACAGGTATGTGACATTCGCCGGACGCCAGCGGTGGAAGAACAGGTCGTTCTTCTCAACGACCAGCCGGCGGATCGCCTGCCAGGCCTCCGGGGCCGGGGCCTGCCCGTGGGCGCCCGCTCGACGCCAGGCCGCGGCGAAGCCCTCTGCCGCGGGCGCTTCGGTCATCCGCCGTGCGATCGCGTCGGCGGCGGCCGCGTAGCCAGCCTCCGTCAGGTGGATGCCCCGCTCGAACAGCGATTCCGACCCCCTCCGCTCCTTCGCGCTCAGCACCGTCTTGTAGAGATCGATGACCGGCAGGTCGAGCGTACGCGCCAGCGAGCTGATGCCCTCACTGTACCGGGCGAGCACGCGGTTCCGCTCGTAGATCTGCGGGGCGGGAAGGGGTGATGTTGCGGCGTCGGCCGGCAGCGGGGTCAACAGGACGATCCGTTTCGTGCGGGTGCCGAGGTCCGCGAGAAGGGTGCGGTACTGCTCGAGAAAGCCTTCGAGCGCGCCTTCGCCTGAAAACGACTCGTTGGCGCCATACCCGACCAGGATGACGCTTGGCTTGGTCAGGTCCACGAACTTCAGGAGATCGTCGTACCCGTCGGGAGGTTTGCCGAAATACGCGCGGGCCTCTCCCCACACGTTGTCGCCGGTCCAGCCGAGATTTCGAAACGTGAGCGCTTTGTCGGGATGACTGACGGTGAGCGCTGTCTCGATCAGGCCGAAGCGGTATTCGCGCTCGAAGAACGAGTCGCCAATGAAGAGGATGCGGTCGCCGTCCTGAAGCGTGACAGCGGGGGTCTGGAGTTCAACGGCCGGCGGGCTCTGCCGTGCCGATGCCGGGCTTGCAGCAAGGGCTGCCAGGACCAGCGCGATAGCAATGCGGTACACAGCGAGGCCTCCGCGTTTGATTGGGTTTGGGCAGTCTACCATGCAGGAGAGGAGGATATGGAGATGCGCGTCCTTCAACGAGGCGATCCCGTTCCGCACTTCCGCGTGACGACTCTCGAGGGGCAGGCCGTCGCGTATTCGACGGTCTGGCAGCACAGGATCCTCGTGCTGGTCACGCTTCCAGTCCCGGACCCCGACAGCTCGTTCAGGCGCTACGCCTCCCGGCTCACGGCCGGCGCAGGGTCGCTCGCAGGGGCTGAGGCGGCGTGCGTCATCACGCAGGACGCTGTGCCTGGCGTCCCGTGCCCGGGAGTCGTCATCGCGGACCGCTGGGGCGAGATCATTCATGTGGCCGGCGGATCGCACGCCGCTGCGCTGCCGCTCCCTGACGAGGTGATGGACTGGATCGACTACGTGCAGCGGCAATGCCCCGAGTGCCAGGGGGAGGCGAAATGAGCGGGTTCCGGAGTGTGGCCCACTTCCTTCCCCGACCCGCCTGAGTTGCAGTTCATCGGCAGAGGGTCTATAAACGCCGGTGGAGGAAGCTGATGCACGACGACGATCTGCCAGTCGGTCGGATTCTGAGCCGCAGAGAAGCTTTGGCCCTTCTCTCCGCGGCCGGTGCGACGGTGCTCGGCCCCTTCGGCAGCAGCCCTTCCGGCGCGACGCTCGGTCAGGCGGGCGCGTCGGCGGCGGTCCCCGGCTGCGTCGTGCGTCCGGAGTTGATTGAGGGCCCGTACTTCATCGATCAGCAGCTGAACCGATCCGACGTCCGGTCGGAGCCCTCGACGGGAGCGGTCATGCCAGGCGCACTCCTCACGCTGGCGCTCAACGTGTCACAGATCAGCAGTGGGACATGCACTCCGCTCCAGGGGGCAATGGTGGACCTGTGGCAATGCGACGCGGCAGGTGAGTACTCGGCATTCGAGGACCGGACAGTCGGCTTCGACACGCGGGGAAAACAGTTCCTCCGCGGTCATCAGCTCACGAACGACCAGGGCCTCGCGCGATTCACGACGATCTACCCGGGATGGTACTCGGGGCGCGCCGTCCACCTGCACTTCAAGATCCGCAAGGACACGGGCGCGGGCGAGACGTACGAGTTCACCTCGCAGCTCTTTTTCGACGAGACGCTGACCGACAGCGTGCACCTGCGCCCACCCTACGCCACGAAGGGAAAGCGCGATACGCGGAACGAGACGGACCGGTTCTTCAAGGACGGCGGGGACCGGCTCCTGCTCGCGACCAGTCCTCGCGGTGAGGGATTCGACACCACGTTTGGAATCGGTCTCGACCTGTCGGACGCACGGACCGGCGGGCCGGACCGCTGGCAGGGAGCCCCGGGGGGGCGCGGCCGCGGACGCGGCCAAGGCTGATCGACCTGACTTCCCCGCTGAACGTGCGGCGGCGTCGACGTCGGCGGCCGATTACGAGACGGCGTTCGGCTATGCCAGGTACAACGGGGCGAACCTGGACATCGGCCACTTCGTCGCGGGCCAGAACACGTCGCCGGTGCCCTTTATCAAGCAGCACCACGA
>Ga0183260_10003251_pt1 | contig 13135 bp, 9 predicted proteins | sample AntDrymUQ4972206_2_FD_129768 | JGI IMG/M metagenome (GOLD analysis project Ga0183260, IMG submission 129768) | Polar desert sand microbial communities from Dry Valleys, Antarctica - metaG UQ497 (22.06) (version 2) (version 2) | ecosystem: Environmental > Terrestrial > Soil > Desert | place...
GCCGTCCGCCGCCGGCTCGACCCCCGCCAGCACGAGCGCGTGCCAGATCGTGACGGCGTTGCTCGAGATCACCGGGCGCCCCAGCTCCTGCTCGAGCTCGTCCAGGAGCGCGAGTGTCGGCAGGTTCGTGCAGCTGATGAACACCACGTCGGGGTCGCCGCCCTCCCCCAGGACCTCCAGCGCGAGCTCGCGTGTGCGGGCGTACGGCACGCGCGCGATCTCGGGATCCGAGCCGATGCCGAGCCCGCGCAGCGCGGTGACCTCGAACCCACTGGCCTCCAGGAACCGCCGCTCAAGCTCGTTGAGCTCGTCGACGTAGGGCGTGGCCACCGCCACGGTGCGGGCACCGAGCGCCTGGAGGACCGCCACGAGGGCCGTCGAGGTCGTGCTCGCGCGCGCGCCGGAGGCGCGCTCCAGGCGGGCCACCAGCTCCTGGTCGAACCCCGGCCCCCGGACCAGGCTCCCCGTGGTGCAGGCGAACGAGACGACGCGAGCGCCGCCGTCGGCCAGCTCGCGGCCGGCTTCCTCGAGCCGGTCGGAGGAGACCATTTCGTCAAGCGCGGCGGCCGACACCTCGCCGCCGGGCAGCCGCAGCCGCGTGAGCAGCGGTCTGACGCCGTGGGGCAGGGCCTCGGGCGCCTCCGCGCTCATCGCGAGCGACGTGCTGAGCTCGATGAAGCCCACGCGGATCGCCTCGTTCCAGGTCAGCCCAGCCGGCCGTGACTCGTCCATCCGCCGCTCCTGTGTCATGGGTTCGCGGGGCCCAGTAGGCGCAGCCCCAACATCTCGTGCGCCACGTTGGCGGCCAGCATCGCCGTCATCTGCGCCGGCCCGTCGAGCTGCGGCGAGACCTCGACCACGTCGAAGGCCCGGAAGTCCAGCCCGGCGAGCGAGCGCACGAACGCGAGCGCCTCGTGCGGCAGCAGCCCGCCCACCTCGGGGGTTCCCGTCCCGGGCGCGAAGCCCGGGTCGAGGACGTCGATGTCGAAGGACAGGAACGCCGGCCCGTCGCCGACCTGCTCGCGCGCGCGACGCCCGTACTCCTGCGGCGAGAGCGTGCGGAGCTCCTCGCAGGGGATCACCTCCATGCCCATCTCCCGCGGCGCCTCCCACTCCTGATCGTCGTAGGTCGAGCCGCGCATGCCGGCCATGATCGAGCGCTCGGCGTCGATCAGTCCTTCCTCCACCGCGCGCCGGAACGGCGTGCCGTGGAAGTACCGCTGCCCGTAGTACTCGTCGTTCGTGTCGACGTGCGCGTCGAGCAGTACGAGCGCGAGCGGGCCGTGCACGGCCGCGTGCGCGCGGAGCTCGCCGAGCGCGATGGTGTGGTCGCCGCCGACCGAGATCGCGGTGACGCCCGCCTCGGCGATCGGCCGCAGCCCGTCGGCGATCTGCTCGAGGGAGCGGACCGTGTCGCCGGGGGTCACGTCGAGGTCTCCGTAGTCGACGACGGACTGCGTGGCGAAGACGTCGACACCGAGGCCGACGTTGTACGGCCGCAACAGCGTCGACCCGGAGCGCACCGCCTCGGGTCCGAAGCGCGCGCCGACGCGAAAGCTCGTACCGGTGTCGAAGGGGATGCCGACGACGGCGACGTCGACGTCGTCGAGGTCGCGCACGTGCGGGCAGCGCGCGAACGTCCTGACACCGGTGTAGCGCGGCGCCCGCCGCGCGTCGGCGGGGCCATACCGCGGAGGCATAATATGATCGTATCAATGATTGCCCCGCCTCCCCCGCCGTCGTGACGCTGATCCGGGTCGAGACGCTGGAGGCGCTCTACCGCCGCTTCGCGGGCCACCACGGCGCCGCCGACGAGGAGGCCTCGACATTCGCAGCGGTCCTGCTGCGAGCGGACCTGCGCGGCCACACGACGCAGGGCGCGGGGCTGCTGCCCTACCTCGACGAACTGCTCGACGACGGCGAGATGGCCTTCGGGCGCCCGCTGGAGATGCTTCGCGAGAGCGCGGCGACCGCTGTCCTGGACGGGCACCGCGGCGTCGGCCAGGTCGTCGGCGCGCGCGCCATGGCGCTCGCCGTCGAGAAGGCCCGCTCCGCCGGGATCGGGTTCGTCAGCGTCCGGCGCTCGAGCGACTACTCGATGGCCTCGGCCTACGTGCTGCAAGCGCTCGACGCCGGCCTGATCGGCCTGTCCATGAGCACGGGCCCGATCCTCGTGGCGCCGTGGGGCGGCCGCGACGCGCGCTTCTGCACGAACCCGATCGCGCTCGGCGTTCCCGCCGGCCGCCGCGACCCGATCGTGATCGACATGGCGACCAGCGCGTACTCGATGGGCGCGGTCGTGCGTGCCGCGCGCGACGGGCGCAGGCTCGAGACGCCGGGCGTGGTCGACGCCGAGGGTCGCTACAGCGACGATCCCGCCGCCGTCGTGCTCGACGTCATGGCGCGCGAGTCCCGCATGGCCGGTGCGCTGCTGCCCGCCGGGCCTAAGGGGTTCGGCTGGCTGCTGCTCGTCGAGCTCCTGTCGGGCCTGCTCAGCGGCGAGCGGACGTGGGAGGACGAGCGGCCGGCGACCAGCGAGGATCGTCCCGCGCACTACGGCCAGACCTTCGTGGCGATCGATGTCGCGCACTTCGCCGACTCGCAGGAGTTCGCGACGGCGGCCGACCGGATGATCGAGACGCTCGCCGGGTCGCGGCCCGCCGAAGGCTTCGAGCGCGTCCGTCTCCACGGCGCCGAGGCGGCGGAGGAGGAGCGCCGCCGGCGCGAGCACGGCGTGCCCGTGCGCGACGAAGAGTGGGCGATCGTCGAGCGGCTCGTCGCGCGTCTCGGCATCGCGGCTCCCTGAGCGCCGGCCTCAGCGCTCCGCCACGCCGGCCAGGAACGACAGCACCAGCATCGCGCCGAGGTTGGCGGTCAGGTTCCCGTGCTCGAGCGATGGAGAGATCTCGACGACGTCAAGCCCGACAGTGTCCGTGCGCCGGGCGATCCGGCGCAGCGCACGGTAGAGGTCGCGGGCGTCGAGCCCGTTCGGGTTTGGCGCCGCGGTGCCGGGCGCCTGCGCGTGGTCGATCGCGTCGACGTCGACCGTCACATAGATCGCGTCCGTGCCGTCGCCGGCGCGCTCGAGCGCCTCGGCGATGCACGCGTCGAGCCCGCGCTCGAAGACCTCGACGTTGCTGATCACGCGCACCCCTTGCTCGCGCGCGTATTCGGCGTGGCGGGGCGCGTTGGCGAACTCGGCGATCCCGATCTGGACGAGGTTGCGCCCGCGCAGCGGCGTCCCGTCGAACTGGAGCGCCTTGCGCAGCGGCACGCCGCTCGACTCCGCGCCGAAGTGGCTCTCGCGCAGGTCGTGGTGCGCATCGAAGTGGATCACGCCGAGCTGCCGCTCCGGCAGGCCGGCCGTGACCCCCTCGAGCATCGGCCAGGTGACCGAGTGGTCGCCGCCGACCGCTACGACCACCGTGCCGGCGGAGACGAGTCCGCTGACGGTCTCGCGCAGCCGGCCGAACGTGCCCGGCATGTCGGTCAGCACGACGTCGAGGTCGCCGACGTCGGCCGCCCCGGCACCGGCGATCGACTCGCCGGTGCTCGAGGCGAACGTCGTGTAGTTGCGCATCGCGAGCCGCACCGCATCCGGCCCCTCGCGCGAGCCGGTGCGGACGACCGACGCGCCGTCGAACGGCACGCCGAGCAGGGCGACGCGGGGCGTCGCCACCCCGTCCCACTCGAGCCAGCGGTGCGCCCGCTGCTCGTGCGCGTCGCCCTTGAGCGTGTTGACCACGACTCCGGGCGGACGGAGGTGCGACGCCCAGCCCGTCACTAGATCTCCGGCGCCTCAAGCGGCTCCGAGTACGTCAGCGTGCCGCCGACGACCTCGTAGACGCCGTAGTTGCGCTGGGAGGTGTCTCCCTCCTCGTTGATGGAGTACTTGCCGACGACGCTGTCGCGGTCCCTGGTGGCGAAGATCTGGTCGACGATCGCCTGGCGATCGGCGCCCTGGTCGCCGGCGCGCTTGATCGCGTCGATGACCAGCGACATCGCCTCGTAGCCGTAGATCGCGTACTGGCCCGGCTGCTTGTCGTTGAACTTCTGCTCGTAGGCGGTGAAGAACTCCTTGCCGGCCGGCGGGTAGTCCTTCGGCGCGAGGCCGACCGCCAGCACGGTGACGCGCTTGGAGACGCTCTCCGGCAGGCCGCCCTGCTTGGGATCGGTGAAGGCGGGCTCAGCGACCGCGTCGGAGCCCAGCAGCGCCTTCGCGTCGGGGTTGGCCACGGCGACGTCCTTGAACAGCTGCACCGCGTTGTTCGCGGTGTTGCCCGCGTAGGCGAAGCAGTCCGCGCCGGCGGAGGCGATCTTCTGGCCGAGCGAGCGGTAGTTGGCCGCCTTGGTGTCGAAGCCCTCGTTGCCGGCGATCTTCAGCCCGATCTTGTCCGCGCCGACCGCGATGTTCTTGGCCAGCCCAACGCCGTAGACCTCCTTGTCGTTGGAGATCCAGGCCGCGCTGCAGCCGCGGTCCTTCATCAGCTGCGCCATGCCGGCGCCCTGCAGGCGGTCCGTGGGGACGATGCGCGCGTAGGTGCGCTCACCCGAGGGGTAGTACTTGTCCGGCTCGCCGGGCTCGGCGCCGGGGCCCGACTGGGTCAGGCCGACCGCCGAGTTGGCGGGGCTCACCATCACGAGCCCACCGTCGTTGAGCAGCGGCAGCGAGACCGCGGTCGCGCCCGAGTTGAACTCGCCGATGTAGGCGACGGCGCTGTCGTCCTGCGCCGCCTTGCGCGCGTTGGCCGAGGTCGCCTCGGGCGTCCACGTGCCGGCCTGGGGCGTCGCGTCGTCGAGCGACACGTACTTGACCGTGAAGTCGCCGGCCTTGCCGCCCGCCTGCTCGAGCGCGAGCTTGATGCCGTTGACGAGCTTCGCCGATTGCGGCCGCGCCGCGCCCTGCAGCGGCAGGCTCGAGTAGACCGTCACGGACTTGGAGGCTCCGCCGCCGCCGCTCGAGCCGCCTCCGCCACCGTCGTCCCCGCCGCAGCCCGTCACGGCCAAGGCGCCGACGGCCGCGCAGCCGATCACGGCGGCGAGCCGGCGATTCATGAACCCTGGACCCCTCATCGTGCATCCCCCTTTGCTCTGGAGCAGTATCTCAGCGACGGCGCCCGAACCCGCTAGGGCGCGATCGCCGCGTACTTCGTCTCGAGGTACTCGCCGATCCCCTCAGGGCCCCCCTCGCGCCCGAGGCCCGACGCCTTCACCCCGCCGAACGGTGCCGCCGCATTGGAGACGACGCCCCGGTTGATCCCGACCATCCCCGTCTCCAGCGCGTCCATCACGCGCAGCGCGCGCGACAGGTCTCGGGTATAGAGGTAGGCGACCAGACCGTACACGGTCGCGTTGGCGGCCGCGATCGCCTCCTCCTCGGCGGCGAACGGCACGATCGGCGCGACGGGGCCGAAGATCTCCTCGTGCAGCAGCGCGGCGTCCGGGGCGGGATCGGCGAGCACAGTCGGCGAGAAGAAGTAGCCCGGACCGTCGAGCGACTCGCCGCCGCACAACAAGCGCGCGCCGCCGTCGAGCGCGTCGGCGACGAGCGCCTCGACCTTGTCCCGCTGCGCCGCGTCGATCAGCGGCCCGATGTCGACGCCGGGCTGGGTGCCGCGGCCGACCACGAGCGCCTCCATGCGCGCCGCGAGCCGCTCGGCGAACGGCTCCGCGAGCGACTCGTGCACGAGCAGCCGGTTGGCGGCCGTGCACGCCTCGCCGCCGTTGCGCAGCTTCGCCAGCAGCGCGCCCTCGACGGCATCGTCGTGGTCGGCGTCCCCGAAGACCACGAACGGCGCGTTGCCGCCGAGCTCCATCGACGTCCGCAGCAGCCGGTCCGCCGACTGGCGCACGAGCTGCCGGCCGACCGCGGTGGAACCCGTGAAGCTCACCTTGCGCAGCCGCTCGTCCTGCATCAGAGGCGCCGTCACCAGGCCGGCCGAGGAGGTCGTGATCACGTTCAGCACCCCCGGCGGCAGGCCGGCCTCGAGCATGATGCCGGCGAACGCCAGCGAGGTCAGCGGCGTCTGAGCGGCGGGCTTGAGGACCATCGTGCAGCCGGCCGCGACGGCGGGCGCGACCTTGCGCGTGGCCATCGCCAGCGGGAAGTTCCATGGCGTGATCAGCAGGCACGGGCCGACCGGCCGGCGCGAGACCAGCATCCGGCTGTCGGCCGCCGGCGACGTGGCGTACCGGCCCGCGATCCGCACCGCCTCCTCGGAGAACCAGCGCAGGAACTCGGCGCCGTAGGCCAGCTCGGCGCGCGCCTCCGGCAGCGGCTTGCCCATCTCAAGCGTCATCAACAGGGCGAGCTCCTCGCCGCGGGCGGTGACCGCCTCGAAGCCGCGGCGCAGGACCTCGGCGCGCTCGCGCGGGGCGGTCGCCGCCCAGCCGGCCTGCGCGTCGTGCGCAGCCGCGAGCGCGGCGAGCCCGTCCGCGGGTGTGGCGTCGGCGACCTCGGCGAGGACCGCGCCCGTCGACGGGTCCTCGACCGCCCGCGTGCCCCCGCCCTCCGCGGCGGTCCAGCCGTCGCCGATCAGCAGCTCGGTCGGGACGCGCTCGAGCGCGGCGCGCTCGGCGTCGGGGGCGAGCGAGCTCACGCCGCCACCGCCCCGAGCTGTTCGGCGACCGGCGTGTGCGCGAGCCCGAACGCCGCGGCCACGCCCGCGTGCGTCACCTCGCCGGCGCAGACGTTCAGGCCGGCGGCGAGCACCGGGTCCTCGCGCAGCGCTTCCCGCCAGCCGCGCGCCGCGAGCGCTTGCGCGTACGGCAGCGTGGCGTTCGTGATCGCCAGCGTCGACGAGACGGGCACCGCGCCGGGCAGGTTGGCGACGCAGTAGTGGGTGACGCCGGCGTGCACGTAGGCGGGATCGGCATAGGTCGTTGCCTTCGAGGTCTCGCAGCAGCCGCCCTGGTCGATCGAGACGTCGCAGAGGACGCTGCCGGGCCGCATCGAGGCGACCATCTCCTCCGTGATGACCTTCGGCGCGCTCGCGCCGGGGACGAGCACGGCGCCGACCACGAGGTCGGCGTCTTTCACGCACTGCGCCAGACGACTGGGCGTGGAGACGAGCAGCTCCGCGCCCGGGATCAGGCCCTTGAGCGTGCGCAGCCGCGGAACCGAGGTGTCGAGCAGCTGGACGTCGGCGCCGATCCCGAGCGCGATCAGGGCGGCGTTGTAGCCGACGGCGCCGCCGCCGACGATCACCATGCGCGACGGTGGGATGCCGGGCACCGAGCCGGCGAGCAGCCCGCGGCCGCCGTTGGGGCGCTGCAGGTAGCCGACGCCGGCGAGCACGGCGAGCTGCCCGGCGATCTCGCTCATCGGCGCGAGCAGCGGCAGGGTGCCGTCGGGCTCGCGCACGGTCTCGTACGCGATCGCCGTCGTGCCGGCCTCGATCAGGGCCACGGTCAGCGCCCGGTCGGCGGCCAGGTGCAGGTAGGTGAACAGCGTCAGGTCGTCGCGCAGGAAGCGGTACTCGGACGCCTGCGGCTCCTTGACCTTGAGCACCAGCTCGGCGTCCCAGGCGTCGGCCGCCGAGCCGAGCGACGCGCCGGCCGCGGCGTAGTCGTCGTCGCCGAACGAGCTGCCCTCGCCGGCGCCTCGCTGCACGACGACCTGGTGACCGGCCGCGACCAGATCGCGCACGCCGTCGGGCGCCGCCGCCACGCGGTACTCCTGAACCTTCACTTCGCCGGGGACGCCGATGCGCACGGTCACTCCTGATGGTCGGTGGTCTCGATGGCCCGCCGCAGCCGGGCGATGCCCTCGCGGGCGCGCTCCGGCGGCTCGGCGCTGAACGCGAGCCGCAGCGCGTTCCCGAAGCGCCCGCCGATCGAGAACGCGCGGCCCGGGATGTAGGCGACCCCCTCCCGCAACGCGGTCGGGAACAGCGCCTCGGTGTCGATCCCCTCGTCGAGCGTCAGCCACAGGAAGAAGCCGCCGTGGGGGTCGGTCCAGCTCGCGCCGAGGTCGCCGAGCTCGTCGGCGAGCGACTGCTGCATCGCGACCTTGCGGTCGTGGTAGTCGACGCGCAGCCACGCGAGGTGCCCGTCGGCGAACCCGTCGGCGAGGAAGCGTGCGACGAGCCGCTGCATCGGCGGCGCGGTGCACGTATCCATCGACTGGCGCGCGTGGACCATGCGCGCGATCACTTCGGGCTCGGCGAGCACCCAGCCGACGCGCAGCCCGGGCGCGAGGATCTTCGAGAAGGTGTGGACGGCGATCACGCGCGCACGTCCCGCGCCGAGCTCGCGCAGGCTCGGGAGGTCCTCGCCCTCGAAGCGCAGCAGGCTGTAGGGGTCGTCCTCGAGCACGACCGCACCCCACGCGGCGGCCAGCTCGATCAGGCGCTCGCGACGCTGGAGCGAGAGCGTCGTTCCGGCCGGATTCTGGAAGGTGGGGATCGTGTAGATCAGCTTCGGCGGCCGGCCGTGCTCGCCCGCGAGCCGCTCGAGCGCGTCGACGTGCATACCGTCCGCGTCGCCGGGGACCTCGATCATCTCGCCCTCGTAGCCCGAGATCGTGGCGGTGCCGTTGGTGTAGGTCGGCGACTCGACGGCCACGAGGTCGCCGCGGCCGACGAAGAGCTTGCAGACGAGGTCGAGCCCCTGCATGCCGCCCGAGGTGATCAGCAGCTCGTCGTCGGCGGCGCGCGTGCCGTGGGACGCGAGGAACTCGAGCAGCGCGGCCCGCAGGCCGGCGTCACCCTCCGTGGGGCCGTAGTCGAACGCCCCGTCGTCGGCCTCGAGCTCGCCGAGCAGCGCGCCGAACGTCGCGCTGGGGATCGCCTCGCGCGCCGGGCTGCCCATCGCCAGCCGCACGACGTCGTGGGTCTGGCCGCCGAGCAGGCTCGTGCTCGCGTCGATCACCGAGCCGGTGATTCCGCGCGTTCGCGGCGCGTAGAGGCTCGCAAGGGCGGGCATTGCGGCAGTCTCCGCGGCGTGCGAGCCGCCCGCCATGCACAGAGTGGTGCAAGACCACCCCGTTCCGTACCACTACATGGCCATGCGGCGCAGGCGGAGGCTGAGCTCCAGCACGAAGCGGTCCTCGTGGGTGGAGAGGTCGAGCCCCGTCAGCTCCTCCACCTTGCGCAGCCGGTACATCAGCGAGTGGCGGTTGAGGAACAGCGTCCGCGCCGCCGCCGTGGTGTTGCCGTTCGCCTCCAGGAACGCCTCGAGCGTGCCGGGCAGGTCGAGCGAACTCTGCTCGAGCGGGGCCAGCAGCGCGGCGGCCGTGCGGCAGGCGCCCTCGTCGCGCGCGAGCCCGTCGAGCAGCAGGAACGGGCCGAGCGCGACCGCGTCGGCGACCGTGCCGGGTCCGTGCAGCGCGCGCCCGACGCGCAGCGCGCGCTCGGCGCGGCGGAGCCCGTCGGCGAGCTCGGCGAGCGCGCAGGCGCCTTCCGCGATCCCCCACGACACGCGGTCGCCGAGCGCCGCCTCGAGCTGCTGCGCGAGCGCGACGGGCGCGACGGCAGGTGGCGCGTCGGCGGGGACGAGCGCGAGGACGCGGTCGCCGCGGCGGCTCGCGTGCAAGCCGTCGCCGGCGTGGCGGCGGACGCAGCCGACCATCTCGTCGAGCGCGTCGCCCCCGCCGTTCTCCGCCTCGGCCAGCAGCACGCGGTAGCGGCGCTCGACCTCGTAGCCCAGCAGCACGGCCTTCGCGGCGACCTCGTCGGGCCCGGCCAGCGCGTCCGACGCGAGCTCCCACAGGAAGTCGCCGCGGGCGCGCGCCTCGGCCTCGGCGGCGGCGCGCCGCCGCAGCGTCTCGATCGCGACGGCGACCGCCGCGTGCCCGAGCGCGTGGCGCTCGACGACCAGCGGCTCACGTGCCTCGCCGTCGTGCAGCGCGAGCACGTAGCCGACGGCGTCGCCCTGCGCGATGGCGGGCGCCAGCAGCCCCGCCGGCAGCGCCACCTCGGGCAGCTCCGGAACGACGCGTACGTCCTCGCGGCCCAGCTGCGCGCGCAGGTGCGCGAGCGCGGCGGGCGCGAGCGCGTGCGCCGCGCCGCGCTGGCCGGCCAGCGCCTCGGCGCCGAGGCGGTCTGCCGCGCGCGGGCCGTGCGCCGTCACCGCCAGCCCGGCGTCGAGCAGCAGGACCGGGCGCTCGACCATGCCCTCGAGCGCCTCGGCGATCGTCCGCAGCCCGTCGCGGTGCAGGAGCGCGTCGGTGAAGCCCGCCGGCAGCTGGTCTCCCGGATCCATCGTCGCCGCGTAGCGCGCCGACAGCAGCCGGTCGATCAGCGCGCGCAGCACGTCGGCGAAGCGGACCGCCCACGGCAGCTCCATGAGCGGCATCCCGTGCTCGTCGGCGACGCCGCGGACGGCCTCCGGCATCGCCTCGAACGGCGCGCCGGCACCGACCGCGACGCACAGCGCCGCCGCGCCCGCCTCCGCCACCTCGCCTGCGAGCTGCGCGAGCCGGTCCGCGTCGCAGCCGATCCCCGTGGTCAGCACGAACTCGCCCGCGGCGACGAAGTCCTCGACCGGCCACTCGATCACGGCGACCCAGCGGACCTGGCGCTCGTCGAGCCCGTCGTGGCCGCCGGTGACCTCGCCGGCAGTGAGCGGCGGGACCCCGAGGCAGTGCCGGACGGTCAGGGTGGATGGCTCGGAGACGGTGGACACGCGGCCGAGTCTAGGGTCGAGGGCGACGATGTGGTGCAAGGCACCCGCCGACTTCTCGCCACATCGTGCATGGCGTGCCCCGCGCGCGGGATGCAGCCTAGAGTGCCCTGAGCCGATCGAGGAGCGCCAGCATGACCAAGCACCCGCAGCGACTGTGGCATCCATTCGCCGACATGGCTCGGGTGCCGGGCCGCGAGCTCGTGCTCGTGCGCGGCGAGGGCGCATGGCTCGAGGACGCCGACGGCGGCCGCTACCTCGACGCCACGGCCAGCCTCTGGTACTGCAACGTCGGCTACGGCCGCACGGAGCTCGCCGACGTCGCTGCGGCCCAGATGCGCGAGCTGGCGGCCTACTCGACCTTCGGCCACTACGCCAACCGGCCCGCGCTCGAGCTCGCCGACCGCCTGGCGGACATCGCCCCCGTGCCGGACGCCGCGGTCTTCCTGACCACGGGCGGCTCGGACGCGGTCGAGACCGCCGGCAAGATGGCGCGCCGCTACTGGCAACTGCGCGGCGAACCCCAGCGGACGGTGCTCGTCGCCCGCTCGGAGGCCTACCACGGCATGAACGCGTACGGCACGAGCCTCGCGGGCATCGCCGCGAACGCCGCGGGCTGGGGCACGCTGATCCCGGACGTCGTCCACGTCCCGCACGACGACGCCGAGGCGCTCGAGCGCGTGTTCACGGAGCAGGGCGAGCGGATCGCCGCGTTCATCGGCGAGCCCGTGATCGGCGCGGGCGGGGTCATCCCGCCGCCCGACGGCTACTGGGAGCGGATCCAGGCCGCCTGCCGGGCCGACGACGTGCTGCTGATCGCCGACGAGGTGATCACGGGCTACGGCCGCACAGGTCCGTGGTTCGCGTGCGAGCGCTACGGCATCCACCCCGACCTCGTCACGACGGCGAAGGGCCTCACGTCCGGCTACCTGCCGCTCGGCGCCGTGCTCGCGGGCCCGCGCGTCGCGACGCGCTGTGGGCCGAGGACGCCGGCATGTTCCGGCACGGCTACACGTACTCGGGCCATGCCGCCTCCTGCGCCGTCGCGCTCGCGAACCTCGACATCATCGAGCGCGAGGGCCTACGCGACCGCGTCCGCGCGCTGGAGCCGGTCCTGGCCCGCACGCTCACGGCGCTCGAGCGCGAGCCGCTGGTCGAGGCGACCCGCACGGCGGGCCTGCTCGGCGCGGTGCAGCTCTCCGCCGACGCCCGCGCGGCCAACCCCGGCCTCGCCGACCGGCTCGTGGCCGAACTGCAGGACGACGGCGTGCTCGTGCGCGGCCTCGTCGGCCACAGCCTCCAGATCTCCCCGCCGTTCGTGATCGCCGAGGACGAGATCGAGCTGCTAGGCGAGCGCATCGCGGACGCGCTGCAGCGGGTCGGCGTCGGGGCCGCGGCGTGACGGCGCTGGCGCTGCCGTTCGAGCAGTCGGAGTACGACGACCGGCTCCGCCGGGTCCGCGAGCGGATGGCCGAGCGCGGGCTCGGGTGCCTGATCGCCACGGACCCCGCGAACATGCACTACCTGACGGGCTACGACGGCTGGTCGTTCTACACGCCCCAGTGCGTCGTGGTCCCGCTCGAGGGCGAGGTGCAGCTGTTCACGCGCCAGATGGACGCCAACGGCGCGCGGCTGACGACGTTCCTCGCGGAGGAGGCGATCTTCGGCTTCCCGGACGACTTCGTCCAGCAGCGCGACCGGCACCCGATGGACTGGATCGCCGACGAGCTCGTCGGCCGGGGCGTGCTCGACGGCGCGCCGGTCGGGCTCGAGATGGACGCGTACTTCTTCACCCCGCGCGCCTACGAGGCGCTGCGGGCGCGCGCCCCGCGCGTCGCGTTCACGGACGCGCATGAGCTCGTCAACTGGGTCCGCGCGGTGAAGTCGCCGGCCGAGATCGAGACGATGCGGGCGGCCGCGCGGATCGCCGAGAACGTGATGCGCGCGGGCATCGACGCGATCGAGCCTGGCGTGCGCCAGTGCGACGCCGTCGCCGCGATCTACGCCGCCCAGGCGCGCGGGACGCTGGAGGCGGGCGGGGACTACCCGGCGATCGTGCCGATGCTGCCCACGGGCGAGGGCACCTCGACGCCGCACCTGACGTGGAGCGACCGGCCGTTCGTGACCGGCGAGGCGACGATCCTGGAGCTCGCCGGCTGCCGCCGCCGGTACCACTGCCCGATCGCGCGCACCGTCTTCCTCGGCGAGCCGCCGCGCAAGCTGGCCGAGACGGCCGCGATCACGGTCGAGGGCCTGGACGTGGCGCTGGACGTGGTCCGGCCGGGCGCCACCTGCGAGCAGGTCGAGACGACGTGGCGGCAGCACATCGCGCGCCATGGGCTCGAGAAGTCCTCGCGCATCGGCTACTCCGTCGGGCTCGGCTATCCCCCCGATTGGGGCGAGCACACGATGAGCCTGCGCCAGGGCGACACGACGCCGCTCGAGGCGGGGATGGCGTTCCACATGATCCCGGGCATGTGGATGGACGACTGGGGCTTCGAGGCCTCCGAGA
>Ga0183260_10003252_pt1 | contig 13126 bp, 13 predicted proteins | sample AntDrymUQ4972206_2_FD_129768 | JGI IMG/M metagenome (GOLD analysis project Ga0183260, IMG submission 129768) | Polar desert sand microbial communities from Dry Valleys, Antarctica - metaG UQ497 (22.06) (version 2) (version 2) | ecosystem: Environmental > Terrestrial > Soil > Desert | place...
AACCGAACCCCGCGAGGGTGGTGCGTGGATCGGCCAGCACCCGGACGCGAACACTGAGAAGGTGCGCGAGCAACTGGACGAGGGCGCCGAGCGGGTGGCCGTCACGAACAACGAGACCGGCGCCTCGCCAGGCGACCCTGGACCCCCGCAAGGTCACCGCGAAGGCGACCAGGCCGGGGATGACGACGTCCGTCGCGCGGGCGAGAACGGCTGATCTGATGGAGCAGGAGCGAGACGCGAAGACCGTCAACCACCCCAGCGGCCCGCCGCCGGACGAGGGGCTGGCCTACGACCCCTCCATGACCGAGGGTGACGAGGCCAATATCCCGCCCGAATCCGACGCCGACCCGGAGAGCGACGCGGACATCGACGAAGGCTGACCTCCCGCTACCATGCGGGCATGCCCGACGCTGAGGTTATGACGGTGACCGGCCGCATGCCGGCATCGCAACTCGGCGTGGTGGATGCGCACGACCACCTGTTTCTGCGCAGTCCGGCCCTATCCGGCGACGAGCTCGACGACCTCGATCGATCCAGGGCCGAGGTGATGGAGGCAAACGCCAGCGGGATCGGGACCATTGTCGAGGTGACGCCGATTGGTCTCGGGCGCCGCCCGGACCTGCTGCGCGCCGTATCGGACTCGACCGGAGTGCCGATCATCGCGGCCACCGGCTACCACCGCGACGCGCACTATCCCGATGGCCATTGGGTACATGCTGCATCCGTCGACACGCTCGCGGAGCGCATTTTTCGCGATCTCGAGACCGGAATGGACCCGCGGGATTGGACCGATCCATCTACCGAACCGGACGCGGCGCAGGCCGGCGTGATCAAGGCCGGCACCTCGTACCACCATGCAAGCCCCGCCGAACAACGGCGCCTCGAGGCAGGCGCCATCGGTTCTCGTCGCGGCGGCGTTCCGATCCTGGTTCACACCGAGATCGGCACGTTCGGGCACGAGATCGTCAGCTTGCTCGAACGCTACGGCGTGCCGCCGCATCGGATCATCCTGGCTCACCTGGACCGGAACCCGGATGCCGAGCTGCACGCCGAGATCGCGGCACGCGGGGTGAGTCTCGAGTACGACACGATGGGGCGCACGAAGTATCGGCCCGACAGCGAGCTGCTCGACTTGATCGAGCGCATGGTTGGTGCGGGGCACCTTGGCCGCCTCCTGCTGGGCCTGGATCTTGGGCGCCGATCCTCGTTCCGAGCCCACGGCGGTGGGCCCGGTATGCGATACCTGATGGACACGTTCGTGCCGCGACTGCGGCGGCGAATCGGCAGCGATGCGGTCGACGCCATCCTGATAGCGAACCCGGCGCGTGCCTTTGCGCTCGAGCCCCCATCGCATGACTGATCGTTACGACGTCATCGTGGTCGGATCGGGATCCGCCGGATCAGCCGCGGCCATCACCGCCGGGCGCCTGGGTGCTCGGACGCTGCTCATCGACCGGCTGGGCTTCATGGGCGGAACGTCCACGGCGGTGCTCGACACGTTCTACGCCTTTTACACGCCCGGTGGAGACCCGCGGCGGGTCGTCGGCGGGATCGGCTGGGAAGTGGTCGAGCGGCTGACCGCGAAAGGTGTCGCGTTCGAGCGACCCAATACCTATGGAGCGGGCACAGGCGTGACGTATGACCAGGAGGCGCTCAAGCTCATGTGGGAAGAGCTGGCCGAAGAAGCGGAGGTCGATCTGCTGCTCCACACCTGGGCCACCGGCGTCCAGGTGGCCGCCGGACGAATCGAAGGCATCCGTTGCTGGAACAAGGGCGGTGAGCGCTTCATCGGTGCCGATACGGTCGTCGACGCCTCCGGCGACGCCGACCTGTGCGCCATGGCCGGCGTGCCATACGACAATGCGCAGGCATCGGGCACGGTCCAGTCGCTCTCGACCCTGTTCAAGCTGGCCAACGTGGACATGGCGCGGGCTGCATCGGTCCCGAAGGCCGAGCTGTGGAGACTCATGGGCGAGGCTGCGGAATCGGGCGATTACGCGCTCCCACGCCTCGAGGGCTCGTGGCACCGCACGCCATTCGCCGGGGTGGCCCTGGTCCACATGACGCGCATCCCGAACGTGGACGCCACCGACCCCGAGCAGCTGACGCGGGCAGAGGTCGAGGGCCGCCGCCAGGTACACGAGTACTACCGTTTTCTACGCGATCGGGTGCCGGGGTTCGAGGAAGCGGTCATCGTCGCCACCAGTCCCGCTATCGGGGTGCGCGAGAGCCGGCGCGTGTACGGTGACTATCGGCTCACCCGGCAGGACGTGCTCAGCGGCCGACGCTTCGACGACGAGATCGCGCTCTGCGGCGCGCCGATCGAGGACCATCACACCGGCGGCGACACGGAGTGGCGCTACGTTCCCGACTCGGGCGTGTACGGCATCCCGTATCGGACGCTCCTGCCGTCGGGTGTCGAGTCGCTGCTGGTCGCGGGCCGCTGCTTCAGCGCGACGCATGATGCCCACGCCTCAGCGCGCTCGATGGCAACCTGCATGGCGATGGGCCAGGCCGCTGGCACCGCGGCGGCCATGGCGGTGCAGGCTGGCGTGACTCCTCGAGCCCTCGACGCTCACCTGCTGCGGGAACGGCTGGGAAGTGGCGGCGCTCTCCTCGAGCCGCTCTCCGCGGTGGCCACGGGATGAGCGCAGCGCGCGAACTCCGGGGCGGCGAAGTGTCCCAGGCCATCCGGCGTCATCGATTGATCGTGGTCATGCGCCATGTCGCGCCACGGGACCGGCTGCTGGCACTTGCCGATGAGCTGGCGGATGCCGGCGCGCGCGCTTTCGAGGTGACCATGGATGCGCCGACGGCCGAGGACGATCTGGCCGCGCTGCGCTCGCACCTCGGTCTGCGCCGCGATGGGCTGTATCTGGTTGGCGCCGGCACCGTCCTTCACCGGCAGCAGCTGCGGGCCGCTCACCGCGCCGGCGCCGACTTTGCGGTGGCGCCAATCCTGGACCTCGGCCTTCTCCGCGAGTCCGTCGAGGGCGGCATGCCATTCATCCCCGGAGCCCTCACCCCGACCGAGATCGCCGCTGCCTGGATGGCGGGTGCCACGTTCGTCAAGCTCTTTCCGGCCTCGGCGGTGGGAGCGGCCATGGTTCGCGAGCTGCGCGGTCCGCTGCCCGACATCGCCCTGATCCCGACCGGCGGCGTCGATGGGGCGAACGCCGCAAGCTTTCTGCAAGCCGGAGCGGCTGCCGTCGGCATTGGCGGCGCGATCATCCGCGCGGACGCCGCGACCCGTCGCGCGATCGTGCAGTCCGTGGCAGCGAGTTGAACGCGCGATTCGCCGATCGAACCGTCCTGGTGACCGGATCGACCGGCATGGCCGCATCGGCCGCACGGGCGATCGCGGCGGAGGGCGGGCGGGTCTTCATCGTCTCGCGTGACCCTGATCATGCCCGCGCTCTGGCGGAAGAGATCGGCGCATCAAGCCGGCAGGCGGCGTGGCAGGCGGCCGATGTGACCCGCGAGAACGAGGTGGAGGCGGCGGTTCAGACGTGCTCGTCGACGTTCGGCCGTATCGACGCGGTGTACAACGTGGCAGGCATCAGCGGACGCCGCTTCGGCGACGGTCCTGCCCACGAGGCGACGCTGGCGGGTTGGGACGCCGTGCTCAGCACGAACGCGACCAGCATCTTCCTGGTCTGTCGAGCCGTCATCACCCGCATGCTCGCCCAGGAACCGGACGGCGACGGCGCCCGCGGGGTCATCCTCAACATGTCGAGCGCCCTGGCCCGCCATCCCTCGCCGGGACACTTCGGAACACACGCCTATGCGGCCAGCAAGGGCGCCATCGAGGCCTTCACGCGATCCATGGCCGCCTCCTATGCGCCACACAACATCCGCGTCAACGCCATCGCCCCGGCGCTCGTCGCCACGCCCATGAGCCGCCGAGCCCAGGACGATCCGGCCATCCGCCCCTATCTCGAGCGAAAGCAGCCCCTGGCGCATGGACCGATCGAAACCGATGACGTGACGCCGACCGCCCTGCACCTCCTCAGCTCCTCCGCTCGCATGGTCACCGGCCAGGTGATCGATGTGGATGCCGGGTGGGGTGTCAGCGAGGCGGGCTGACCAAGGAGTCCTCGACGTCGAACCACACCTCGAGCGCGTACCGATCCGCGGGATAGCGAGACTCTGTGGCCTCGACCGGCCGGCCATCGAGATCCACGATTACGCGCCGCTCCACCAGCATCGGGCCGCCACGGGTCGTGCCCAGCAACCGTGCATCATCGGCCGACGCCGCCTCAGCACTGATCGTGGCGGTCCCGCGCCGCAGGACGTGCCCGGCTGCGAGAAGCGCGGCATGCAGGGAACCACTCCGAAGGTCCGCGGCCATCACCGTTGGTGAGGCACGGCGCTCGAGGATGGCGGTCTCCAGTGCGATTGGCTGATCATCGGCGCACCGGACCCGCTGGAGATACACGATCGGGTCGCCCTCGCGCACGCGCAGGTTCGTCGCCTCGCCGGGGCCGGCCGGGCGGATCTCACGAGCCACGACGACCGATGACACCCTGCGTCCGCGCCGCGCCATCTCACGCGAGAAGCTCATCAGGCGATCAGCCCGTCGATGCGTCGATGGGTCGGTGACGAAGCTGCCGCGTCCCGGCAAGCGTCGCAGGAGGCCGTCCTTCGCCAGTTGCTGCATCGCGTTGCGGGCGGTCATCCGGCTGACGCTGAACTCGGCGCACAACTGGGTGTCCGAGGGGAGCTGGTCACCGGGGCGCAGTGCGGCAATCCGTTGGCGCAGCGCCTGCTCGATGGTCCGGTAGCGGGGGGTGCCAGTGGTCACGCCATGCTCTCCGCCCCGTGGACCGCGGCCCCGATGGCGCCCGCATCGGTCCCGAGCTGCGCGGTCACGATCTCGACCCGATCAAGGTCCGTCACGTGGACTCGCCGGCGTACCTCCTCGTGAATCGGGTCGAGCAGCAGGGTGCCGACCGCCGCTACCCCGCCGCCGAGGACGACACGATCGGGTGTCAGCAGCACGATCAGGTTCGCAATGCCGATGCCGAGGTAGCGCCCCACCTGCGCGAAGCCCGCTGCGGCCCGCTCGTCCCCGCCACGGGCCGCTTCCACCGCCTCCTCCACGGTATCGGTGCCACACGCGGCGGCGAGGCGGTCCGCCTTCGTCAGCGCCTCGAGACATCCGCGGTTTCCACAGGTGCATGGCGGACCATTGGCCTCGATCGTCTGGTGGCCGACCTCGCCACCGGTGCCGTCATGGCCGTAGTGCACGTGCCCATCGACGATGACGACGCCGCCCACGCCGCTGCCCAGCGTCAGGCCCACCATTGTGCTGCAGCCGCGGCCCGCACCCAGCCGCAGCTCGGCCAGGCCGAACGCCCGCGCGTCATTGATCAGGAACGCAGGGAGCGCCAATGCCGCTGCCACCGGGACGGCAACCGGCCGACCTGCCCACTCGCCCGGCAGATTCGGCAGAAAGCGGGCCACCCCGGTCTCCGCGTCATACAGACCCGGGACTCCGACCCCCGCCGAGATCACGTCCGGCCACTCCGAGATTGCCTTCCGCCCCACGTCGATGAGGGTCTCGACGACCGTCGCCGGACCGGCCGCGGCCGGAGTGCGGGTCTGCCCGCGCCCGAGCATGCGCCAATCCTCACCGGCATGCTCGACCACCGACCATTTGATGTTGGTGGCGCCGAGGTCGAGTCCCAGGTGACGCGCATCGGCCTCAACCATGGCCCGTCACGACTCCTCCGTGATCCGTGTGTACGCCGCGGCCACGGCCAGGATGATCAGGCCGAACAGGATCTGGCGCACCGGCTCCGGCATGGAGAGCACGGTCAGCAGCGTGGTCAGGACCGTCAGGATCAGCGCGCCGACGATGGTGCCGGCATAGCCGCCGCGCCCACCGAAGATCGACGTTCCACCGATGACCGCCGCGGCCACCGACGGCAGCAGATATCGGTCGGCCAGGGTCGCGCTCGCCGCATTGGTCAGGCCGGCCAGGACGAGGCCGGCGAGGCCGGCCATCAGGCCGGACAGCACGTAGAGGACGGTGAGCACCTGCCATATCCGCACGCCCGCCAGGCGCGAGGCGACCTCGTTGTCGCCCACCGCGTACAACAACCGGCCAAAGCCGGACCGTCGCAGGCCGACCAGGATGAGCGTGGCCAACGGCACGAAGATCAGGAGGCTGTTGGGGACGCTACCGAGGGACGTGCCGCCACCGAGCCAGGCGATCGCTTCCGGTACGCGTGAGCCGGCGGAGACCATGATGCGCTGGTAGACCGTCACCAGCCCCAGCACGACCAAGCTCATGCCCAGGGTCATGATCAGCGGGTGCACTCTGAAGACGCCCACGCCGATCCCGTTCACCAAGCCGGCGACGGCGCACGCGGCCAGGGCGATGAGCACCGCGACCAGGGGACCCTGCTCGGGCGACTGCGTCGCGATGATATACGCCGACATCGAGGCAATCGCCGCCACCGACAGGTCGATTCCGGCAGTCAGCATCGTCAGGGTCTGGGCCGCGGCCAGGATCGCCAGCGGGATGGCAAACCGGATCGTCGAGGACACCCAGTCGGCACTCACGATGCCGGGCTGCGCGACCTGGAGGATGGTGATCAGCACCAGCAGCAGGATGAGCAGCGGGACCAGTGGCCGATCACGCAGGACGCGGCGCCAGCCGATGCCCGGTCGCGTCCCATCCACGGGCTGCTCCATCGCCGTCATGCTGATCGCCGACGCAACGTGAGGAACGCACCGATCATGACCACCACGACCATGATCACCCCCTGCAGGACGGTCGTGAAGTTCGGATCGACCCCGAGGAACGTGAGGTCGGCGCGAATCAGGGCCAGGACGAAGACGGCCACGATCGGGCCGATCATCCCGCCGCGGCCACCCGCCAGGCTCACCCCGCCGAGCACGATAGCCGCGACGCTCAGCAGGGTGTAAGGCCCCGGAATCGGGGTGCCGATCCCCGTCGTCATCGTGAGGGCCAGCCCGCCGGCGGCCGCCAGCAACCCGGTGAGCGCATACGCGGCGATGCGGGTGCGCGCCACGTCGACGCCGCTGCGGAAGGCCGCCAGCCGGTTGCTGCCGATGGCGAACATCGAGAGTCCCAGGCGCGAGCGAGCCAGCGGAATCCAGACGACCGCGACCACCACCAGCAGGAGTACGAGGGCCTTCGGGATCCACTCGATCAGCAGCGAGCCACGGCTGAGGTCCTTGAACCAGTCGGCCGCGCCACCGCCCGGGGTCCCGAGCACGAGCAACGCGACACCCGCCCATACGTACGACATGGCGAGCGTGACGACGATGTCGGGGACGCGCGAAGCGACCACCAGCGCGCCATTAATGAGGCCGAGCAGGAGGCCCATCAGCAGGACGCCGATGACCACGACGATCGCCATCGGGTCGCTCGAGTCCTGCATCAGGCGAGCGGCGGTCACGCTAGTGAGTGCCATCATCGAGCCGATCGACAGGTCGATGCCGCCGGAGATGACGACGATCGCCTGCGCCACCGCCGCCAACGCAACCGGCAGCGCGGCGATCGCCAGCGATCCGAGGTCGAAGGAACCGTAGTTCGGCCTGATGAGCTTCGTGACGACCAGGAGCGCCACGAGCAGCACCAGCAGCGCCACGAACCAGCTGTCGCGGCGGACGAAGCGATGCAGCGCATCGGCGACACCCGCGCCATTCCCGCTGACAGCGGGCGCGGCGGCACTCATCGCGACGCCCCAATGGCGGCATCGGCGACTACTTCCTCTGGCGCCATCGCGCCCGGCGGCAGTCCGTAGGCGGCACGCATGAGGGTCGGCTCATCCGCTCGATCGGCGGGGAGCTCGTCGACGACGCGTCCGCCGAACATGACCACGGCTCGATCGCACGCGCGCTGGATCTCGCCGAGCTCGGATGTGTACAGCAGTACCGCGGAGCCTGCCCGTGCCAGCTCGCGCAGCAGCTGATAAATCTCGTTCTTGGTGCGGATGTCGATGCCGCGCGTCGGATCGAAGCAGAGCAGGGTCTGCACGCCCGCGGCGATCCAGCGCGCGATCGTCACCTTCTGCTGGTTGCCGCCGGACAGCCGCCGAACCTCCGAGTGCGCACGTGTGTCGATCTGGAGGCGGCCAATGGCGGCGTCCACCCGACCCCGCTCGGCCTGCATGTCGATCGGACCCCAGCCCTTTGCCCTCGCCGATGCGGGAAGAGCGATATTCTCCCGAACGGATCGCTGAGCGAGGAGCGCGTCCGACCGGTCGGCCGGGACGTAGACGATGCCTGCCCGGATGGCGTCGGCGGGGTGTCCGAAGCGCACCGAGCGACCGTTGACGAGCAGCTCGCCGCCGTCGGGTCGACGCTCACCGGCCATGATCTCGAACAGCTCGTCCTGCCCCTGCCCCTCGAGGGCCACCACGCCGAGCACCTCGCCGGCGCGCAGCTCGAACGAGACGTCATGCAGCTTGGTCCCCGCCCGGAGGGCGTGCACCTTCAGGTTGGCGGGGCCATCGGTCGGGACGGCCGTCGGGGATGCCGCCAGTGACTCGGCCGCTTTCAATCCGGCAGGACCCAGCATCAGATCCACGATCCGCTCCTCCACGCCGGGAGCCACGTCCACCACGCCGACCGTTTCACCGTCGCGCAGGACGGTCGCGCGATCGCACAGGGCGGCGATCTCGAGCATCCGATGCGAGATGAAGATCACAGATCGGCCGTTCGCGCGCTGCCTTCCGACGACCTCCAGCACACGCTCGGTCAGGTCAGCCGGCAGTGCCGCCGTCATTTCGTCGAGGAGCAGCACATCGGGCTCCTGCGCAAGCGCTCGCGCCAGGTCGAGCACGCGCAGGGTGGCGAGAGGAAGGTCGCGCGCGTAGGTGCGAAGGTCAAGGCGCCCGATCCCGAGCGCATCCAACCAGGATCGGAAGGCATCGACCGACGTGTCGGTCAGGGTGAGATTGGCCAGCACGTCCAAGTCAGGGACGATCGCCGGCTCCTGGTAGACCGAGACGAGCCCGGTCGTCCGTGCGGCGGCCGGTGAATGCACGGTCCGCTCGGTTCCGCGAATCTGGATGACGCCGGCATCCGGCTGAACAGCGCCGGTGAGAATCTTGACCAGGGTGCTCTTGCCCGCGCCGTTGACCCCCATCAGGGCGTGGACCTCTCCGGGTCGCACCGCCAGCGAACCGTTCCGCAGCGCCGCGACCGCACCGTAGTGCTTCGCGATGCCTGTCGCTTCGAGGAGCAGGTCAGTCATTGGTTAGATCGCATTGTGAGACGCCGAGGATGCCGGCATACGACCGACATCCCCGGCGCTGTAACGCCTGTTCTCTAGAGGTCCTCGCAGGCAAGGAGATCATCCTTGGTGTAGGTCGTCCAACCGTCGATTGTGATGCCGAGCGGCCACGTTTCGTCGATGTCCGGGTCGTTCGCCTCCGTGAGCGACGCCACGCCCTCATCGGAGGTGTTGTCCCACACGGCCGGGTCGACGAGGACGGCGGTCTCGGCCGGCGTCTCGCCGTTGAGGATCTGAAGCGCCAGCGTGACGCCCGCACCACCGACCGATGCCGGGTTGGTGACGGCGGCGCCCTCGAGGCCCTCGACCTCGAGAAGCTGCTGAACGAAGCCCGCGTTGTCCGCTCCAACGACCGGTACGATCATGTCGGCGGTCTCGAGCGCGTCCACAATCACGTTATCGATGCCAGAGGTCCAGACGCCATCGAACTCCTCGCCGGAGGCGATGAGGTCATTGATCTGCTGGGCGCCGGTCGCCTGATCCCATCCGGTCGCAACCTCGGCCACGACCTCGATGTCCGGATTCTCGTCCAGCGCTCGCTGGAAGCCGGTGTCACGATCCGTGTCGGCCGTCGCGCCTGCAGCGCCGCGCATGTAGACGACCTTGCCTTCGCCGCCAAGCTGCTCAAACAGCCACGTGGCGCCCAGATAGCCGTACTCCTCCTGATTGTTCGCCAGCAGGTAAGCACCTTCCGCGGTGACGGCCTGATCGACCGCGATCACGGTGATGCCAGCCTCGATCGCCTCGTCGAGCGCCGCGTTCACGGCGTCAGGACTGACGGGGTTGACGATGATCGCGTCGACGTCGCTGGCGATCAGGTTGCGGAGATCTTCGAGCTGGCCTGCGGCATCGGTATTTCGGTGAGCGATGGTCAGATCGGCCACCTCGCCCGACACCTTTGCCTGGGCCTTGATCGAGCAGATCATTTCCTCGCGCCAGCCATTGCCCTGAACGGTGTTCGAGACACCGATGTGATAGGCGCCCTCGCTACCGCCGCCGTCACTGCTGCCGGCGCCCGCGGTGGATGAGGGGGTGCCCCCAGCGGTGCAACCGGCGATCACGAGGATCGCGGTGAGGCCCGCGACGAGCTTCGGTCCCTTCCGAAATAGGTTCATCGAGTTGGACTCCTGCTATGTGGAACGACTTGGACCTGGGCGAGACGCTACCGTCTCATTCGTCGCTTCGTCACTCACCTCCTGGACGCTGGTCGATCGCACGGGCGATTCGGCGGGCATGCTCTCGATAGGCCTGGTCGAAGAGCATTCGAGAGCGCTCCTCGCCCACGACGGAAGATCGGGTGAGGACCGGGGGCATCGCATCCCGCTCGACGAGCAGCTCTGCGACCCGAACCTTGATGGCGTTGACGATGGCCACGGCGGCGATCGTGGATCCCGGACCGATCGGCGAGTCGAGCCCGTCGACGGTGCAAAGCGCGTCGGCGTGTGGCGTGCAGAGGTCGATCACCAGATCGGCCTCATCGAGAAGTCGCCCGCCCACGTCGGGTGCCGGCTCGGACGACATCGATTGTGCCACCGATGTGACGGCGATGACACGCAGCCCCCGAGCCCGGGCGCCGCGGCCCATCTCGACCGGCACCGCGGAGAGGCCGCTCGCCGAGAAGATGACGAGCACATCATGCGGTCCGAAGCTGAAGTTGTTGAGGATCACTTCGGCAAGGCCCGGCGTCCGCTCGATGAACATCGCCTGGCGCTGTCCGTTGGACCCCACCACCTGCGTGTGGAAGGTCATGGACAGCTCGACCATCGGGTTGAAGCCGGGGTACGAGCCGTACCGCGGGAACATCTCCTCGACCGGGATGCGCGAGTGCCCCGTGCCGAACAGATGCACAAGGCCGTCGGCGGCGATCGCATCGGCGCACCAATGGCTGGCCTGCTCGATCGGCTCGGCCTGGGTGGTCGCCACCCGCTCGAGGAGCGCGGAAGCCTGCGCAATCCAGGGCATCGGTCGAGCGGTCGTCATGATCATGCGGCCAGAGCCTCCGCGTCGAGAACGACAGGCTCCCAGCGCCCGGACTGCATGGAGCGGTACGCCGCGTCGAGGATGACATTGACGACGTAGCCGTCGCGGAAGTCCTCGCGCGGCGGCGTGCCGGCGCGGAACGACGCGACCATATGGCGCATCTGCTCGTCATACCCAAAGGCGCGCGCCTCGTCCGGAATCGGAAAGACCCAACCGGTGTCGGCGTCCGCCTTCTCGGCTATGTACCCCGCGGGCTGTTCGATGAACGCCCGCAGTGGCGTGGTCGTGATGTCGTGGACGATCCGTCCGTTGCTGCCATAAGCCTCGATCCGCGCCTCGAGCCCGCCCTTGGCCGACCAGCTGACCTCCGTGAGTGCAGTGCGACCGTCCTCGAGACGCAGGATGACGATGGCGTTGTCCTCCCCCGACGTTCGCGTCCCATGCACCAGCGTGGCGCCCCATGCGAAGACGTCACGCACCCGATGCTCCTTGCCGAACAGGTAGCGGGCGGTCTCGACGGTGTGCGGGCCCATGTCCAGCAGCGCTCCGCCGCCGGCCGTCTCCGCGTCCCAGAAATGAGGCGCATGCGGCCCACTGTGCCCTTCACGGGCGCGAATCGTGGTGAGTGCCCCGATCGAACCCGATTCGATCATCGAGCGGATGCGCATCACATCAGCGCCGAACACCACGTTTTCCAGGTAGCCGTGCATGACGCCCGCCTCGGTGACAAGTCGCAGCATCTCCGCGGCCTCGACCGCGTTGCGCCCCAGTGGCTTGGTGCAGACCACCGCCTTGCCGTTCGTCGCGGCGGCGCGCACCGCCTCGAGGTGGAGATGATTCGGGAGCGCAACGACCACGAGGTCCACCTCCGGGTCGGCGCACAGCGCTTCGATCCCGGCGTACGTGCGTGGAATGGCGTGACGCGCAGCGAAGTCCCGGCCGCGCTCGGACCCGCTCGACGCGCTGGCCGCGACGGTGGCGCCTGGCACATGGCGCAGCCCCTCCACGTAGAAGTCGGCGATGAAGCCCGACCCCAGGATCCCGAGACGTACCACCTGGTCCATGCTCAGTACGAACCGCCATCCGCCTGCGAGGCCGACGCAACAGGACCTCCCGCGCGCCGCGCACGGTAGTCATCGAGGATCGGCGCCGTCTGCGTCGCGCCGATGCGGGTCACGCCGAGCGCCATCACGGCCAACAGGTCGTCGAGCGTCCGCACGCCGCCGGCCGCCTTGACCTGGATGTGCGGTGAGACGGTGCGGCGCATGAGCGCCAGGTCCTCGTGGGTGGCGCCGCTCGGCGCATACCCGGTGGAGGTCTTCACGAAGTCGGCGCCGGCCGCCTCGGCCAGGCGACAGCCACGCACCTTCTCGTCATCGGTCAGGTAGGCGTTCTCGAGGATCACCTTGACCAGGGCGCCGCCCGCGTGGCCCACCTCGACCACGGCATCGATATCGGTCTGCACATCGGCGTCGCGCCCTGAGCGCAGGGCGCCGATGTTGATCACCATGTCGAGCTCGGTTGCACCGTCGGCGAGCGCCTCACGGGCCTCGAACACCTTGGTCTCCGTCGTCGAATCACCGTGCGGGAAGCCGATGACGGTACCGACCGCGACATCGGTCCCATCCAGGATCGCCTTCGCGCGCGACACGTCGGACGGGCGCACGCAGACCGATGCCACGTCGTACTCGGCCGCCAGCCGGCAGCCGTCCTCGATGAACGCGTCGTCCAGCTCCGGCTTCAGGAGCGAATGGTCGATCGTCTTGGCGAGCTGCCGCTCGGTCACGTCGTTGATGTTCAGGCTCACGGTCTTGCTCACTTGATCCAGGGTCGAAGGACGTCGCGCGCGATCAGGAAGCCGCGCTTCACGAG
>Ga0183260_10003253_pt1 | contig 13125 bp, 13 predicted proteins | sample AntDrymUQ4972206_2_FD_129768 | JGI IMG/M metagenome (GOLD analysis project Ga0183260, IMG submission 129768) | Polar desert sand microbial communities from Dry Valleys, Antarctica - metaG UQ497 (22.06) (version 2) (version 2) | ecosystem: Environmental > Terrestrial > Soil > Desert | place...
CCACCCTGATCGCTGCGATCTCCGACGCCGTCACCCCGATCGCCCGCGCGCCCGTCGTCGGCGTCTACCGCTTCTGGCGCGACATGGGCTACGTCTTCGGCGGCCTGATCGCCGGCGCCGCCGCCGACGCCCTCGGCTACAGCGGCGCAATCACCCTTGTCGCCGCGCTCACCGTCGCATCCGGACTATGGGTCCTGCGCGACATGCCCACCGACCGGCGCGACCCGGCCCACACGCCACGACACGAAGGGACGCCGCCCATCAATAGATCTCATGGAAACACGAACGCCACGCGTGAATGAACCGTACCTGCTCTCCATGCGACCCGGCACGACGGCCGCGGCGCGGCGCACGACCCCCGCGCTTCCCCTTTTCGCGTGCCAGCGGGCGTCTCGCTAGCCACGCCGAGATGTCCGCCATGGACGACAAGCAGACGTACGGCCCGCCGCACGCTCGGCTCCTGCTTTGGCCTGGCGGAGCGGAAGTACGGGCGGCGGGCGACGACGGGCTCAAGGCACGACGGCGACGGCGACGGCAACCAACCCTCGGTAGCCGACCAGCTTGGCCCTACTTGTCGGTTGGTGCCACGCTCCTTAACGGCAGCCCAAAGGGGGCCAACACGCGGAACCGTCGAGCCGGGCGGCGACAAGTCGGCGCCAGCACGAATCGCCCTGATAGAAAGCGTCCGGTGACCGACCGCCCAGTTCTGCTGATCACCGGCGCGAGCAGCGGCATCGGCGCCGCCACCGCGCGCCACGCCGTCAATGCCGGGTACCGCGTTGTCCTCGGCGCCCGATCCGAGCAGAGGCTGCATTCGCTTGAGCTCGAGCTCGGGCAAGAGAGCGCGGTCGCGGTGCGCTCGGACGTCGCCGACTGGAACGATCAGCAGACTTTGGTCGCCACCGCGCTCGAGCGCTTCGGGCGCCTGGACGCGACCTTCGCAAACGCGGGAGTTGGCGCGCGGCGCGGGTTTCTCGCCGAATCGGTCGAGCACTGGCGGACGATGATCGATACCAATGTCCTCGGTCCAGCACTCTCGATTCGGGCCGCGCTGCCGCAGTTTCGCCAGCAGGGCCGTGGCCACGTACTCCTGACAAGCTCAGTTGCCGGCCGCCGAGCGCTGGCCGGCTCGCTCTACTCAGCGACGAAGTTCGCCGTCACGGCGATCGGGGAGGCCCTGCGGCAGGAGGTCTCCGGAACCGACATCAAGGTGACCTTGATCGAGCCAGGGATGGTCGATACGCCGTTCTTCGACGACCGTCCGCAGGGCGCGCTGGAACCAGACGACGTCGCGCGCGCTGTCATCTATGCCCTCTCCCAGCCAGCGCACGTCGACGTCAACGAGATCCTGATGCGCCCGATCCAGCAGTCCACCTGACTGCGCGTCGCAGCGCTCGCAACGCGCGCTACTTAGCTCGTCGCCCAGACGGTTCCGGTGGAGCCAAATCCGAGCGCACGCTTGGCCGCGCCGGTGAGGTCCCATTCGCGGTTGCCTGTGTACGGGCCACGATCGATGACCGGAACGGTGACGGTCCGGCCGCCGTACCGAAAGGTCACGCGCGTCCGGCAAGGAAGCGTCCGATGGGCCACGCCCAGCGTTCCCGGTGCAAGCGTGCCGCCACAGCCCGTCCGCCTGCCGTAGAGGCCGGGCCCAAACCATGAGGCCCGACTGGCCCGATAGACGTTCACGCGCTGATCGACAGTTCGCGTTCTTGCGGCGCCCAGGCGATCGCCGCGGAAGCGTACGCGCAGGCGGAACCTGCCTGGCCCGCTGGGACGCCAGCGCGCGGCAAACCTGCCGCCCGCGCTCGTCCGTGCCTTGTCGACGCGTCGCCAGCCGGCGCGAGTGCGCAGCTCAATCGCCACCTCTCGCCCACTGACGCCGGGGCGAAGTGAGCCACGTACGTTCACCGGTTCGGACGCCTTCACGTTCCTGGACGCTCGGACGCTGAGCGCTGGGGCGTTGACGTTCGCTCCCGTTGCCCCCGCCGGACTCTGCTCGGCCGCAACCGAGACGGCGACGCCTGTCGCCATCACAATCGCGGCGCCAGGCAGTCCTACCAGTACCAACACGCGTTGGCGCGCGCGAATGAAGCACTCCACGACGACTGTCCTCTCCCGACCTCTGGCCTACGGGGTTAGCTGACGGGCTCGCGCGGACCACCATCTCGGCACGCACTACGGCCGGAGCACCGGCCGATTCGCCCCCGCCACGGACGACTCCGTGGCATCTGGGTCCCCCATTTACCGGCCCGTAAGCCGGCGATTCGGCAGGTCGAATCGAATCCGTCCTGACGGACGGCTACGCATAGGCTACATGAATGCGCGCCACGCAACGCCGGTGACCGCACCGGGCTGTACGCGAAGATCTCAGCGATCAGCTACAACTGGTTCGCGCTTACGGATGATCAACCGACGAGCCACAGCAGTTGCCGAAGATAACGGCTCGGCGAACTCAGGCAATGAACGACAAGCAACCCGGATGATTCGACCGTCGGCCACGGAGCTCGGATGCGCGCGAGCGTAATCCACGTCGCGCGCAGCCTCGGACTGGAGGTGCGGATGACTAGCGTCGAGCGGCCCGCGCAGACGGCCGGGGCAGCGGCCGCCGCGATTGGCTGTCACGAGGCCCAGATCGCCAAGACCCAGGTGTTCGTCGCCGACGGAGAGCCGGTGCTCTGCGTGGCATCGGGCTCGCATCCCGTCGATCTCGACAAGCTTTGTGACGTGCTCGACTCGGCGTCGGCACGCCCGGCGGGTCCGGAGGAGGTCCGGGCTGCTACGGGCTTCCCCCCCGGCTCGATCCCCCCGTTCGCCCACAGCTTGGCGGTCGTTCTCGATGAGGCGCTGCTGGATCACGATCGGATCTGGGCCGCCGGTGGCGACTGCAGCACTCTCTTCGCCGTCGACCCTCGCGAGCTGGCTGACCGCATCGGCGCCACCGTTGCGGGCATCGGACGCGGCTGACGACAGGGCTTCGCCCGCGGATCGAGCGCTTGTCTCAGCCTGTGGGAAGGCGAGCGCCCAGCGTGACTCTCCTGCATTTGGTGAGGTTTTCTTTCTCGGCTTCAGGGGCACAACAAAGACGGACCCCCAAGGCTATGGTCGACTCGCCTGAAAAACTTGAGCTAGAGCCCGACCCTTCGGAGTTGAGTGCTCTGCGCGCGTTCGTCTCGGAACAGGCGCTTCAGCGTGGGCTCAGCGAGGCGGAGCGATTTCATGCTGCCCTGATCGCGACCGAGGCGGTCACGAACGCGATCCGTCACGGCGGCGACGGTGGCGCACCGCCAGGCCCGATCGAGGTCACATGCAGTGGCGAACACGGCGATCTCGTGATCGAGGTGCGAAATTCCGGCCGTTACCGGCCACCCTCTTATGGGATCGACGGTAACGGAGGTCGCGGCCTCATCTTGATCGCCAGCCTTACGAAGTACTTCGACCTGCAGGCGGGCGACGACGGCACAAGCCTGCGCATGAGTCTCGCCGCCAACGGCGACAACGCCAGCTGAGACGCTCAGCCGCGGCGCGCATCCACTAGCGCGAGTGCTTCGCCGCCATACTGAGCGGCCATGAGCGCGCGCGCGGACTCTTTCCACGTCGCCCTGGCGCAGATCAACTCCGCGGTCGGCGACATCCGTGCCAACGCGGCCAAGATCGAGGCGCTGATCGGGCGCGCCGCTCGCGAGCGTGCCGATCTGGTCGTCTTCCCGGAACTGGCGCTGACCGGTTACCCACCGGAGGATTTGCTGCTCAAGCCCCACTTCCACGACGCCGTGGCGATCGCGCTGGAAGAGCTCGCTTCGAAGACCGTTGGCGTTGTCGCACTGGTCGGGCTTCCCGAGCGCTCCGATGACGTCTACAACGCAGTTGCGGTTCTCGCCGAGGGCAAGCTGGCCGCCGTCTACCGGAAGATGTCTCTGCCGAACTACGGTGTCTTCGACGAGCAACGCTACTTCCAGGCGGGTCTTGAGCCCGGGGTCGTCGAGGTGAACGGGGTGAAGGTAGGACTGACGGTCTGTGAGGACATCTGGGAGCCCGGAACCCCTGCGACGGACGAGGCACTCGCCGGGGCCGAGCTGATCGTCAACCTCTCTGCCTCGCCCTACGAGAGCGGCAAGGGCCTCGCCCGCGAGCGCATGCTCGCGCAGCGGGCGCGCGACAATCTGGCGACCGTGGTCTTCTGCAACATGGTGGGCGGCCAGGACGAGCTGGTCTTCGACGGACACAGCCTCATCGTCGACCCCCGCGGGCGCCTGATCGCCCGACTTCCCCAGTTCGAGGAGGCGTTCTCGATCTGCGCCGTCGATCCGAGCGTAGCCGCGGCCATGCGGCTCCAAGATGCCCGTCATCGCGCAGCGGTACGGCGTCGGCAGATGAGCGGTGGCGAGGCTGCGCGAACGCTTGCCACGATCGAGCTCGATCCGAGCGCTCCACGCCCCGACCCAGGACGATCGATCGCTGGGCTGATGGGCGCCGAGGAGGAGATCTACGCTGCGCTGACCACCGGCCTGCGTGACTACGTCGCGAAGAACCGCTTCGAACGTGTGATCCTCGGACTCTCAGGAGGGATCGACTCCGCACTCGCCGCTTTGATCGCGGCCGATGCGCTCGGACCTGACCACGTGACCTGCGTCGTGATGCCGTCCCCGCACTCGTCCGAGGCGACCCAGACCGACGCGCGGCGCATCGCTCAGAATCTCGGGGCGGAGCTTCTCGAGATCCCGATCGCTGCCGCGATGGATGTCTTTGACGAGCTTCTTCGCCCAGCGTTCGCGGGCACGGCGAGAGACACGACCGAGGAGAACCTGCAGGCACGCATTCGTGGGATGCTTCTGATGGCGGTCTCGAACAAGCTGGGAGCGCTCGTCCTGACGACGGGGAACAAGTCGGAGCTGTCGGTTGGCTACGCGACCCTCTATGGGGATATGGCGGGGGGATTCGCGGTCCTGGGGGACGTGTTCAAAGGCTGGGTCTACCGCCTCGTGCGCTGGAGAGACGGGCGCGACGGTCACCACCTCGTCCCGGTCTCAGTCATCGAGCGTCCGCCGTCGGCCGAGCTTCGGCCGGACCAGCGCGACGACGAGTCGCTCCCCCCGTACGAGCTCCTTGACGAGATCCTTGCGGGCTACGTCGAGGGTGACCTCGATGGCGCCCAGCTGGTGCGGCGCGGCCTGCCCGCAGATGAGGTCGAGCGGGTTATCCGAATGGTCGATCGGGCCGAGTACAAGCGCCGTCAGGCGCCGCCCGGAATACGGATCTCAGCTAAGGCGTTCGGCCGCGACCGGCGCCTGCCGATCACTAACCGCTTCGAGGGCTGACCTCGTCCAGCGCAGGACCCGGCCGAACCGCGACCGTGACGCGTGAGAGCGCGCAGAGGCGGCGTCGGTCGTCGACCATCTCGATCTCCCAGATCCAGGTCGTGCGCCCGTGGTGGCGGCAACGACCCTCGGCGTGGATTGAGCCGTCGACGACCGGGCGGACGAAGCTCGTCTGATTCGAGAGGCCGACGGCCACGAGCCCATCCGAGGCTACGCTCAGTGCGGTCGCGCGAGAGGCGACCGACTCCGCAAGCGCCGCGTACACACCCCCGTGGACAAGCCCCATCGGCTGCTTGAGGCGGTCCGAGACCTCGACGCTGGCATGAGCGTGGTCGCGAGCGATCTGGCCGTGCCTGAACCCAAGCACGTCGTCGAGCCCTGAGGCCTGCGCAGCAGGATCGATTGCCGCCTCCGACACCCGAGCAGGTTACCCTCTGCCATAGATGTCAACAATCGAGACCCTGTCCGCCGAACAGCACGCCGTCGTTGAGCTTGTCGCGAAACGCGGCATGTCCTACGACAGGTTGTCGGAGATCCTTGCAATCGAAGCGGGCCGCGTCTCCGAGCTGGCTCGCGGCGCGCTCGTCCAGCTGGCACCAGACGCGGCCGTGGCGGTGAGGAAGGATCAGCGTGGACCGATTGCCGACTACGTGCTCGGACAGCAGACCGATGAGCAGCAGCAGGCGACTCGCAAGCACCTCAAGCGCTCCAAGGCATCGCGGAAGTCGGCGCTGTCGCTGCTCGGAGCGCTTGAGACGCTCTATCCGGAAGGGAATCGCCCGGCGATCCCGCAGAGCGCTCTTGAGCGGGCCCGAGAGGGCCTGACGGCCCTTTCCTGGTCTCGGCGCACAAAGTCGCCCGGGGAACGTCCGGAAGACGTCGCGGCGGCAGGGGACGCATCGCTCGCAGAGCAGGAGGAAGACCAGGAGGCGACGGCAGCCGCGGGGGTCGCAACTGCCGCCCAGGACGAGGTCGATGCCTGGCAGCGCGAGCAAGAGGATGGCTCATCCGCGCCGATCGCGGACGATTGGCCGTCAGGGGAAGAGGCCGGGACGGACGGGCAGTCCGCGGCCCCGACCGACGATTGGGCGCCAGTGCGAGTGGCCGGGACGGAGGCGCCCCCGGCGGACGACTGGGAAGCCCCGGCCCCGGCGGACGACTGGGAAGCCCCTGCCCCGGCGGACGACTGGCAGGAGCCTGTCGCTGAAGCGGAACGGGAAGCCCCTTCCGCGGACGACTGGGAGCCGGTTCGTGAAGCGCACGCCGAAGCTCCTCCGGCGGACGATTGGCTTCGCGCGGTCGAAGACGAGCCTGAGTCCCGGCCGTCAGATGACTGGGGATCGGTCTCGGGCCCGCAGACACGCTCGCCCGAGTACAGCGCCCCCGTCGACGCTGAGCCGGACCTTCACCCGCCGGGCGAGCAGCCAGGCGACATGTCCGCCGACGACCTGGTTGAGGAACCCGAGCCAGAACCGGAACCAGAACCAGCACCGCCTGCGCAGCTTGACACGAGCTGGGAGTTCGATGATTGGACGCCGGGCCCAGTAGCGGACGATGCGGCTCGAGAGAGGACGGGCGCAGAGGGCGACGACAGGTCGGACGAGCCCGAGGCGGACTACGAGGGCGTGGAAGCGGCGGCCCAAGCACGGGGGGACTCAACAGCTGGGCTCCAGGCCACGGCGCCCAGAGGCCGAGTGGCTGCCGCGCGGGAGCTGATCCTGCGTAACAGGATGGTTGCGGCAGCGGTCGCCGTGGTCGCCATCGGCGCGCTTGCGGTGGTCGTCCTTACCGGTGGTGACGAGGCAGACGCACCAGGCGGATCGGCACCACTCAGCGGCGGCCGCCCGGCACTCAACGGTCGAGTGGTCCTACGGCCCGTGGCGGGCGAGAAGGGCAGCGGCGTCGCATTGATCAGTGAGCGTGCCGGTCGACGCCAGATCGTCGTCCAGGCTCATGGCCTGAGGCCAACCCGCTCCAACGAGGCCTACGAGATCTGGCTGTTCAACAGTCCAAGCGATAGCACCTCGGTCGGTGCGCAGGTGACTGACAAGCGCGGCAACTATCCGGTGATCGGAAATCTTCCCGCCAACGAGGAGAAGTACAAGTTCATTGACATCTCGCGCGAGAAGATCGACAGCAACACCAAGCACTCGCGAGTGTCGGTCCTGCGCGGCACTTTGCCCGATTAGAAGTCACCGTACGCGCGTCGCTACGGGGCGATCTTGCGTAAGTCGCGCACGAGAAGCAGATATTTGAGGTGCGACGTCACGGCCGCGAGGTTCTCGAGCGCCTCGAGAGCCTCCTTGCGCCGCTCTGGGCTATGTGATCGAAGCGCCGGAGCAAGGATCTGCTCCAGCAGGGCAGCCTCGCGGTCGGCGGAGGTTCGGAACACGCGCAGATTGCGCCCCCCCACTCCGAACCGCGCCAACTCCGAGACCGCACGAACTATCTCCCGCTCGGTCTCGTCATAGAAGAGGTCGCCGTCGCGCTTCTCGCCCTTGATCACGCCGTAATCCTCCAACTCACGCACAAGGCGCGGGTCGGCGGCGGTGTCCTCGACTACATCGGCCAGTGAGTAGAGCGCCCCATTCCCCTTCCCATCGAGGGTAGCCCGTCGCAGGGCGTGAGGCTCTCGCGATGGGCTGGTGGTGATCCCGTCCTCCACGCGACCGGAGGCCAGGTCTTGGCGGATGACGCGCAAGGGCAGGAACTCGTCGCGTTGCAGACGCAGGATGGTTCGCAAGCGAGTGACGTCGTTCGCCGTGTAGAGCCGGTAGCCACCGGGCGTCCGGCGAGGGGCAAGCAGCTTCTGGTCCTCGAGGTAGCGAATCTTCGAGATCGAGATGTCTGGAAACTCACGCTCGAGCTGCTTGCAGACCGCCCCGATCGTCAGCGCCTTCCTGGCGGGCGGTGCCTCCCCGGTGACCGCGGTCGCGTTGCCCGGCCCGGCTTCCGGCCTCGTCGTCGCCCGCGCGCGTGCCTTGCCCGCCGCGCTCGCAGGGCCGGTCGCCGACCGCGGCTTTGCGGTCTCGACCGAGGCGCTCATCGCTCGAGAAACGTCAGCTTGTACTTACCGACCTGCAGCTCATCGCCATCGGCGAGCTCGTGAGACTCGATCCGGCGCCGGTTGAGATAGGTCCCGTTCAACGAGCCGAGGTCGTCGATGTAGAGCCCGTCGCGCCGCCTGACAAGCAGCGCGTGATTGCGCGAGACAGTGACGTCGTCGAGGAAGACGCCCGCGTCCGGGCTCCGTCCGACGGTCATCCGATCACCATCGAGCGCGAACGTCTCGCCGGCACGACCACCTCCGGAACGGATCACGAGCGTCGCGCCGGTACTCGTGACGGGCTCGGTATCGATCGCCTTGAGCTCGCCGGTCTCGTCGAGCTGGTAGCCGATCGTCGTATCCGATTGGGGCGCGGCATCAGGAAGAAACGCGCCGCATCTCTGGCAGTACTTGGCGCCATCGACACCGGCGAAGCCGCACTCGGGGCAGTGCATCAGCGAACTCGCGTGGGTCGCCTACTCGACGTCGCCGCCGGGCATCCCCTTGCCAGCGAGGATGTCGGTCAGCTGCTGAACGTCATCCCCGGTGATAACCGGTTCGCCCTCTTCATGCTTCTTGCGCAGCCTGTTCACGAGCTCAGCACGCAGGATGTCGATCTTGCCATGGAGAATCCGTCGGCGGTAGGAGAGATCCTGCTCCTCGTCGGTCAGGGTCTCGATGAGGTCCTTCAGCTCCTGGTCGGAGAGAGCCCCCAGCTCCGGAAACGTGTCCATGCTCCTCCTAGCGATCGTTGCACCGAGCGGTCGAGTATAGCTGCCTTCAAGTGGAGCTTGAGGGTGGCTTGAGTGCGCGCATGCCATCACGGGCGTAGAGCGCCGTCGCCGCCAGCGTCAGGGCGAGACCGATGTAGAGCAGGATGTGAGCGATCGGACTGACGGACACCATCGCAAGGAAGACCGAGAACATCGTCGGCCAGACGGCCAGACGGCCGAGCATGTTGACCTCCACGTCGAGCCCACGCCGCAGCGCCATCCGCGTGCCGACAAGCATCAGTAGCTCGCGCGCGAGCAGCAGCGCCAGCGCCCAACGCGGAAGCAACGCATAGCGCCAGGTGACGACAACGCCCGCGATCACGAGCATCCGATCCACCAGCGGATCGAGCAGCGTGCCAAAGCGACTGTACTGGCCGGTCAGGCGCGCGACGATTCCATCGACGTAGTCGCTGCCGCCGATGACCGCGTAGACAATCGAAGCCGACGCGATCCGCCCGTCGCGCGAGCTCAACGCGAGCAAGAGAAAGACCGGGATCAGCGCCAGGCGGATCAGGCCGATGGCGTTCGGCAATGTCCATGGTCGCAGCGGCTCGCCGCGGCGCGTCTCGGGCGGCGGGACGTCCGGGCGGTCGAGCCCGAGCAGGCGGCGCTTTGTCAGGGGAGCCCGCGCCACAGCGCGCCGGCAGCCTCCGCGGCCCCATCCAGTGGCAGCGTTCGGCTGTCGCGCCCCCGTCGCACCTGTGCCTCAAGTTCGTCCGCCTCCACGCTGCGCTTGCCAATCGTCAGGCGGAGCGGGCAGCCGAGCAGCTCGGCATCGGCGAACTTCTCCCCCGCGCTGGCCTCCCGGTCGTCGTAGAGCACGTCAAGCCCCGCGCTGCGCAGGTCTGCGTAGAGCGCATCGCTGGCCTCGCGCGCGGGCTCGCCGGACTTGCCGAGGGCGACCAGCTGGATGTCGAAGGGCGCGATCGCGCGCGGCCAGGAGATCCCTTTCTCGTCGGCATGCTGCTCGACGGCGGCCGCCAGGATCCGCGCCGGCCCGATTCCATACGAGCCCATCCAGATCAGCTGCTCGACGCCGTCCTGGTCGAGGAATGTCGCTCGCAGCGGCTCGGAGTACCGGGTCCCAAGCTTGAAGATGTTGCCGACCTCAATCGCCGCCTCCAGCCGGATCTCGCCGCCAGCGGAGCACCTGTCCCCCGCCTCGACGCGGCGCACGTCGAGCCAGGTCGGATCGAAGTCTCGGCCAGGCTCGACGCCCCGGAGATGACGGTCGGCGGTGTTCGCGCCCGCGACCATCCCCCCCAATCCACGCAGAGCCTCGTCGGCGACCACTTCGACCGAGCTCCGGACCGGGCCGATAGATCCCGGAGTCGAACCGAATAACTGGGCTATCTCGTCCTGATTCGCGGGCCGGGCCGCTCCACCGAGGGCGTTCTGCAGCTTGACCTCGTTGAGCCGGTGATCGCCGCGAAGGACGACGAGAATCGGCCGCTGCCCATCGACCAGCACCGGGCGAGCCTTGATCAGCGCGCCCGCGGGCACGCCGAGGAGCGCCGAGACCTCGTCGATAGTCCTCGCGCCTGGCGTCTCGACCGGCTCGGGCGAGTCGAGCCGCGGGGGCATCTGTTCCACCTCGCGAGCAGTCGCGCTGGCGACCTCAATGTTTGCCGCGTAGCCCGCGCCCGACAGGGCGATCTCGTTCTCGCCCGCCGGACACGGCGCCATGTACTCATGGGCGCCGAGACCGCCCATCATCCCCACGTCTGAGTCGACCCGGTACCACTCGAGCCCACAGCGGTCGAAGACTCGGTCATAGGCGCCGACGTGGAGCCCATAGGAGTGCTCGAGGCCGGCCGCGTCGCGGTCAAAGCTGTACGAGTCCTTCATGATGAACTCGCGTGTGCGCAGGAGTCCTGCGCGCGGGCGGGGCTCGTCGCGCTCCTTCGTCTGGAACTGATAGAGGATTCGCGGCAGATCCCGATAGGAGCGGACCTCTCGCGCGATGTGATGGGTGAGCGGCTCCTCGTGCGTCATCGCCAGGACGAGGTCGGCGCCCTTGCGATCCGTGAGCTTGAACAGCTCTTCGATCTCGTAGCGCCCGGTGCGGCGCCAGAGCTCTGCCGGCTGGAGCACGGGCAGCAGCATCTCGTGCGCACCGATCGCGTCGAGCTCCTCCCGAAGGATTTGCTCGACCTTGCGGTGGACACGCCAGCCCGCCGGCAGCATCGTCCAGATGCCGGTCCCCAGCTGGCGCACGAGACCTGCCCGCGAGAGCAGCCTGTGCGAGATCGACTCCGCATCGGCTGGCGGTTCCTTCGTCGTCGGCAGGAAGTATCCGCTCAGCCGGGTCATCGGCGCGAGTGTATTACGCGACCACGCGAGGCCAGTCGCGGGAAGACCACGGGCCGACTTGGGGAGGACGCGGCCCCTACGCGCGGGTGAAGCGCCGGCCGACGGTCGGCGAGACCGCCTCATCAAGCTTTGCCGACGCCGCGGGTCCACGATCGTCGCGGCTGGTGTCGCCGGCCGCCGTGCCATCGTCGGCCGCGCCGTCCTCGGCCGCCGCGGCGGCGGCCTCCATCGCCGCGAGACGCTCAGGCGTCAGCTCACCGACGTTCGCTTCCTCGATCTGTTGCAGCCAGGCGGCGCCCTCGGCGGCCTTCGCCTTGTCGACTGCGATCCGGCCGGTCTTCAGCGACTTGTCGATCTCGGCGAACAGCTCGTCGACGAGTCGCGCCTGCGGGACCTTCCGCAGCGGCTTGCCGTGGGCGAAGATCAGGCCTTCGTTCTTCGCCCCGGTGATCCCGAAGTCGGCGTGGGAGGCCTCACCGATCCCGTTCACGGCACAGCCCAGCACCGCGACCTCGATCGGCTCCTCGTAGTCCTCGAGGCGCCGCTCGATCTCCGCCACGACGGTGTCCATGTCGAACTGCAGCCGGCCACAAGTCGGACACGCGATCAGGACAGGGCCGCGCTCCCGCAGCTTGAGCGCCTTGAGTATCTCCCACGCGACCTTGACCTCCTCCTCGGCATGAAATGTCGAGAGGGAGATCCTGATCGTGTCGCCGACGCCGTCGGCGAGCAGGGTCCCGAGGCCGACCGCGGACTTCAGCGAGCCGGTCCACTTCGTCCCCGCCTCGGTTATCCCGAGGTGCAGCGGGTAGTCGACCTTCGACGCCAGCAGTCGATTCGAGGCGATCGTGTTCGGAACGCTGGTCGACTTGATCGAGATCTTGAAGTTCTCGAAATCGAGCTGCTCCATCATCTCGACGAACTCGAGCGCCGCGGCGACGAGTGCCTCAACCGAGCTCTCGCGCTCGAGCGCGTGCAGGTGCTTCGGCAGCGATCCCGAGTTGACGCCGATCCGCATCGGGGTGCCGGCTGCCTTGGCTTTGGCGGCCACCTGCGCGACCTTGTCGCGCCCGCCGATGTTCCCTGGGTTCAGGCGGATGCAATGTGCTCCGGCGTCGATCGCCTTGAGCGCGAGCGTGTGGTTGAAATGGATGTCGGCGACGACGGGGATCGGCGACTCGAGAACGAGCCGCCTGAGCGCCTCGACATCCTCGTCGCGCGGCACGGCTACGCGCACGAGGTCCGCGCCCGCGTCGGCGATCGCTTTGATCTGGCGCATCGTGGCGTCGTAGTCAGCTGTCTCGGTCTTCGTCATCGACTGGACCGCAACCGGTGCTCCGCCGCCGATCGGAACACCGCCGACGAAGATCTGCCGCTTGGACGCCACCTGAGGATGGTAACCCTCGCAGCGGGCCGCGCCGAGGACTGCATGGCGGGCGGCGCCGAGGACTGCATGGCGGACCGCCCGCAACGCCGAAGGGCAACGACGTCGGCAGCGAAACGAACAGGCGAGTCGCCGCGTGAGCGAGTGGCCCCGGCTCCGCTGCCCTACCTCACGTCGAAGCCCTCCCCGGCGAGCCGGCCAATGTCGTTGGTCAGCCCGATCAGGAACAGGCCGATCACAAGGATGAAGCCGACCGCGCTTGCGCGCTCCATCACCTTGAACGGCACGGGC
>Ga0183260_10003254_pt1 | contig 13122 bp, 16 predicted proteins | sample AntDrymUQ4972206_2_FD_129768 | JGI IMG/M metagenome (GOLD analysis project Ga0183260, IMG submission 129768) | Polar desert sand microbial communities from Dry Valleys, Antarctica - metaG UQ497 (22.06) (version 2) (version 2) | ecosystem: Environmental > Terrestrial > Soil > Desert | place...
CCAATATCACCCCACAGCCGGCCGCACCCCCACACCAGCACAAATCACCCAGGTCCAGCACGCCTGGGCCGCCGCCGGCCTATGAACTGCGAAACCCGAGTTAGGTGCCATAGCCGGGGGCTTCGCCCCTAGACTAGGGGGCTGCCGTGATGACTTGGTGGTCCTGTGCGTCGGGCTCGATCAGGGTCGCGAGGCGGTGGGCCTCGGCCTGGAGGTCCTGCGCCGCGGCCCTCGGGAGCTTTGCGAAGGGCTGCAGCGTCAGCGTCGCGACGCGGCGCTTGACCGCGATCGTCCAGATGCCCGCGACGACGCCGTCCACGAGGAACGTCGCTCTCACGCGCAGGTTCTTCGTCGTGACGAGCGGGCGGTGCTCGTCGGCGATCACCCGCGAGCGGTCATCCCAGGCGAGCAGGAGGTTGTCGAACTCCGGCAGCAGGCGCGGCGGCGCCGCGACGCCGCCGCCAGGCCGCGGCGCGTCCGGGAGGTCGAACAGCTCGCGCCGGCCGCGCTCGTCGGTGAACACGACGAGCTCGTCGCGCATGCCGTCGAGCACCGCCTGCATGGCGCCGACACCCGACCACGCCTGCACGTCCTTCGCGCTCGCCGGCCCGAACGCATCGAGGTAGCGCCGCGCGAGCGCCGACGCGACGCCGTCCTGCGCCAGCGGCGCATCGAGCCATTCGTCGGCCAGCGCGAACGCGCTGGTGCGGCCGAAGCCCCAGCGCGCGTCGTCGGCCGGCACCATGACGAGCGGCAGGAGCGTGCGCACCGCGTAGCCCAGCGCACGGTCGTCTACGTCGGGAAACTGCTGCTGCAGCCGCGCGCGGATCTCGTCGAACGTTAGCGGCGTGCCCCGCAAGAGCGCGCGCGCGACGGGGATCACGTGCTCGGGATCCAAGTCCTTCGCCCGCGCGCCGAGCACGCGCATGGCCACCGACATCGGCGGCTGCAGCGCCATCCGCAGGGCGACGTAGTCCGCGGCGCTCAGCAGGTGCAGCGTCGAGCGCATGAGCGTCGCGCGCACCACGTCGCGGTTCGTCAGGGCGCTGAGCAGCGCCTCCGGCTCGAAGTCCTCCAAGCGCGTCCACAGCCCGATGAACGGCTGCTTGGGCTCCTGCGCCTGCATCCCCGCCAGGCGCTCGACCGCCTCGGGCACCCCGACGCCGACGGCGCGGTCGAGCAGCATCTGGCGAGCGAGCGTCGCGCGGTTGAGCTCGACGGCGGTGAGCACGGTTGCGGTCATGCGGTCCGGCGACGCGGCAGCTCGCGCGCCGCTCCGGCATCTCGGCACCGGTCGTGTACGACCACCTCAGCCAGCTGCGCGCGACCTGGCGCGAGCATGTGGCCGACCTCAGCGTGACAAGGGCGCGAAGCCGTGCGCCGCACGAGCACCCAGCGCCGGCGTCACGACGCCGCCGCGGGCGCGGCGGCGGCGGCCGCGTCAGCGTCAGCGTCGGGATCGGTCGCCATCCGCGTGAGCGCCCGCGCCCCCTCGCGGTCGACCGCGGACCGCATCGCCAGCGAGAAGAGCGCCAGCAGCGACTCGCAGGCCATCGGCTGCAGCCGCTCGAGCGCGTCCTGCACCGCCGGCCACCCTTCGGCCGGCCTGCCCGCCTGCTCGAACGGCGTCCAGACCGTCTCGAGGAACAGATCGACGTAGATCTGCGCGAGCCGGTCGGCGTGCTCGCGTACGGTCGCGGTGAACTCGAGCGACCGCTCGAGTGGCACGCCGAGCTTCTGCAGCTCGCGTCCCGCCTTCGCCAGACGCGGGCTGGGAACCTCGAAGCGCCCGTCGGGCAGCTGGCGCAGCAGGCCCAGCGAGAGCGACTTCGTGAGCAGCTCGGGGTCGGTCGTGCCCCATTCCGCGATGAGGTCGGCGATCCCGACCGTCTCCGGCGCTTCGTCGCCGAAGGGGCGCGCGAGCGCCTGCTTGAAGCGCAGCACTTCGCTGCTGGAGCCGCCCGCGTCGTCGAGCAGGCGCTTGATGAGCTCGAGGTTGAATCCCTCGGTCTGCAGCTCCTGGATGAGCTCCAGGCGGGTGATGTGCTCGGGGCCGTAGTAGCCGGTGCGGCCGCGCAGCTCGGGCGGGGGCAGCAAGCCGCGCGACTGGTGGGCCCGGATGTTGCGCACGGTCATGCCGATCCGGCGCGCGAGCTCGTCAATCGTCAGAACAGTGTCATCACTCGATGTCACATAAGACAAGATACCCCGTTGACAGGTCGTTGCGGGACCGGTGTGATAGACGGGTCGTGTCTCCCGTCGTGCCACATTTCGAGCTCGCCGAGGAGAGCTCGGGCGAGGGCGCCCACATCATCCGCGTCCGCGGCGAGATCCATGTCTCGACCGCGCCCGAGTTCGCCCAGCGCCTGTCGGCGGCGATCGACAGCGGCAGGACCTCGATGGTGCTCGACATGGCCGGCGTCGAGTTCATCGACTCGACCGGTCTCAGCGTGCTGCTCAACGGCCTGCGGCTCGTCAACCAGATGCAGGGCCGGATGGCGATCGTCTGCGCCAACCCCACCGTCCTGCGGCTCTTTCAGATCACGAGCCTCGACGACACGTTCGACATCTTCGACGACCGCCCCAAGGCGATCGCGCACGTGCTTCAGGAGCCGCCCGCCGACGACAGCTCGGCTGGCGCCCCGTAGGGCCCGAGCACAGCGGGCAGCGCGATCGAGCCGTCCTCGCGCTGGCCGTTCTCCAGCAGCGCGATCAGCGTCCGGCTCACCGCGATGGCGGTGCCGTTGAGCGTGTGCAGGGTCACGGGCCGGACCGACGCACCGGCCGAGTCGCGCATCCGGATCTCCAGGCGGCGCGCCTGGAAGTCGGTCGTATTGGAGGTCGACGTCACCTCGCGGTAGCGCCCCTGCCCGGGCAGCCACGCCTCGATGTCGTACTTCTTGGCGGCGCTCGCGCCGAGGTCGTCGACGGCGATGTTCACGACGCGGTAGGGCACGTCGAGCTCGCCGAAGATCTCCTCCTCGATCGCCAGCAGCCGCTCGTGCTCCTCGGCGCTGCGGTCGGGCTCGACGAACGAGAACATCTCGACCTTGTCGAACTGGTGCACGCGGAAGATCCCGCGCGTGTCCTTGCCACCAGCACCGGCCTCGCGGCGAAAGCACGGCGAGAAGCCCGCATAGCGCAGCGGCAGGTCGGCGGCGTCGATGATCTCGCCCGCGTGCAGCGAGGCGAGCGCGACCTCGCCCGTGCCGGCGAGGTACAGGTCGTCGGCGGGCACGTGGTAGATCTGCTGCTCGGTGTCGGGCAGCATGCCCGTGCCGAAGAGGGCGTGCTCGCGCACGAGCACCGGCGGGATGACCGGCTCGAAGCCCTTGCCGCGCAGCTTGGCCATGACCCACTGCACGAGCGCCAGCTCCAGCATCACGAGGTCGCCGCGCAGGTAGGCAAAGCGCGCGCCCGACAGCCGCGCCCCGCGCTCCATGTCGATCCGCTCGCCGGCGAGCTCGAGGTGGTCGCGCCCGGTCTTCGAGGCGTCGCCGACGACGCGCAGCACCTCGTCCTCGGGCTCGGCGGCCGTCGGGTCGGGCAGGTTGGGCAGCGTCCGCAGCAGCTCCTGCAGCTCATCCTCGGCGGCCCGCGCCTGCTCGCCGAGCGCCTTGACCTCGCCCGACAGCGACTTCAGGCGCTCGAGCGTCGGCGCGACGTCGCGCCCCTCGCGCTTGCCGCCGGCCACCTCCTCGGAGGCCGACTTCTGCTCGGCGCGCAGTCCCTCGGCGGCCTGCTGCGCCTCACGCCAGCGCCGGTCGAGCGCGAGCACCCCGTCCAGCGCCTCCGCGACACCCGCGCCGCGCCGCGCGAGCGCCGCCCGCACGGCCTCGGGCTCGCGGCGGATGAGCCTGAGGTCCAGCACGAAGGGCGGCTAGCCGCCTTGGGCGGGCGCCGGCCTCGGGGTCCCCGCGGTCTCACCGGCGCCCTTGCCGGCGTACTTCGCGAGGAACTCCGCGACCTGGCGCATCTCCTCGCCGGTGACGATGTTCTCCGGCATGATCGCCCCCGAGAAGCCGCCGTTCTGGATCGCGAAGATGACGTCCTCGACGTTCTCCTGGCGGTCGTCGAAGTTCGGGCCGTCCTCGCGCTCGCGATCGGCGACGTCGAAGGTCGAGCCCTGCGTGCCGGCCGCCTCCAGCGTATGGCACGAGCCGCAGCGCTGGGCGAAGATCACCGCCCCGCGATGGTTGGGATCGTCCTCGGCGACCTTCACGCCGGACGAACCGCAGCCGGCGCCGAGCGATGCCGCGGCGGCGAGGCAGGCGGCGATCAGAACGCGTCGGGCCATGGGCGGCGCAGATCATACGGAACAATGGCGCTGGCGATGTCCCGCCCACAGCTCACGGCCGCCGTCTTGCTCGTCTGCGCCCTCGCCCTCGGCGGCTGCGGCGATGACGACGTCTACCGCACCGATCGGCCGGTCCTGCGCCTCACGCTCGACGAGTACCGGATCGTGCCGCAGAACGTCGTCGTCAAGCCGGGCCGGACGAAGGTCATCGTGCGCAACGCGGGCCGGCTGACGCACAACCTGGCCATCCAGATCCCCGAGGGGCCGGACGGCAAGCCGTTCGACATCCCGGGCGGCCGCGTGGGGACGATGCAGCCGGGCGAGACCGGCGAGCCGATCAAGGTCACACTCGCGGCGCGCGAGTATCGCCTGGTCTGCACGATCGCCAACCACGACGACCTCGGCCAGTACGGCGAGCTCAAGGCGCAGAAGTGACCGGCCGCGCGCAGCAGGTGCCGGCCGATTCCGCGCGCGCCTTCCGCGACACGATCGGTCGCTTCCCGACGGGCGTGGCGATCGTCACCGCGATCGGGCCCGACGGGCCGGGCGGGATGACGACCAACGCCGTCACCTCGCTGTCGCTGGACCCGCTGCTGCTGATCGTCTGCTTCGAGATGCGGTCGCGGACGCTGGAGATCGTGCGCACCTCGCGCCGCTTCGCGGTCAACGTCCTGCGCGCCGGCGACGAGGAGCTCGCCACGGTGTTCGCGTCCAAGCGCGTCGGCCCCGCGAAGTTCGAGGCGCTGACCGAGCATCGATGGAGCGAGGCGCACGGCGTGCCGGTGCTCGACCGCGCGCTGGCCTGGGTCGCCTGCGAGCTGCGCGAGCTGCTGCCCGGCGGCGATCACGAGATCGGCATCGGCGAGGTCGTCGCGACCGGCGCGGAGGCCGACGGCGAGCCGCTGGTCTTCTACCGTGGCGCCTACCGGACGATCGCGCCTTGACGGGCCGCCCGTGAGGGGCCGCGTCTGCGCGATCACCGGGGCGAGCTCGGGCCTCGGCTACGAGACCGCGCTGGCGCTGGCGCGCAGGGGGGCGACGGTGGCGCTGCTGTGTCGCAGCGAGCAGCGCGGCGCGCAGGCGCGCGACAGGATCGCGGCGCAGACGGGCAACGAGAAACTGCACGTCGTGCACTGCGACCACGCCAACCTCGACACGGTCCGCGCCGCCGCGGCCGCGCTGCTGGAGCGCTTCGACGCGCTGCACGTGCTCGTCAACAACGCCGGGCTGATGCTCGGCCAGCGCCGGATCACCGTCGACGACCTCGAGGAGACCTTCCAGGTCAACCACCTCTCCGCGTTCCTGCTGACCGACCTGCTGCGCGAGCGCCTGATCGCCTCCGCGCCGGCGCGCGTCGTCACGGTCTCCTCGGCGGCCCATCGCGCCGGCGCGATGGACTTCGACGACCTGCAGCTGGTGCGCCTCTACGACGGCTGGTCGGCCTACGCGCGCTCCAAGCTCGCCAACGTCCTGTTCACGTACGAGCTCGCGCGCCGGCTGCAGGGGTCGGGTGTCACGGCGAACACGCTGCACCCGGGCATCGTGCGCTCGCGCTTCGGCCACGACAACGGCCTGTCGACGCGGGTGTTCATGACGCTCACGCAGCTGCCGCCGCTGGGCACCACGCCGCGCCGGGGGGCGCGCACCCAGGTGTGGCTCGCGAGCGCGCCCGAGGTCGCGGCCGTGAGCGGCCGCTACTTCGTCCGCTGCCGCGCGCGGCACTCGTCGCGCGCCTCGCGTGACGCCGGCGCGCAGCGACGGCTGTGGGAGGCCAGCGAGGCGCTGCTCGGCGCATGAGAGAACCATGAGTGGTCTGGCCGGACGGATGAGGCGCACCGCCGCGACCATTAGCATCCGCCGCAAACGGGGAACGCTGAGTCACGTCGATCCATCCGGAGGTTCAATGTCCGCAGTACGCCGTGCCCTCGCCGTACTCCCCGTGGCCGCTGTCGCCATGGCGGCCCCGTCAGCGCAGGCGGCTGAGATCAAGACGCTCCCGTGCGTGCCCTACGTCGCCGGGCAGCAGTCGATGCCCATCGTGGCCGCCGGCTTCACGCCGGGCAGCTTCGTCACGGTGTACACCAACACGACGGCCAACCCGACGCCGCGGATCCTCACGTCCTCGCGCCTGGACGCGCTCGGCGGCTTCCAGCTCGCGACGCTGCCGCCGCCCTTCACGAAGACCAACGGCAACCTCGAGACGTTCAACCTCATCGTCGAGGACAAGACCAACCCGGCCGCGCCGATCATCGCCGCGGTGCCCTTCCAGGTCGTGCGCTTCGGCATGACGCGCAACCCCACCCCCAAGCGCCCGCGCCAGCGCGTGACGTACACCGCGCGCGGCTTCACCCCCGGCAAGCCCGTCTACGCCCACTTCAGCTTCAAGGGCGTCACGCGCAGGACCGTGAGCCTCGGCACCGCCAAGGGCCCCTGCGGGATCACGTCCAAGCGGATGCGCGCGCTGCCGACGAAGGTGCGCTACGGCGCGTGGCGTGCCTACATCGACCAGACCAAGACGTTCTCCGCCAAGACGCGCCCGCAGTGGATCGACCCGTTCACGATCACGCGCGTCCTGCGCTGAGCCCGGGGCGGGTCGCGCGGGCCACCCTTCAGGCGATCAGCGCGGCGCGCAGCGCGAGGAACGCCACGACGCCCGCCGCGAGCGCGACGACACCGATCTCGCGGCGGACGATCGACAGCACGACAGAGCGCTGCTCGGCCTCGGGCAGCGCTCCCACCGCCTGCGCGTTCTCCAGGCCGCGGTTCTCCAGGACCTGCTCGGCCGAGATGATCCGCAGCTGCTCGGCGATCAGCCCGATCGCGATCGGCAGCAGCGCGTAGAGCCAGTACAGCCCGTCCGCCGGCTCGTAGCCGGCGACGAACAGGCCGCCCGCGACGATCGCCTGCACGATCGCGACGACCTGCCCGGTGCGCAGCAACGGCCAGACGGCGCCGCTGGGGCGCACCTGCCACCAGCGCCAGCCGGCGAACGCGGCCGCGACCGTATTGGCCACGAGCGTCGCCCATGCGGCGATCTCGGCGATCAGCCGCTCATCCATGGGGGATCGGGAGGACGTGAGACATAGGTGATAGAAAGGAAGTCGTGCTGAGCACCTATCTCCCGGCAATCGTCTTCGTCGGCCTCGGAACGGCGGTGGGCGTCGCGTTCGCCTTGCTCAACCGGCTGTTCGGACCGCGGCGGGCGGTCCCGCACAAGACCGATCCCTACGAGTGCGGCCTGCCATCCGAGGTCCGGCACGGCTTTCGCTTCGGGATCAGCTTCTACCTCATCGCGATGCTGTTCATCCTCTTCGACATCGAGGTCATCCTCCTCTATCCCGTCGCGATCCAGCTCAAGGCGTTCGGCACCTTCGCGCTCATCGAGATCACCGTCTTCATCACGCTGCTGATGGCAGCGTTCGTCTACGTCTGGAGACGGGGGGCGCTCGAATGGCGGTAGAGCGCCAGAAGCTCGCCATCGCGCCCGCCGGGACCGACCTCTCCAAGGAGGACTTCCGCATCCGCCAGCTGCGCGCGCGCGACATGCTGCGCGGCGACCTCGGCGACGAGGACCTCGAGAAGTACGTCGAGGAGCGCGTGCTGACGACGACGCTCGACAAGGCCGTCGCCTGGGCGCGCTCCAACGCCCTGTTCCCGGCGACGTTCGGCCTGGCGTGCTGCGCGATCGAGATGATGTCGATCGTCGCCGCCCGCGTCGACGTCGCGCGCTTTGGCTTCGAGGCCTTCCGCGCCTCACCGCGCCAGGCCGACCTGCTGATCCTGTCGGGCCGCGTCTCGATCAAGATGGCGCCGGTCGTACGGCGCATCTACGACCAGATGCTCGAGCCCAAGTGGGCGATCGCCATGGGCGCCTGCTCGAGCTCGATGGGCGTCTTCAACAACTACGCGATCGTGCCGGCCGACAAGTTCATGCCGGTCGACGTCCACGTGCCCGGCTGCCCGCCGCGGCCCGAGGCGCTGCTGCACGGGATCCTCAAGCTGCGCAAGATGATCCAGGAGGATCCCGACATGGGCTGGCGCGCGGGCCACGAGGCCTACGGCACGGAGGAGGTCGTTCCCGGCGAGGGCAGCGAGACCGCCGTCAACGTCTTCCGCCAGTCGCCGGGAAGCGGCCAGGGTGCCTGACTCCGTCGGCCTGGAGCTCCTTGCCCAGGAGCTGCGCGAGGCTGACGCCGACGCGATCCTCGGGACGCTCTACTTCCGCGACAAGGCGACGCTGCTCGTCGCACCGGCGGCGATCGTGGACACGCTGGAGATGCTGCGCGCCAAGGGCTACGGCGCGCTGATGTCCGTACACGGCGTCGACTACTACCCCGAGGAGCCGCGCCTGGGGGTGCACTACGAGCTGCTGGACATGAACGCCGTCGACCGGCTGACGGTGAAGCTGCGCGTCCCGCTGGACAACCCGCACGTCGCCTCGGTGACGCCGCGCTGGCCGACGGCCAACCATCAGGAGCGCGAGATCTACGACATGTTCGGGGTCGTCTTCGACGGCCATCCGGACATGCGGCGGATCCTCATGCCCGAGGACTACGAGGGCCACCCGCAGCGGCGCGACTTCCCGATCGGCGGCGAGCCCGTGCTGTTCACGATCGACGAGGCAGAAGGGACGGCGTACACCCAATGACTGCGCGCCATTCGTGTGACATCGCCGGGAGGTCGCCGCTTGCGGCGATCGTACGGCGAAACCTCGTCGTCGAGCCGGAAGGCAGGTGCTCGCGATGAGCACCGACGTCACCCGGTCCTCCGGATACCGCCAGATGGAGGAGTCGATCACGATGGCGCCGCTCGAGCGCCTCGGCACCGACGACCTCGACCAAGAGCTGCTGACGCTCAACATGGGTCCGCACCATCCCGCCACCCACGGGGTGCTGCGCCTGCTCGTGACGCTCGAAGGCGAGGTCGTGCGCGACCTCAAGCCGATCATCGGCTACGTCCACACCGGCATCGAGAAGACGGCCGAGGACAAGAACTACTGGAAGGCGATCCCCGTCGTCGAGCGGATGGACTACCTCGCCTACTACTTCAACGCGTACGCGTTCTGCGGCGCGACGGAGACGCTGCTGGAGCTCGAGGTGCCGGCGCGCGCGCAGTACCTGCGCGTGATCCACATGGAGCTCAACCGGATCATGAGCCACCTCGTGTGGCTCGGGACGAGCGCGCTGGACCTCGGCGCGATGTCGATGTTCTGGTACTGCTTCCGCGACCGCGAGCTGATCCTCGACCTCTTCGAGCAGTCCAGCGGCCAGCGCATGCACACGCGCTACATCCAGGTCGGCGGCGTCGCGGACGACATCCCGCGCGGCTGGGCAGAGAAGCTCAAGGAGTTCACCGACCAGATGCCCTCGCGCGCGGACCAGTACAAGGACCTGCTCGCCAACAACGAGATCGTCCTGCAGCGCCTGCGCGGGATCTGTCCGCTGGCCGAGGAAGAACTGCTCAAGCTCGGCGTCAGCGGCCCGCTGCTGCGTGCCGCCGGCAACCCGTGGGACCTGCGCAAGGCGACGCCCTACTGCTCCTACGACCACTTCGACTTCAAGATCCCGGTCGGCACCGAGGGCGACAACTGGGATCGCTTCGCCGTCCGCGTGGCCGAGATCTACGAGTCGGTGAAGATCATCGAGCAGGCGATGGACGGCCTGCCCGAGGGCCGCTGGATCACCGACGACCGCAAGGTCGCGCTGCCGCCGCGCCACGAGCTGGCGACGTCGATGGAGGCGCTGATCCACCACTTCAAGCTCGTCACCGAGGGCTTCCGCGTGCCGCCCGGCGAGGTCTACTTCCCGATCGAGTCGCCGCGCGGCGAGCTGGGCTGCTTCGTGCGCTCCGACGGATCCTCCAAGCCCGCCCGCGTGCACATGCGCGACCCGTCGTTCGTCAACCTCCAGGCGACGGCCCCGATGACCGAAGGCTCCTACATCGCCGACCTGATCGCGACGCTGGCGATGCTCGACCCGGTGCTCGGGGGCATCGACCGGTGATCGGCCGCAAGAAACGCAATCGGGCGCCGGATGCCCCCGATCAGGCCGAGGCCGCCGCCGGCGCGGACGCGGTCGGGGGCACGACGGCGGCGATCACCGTCCAGCGGCGCGGCCAGCCCGCGCCGGTCGCGCCCCAGCGCGAGGTCACGCGCTTCGGCCACGGCTCGCGCGTGCCCGGCTGGGACGACGCCGTCGACCTCGACAGGGACCCGGCGCAGATCCCCGACCCGGCGACGACGCCCGTCCCGGCGCCGCTGCGCACCGAGATCGAGGCGCACATGGCGAAGTACCCGGACTTCCACAGCGCCACGATCCCCGCGCTCGCCGCGGCGCAGCGCCACCACGGCTGGTGCTCGCCCGAGGCGATCTGGCAGGCCGCCTGCGTCATGCGCCTGACGCCCGGCTACCTGATCTCCGTGGCGTCGTTCTACGACATGCTCGAGACGCGCCCGGTCGGTCGCCACGCGGTCTACGTCTGCACGAACATCTCCTGCTCGCTGTGCGGCGCCGACGAGCTGTACGACCGCCTCAAGCAAGAGACGGCCGCCGACCCGGACGTCAACGTGCGCGGCTTCGAGTGCCTGGGCGCCTGCGATATCGCGCCAATGGCCTCCGTCGACGGTGTCTACGTCGGGCCGATCACGCTCGACGAGGTGCCCAAGCTCGTCGAGCAGATCCGCGAGGGCCTGCCGCCGCTGCCCGGCAAGCAGCTGCGCCTGCGCAAGAGCACCGACCCCGGCGCCGCGCGCACGACCACCGGCACCGCCGATCCGGGCATCGCACGCGCGACGGCCGGCGCCGCCGACCCGGTCTCGCCGACGCGAACCCACGGCACACCGATGGGCGGCGGGCCCGTCGGCCCGCCGGCGGCGATCGAGCAGCCTCCGGCGCCGCCCGAGGAGGACGAATGACTGCGCGCCATTGCTCGACGGTCGTCAGCGTCGAGCCGACAGGCAGGTTCCCGCGATGACCAGTCCCACCATCCTCTTCGCCGGGATCGACGAGCCCGGCCTGAACACGATCGACGTCTACCGCAGCCGCGGCGGCTATGAGATGGCGCGCCGGGCGCTGACCGAGATGACGCCCGAGGCGGTGCTCGACGAGCTGCTCGCCTCGGGCCTGCGTGGACGCGGCGGGGCGGGCTTTCCGAGCGGCAAGAAGATCTCGTTCATCCCCAAGGCGAACGTCGACAAGTACCTCGTCTGCAACGCCGACGAGTCCGAGCCGGGCACCTTCAAGGACCGCGAGCTCATGCAGAAGTGCCCGCACATGCTCATCGAGGGCATCATCATCGGCGCGTACGCCGCGGGCGCCAGCCGCTCGTTCATCTACATCCGCGGCGAGTACGCCGAGCAGGCCGACATCATCGACGCCGCGCTGCTGGAGGCCGAGCAGGCGGGCCTGCTGGGCGAGAACATCCTCGGGTCGGGCTTCAGCCTGTCGCTCGTCCTGCACCGCGGCGCGGGCGCCTACATCTGCGGCGAGGAGACCGGGCTGCTGGACTCGCTGGAGGGCAAGCGCGGCAACCCGCGCCTGAAGCCGCCGTTTCCCGCCAACCAGGGCCTGTACCAGGGGCCGACGGTCATCAACAACGTCGAGACGCTCGCCACGATGCCGCACATCCTGCGGATGGGCGGCGAGGAGTACGCGAAGATCGGCACAGAGAGCTCGGCCGGGACGAAGCTCGTGTCGGTCAGCGGCAACGTCCAGCGGCCCGGCAACTACGAGATCGAGCTGGGCGTCCCGTCCCGGGAGATCATCTACGACCTCGCCGGCGGCCCGCCGGACGGCCGCGAGGTGAAGTTCTGGTTCCCCGGCGGCTCTTCCTCGCCGGTGCTGACGAAGGACGACCTCGATATCCCCTACGACTTCGACTCGCTCGCCAAGGCCAAGTCGATGCTCGGCTCGGGCGCGATCATCGTCGTCGACGACAGCGTGCCGGTCGTCAGCGTCGCGCTGAAGCTCGCGAAGTTCTACAAGCACGAGTCCTGCGGCAAGTGCACGCCGTGTCGCGAGGGCACGCGCTGGACGGTGTCGATGCTCGAGCGCGTCGACCAGGGCCTCGCGACGCCGATGGACCTCGACATCATGGCCTCCGTGCAGGAGCAGATCATCGGCAACTGCCTGTGCGTGCTGGGCGACGCGATGGCGATGCCGATCGGCTCGATGGTCGCCAAGTTCCGCGAGGAGTTCGAGGCCCACATCGAGGCCGCGCGGGCCCGCAACCCGTTCGCGGGCGACGACCCGCCGGACGTCGACCCGGTGCTCATCCAGGGAGCCGCGGGTGCCTAGGCCCAACCCCGACACGATCGCCTTCTCGGTCGACGGCCTGGAGGTCAACGCGCCCGCCGGGATGATGCTCGCCGACGCGGCGAAGCTCGGCGACGTCGAGATCCCGGTCTTCTGCTACGAGCCCAAGCTCGGCCAGCCGGTCGGCGCGTGCCGCATGTGCCTCGTCGAGATCGAGGGCATCCCGAAGCTGCAGACCGCCTGCTCGACGCCCGTGCGCGACGGCATGGTCGTCCACACGCAGACCGATCGCGTCAAGGAGGCCCAGGAGGCGATCCTCGAGTTCCTGCTCATCAACCACCCGCTGGACTGCCCCGTCTGCGACAAGGGGGGCGAGTGCCCGCTGCAGGACATCACCTTCGGCTGGGGTCCCGGCCGGTCGCGCTTCGTCGAGCCCAAGCGCCACTTCACCAAGCCGCTCGCGCTGTCGCCGCTGATCGCGATCGACCGCGAGCGCTGCATCCTCTGCTACCGCTGCGTGCGCTTCAGCCAGGAGATCGCCGAGGACTACCAGCTCGTCCTGCAGGAGCGCAG
>Ga0183260_10003255_pt1 | contig 13121 bp, 14 predicted proteins | sample AntDrymUQ4972206_2_FD_129768 | JGI IMG/M metagenome (GOLD analysis project Ga0183260, IMG submission 129768) | Polar desert sand microbial communities from Dry Valleys, Antarctica - metaG UQ497 (22.06) (version 2) (version 2) | ecosystem: Environmental > Terrestrial > Soil > Desert | place...
AAGGGTAGATGCCCGGCACACTCGTGGGAATGGATCTGGACATCAAACTGGGGCTGCGGCTCCTCAGCCTTCACCAGGCGGTCTACCAGGCGAGCGACGGCCGGATCGGCCACCACCTCCTCGGTGTGCCGTGCCTGCTGATCCGTACGACCGGTCGCCGGTCGGGCCGCATCCGGACGGCGGCGTTGGCCTACGGTCGCGACGGCGCCGACTATCTCGTGGTCGGCTCCGTCGGCGGCGACGATCGGGCGCCCGGGTGGTTACACAACCTGCGGGCCCGTCCCGAGATCGGTGTGCAGGTCGGCCGCCGCCGGTTCGCCGCGGTCGCCACCATCGTCGAGGCCGGCGACCCCGACCACGCCCGGCTCTGGCGGGTGATGAACGACGACATCGGTGGGCGCTACGACCGCTACCAGGCCCGGACCACCCGTCGTATCCCCGTCGTCAGGTTGACACCGCTACGTTGACCCCATGACGCGAGCGGAGGCGGTGGTCAACGCCTATGCCTGGTTCGAGGTCAACAGCGGTTGGGCCCCACCCGACGCCGAGACGCTCGAAGACTGGGCGGGCGACGGCGTCTGCCGGTGTCCAGACGATTGTCTGGTTGCCCCCGACACCTGGTGTGAGCACGGACTGGCCAGCTGGGCGCTCGTCCTCGAGGCCGTGGACGAGGCCGACCGAGCCGCCCACCCCGCCCACCCCGCTCCCGTTGTCCGCCTCACCTCTACCGAAGGGAGCACGTGATGGTCACCCTCAGCCCCGAGACCCGGAGCGCCCTGACCGCCGGGCGGCTGGCTCACCTGGTCACCGTCAATGCCGACGGGAGCCCCCAGGTCAGCCTCGTGTGGGTGGGCCTGGAAGACGACGAGATCGTGTGCGGCCACCTGGGACAGGGTCAGAAGATCCGCAACATCGAGCGCGACCCCCAGGTGGTGTTGTCGATGGAGACCGAGGGCCGCAACGAGATGGGCCTGGACCACTACCTCATCGTCCACGGCACGGCCCGCATCACCGAAGGTGGGGCCGCCGACCTCCTCCAGCGCCTCGCCGAGGTCTACCTGGGTCCCGGAGTGAAGTTCCCCCCGTTCGACAACCCTCCCCCGGGGCGTGTCATCCGCATCGCCGCTGACCGGGTGGGTGGCGTCGGCCCCTGGGCCACCACCGGCTGACGGACGCGTCGCAGAACCTCTCGGTCGCCTGTATCGTCGCAGCAACTGCTTAGCGACGGAGGTCGGGAATGGCTGGGGAAGCTCGTCGGATTCGTGGGACCCGCGTGGCCCTGATGGCGGTGGGCGGGGTGGTCGCGTCCACCTTGCTGGCGGTGTCCCCCGCGTCCGCGGCGGTCAGCGCCGGAGTGGGATTCACCGTGCCCACCGCGGTTGCCGTCGGGAGCACCAACCTCAACGCCTCTCTCACGGTGAACAACCAGAACAACGCCCCGAACCAGAACGAGTCGAACACCATCAACGAGATCCTGTTCATCCCGTCGTGCGGCAGCACCTTCAGCAATGCCGCCAACCCGTGCTCCTCGCCCGACCCGGGTGTGTTCTCGATCAGCTCTACGGGGACCGGCGCCGCGGGCACCGCCTGCGCCGGGCGCACGTTCAACGTCTCCGCCCACCCGGCCACCGGCGGCTTCCTCTTCACCGTGGTGGGGGCTCCCGTGGCGACCGCCCCCCCGGGCGGCTCGGCCGGGTCCGACCGCTGCACGGTCAACTTCACCATGAACGTCCTCAAGACGCCCTCGATCGACTCCCAGCCGGGCCTGGTGGGGATCCAGACCAGCGTCAACCTCCGGGCGAAGGTGACGAGCACCAGCGGCCTCATGCCCACCCCCTTCGTGCAGCAGGTCATCACCATCAGCAGGGGCTTCCCCACCCTCACCACTCAGGCGTCGCCTTCGGTGGCCGTGGGCGGCACCATCTTCGACACCGCGACCGTCGCCAAGCCGTCGCCCGCCGCCGCCAACCCCACGGGGACGGTGACGTTCACGGTGTACGGCCCCGACAACGCCAGCTGCACGGGCACCCCGGTCGGTCAATCCCAAAACCCCCTCGCCGGCAACGGCACCGCCACCTCCACAGCCTTCGCGGTGAGCCAGCCCGGCATCTACCGCTTCGTGGCCACCTACAGCGGTGACGCCAACTACGTCAACACCACCTCGCCCTGCGGCGCCCCGGGCGAGAGCGTGAGCGTGACGCCCGCCCCGGCCCAGGAGGCGGTGGCCGACTTCGACGGCAACGGCACCACCGACCTTTCCCTCTTCCGGGCCTCCAACGGCCGCTGGCTGGTGCGGAACGTCCTGAACACCGTGTTCGGCGTGTCCACCGACATCCCCGTGCCCGCCGACTTCACCGGTGACGGCCGAGCCGACCTCGCCGTGTTCCGGCCCTCGACCGGGCAATGGTTCGTCTCCGGCCGCCCCACCACGGTGTGGGGGCTGTCCACCGACATTCCCGTGCCCGGCGACTACACCGGTGACGGACGCGCCGACCTGGCCGTGTTCCGGCCCTCCACCGGACAGTGGTTCGTGCAGGGCGCGGCCACGGTCACACTGGGCGCCAGTGGCGACATCCCCGTGCCCGGGGACTACAACGGCGACAACCGCATCGACCGGGCCGTGTTCCGGCCCTCCACCGGCCAGTGGCTGGTGCAGGGCATGGCCCCCGTGGTGTGGGGACTGTCCACCGACGTCCCCGTACCGGGTGACTACACCGGCGACAACCGCATCGACCGGGCCGTGTTCCGGCCCTCCACGGGCCAGTGGTTCGTACAGGGCCTGCCCATCGTGACGCTCGGTACCTCCGGCGACATCCCCGTGCCCGGCGACTACAACGGCGACGGCCGCACCGATCGGGCCGTGTACCGGCCCTCCACCGGCATCTGGATGGTCCAGGGCATGGCCAACACGTTCTGGGGGGGAACCGCCAGCGACATCCCCCTCCCGCTCCCCTACGCCATCCGCCGCACGATCTTCATGCCGTAGATGACACGGCGGCGGCGGGGACTCCGGGGAACAGGCATCAGCCGAGCGTTCGCGGCGGGGCTGGCAGTCGCCTCGGTCCTCGTCGGAACCGTCACCGGGGCCGGTGCACACGGCGGGGGCCCTCTCCTGTGGGGCTTCGATGAGTCCGCCCGGATCGTCACCTACGACATCGAGGCCCACACGGAAGGGCCGTCGTGTCTGTCGTCACCCACCGCCGACGAAGCCGCCATCGCCTTCGACCCCGCGGATGCCAACCTCTGGTACTCCCCCAACGACGGGCGCATCTACAAGGTCACCGTGCCCCCCGACTGCGCGCCTGTCACCTCGATCCCGTTTGGTGACGGACCCGGCGGCTCCGTCCAGGACGACATCGGAGCCCTCGACGTCGACCCCGACGACGGCATGTTGTGGGCGGCCGTCAGTGCCCGCCTCGACGGACGCTTCTTCCTCTACAAGGTCGACACCTCCACCGGTGCGATCCTGCAGTCGTGCTCGGTGGCGGGCAACGGTGGGGTCGTGGTGAACGACACCCTCGCCGTCGCCCGCCTCCCCGGACTGGGCGGCTCGGGCACCTACCTGCTGACCGACGCCGCCCGGACGGTGTTCGAGGAGAACAATCTGTACGTCATCGACGTGGCAACTTGCCGCGACGGCGCTCCGGCGCCCTTCGTGACGACGCTCTTCATCAGCACCGAAGAGGGGGCCACCGGCATCGACTTCGAAGCCGACAGCCTCATCAACGTGGAGATCGGCGACGGCGGGGCGGGGATCTTCGACCACGGGCCGCCACCCTTCGGCCCAATCTTGGACTCCATGGCGTCGACCCCCATGAGCGACATCACCCTCCAGACCGGTCCGGTCGTCACCGCCACCTGCCGGGGGATGAGCGCGAGCGTCGCCGGCACCGCAGGTGACGACGTCCTGCGAGGCACCGAGGGCCGCGACGTGATCGCCGGCCTCGCGGGCGACGACGTGATCGACGGGCTGGGCGGAGACGACGTGGTCTGCGCCGGCGAGGGCCACGACCGGGTGATGAGCGACGACGGCAACGACCGCATCTTCGGCGGCCCCGGGAACGACACCCTCAATGGCGGGTCGGGGCGAGACGTCGTGTCCGGCGAGGGTGGAGATGACCTGCTGATCGGCGGGGCCGGCGCCGACACCCTGCGGGGCGGCTCGGGAAGAGACCAGTTGTCCGGGCGGGCCGGCGACGATGTCCTCGACGGGGGTCCCGACGCGGACACGTGTGACGGTGGGACGGGCTCCGGCGACTCGGCGGTTGCCTGCGAGGTCGTCAGCGCCACACCCTGATCAGCAGGGCCAGGACGCCGAGAAGGCGACTAGTCGGTCGCCCAGAACCTGAGGCTGCGGGGCCCGTCCTCGGCCGGTGATGGCACCGGCTTGCCCGGCGTCTCCTCCACGAAGTCCTCCGGGTCGAGTTGGCCCTCGACGTCGACACCGGCGACCTTGCCGTTGGCGTCCAGCTTCACCGTCACCCGTCTGTCGTCCACGATTCATGTCTACGCCTGTTGGTCACGGGTGTCCAGGACGCCGGGGGTCTCCAGAGCGCCGGGGGTCTCCAGGGCGTCGGAGATCTCGTCGTCCCACGTGACGTCGCCGGCGATGACGTCGGTGCGGAGGCCCTTGATCGAGGGCTGTCGGAGGGTCCCGGCCTCGGTGACCTCGGTATAGGCGGCCTCGGCCACGAGAAGGGGCTGCACCCAGTGCAGGCCGGTGCGGGGAGGGTTGACGAACGGTGGCGACGGCTCCTCGATCTGAGCGAAGAGCCGCGTGAGCTGGCGGATCATCTCCTCGTTCAGGCCCGACCCGGCCTGGCCGACGTAGAAGAGCCGCGGCGGCCGCCCCTGGGTATCGGCCTCGGCGGCGCTGAGGTCGTAGCAGCCCAAGGCGAGAGAACCGATGCTCGTCTCCCGGGATCCCTGGCCCGTCGACCAACCGCCCACCACGAACTCCCGGCGCCGCCCGCACTTGATCTTCCACCAGGCGGTCGACCGCCGACCCGGCGCGTAGGTGGCGTCGGCCCGCTTGGCCATGAAGCCCTCGAGGCCGAGTTGGCGGCAGGCGGCCATCAGCTCGTCGGGGGTGGCGTCGAGGACGGGCGCGGTCTGCCATGCCCGCCCCTTGATCCCGAGGCCGTCGAGGATCCGGCGCCGCTCCGACTGGGGTCGGTCGACCAGCAGCTCGCCGTCGAGCCAGAGCACGTCGAAGGCGATGAACGACACCGGCGTCTCGACCCGCAGGCGCGCCGTGGGCCGGGCCACGTGCATGCGCCGCTGCAACCGCTGGAAGCTCGACTGGCCCTTCTCGTTGAACGTGACCACTTCGCCGTCGAGCACCGCGGTGTGCGGCGACAGCGCCTCGGCCAGGCCGGCGATCTCCGGGTAGGTACCGGTGATCTCACCGCCCCGTCGGTTGGTCAGGACGACGCTGTCCTGGGCGACGATGGCGATGACCCGCTGCCCGTCGAGCTTGGGCTCCAACTGGTAGCCGGTGGGGTCCGGGGGGATGCCGGTGCCACCGGCGAGCATGGGGAGCAGTCGTGGCGGCTGATGCTGCACGTCTTGATACTGGCAGCACCACGCTCAGCTCTGGTTGGCGGCGGCTTCCAGCTCGGCGATGTCGAGCTTGCCCATGCCCATCATGGCCTTCATGGCCCGCTGCGCACGGTCCGGGTCAGGGTCGGCGATCAGCTCGTCCATGACCGTGGGCACGATCTGCCAGGAGAGGCCGAACTTGTCCTTGAGCCAGCCGCAGGGCCCCTCCTCGCCGCTTTCGGAGAGCTTGGTCCAGAAGTTGTCGACCTCCTCCTGTGACTCGCAGTCCACTTGGAACGAGATGGCCTCGTTGAAGGTGAACTCGGGGCCGCCGTTGAGGGCAACGAACTCCTGGCCGTCGAGTTCGAAGTTCACGACCATGACCATCCCTTCGGGACGGGGGCCGGCGGAGCCGTAATGCAGCACCTTTGACACCCGCGAGTTGGCGAAGATGCCGGTGTAGAAGTTGGCTGCGTCCTCGGCCTCGGTGTCGAACCACAGGCAGGGGGTGATCTTGCTCAGTGTCGCCATCGTCGGTGTCCTCTCCGTGTCGTAGGTGCTGTCCTCGATGAGACGGATGACGGCGGGCGGAGTCATCGGTTGGCGGAGAAGTATCGTCGCCACGATGCCTGAGTCCGCAGCCGGGCGACTGCGACGACTCGCCGAGGAGCTCGACGAGTGCGGCCTGCGCCCGCAGGGATCGGCGGCCTTTTGGGAGATGTTGGTGCAGGAGATCGATTCTGCGCTCCGGCCGGTCGTCCACGAGCGACGGGACTCGAGCACCGGCACCATCCTCGAGCCCAGGTCGGATCCGGCCACGTGGTCGTCCGGGGCCCGTCTCGACGTCACCCGGGGAACCGTGGAGCGCCAGCCCCTTCCCGCTGCTCGGCGCTTCGCCGACGGCTTGTCGAGTTGGATCGTGCGCCGCGCCGATGGCACCAACGAGTGGATGCTCTTCGACCGTCCCGCCGGCTCGGAGCGCGACCTCGTGGTGCTGGCCGGGGTGTTCGACGCCACGATCGTCCAACGGCACCCGGCGGGAATGGTCCGGGTGGTGGGGCGCTTCGGCGTGTTGCGATGGCAGGGCCTCCGGTGGCACCACGAGCCGCCGGTGAGCAGTTGGATCGACGCCGTCGCCGCCAGTCCCGAGCACGGCGATCCCGAGGTGCTCGAGGCGATCCTGGAGTTCGCCGTCCACGATCTCGGTTCGAGGGGGATCGGGGCGCTCCTGATCTACCGGTCCGACGCCGCGCCCGGGCCGCCGGTACAGGAACGCCTGCCCACGCCGCCGGCGCTCCGAATCCGGGAGGCGTCCCAACTGGCGCCGCTGCGCCACGCCCTCGCCCAGGTCGACGGCGCCGCCATGTTCGACGCTGATGGGGTGCTGCGCCGCCTCGGCGTGCAGCTCGTGCCGAGCAACGCCGCCGAGGCGGCCGTCGAGGTGTTCAAGGGCACCCGCCACACGTCGGGCCGTCGCTACAGCTACGACGACCCGCTCGCCACCGTGGTGGCGGTGAGCGAGGACGGTCCCGTGACCGTGCTCCGCAACGGCGCGGTGCTCGGGCGTTCGCCCGACGGCGACTGACACCGGCTTCGCGGCGCTGTGCTCAGTAGCTGGGTCGCTGCGGTCCTCCGCTGCCACCGGACTTCTCAGAGGCACCGTGGTCCTCGCTCATGGGGCGATGACGATCAGGCGCTCCTCGGTCATCTCCCGCACCGCGTACGCCGGACCCTCCTTGGTGTTGCCGCTGTCGCGCACGCCGCCGTAGGGCATCTGGTCGGCCCTCCAGGTCGGCACCTCGTTCACCAGCACGGTGCCGAAGTGGAGCCGGCGGGCCGCAGCCAGGGCGGTGTCGATGCGGGCGGTGAAGATGCCGGCCTGGAGGCCGTACCGGGTGTCGTCGGCCAGCGTCAGGGCCTCTTCGACGTCGGCGACGGTCTGGACGGCCACCACGGGACCGAACACCTCGTCGCAACAGACGCGCATGTGCGGTCGCACGTCGGCGAGGACGGTGGGCTCCAGCAGGCCGTCGGCCACCCCACCTCCTGTCAGGAGCTTCGCTCCCTGCCCCACCGCCTCGTCGATCCAGGCCTTCACCCGGTCACGGTCGTCGGTGCCGATGAGGGCGGACACGTCGGTGTCGTCGTCGAGCGGGTCGCCCACCTTAAGGTCGCCCACCAGCGCGGCGAGCGACGCCGAGAAGTCGTCGGCCACCGACGCGTGCACGAACACCCGCTGGGTCGACACGCACGACTGGCCGGCGTGGGCGAACCCGGCCACGGCGATGGTGCGGGCGGCGCGGTCCCAGTCGCCGTCGCCGTCGATGATCACCGGCGAGCTGTTCCCCAGCTCGAGGGCCACCTTGGTGCGACCGGCCCGCTCGGCGATGGCCCACCCCACCTCACCGGAGCCGGTGAAGCTGACGTAGGAGACGTCGGGGTGCTCGACGAGGGCGTTGCCGACGGTGCCGCCGCCGCCGGTGACCACGCTGAGGTGGCCGGCGGGAAGCCCGCACTCGTCGAGCAGGAGGTCGGCCAGGGCGAGGGCCGACAGCGGAGTCTGGCTGGCGGGTTTGAGCACCACCGGGCAGCCGGCGGCGATGGCCGGCGCCAGCTTGTGAGCCACGAGGTTGAGGGGGAAGTTGAACGGGGAGATGGCGCCGACCACGCCGATCGGCACCCGCAGGGTGAACGCCAGGCGGCCCTCACCCACCTGGGAGGCGTCGATGGGGACCATGTCGCCGGCGAGCGTGCGGGCCGCCACCGCCGCGAACGTGATCGTGGAGACCGCCCGGCGGGCCTCGACCCGCGCCGTCTTCAGGGGCTTGGCCGACTCGGCGGCGATGATGCGGGCGAAGTCCTCGGCCCGCTCGTCGAGCCGGCGGGCGGCGGCGTCGAGGATCTCCGCCCGCTTCCATGGCGGCAGCGGCTCGGCATCGTGGGCGGCCTTGGCCGCCGCCACCGCCCGGTCGACCTCGGCGGGTCCGCACTTCGGGACTCGCGCCAGCTCGGCGCCGTCGAAGGGGGAACGGACGGAGATGGTGTCGGTGCCGGTGAAGCGGTCGTCACCGATGGGGACGGTGCGCAGCTCGGCCATGGCCCTCCTCTGGTTCGGCTGTCTCAAGTCTCCCGCGCTGCTCCGGAGTCGTCGGCCAGGAGGCCGCCCACGCGGGCCGCCGCCGCCGACGCCTGCTGCACGCAGGCGGCGATGCCCACCCCCCGGAAGGCGGCGCCGGCCACGACCAGGGCGCCGTGAGCGCCGAGGGCGGCCTCGATGCGGTCGATGCGGGCGTCGTGGCCTGGCTCGTACTGGGGGAACCCGTTCTCCCAGCGGTCGACCCGTGACGACACCGGCGCCTCCGTGACCCCGACCAACACCGACAGATCCTGGTGCAGTCGGGTGATGAGAGCGTCGTCGTCGAGGCCCAGGGCTTCGTCATCGCCGTCGCGGCCGGCCGAGGCGCGCAGCAAGACCATGCCGCTGCGGGCCAGGTCGGGCCACTTCGAGGTGGAGAACGTGCAGGCGGTGAGCAGACGCTTCTCCCCGCGGGGCACCAAGAAGCCGCTGCCCACCAGAGGCCGAGGGAGCGCCTCGCGCCGGTAGGCGAGGGTGGCAGTGACAACCGAGGCGTACCGGATGCCGGCCAGTTCGGCGGCCGCCTCGGGGGACACGGCGGCCACGACGGGCGCGGCGGCGAAGGCGGGAATGGTGAGCACCACTGCGTCGGCCTCCACGTCGGGGCCGCGGTCGCAGGCCACCTGCCAGCGACTGCCGCCGTCGGGCCTGACCTTCGTCACGTCGGTCACCGCTGTGGCCGTGCGCAGCTCCACGCCCTCCAGTGACGAGGCCAGTCGTTCGACGAGGCGCTCCATGCCCCCGGCCACGGCCAGGAACAGCGGGCCTGGCGGGGCTGTTCCCGTCGCCGCCCGGCGGTCGGCCCGGAGCCCGAGGATCATGCTGCGGTGCTGCTCGGCGGCGGCGGCCAGGCTGGCGGCGACCGAACGCAGGCTCAGGTTCTCGGCCCGGCCGGCGTTGATCCCACCCACCAGCGGTTCGACCATGCGTTCGAGGACCTCCGGGCCGAGGCGGGCGGCGATGACGTCGGCCACCGACGGGTCGGCGCCCAGACGACGGCGGGGGAGGACCAGGTCTAGGGCGGCGCGGGCCCGGCCGGCGGGGGAGAGCAGGTTGGTGCCGAGAAGGGTGCGGGCGGTGACGGGCACCCCGAGCACCGTCCCTCGGGGAAGGGGCTGTAGGCGACCGTCGTGGCAGACGAAGGCCGCGCCCGTCGCCGGGGCCACCAGATCGTCGGCCAGGCCCACCTTGCATGCCAGGTCGGTGCCCCATGGCTCGCGGGCCAGGAAGGTGTCGGGACCGGCCTCCACCGGCACGCCTCCGAGGGTCTCGGTGCGGATCTTGCCGCCCACCCGTTCGCTGGCCTCGACCACGACGACCTCGGGTCGGGTCGCCTCCGGTACAGAGCGGAGATACCAGGCCGTCGCCAGTCCGGTGATGCCACCGCCGACGACGACCACCCGGCGTCGTGCCCGCGTGGCGGGCGGCTCGGGGGACAGGGGTCGGTCAGGCACCCCGGACGGCGTCCGGCGAAGGGGCAGCGGCCGCCTGCGCCGTGACCACCCGGGCCAGGGTGGAGCAGAACGACGGATCGGCGTTGGGAGAGTCCGTGCGAGCGAAGTCCAACCCGAGCGACGCCGCGGTGGCGGTGGCCTCCACGTCGAGGTCGAACAGGATCTCGAGGTGGTCGGACACGAATCCGGCGGCACACACCACCACTCCTTCCACGCCCGCCGCCGCCCGGTCGCGCAGAACCTCGAGCAGATCGGGCCCGATCCACGGCTCGGGGGTGCGCCCCGCGCTCTGCCAGCCCACCGACCAGCGGCGCAGGGCCATCCGCTCGGCCACGGCCTCGGCCGTCTCCTGGAGCTGGGCCGGGTACGGGTCGCCGGTGTCGAGGATGCGGGCGGGGAGGCTGTGGGCGGTGAAGACGACCTCGAGTCGATCGGGGTCGGAGACGGTCACTCTCTGGCAGGCCGCGGTGACCCGGCGGCAGAGGAGGTCGAGGTAGCCGGGCTCCAGGTGCCACGACTCCACCATGGTCAGCTCCACGCCGTCGTCGACCACCGCCGGAGTGGCCCGGACCCGGGACGCGTACTCGCCCACCGAGAGCGCCGAATAGTGCGGCGCCAGCACCAGGCCGATGACCCGGCGGACGCCCCGTCGGGCCAGGGACGCCATCCCGTCCTCGATGAACGGAGCGGCGTGCTTCATGCCCAGCTCGACGCACCAGCCGTCGCCCAGGGCGGCGGCCAGACCGTCGGCCTGAGCCTGGGTCAGCTCCAGGAGCGGGGAGGTGCCCCCGATGGCGGCGTAGCGCGCCTGGAGGTCGGCCAGCTGTTCGGGGGTCGGCGGCCGGCCCCGCCGTACGTGGGTGTAGTAGGCCTCGATGTCTTCGGGTCGGGCCGGGGTGCCGTAGGCCATCACGAGCACACCCGTGGGCGCGGCGGCGCCGGTGTCGGTCACTCCCGACCCCAGGTGTGCACCTGGTCGACGACCCGACGGAGGTTGTCGGGGTCGGTCTGGGGGAGCACGCCGTGGCCGAGGTTGAACACGTGCCCGGCCTGGCCGCGGTTGCGCCGGAGCACGTCGGCTACTGCCGCCTCGATGGTGGCGGGAGGGCCCAGGCACACCGCAGGGTCGAGGTTGCCCTGCACGGCCACGTCGGACGGCAGCCGGGCCCGGGCCCGGTCGAGCGGCACCCGCCAGTCGACGCCCACCACGTCGGCGCCGGCTTCGGCCATGAGGTCGAGCAGCTCACCGGTGCCTACGCCGAAGTGGATGCGGGGCACGTCGAGGTCGGCGAGTCCGGCGAAGATGCGGCGGCTGGCGGGCAGCACCGACCGCCGGTAGTCGTCGGGGGTCAGGGCCCCGGCCCACGAGTCGAACACCTGCACGGCCACGGCACCGGCCGCCACCTGGGCCCGCAGCGACGCCAGCGAGATGTCGGCCAGGGCGTAAAGGAGGCGCGCGAACGTGTCGGGGTCGGCGTGCATGAGGGCCTTGGTGCGTGACTGGGTCTTCGACGGCCCGCCCTCCACCAGGTAGCTGGCCAGGGTGAACGGCGCCCCGGCGAAGCCGATGAGGGGGACGTCGCATTCCTTGCTCACCAGGCGGACGGTGTCGAGAACGTGGGCAATGTCGACCTCGGCCTCGAGGGGGCGCAGCCGGCGGAGATCGTCGGGGCCGCGGAACGGCTGGTCGAGCACGGGCCCGACGCCCTCGCGCAGCTCTACGCCGACGCCGATGGCGACGAGGGGCACGACGATGTCGGAGAAGAGGATGGCGGCGTCGACGCCGAGGCGGCGCACCGGCTGCATGGTGACCTCGGCGGCCAGCGCAGGGTCGCCGACGATGTCGAACATGGAGGCCTTGGCCCGCACGGCCCGGTACTCGGGCAGCGAGCGGCCGGCCTGGCGCATAAACCACACGGGCACCCGTTCCACGGGCAGGCCCCGGCAGGCATCGAGAAAGGTGCTGGTCGGGGCGGGCGTCATCGCAGACGGACGATACCTGTGGTCATCCGCCTATCGACAGGCGGGGCGAACTTTGGCGCGTAGTACCGCAGAGGTAGCCAACGCGCCAAAGTTCACCGCCTCGGATGGGTGACCAGGCGGGTTCTGGCCAACCGCAGCCCCAGACCGCCCGCCGCCACCGCAGCCGCGACGACTGCGGCGGCCCCGATCGCGGGAACGACCGGCTGCTCGGCCGAGAGGGCGGCGGCGGCGAGGAGCCCCAGAAGGACGTTGCGCACGAGGTCAAGGCCCGAGATGGGATCGGCGCGGGCCTGGCCGAAGCAGTTGCACCCGGCGGTCACGCCCGCCCGCAGGGCCCGGGCCAGGAACCCGGTGAAGGCGCCCAGCAGAACCAGCGCCGCGGCTCCACCGATCATGGGCACGGCCAGCAGGGCGAGGGCGAGGATCAGCTCGACGGCGGGCACGACCCTGGCCGTTCGCGGGGCCGAGGGCACGCCGAGGGCGACGAAGCCGGCGGTGGTCTCCGCCGGGCGCACCGCCTTGGCCACCGCGGCCCGGACGAACACCACGGCCAGCACGACGGCGCAGGCGTAGCCGAAGCCCTCCATGGCCCGAGCGTACGGGAGGGGGTGTCGAACGGTGTGCCAAACTTGGGCCCACGGGAGCTCGGGACACCGGGCTGAGAGGGCGCTGGCTGGCGCCGACCGTTCACCTGATCCGGGTAATGCCGGCGGAGGGAGATCCGATGGCTGCAACCAGCGAGCAGACGGCGCGACGCCGCAAGATCTACGTCGAGGGCGGGGCGGGGGTGCGGGTCCCGTTCAACGAAATTCTCCTCGATCCGTCGCCGGGAACCCACGGCGCCACCGACAACCCGCCGGTGCGCCTGTACGACACGAGCGGACCCGGCTCCGAGCCCACCGAGGGGCTGCCCGCCCTTCGCCACGACTGGATCCGGGCCCGGGGCGACGTGGAGGAGTACGACGGGCGCATTGCCGGCCTGCGCGACGACGGCCGGGCCGCGGTGC
>Ga0183260_10003256_pt1 | contig 13119 bp, 13 predicted proteins | sample AntDrymUQ4972206_2_FD_129768 | JGI IMG/M metagenome (GOLD analysis project Ga0183260, IMG submission 129768) | Polar desert sand microbial communities from Dry Valleys, Antarctica - metaG UQ497 (22.06) (version 2) (version 2) | ecosystem: Environmental > Terrestrial > Soil > Desert | place...
AACGGCGCACCACGACGCACGCATTCGTGCTCAGTTCACACGACTACATACCCCCGTGGACCTCCCGCTCGGGACTCTGGATCAGGAGATCGAAGGTTCGAATCCTTCCTCCCCAGCCACATTCCGCGCGCCGGCCGAGCTTCGGCGCCGAGCGGGCGATTGCTTCGCTGACGCCGACCGAGCTGCGCGCCTGGGGGCCACCCTGTCGCCGATCTCGGTCGTCGGCTACGTGCGGCCTGAAGGCAACCTCAGCGCAGCGGCGGCCAGTCCGGCGATACGCGGTCTACTGTCCCCCGTCCTCTCCGCGCCAGAGGCCAGCAAGCGAGACGGACGCCCACCTCGGGCGCCGGAGTCAAGGCACCCGCAGGACGCGCAAGGGATCGCGTCCGGCGGCGATAGCGGCGGGTGCTGCCGAGGCAGTCACGAGCGCCAAGATCGTCAGGAGAGCGAGAGACGTCGGAAACTGCCAGCTAGGAACACGCCCGAGCTGCGACCAAAGATAGGCGAATCCAACCGCCAGTCCGAGAAGCGCGCCCGCGATTGAGGGCCAGAGCGTCTGCAACATGACGAGGACCGTTAGCTGGATGCGAGTGGCTCCTAAGGCCCGTCGCCGCCCGAAGTCCCTCCTGTTTGCCAACGTACCTGCGAAGACAACGGCTGAGCCGAGAGACACGCCAGCCCCCACGAGAGCCCCGACCAGCAATCGGTCGCCCCTAGCGACTTCGGTTCGCACTGCCTCACGCGCGGCGAGTAGAGCTTGACTCCGCTCCACAGTGGCCCCGCCGGAAGCAGAGTTACCAATCAATTGCGACAAGGCCGTCGCGACCGGCTCGACCCATCCAACATCAGCGACTGAGATGATCGCGCGCTCCAGTGGCTGCTCGTCACTCGTCGCCGGAACGAGTACGAAGGATTCGAGATTCTCTAGAGGATCCTCGGCATCAAACCACCCGACGACCGGGATCCCGCCCGGATCTAGGACCGAGTACGCTCCGTCGAGGCCCAGCCGCGCCGCGCTTAGCACCGATATGCGGGCTCCGGGCGAGGCTGCCGGCCCAAAGCCGACGGGCGCGTTGGCGATTCTGTAGACGCGCATTGGTGTCGGATCGCCGCTTGGCGTGCGGTTCCGCACATCAGATACCGGCCCCAGGCCGAGGACCCAGTCAACCCCCGCCAGCCGCGCGATTCGGTCGACGGCCGCTGCCGGTATCACCGGTTCGCCGTCGACAGATACGAGGGTCAGTATCCGCGCGCCTACATCGTCAAGTCGTTGGAGAATCTCGGCTTGATTAGCGATATTGAGCCCGGCAGTCCCCAGCACGACGATGAGAATTGTCATCGTGAGAAGGCCGACGATCGCGGAGACCACAACATTCGCGGCCGCCACGCGCGCAGACTCAACTACCAGTGGGAACCAGGGGCGTCTCAGAGGGGGAATCGTCGATCGCATCTGGCAGCCAACGCTTCATCATGGGTGGCAACCACGACGGCTGCCCCGGAGCGCGAGTAGTCGAATAGAGCGCGCTCGACTCCAGCGGCACTCTCACGATCCAAGTTTCCGGTCGGCTCATCGGCGAGGAGCACGATCGGCTTTCCTATCAGGGCCCTACAAAGGGCTACCCTCTGCGCTTGCCCCCCCGAAAGATCGGTGGCCCGCCTATTCGGCTCTACTCCGACCGCAAAGCTCTCCAAGAGGCGCCGAGCTTCGTTGACCGCTTCTCCGCGATGACCCCCGCGGTACACAACCCCCTCGAGGATGTTCTCCATAATCGACCGGCGCGTATCGAGCAGCGCATCCTGAAACACGAAGCCGACGTGCGCCGCGCGTACGTCGGACCGTCCCCGATCGCCGGCCGTCGCAACCTCGACACCACCTATTCTCAGCGAGCCCGACCATGGACGTAACAGAGCGCCCAGTAGATAGAGCAGCGTCGACTTACCGCTGCCAGACCGGCCCGTCAGGGACACGACCTCGCCTAATGCGATGGACCCGCTCCATGTACGTATCACGGCCTCGCCCGGGCGGTATCCGAAGGATAGCGAGATGGCCTCGATCACTGCTGAGGTGCCGCCGGCAAGAGAATCTTCGTTCCGGCTTCAATGCCATCAACAATGGCGAAGCCATCGGCTTCGGCGACAACTTCCACCACGACACGCGACCCACCGGGGAGCGTTACGGCCCGCTGACTGGACGGCAGCTGTACCAGTGACGACGTTGGCACCAGAATCCCTGATGTGGGCGGGACAATCTCAACTGAGCCTTGAAGTGCGGTACTCCCGCTCACCGGTATGAGATCGTCGCACTGCGCAGCGCAGTTCACATCGATCACGGAACCCACGTAGCTGCCATCGTCTTGCGGGTCCAATGCGCCGAGGGTCCCTCTCCATTCGGCACCATCCGGTCCGTCAATCGCGATCTCCATCCCTGCGGCCAACTCCGCTCGCCGCGAGGCTGAGACTCGCGCGTCGAACGATGGCGTGTCCGCAAAGACCTGGATGAAGTCAGCGCCGACGTTCAGGCGTTGTCCGACCGTCACAACAATGGCAAGCCGGGCCGGAAGAGTTCCTATGAACACTAGTGCGCCAGGGGAGGCCATTCCAGTCGCCGTCGCGCCAATGGAACGCTGCCAGATGATCGTCGCCGAGGTCGTAGTTGGACCAAAGCGCCCATCGGCCTCCCCTTGCAAGAAGCCCTGGCCGATCAGTAGCTCTTGGAGCTGAGCAACGTCAGGCCCCTCCACCCCCTCCTGCAGGATTCGGAACATGGGCACAGTTCCATTAGCGACGACGACCGGCTCCAGGTCGACTGTGGCAATGACATCCCCTTGCCCTACGAGGTCGCCGGGTCTGTGCGTCACGGTCGTAACGACTCCGGGCGCGGCCGCCGACAGCGTTTGCATGACAGGCCAAAATGCCGTGATTGACACCTGGACGGAACGTGACACGGTGCCTTCCGCAACCTCGTACGTCTGTGCCGGCTGGACCGACGCAGGTAGTTCTGGTGGAGCTATAGAGTTAGTGCCTGCCCAGAACGCGAGAATGCCAACGGCAATGACGAGACCGCTGACCGCCGAGACGCCCACCATACGCCGCGAGAAGGCCTCAACTTCGGTCAAAGAATTCCAGGGTGCATTGCTCCTTGGCCTCTTGGTATTGGCCAGTCGTCCAGTTCTGCGTATCGATCCCATCGATCGGAGTCCATGGGCCCTGCGGGCTGCGAAAACCCGACAGGAAGGTCTCGAAGGAAGTTGGTTCATCTGGGGTGTAGCCAAGCTCAATCAAGCATTCGCGCTGGTCGAGCCATCGCTCGTAGACGACGAGCAATTCCTCATCCGTGCGCTGGGGACTTTCGGGGGCTAACTCTTGGCACTTTGCGGATACCTCCCGGGCCTCGTCGGGAGGCAACTCCAGCTCAAGCTGGTACCCAGGGAGATCACCCGGAACCTGCGGCGGGATAACTTTGACTATCCGAGCGCCATGCTCTACAAGGCACTTTATGTCCGGCGGCATATCCTCTGCGGGCACAACAATGGCCGGAGAGGCTTCGGCGCCTCGCGACGCCTCCAAGCTTCCGCACGCTGCCGCCAGGGCGGTGACGACCATGAGCGTGCAGGCGGTCGCCCGCACGCTCACGAGTTCCTAGCCGAAATTGCGGCACCCAGTCCAAGTGCCCGGGAAAGCAACCCAAGGAACGGCATCGACCTGCCAGTACCCCGAGTTGAATCCGTTGTGCTCATGGATGTGCCAGAGGCCGTCGTTCTCACGCCACAGATACCACGTACTCTTTCCTGGCGGCAGGATATCAGCGACGTCGTTGTAGCGGGCATGGACGTATGCGACCAAGGCCCCGCAACCGGCCGTCCCCCATTCACTCTGTCCAGCAGCAGCCGGCATAGCGATCGATAGCACGAGGCCCGCCGCTAGACTTGACGCGAGCATTGCTCGCCTAGCCCGATTGAAAGCCCGTTCCTTCATGAACTTCCTCCTCAAGATGAAAACGCGAGGCGCGTACCCAAGGGCCCTGACCTCCTAGGGTCAGCAAAGGTCCATGGGTCTGCAAGGTCCATGTCTGAAGCAAGCTTTTTTATCCTGAATCACAACGATTTGTTAGTTTGCACGCTCCAGAGCGTCCGCTGAAAGGGACAACCTGCGGTTCTGTCCAGCGCGCCGTCGAGAGCGAGGCGCCGGGCGCGTCAGCGGCTTAGCGGACCGGCTCCAGCTCTAGCTCGCCTCGGCCTGCGAGCGGCGTCGTTGTCAGTACGTACCCAGCTCCCGGCCGGGGACGCCAGAACAAGCGCCTCGGGCAGATCGATGGTCAGGCCCAGCGCGCGCGTCGGGTGTGAGATGCGCGGCCACGAAACCTCGACCCCCTACCTCGACTCGCTCGTACAGGTTCCTCAGCGTCTTCGCTCGGTGCTGCGGCCTGAGGCGTCAGCGAACCTCTTCGAGCCAGCCCTCGCGCAGCGCACGCGCCGCCAGCTCCGTTCGTGACGCGACGTCCGTACGGTCGAAGAGCCGCCGCAGGTGGGATTCCGCGGTGCGGGCGCTGATCCCCAGGCGCGCACCGATCTCGTCGTTCGAGGCACCGGCGACCACCAGCTGCAGGACCTCCCGCTCCCGAGCCGATAGCGCCACCCCACGTCCCGGTCGGACCCCGTACGCGAGCCCCCCGGCGGCTGCGCGGCGGATGGCATCCAGCAGCTCGCTGGTCGGGGCGGTCTTGACCACGAAGCCCACCGCGCCCAGGCGCATCGCGGCGTCGGCGTACTGCGGATAGTCGTAGGACGTCAGGCAGACGACGGCCGGAAGCGCCGCGTCATCGGACTCGCGGAGCAGGTCGAACCCCGAGTCCTGGCCGAGGCGCAGGTCCAGCAATAGGACGTCGACGGTGCCGTCGAGCATCGGTCGCAGCTCGTCCAGTGACGACGCCACGCCCGCGATCTCCATGTCCTCGGCGCGATCGACGATGGCAGCCGTGCCCTCCCGAACCAATGGGTGATCGTCCACCACGGCGACGCGGATCAGGCTCGCGCTCACAGGGGGCGCCACTCGAGCGCGACGCGGGTGCCGCCTCCTGGCCATCGACGGACGTCGAGCAACGCGCCGATCTGCTCGGCCCGCTGCTGCATGTTGAGGAGGCCGAAATGGCCGTCTCGCGTGGCCTCCCGCTCGGCATCGGCGCCGATCCCGTCGCCGGCATCGTCGATCGCCAGCGTCACCCGACCATCGGAGCGGACGTCATAGCGCACCGCGATCGGCGGGCGGCCGTGCTTGATGGCGTTGGTCAGGGCTTCCTGCGCCACGCGGAAGACCGCCAGCTCGACCGTTGCGGGGGGCCGTGTCTCGTCGGAGCGCTCGAGCTTGACCGGCCCGCCCGCCAGCGGCTCGACACGCTCCACGAGCCACTCGAGCGCCGCGCCGGCGCCCAGGTCGTCCAGGATCGGAAGCCGGAGGTCACCCACGACCCCGCGCAGCTTGGCGGCGATCTCGCGAGCCTCGTCGGCGCCCGCCTTGTCGCCGCGCTCGTCGAGTGTTCGGACCAGCATCGTGACCTGCTGCAGCGCATCGTCGTGGAGGTCGGCTGCCAGGCGCGCCCGCTCGGTCTCGGCCGCAGCCACCGCGACATCGCGCTGGAGCTGGGTCCGCTGCACGAACCGCAGCATGGGTCTGAGCGTTCCGTATCGCCAGACCACCAGACCCACCAGCCAGGCCAGCAGGAGCACGATTCCGCCCGGAAGCAGCGTTAGGGCTGCGGCAGCCGGCGTGAGCGCCACGGCGAGCGTTTCCATTCGTGACGAGACCGCGCGCGCATCCTGTGCGACCGGGGCAAAGGCGATGGGAATGCCCGGGATGAGGGCAACAACGGCGACGAGCGGAAGAGCCACCACCGGCACATTGGTGACAGCCATCAGCCCGATCAGGCCAACCACCGCCGCGGCGGCGAGGAAGAGCCGGAGCGCCCCTGGCCGAATGGGGTGCCGGCCGGCCAGCGCGTGCGCCACGGCCAACCCGGGCAGGGATATCAGAAACACGACCAGGAGGCCCGAGCCCGAATCGAATGAGAAGGAAATGGCGCTCAAGGCGATCGGCGTCCCGACCGCGACCGCCAGGGGTACGGCCAGATCGGTCCATGTCGGCCCCAGGAACCCTCGCCGAACTGCGTACCCGACGAGGCCCGCCAACGCCAGCGCGAGGACTGCCGGCCAGGTGTCGTAAGACGCCAGGAGGGCCGCCAGGACGACCGCGCCGAAGAGGACAAGGGCGAAGGCATCACGGGCTCTGGCCGGAGCGCCCGGCACCACTGGTGCGCTCGTGGGTTGCCCGCCGGCGAGGGAGGCCACGCGGTCGCCGATGGCCGACGTCCGCTCGAGCGGCACGAGCTGCAGCGCCATCAGCGCACCGATGAACAGGATTGGGAGCTGCGGGTCCGGGCCGTAGGGGCCGATGAGGGTGTGAGCCGCAGCGGGCACCAGGGACATCGAGACGAGTCTCAGCCGCTGACGTGGCTGCTGGCCCTCGGCCGTCGCGGCAACGATGGCCGGCACCAGCGGGATCGCCGCGATTATGGGCACGAGGCTCCCGTAGTCCGTTGCTCCCAGCGTCGACGCCGTCAGGTAGCGGACGACGAGCGCCACGGCCAGCCCCGCCGCGAGGGCAGATCCGGCCGCCGCCGTCTGCGCCCATGCGCGGTCGGGATGTTCCCGGGCGAGCGAGAGCCCCAGCAGGAGGGCCACGGTCGCGGGACCGAGGTAGCCCGCGGCAATGCCCAGCGGTGTGCCGGCCTCGACGGCGGGCACCACGAGGAATGGCACGGCGATGGCGCATCCCAGGACGACGGCGTGGGCGCGGCCGGTGGCCCCCGCGATCCCGTGCACGAGCAACCGCCAGACACCTGCGCCGATCGCCATGCCGAGGACCATGAGCCAGATGCTCGACCGCAGCTCCAGCTCCAAGAACGTGCGGTCCAGTTCTGCGAACAGGTACACCTCCTCCGGAAAGTCCGGGTTCACCTCGCCCGCCAGCGCAGTTCGGATGCGCGCCGATTCGACCGCCGCCACCGGTGGCCGGAGGTCGGGCCCGATCTCCGTGATCTCCCCGCCGGAGGGCCCGATGACCGCTCCCCAGGGACCGGGCGCACGCCCGCCGTACACATCGAGGAGGACGCTTTCGATGCCGAGTGGCTCTCCCCGGGCGACGTCGCCGCCGTCGACTGTGGTGAGGTCCAGCACCCGCACGCCCGGCATCCATCCCTGGCGTGCGGCGTTGCCACCGGGCGTGACGTCGAACACTCGCACCTCGCCGTTCTCGTCCGCGAGCTCGAGGCCCAGGTTGACGGTGCCGTGATTCCAGACCACGGTGCCCGCAACGGCGGCGCTGCCCGCGAGCAGCAGGGCGCAGAGGTCGCGCAAGCGCATCGGCATGTCCCGACCGTACCAGAGGTCCTCGCGAAGGCAATGCGGGAAATTCCGCAACCCAGATGGTGGTCTTCACGGATGGCGGGTGGCCGGTGGCGAGCGCATGATCGGGGCAGGAGGTGAACCGATGCGCCCATACCGGTGGACCCTGGTCCCGCTCCCGTTCGTCGTCCTTGCACTTATGATCGCCGTGCTCTCGGCGCTGATCGGGTTTGCCCGATGACCGCGGCGCTGGAGACTCATCAGCTGGCGAAGCGATACCGGCGCGGCGTATGGGCGCTGGCCGGCATCGACCTCGAGATCCCCATCGGCGGCATCACCGCGCTGGTCGGGCCGAACGCCGCAGGCAAGTCGACTCTCATCAAGACCTGGGTTGGCTTCGAGCGGCCGACGCGTGGATCGGTCCGCGTTGCCGGCGTCGATCCATGGCGGGACCGGCGAGCGGCCCTCGGTCACATCGGCTACGTGCCCCAGTCACCCGCGTTGTACGACGGGCTCTCGGTCGAGGATCACCTTGACCTGGCCGTGCTGCTGCGTCCTGAATTCGATCGAGCGGCGGCCCGTGAGCGGCTCGACCAGCTCGACATCCCTCGCGACGCCGGAGCGCGGAACCTGTCCGGTGGCCAGCAGGCCCAGGTGGCCCTGGCCCTGGCGCTCGGGACGCGAGCTGACATCCTGCTGCTCGACGAGCCCCTGGCCAGCCTCGACCCGCTGGCGCGCCGCGAGTTCCTCCACGTCCTGACCGACGCGGTCCGCGTCGGCGGCGCGACGGCGCTGCTTTCGAGCCACATCGTCACTGACGTCGAGCAGGCGTGCGACGGGCTGGTGGTCCTCGGTGTCGGGCGCGTGCTGCTCCAGTCGAGCGTGAAGGATGCCCTCTCGGCGCACCGGATCGCTCCGGCGGACGGGGCGACAGGAGAGGTCATCGCCACGTTCCTCGGCCCGGCAGGTGAGCCACTCGCGCTCCAGCACGACGGCGGCGGTGCGGGGCAACGGCCGGCAACGCTCGAGGAGATTGTGCTCGGGTACCTGGCCTCGGCGCGCTCGTCGCCGAATCGCGAGCGGGCGGCATGACCGGGGCCCTCACCTGGGCCCGGTTCTCGTTCAGGCTCCAACGCCTCGAGATCCTGATCCTGAGCGCAGCCGTGCTCGCGGCGTCGGCCCTCATGGTGTGGTGGGCATTCGAGCTCGTCGGCCTGAGCGAAGCGTATCCGGAGTGCGACTTCTTCGGCAACGACTCCGACTTCTCCGGCGGGGGCTCTGCATGCCAGGCGCCGACCGAGCAGTTCTTCGGGATCAGGGCATCGGCCGAGATGCTGATCAGCAACGTCTGGCTTGCGGGCCTCGTCGCCGGCCTCGTGCTTGGCGTGCCGCTCGTGGCTCGAGAGGTCGAGGGCGGGACCGCGCAGCTCGCCTGGACCATCGGCCGCTCACGGGTGCGCTGGTTCGTGGGACGAGTGGCCTTTGCGGCCCTCGTCGCCAGCCTGCTGCTCGCCGTAATTGCGGTCGTGACCGAGATCCTGGCCTCCGCCGCGGCGCCGGGCTTCGACATGTCTCGTGACTTCACCCTCTACGGCGCGCGTGGCCCGCTGGTGGTCGCTCGCGGGTTCCTGGGATTGGGCGTCGGCGTGGTTGTGGGCGCCGTGCTGGGCCGTCAGCTGCCGGCGCTGCTGGTTGGCCTGATCCTGATCGGTCTGCTGTACGCGGCGATTGCATTCGGGATGGGCCGCTGGAACGAGACGGAGGGGATCCTGGGGCCTCGCGACCAGAACGCCAGGGGCGCGCTCTACGTCGGTGCCGGGTTGGAGCTCGAGACTGGCGAGCGCATCTCGTGGGGGGACGCTCGCGCGCGGGACCTCTCGCCGGAGATGATCGAGGGGATCGACGGGCGCATGTACGCCAGCCAGGCCGATGCCGAGGCGGGCCGCAATGCCATCGGGCGCCGCTACGAGCTCATCATCCCCGGCGAGCGCTACCCGGAGATCGTCGCGCGCGAGGCTGCGGTGACGGTCGGGTTGGGCGCGGTCCTGCTGCTGACAGCGCTGTTGGTCACGCAGCGGCGGCGGCCGCGCTGATGGGCGCGCTGCGCATGGCATGGAAGCTCCAGCGCTGGGAGATCACGACGCTCGCAGCGGTGGGAGCGGTGCTCGCCGTGACGCTGCTGGCGGTGGGCTGGCGGATGGAGTCCGTCCAGGCATCGGCGCCCGATTGCTGGCAGACCGATGTCGACGCGGTGCTGCCACAGTCGGCCGTGAACGAGTGCGCGCAGGCATATGCGGAGCACGACGCCGCTCGCACGATCGGCAGCATGGCCGGAGCGGGCGTCGTGCTGCTGCCCTTCGTGCTCGGAGTCGTCCTGGGAACGCCGGTCGTGGCCCGGGAGATCGAGGCGCGGACGGCGAGCATCGCCTGGTCGGTGAGCCGGTCGCGCGGACGCTGGCTTGCCCTGCGTACCCTGCCGATCCTCGCTTTCGTGGTGCTTGGGATCGCCGTCATCGGCCTCTCGAGCTTGACGCTTCAACGCCAGCTAACCGGCGGAGAGGTGGGTTTCGGCTCGCTCATCCCGCAACTCCCCGTGCTGCTCGCGCGTGGTCTCCTCGCCCTGGCCGTCGGCCTGGTGGCCGGTACGCTCCTCGGGCGGACCCTGCCCGCGGTCCTGGCATCCGCGGTGTTCCTGATCGCCATCTCCATCGGCCTCAGCATCGGACTCGACGTGTGGATGTCCGCGGAGGCGAAGCCGATCGCCGAGCTCGACGGCACCAGCTCGAAGGTCTACAACTCGGGACTGCGGGACGACGCGACGGGTGAGCTGATCAACCTTGACGCGTTCCTTGCAAGAGAAGACGCCGATGACATGCTCGAGATCCCCCCACCCGGAATGACCATGGTGCATTGGCAGATCCCCGGGAGCGAGTACCCGGTCTGGATGGCGCGCGAGGCAGGCGTGACCGGCGGTCTCGCAATCGTGGCGGGCGTCGCATTCGTCCTCACCGCGCTGCGGCGCAGACCGTGATGCACGCGCGAGTCGGCCTTGCCATGGAGAGAGGCTCGCTGCTGTGGGGCAGCGTCCTGATCGCGCTCCTGTCCGCCGGGATGCTGGTGACCGTCGTTGGGATGCTGATCGTGGTCGGGGATCTCGGCTGCAGCACGGACTTCATCGGCTCCCGCTGTGCCGGACTCGTGGAGCAGTTCGCACCATGGGAGAACATTGCCCAGGGCCTCACCGGCCTGCTGTGGGTGCTTCCGACCGGGCTTGGCGCGCTGCTGGGCGTAGGCATAACCGCCGGAGAGATCGAGCGCCGATCAGCCCAGGTGTCGTGGACCCTGGCCGCATCACGCACGCGGTGGCTGCTGGTACGCGCAGTTCCCGTGGCTCTTGCGCTGTTCCTCATTCTCACGGTGGCCGCAGGGTTTGCCGAGATGGTGGCTCGAGGCCGCCTGATGACCGATGACGCCGGCTTCCATGACTACCAGCTTCGGAGCCTGCTGGTCCCCGCGCGCGGGCTCCTCGCGTTCACGATCGGGCTCGGGGTCGGCGCCGTCATCGGTCGGACCATGCCGGCATTGCTGGTGGCAGTCGTCTTCAGCGCGGCCTCAACCTACGGCCTGCTCGTGCTCATCGATGCCTGGCACCTCGCGGCGGCGTTCTTCGTCAGGATGGACGATCCGTTGCTCAACAGCGGGATCTACCCGCTGGTCGCCAGCTCTTCCGCAGGCCCAGGGCCGGACCCTCAGGGTCTCCTACTCATCCCTCCAAGCGAATACTGGGTGTGGGTGCTCCGCGAGGGTGGCCTGCTGACGCTCGCCTCCTTGGGTGCAGCCCTGATCGCCCTTGGCGTCGTGCAGCGACGCTCGCCCTAGGCGCGGCGATATGGCTGTCAGAAGGCCGCGGCATAGCTGATCATCTGCTCCAGAGTGGTCCCGGCCGGGAGCGACACCGTGTACGAGCAGTCGCCCTCGGTCCACGTGATTGCGGGCATGCCGATGCCTTCATCGCCGATGAGCATCGCGCGACCGGCATGGCCCCGCACCTCCACCGGCGCCCGGTCGTCCGGCTCCCCCGGCTGGGCGAGTGCGGGTGAGTTGATTTTGAGTACCACGGCCCCGGCCATGGGGCCCCAGCGCACAGTCCACGTGCCGTCCACGAGCTCCACGACCGCGAAGCCGGGTGGCTGGCCGTTGGGCATCGCGGATGGCACGGGCACCTCGCACGGCGCCCCGAGGGGGATTGCGGGCTCCACCGGGGTGAGGTCGACGCGCCGCCCGGTGCGGATGTCGATCATCTGCCAGTCGCCCGGCGGGCCCATTGCGCCCTCCAGCTCCTGGAGGTGAGTGGGGGGCCAGCGCAGCACCCAACCCTCCGGGAGTGCGACACCGCGCCGCTCGCCGAGATGCTCAAGCACCGATCCAACGGCATCGGCACCGGGGACCCGCTCAACGCCGCCGTCAGGGTCCACGACCTCCGTTGCCCCTTCCGGGACGTTCGGCTCGCCGCGGACGAATCGCCAGCCATTGCCCACTCGCACCGGCACGGATCGAAAGGCGCCTGGGATGGTGTCCGTGGCCCCCGTCGCGAGATTCCAGGCGTACGCGGCATCCGCCGCACCCAGCCCGTTGGCGAAGAACGTCGTCGCATCCGCTCCTAGTGGCCATCCCAGCACGGTCTCCTCCTCCGCGACGCCGGTGACGGGATCCACGGCGCGTGTGGTGCACCGGACCTCACCGAAGCAGGCCTGAACCACGACCCGACCCTCCAGGGGATCCGCCGTGATCCACCACACCCGCGGATCCTCCATCTCCTCGGTGAGTGGCCCTGCGAGCACCTGGATCGGCGCATGAGCGCCACCGATGGTTCGGCGCCAGAGGCCGCGATCCAAGCCGCCGGCGCGTCCGCGCTCGACGTAGTACACCGATCGTCCGCCGTCACCGATGGCCGCGGCAGCGATGAGGTCGGGTGAAGAGAACAGGTCGGTGCGAGCGCCGTCGAGGGCGGAGATGAGGTAGACCTCGGATGCCGTGCCGGTGTCGTTCGTGACCAGCACGTCGGTCCCGTAGGGCCCCGCCACGTAGGAGTGAGCCCAGTCCCAGTGCAGGGCGAGAACGGCGGTCACTCGGCCGTCCAGCGTCCCAACCGTCAGCTGGCGGAAGCCCTCCGGCTGTGCCGGAGGATTCGGGTCAGGGGGCGCCTCCGGGATGACGCCGAACCCCAGCGACTCAGTCGCCCACCAGGCAATCGCGCCAAGCTCGTCCTCCGGTGACCCCTCGGAGTCTGCAGAGCTGGCGCTGGGCTCCGGTGACGGCGGGAGCGGCGAGACGCAGGCGCTGATCGCGAACCCCTGCGCGAGGCACACCACCAGGCCAACGACTCTTCTCATGATGGCTAGACACCGACGAGCCCGTACCCGTTCGACCGCCGCGTGGCAGCCACGCGCTGACTCTTCCGCGGCAGGAGGCCCGCGGCGTGCACACTGCCGTGACAGATGCTGATCGATGACCTCCAGGCCTTGGCGACCGACCTCGAGCTGCGGGCGAAGACTGCCCCGACGCCGGACCTCGCCTCCAACGCGGAGCGGTTGCATCGGCATGTGCGGGAGTACGTCCTGCCCCGAGCCGCCGACGCCGATGCGCCGCTGGTGGTCGTCATCCTCGGCTCCACCGGCAGCGGCAAGTCGAGCCTGCTGAACGCGCTGACCGGCGCGCGGCT
>Ga0183260_10003257_pt1 | contig 13118 bp, 13 predicted proteins | sample AntDrymUQ4972206_2_FD_129768 | JGI IMG/M metagenome (GOLD analysis project Ga0183260, IMG submission 129768) | Polar desert sand microbial communities from Dry Valleys, Antarctica - metaG UQ497 (22.06) (version 2) (version 2) | ecosystem: Environmental > Terrestrial > Soil > Desert | place...
CGCCAGCAGCACGCAGAACCCGAGGGCCGCACGCAAGCGCGCCGCACGAGTGCGGCGAGGGGGGGAGGGGTCTCCCGCGTACGTGTTGATCGCAGTTGCTCGCAAGTTGCTCCCGCTCGGGCCGCCGCCGTGGGGGGCGGCCGATCCTTCTCGAACACCGGCAGGTAGCGAAAGCTGCGCCGCGCGATGCTGCACCCAGGCGTCTCGATGCGTCTCAATGGTTGTAGCAGGACCTCCGCGTGGGCGCGTCAGCGGCTCGGGGCTGCGCTTCCCGGCTGCCATAGACTCGGCGTGGTGACGCGCCTGAGCGCCTACTTCCTCCCGACCTTGAAGGAGGCACCCACCGACGCCGAGGCCGTCTCCCACAAGCTGATGGTGCGGGCCGGCCTCGTCCGCCAGCTCGGGGCGGGGATGTGGACCTTCCTGCCGGCGGGCTGGCGCGTCCACCGTCGCGTAGAGGGAATTCTGCGCGAGGAGCTCGATGCGATCGGCGCCCAGGAGATGCTGATCCCCGTGCTCCAGCCAGCGGAGATCTGGCGGCGCAGCGGCCGCTACGAGATCGACGAGCTGTTCAAGCTGACCGACCGCCGCGAGGCCGACCTGGTGCTCGCGATGACCCACGAGGAGGGGCTGACGACCCACATCGCCGGCGACGTGCGCTCCTACCGCGACCTGCCGTTGATCCTCTACCACTTCCAGATCAAGGAACGGGACGAGCCGCGCCCGCGCGCGGGGGTGCTCCGCACGCGCGAGTTCGTGATGAAGGACTCCTACAGCTTCGACCGCGACCGCGAGGGCCTCGACCACGCCTACGACCTCCACGTCGGCGCCTACGACCGCATCTTCGAGCGCTGCGGGCTCGAGTGGTATCGCGTCGAGTCGGACGTCGGCATGATGGGCGGGCTCGGAGCGCACGAGTACATGGCGCCGTGCGCCGCGGGCGAGAACGAGGTCGCGCTCTCGGACGCCGGCTACGCCGCCAACGTCGAGATCGCCGCCGCGGCGGCGGCGCCCGTGGACGGACTCCCGGAGGCGCTCGACGCTCCCGAGCCCGTGGACACCCCCGGCGCGAAGACGATCGAAGAGGTCGCAGGCGCGCTCTCCGTGCCGGGCGGCGCGCTGGTCAAGGCGCTCCCGGTCATGCGCGAGGGCGGCGACCCGGCGCTCGTCGTCGTGCGCGGTGACCACCGGCTGAACGAGATCAAGCTCCGGAATGCGCTCGGCGGCGGCGCCCGGCCGGCCAGCGAGGACGAGCTGGAGCGCCACTTCGGCGCCCCCGGCGGCTTCATCGGCCCCGTCGGCGCGCGCGTGGAGGTCGTGGCGGACGAGGCTCTCCGCGGTCTCAGCGGGCTCGTGGCCGGCGCCAACGAGGCCGACAGGCATCTTCGCGGAGTCGAGCCGGGCCGCGACTTCGAGCCGACCTGGGCCGATGTCCGCACGGTCGAGGCCGGGGACACCTGTCCCGCAGGGGGCGAGATCCGGATCGAGAAGGCGATCGAGATCGGCAACATCTTCAAGCTCGGGACGCGCTACTCGGAGCCGCTGGGCGCGAGCTATCTCGACGAGCAGGGCAGTGAGCAGCCGATCTGGATGGGCTCCTACGGCATCGGCCCGGCACGGATCCTGGCGGCGGCGGTCGAGCAGAATGCCGACGACGCCGGAATCTCGTGGCCGCGCGCGATCGCGCCCTTCGATGTCGAGCTGGTGGGCCTCGGTAAGGACGGGGAGGAGGCCTACGCCGTCGCGGAGCAGCTCTACGAGCAGCTCTCGGAGGCCGGGCTCGCTGTCGCCTACGACGACCGCGCCGCAGGCGCCGGTGAGAAGTTCGCCGACGCCGAGCTGCTCGGCTGTCCGCTGAGGCTGACTGTCGGCAAACGAGGGCTCGAGTCGGGCGAGGTCGAGGCCCAGGTGCGGAGAGGGATGGCGAAGCACGCCCTTCCGCTGGACGGGGCAGCCGCCGCGGCGGCGGAGTTGTGGCGCGAGACCCCCTGACCAAACGCCGGCTGCTCGGGCTCGACCGCTCCGGCCCGCCTCCGCCGGAGACGCTCGCCGCGGCCCCGCTGCGGGTCTGGACGATCCCCAACGTGATCGGTTTCATCCGGATCGCCCTGGTCCCGGTCTTCCTCGTGCTGGCCCTGTCCTCGGGCGACGGCCGGGTCGCCTCGGCCTCGATCGTCTACGCCGTCATCGGCGGCAGCGACTACCTCGACGGCATGGCGGCCCGGGTCACCGGCCAGTACAGCCGCCTCGGCACGTTGCTCGACCCGCTCACGGACCGGCTGCTGGTCCTCTCCGGCGTGATCGTCACCTGGCACTTCGAGTTGCTCCCGCGCTGGGCGCTCGGGGTGCTCGCCGCGCGCGAGCTCGTGATGGTGGTGCTGGTCCAGTACGGCCTGCGCGAGGGCCTGGTCGACCTGAAGGTCAACCAGATCGGGCGCTGGGCGGTCTGGCCGACGATGTTCTCGCTCTTCCTCGCGATGGTCTCGGTGACCTGGGTGGCGGAGGCGCTGCTCTACCTCGGCCTCGCGATGACGCTCGCCGCGACCGTCATCTACATGCGCGACGCGCGCGTCGCGCTGGCAGCCCGGCGAGCCGGACCCTCAAGCTCCCCTTGACGGTCCGGTCTATACTCGCTCCCGCCTGCCCCGCCATCCTGTAGTCGACCTCGAAGGGGACCCACGACTTGGAAACGTTTCCAGACCTCGGCGCCCTCTCCGACCAGGAGCTCAAGGACCTGATCCAGGAGCTGACCGATGAGGAGCAGGAGGTGTCCTACACGCGGCGCCTGCTGCACGGCAAGATCGACATCCTGCGGGCAGAGCTGGTCAACCGCCTGCGCAAGAAGCACTCCGAGGGGGAGGTCACGATCACCGGCGACGACGTCCAGCAGCTGACGGACATCCTCGCCGGCAAGGGGCTTCCCGACTCCGGGAAGGACTAGGGGCGAGCGCCGTGCACTGCACCGAGTGCGGATTCACCAACGCGGAGGGCTCGAACTATTGCCAGAAGTGCGGCGCCTTCCTGGCCGCCGCGGCGAGCGCCCCCTCGAAGGGCGACACGACCGAGGTCTACAAGGTCGACGAGACGGGCGAGCTGAAGCCGGTCGACCTCGAGCAGGTGGCGGGGGAGGGGGCCGCGCTCGTGATCCGCTCAGGCGGCGGCCGCTCGGGCGAGACCTTCAACATCACGGGCGAGCGCCTGACGATCGGCCGCAGCCCCGAAGCCGAGGTGTTCCTCGACGACGTCACCGTCTCGCGCAACCATGCGCTGCTCGTTCGACGCCAGGACGGCCTCTACATAGACGACCTCGGCTCGCTCAACGGCACCTACGTCAACCGCCGCCGGATCGAGTCGCATCGGCTCCTGAACGGCGATGAGCTTCAGGTCGGCAAGTACAAGCTGACCTACCTCGACCGATGAGCTCGGCCGAGGTCGACAGCGCGGTCGCCGGGCAGTCCGCTCCCACGGCCGCCGCCGGCCCGCTGCCGGCGAAAGCGCTCACGATCGGCGCCGTCTGCAAGCAGCTCGACCGCGAGTTCCCGGACATCTCGATCTCGAAGATCCGCTACCTCGAGGACCAGAAGCTGCTCTCGCCACGGCGGACTCAGGGGGGCTACCGCCTCTACGCGCCCGAGGACGTCGATCGGCTGCGAACGATCTTGCGCCTGCAGCGCGACGAGTTCCTGCCGCTGCGAGTGATCCGCCAGGAGCTCGCCGCCGGCCGTGCGGACTCGGAGGTGACCCAGGGCCAGGGGCCGGACCCCAAGGCCCTGCGGCGTGCCAGCGTGGCCGTCACCGGGCACGGATCGCGCTACAACCTCGACGAGGTGCTCGACGAGACCGGCGCCGATGAGGAGCTCGTGCACGAGCTCGAGGAGTACGGCGTCATCAAGGGCGAGCGGGACCGCGGAGGCGCAGCCGGAGCGGGGGAGACCTTTTACGACGACACCGAGCGCGAGATCGTGCGGGCCGTTTCGGAGCTGAAGCGGTTCGGCGTCGGCGGCCGCAACCTGCGCGTCTTCCGGACCTCGGCCGACCGCGAGGCGGCGCTGCTCGAGCAGATCCTCGCGCCGGCCCTGCGCTCGCGCAACCCGGAGCGCCGCAAGGAGGCAGTAGAGGCGCTCGAGAACCTCGCCGGGATCGCTTCGCATCTCAAGCACCTGTTGCTGATCAGGGACCTCCGGAAGCTCACCAGCTAGGGCTAGGCACGTCCACCGTGCCCAGGGTCGAGAAGAAACGCACGATCGGCGCCTCGCCGGAGGAGATCTGGGAGCTGGTCTCCGATCCGTACCACCTGCCGCGCTGGTGGCCCGGCGTCGAGCGGGTGGAGGAGGTGTCCGAGCTGGCGTGGACCACCGTGCTGCTGACGCCGAAGGGGAGGACCGTGCGAGCGGACTACAGCCACGTGAGCGCGCAGGAGCCTGAGCGGCTCTCATGGCGCCAGGAAGTCGAGGAGAGCCCGTTCGAGCGCATCATGTCCGAGGCGATCACCGAGCTGTCGCTCGAGCCGGCCGGCGCAGAGACGCTCGTCCGGCTCGAGGCGCGTATCAGCCTGCGCGGCTTCTCGCGGCTCGGGGTGTTTCAGGTCGGCCGCGCGACCGCTGGCCAGCTCGAGGGCGCCCTCGAGGGCATCGAGCAGGCCCTGAGGAGCCGGAGGGGCTAGGGACCCTGGGGTGCGGGTGCCTGGGGTGCGGGTGCCTGGGGAGCGGCGCCCTGAGGGGCAGCACCTTGGGGAGCACCTTGGCCGCTTTGACCGGTGTTCTGCGGGATCGGCTGGAGCTGGTCGAGGCGCCCGCGCAACACCGACTTGCCGGAGTGCTTCTGGTTGCGATCCACGGCCTCGCGTGAGATGTCGATGAAGCGGAACTTGTCGGCGTCCTTCGGCAGCGGCCCGGCGCCGGCGAAGTTGCCCTGGGCATCGGTGCGCTGCGCGCCGATCGACATCGCCTCGTTCCGGCTGTTGTAGAGCCAGACCTCGTAGACCTCGCGGTTGTTCTTGTTCTCGGGCAGCTGCGCCTGGACGATCAGAAAGCGCTTGCCGCCGCGCTCCGCGATGACCGCGCGTCCCTCGCCGCGCGCGCCGTCGACGCCCTTCAGCACGACCTGGCCGATCGGCCGGGGGGTCTCGTTCGAGGCTGCCTGTGTGTCGTCCTTCTTCTTCTCGTCGTCGCCGCCGCCCAGGAACGCGACCCCCTGGCCAAGGATCAGTGACAGCGGCAGTAGCACGAGGAGAAGGGCGCCGAGCACACCACCTGCGATCAGGCGGCGGCGGCGGCCCGTCTCGTCGCCCGCGGGGAACAGCAGCTTCCGCGCCGACTTCTCGCCACCGTCCTTGCCCTTGCGCTCGCGCTCGCGCTTCGGACGAGCGCCCCGGCCGCCCTCGGGGATCGTGGGCGCATCCTTGCCGTAGAGCTCGTCGAGCGAGTCGAGCAGGGAGCGGGCCCACGCCCGAGCCGGCTCGGAGCGCCGCAGGTGACCGCGGGTCGCCGTCGCCTCCGGGCCCGACTGCTGGTTGAGCAGATAGTCCGCGACCTGGTCGCGCCAGTCGGCCTCGACGTCGCGTGCGGTCGCCGGCGCAAGCTCACCGAGAGCCTCACGCGCGAGCGTACGCACGCGAGCGGCGGGCATCCCGAGCGTGTCGGCCAGGTCCGAGTAGGACTGGCCGCGCTGGAGCACGAGCTCGATGATCGCGCGCTGGTCGGCCGAGAGCTGGTCGAAGGTCGCCACGGCGGCGAAAGATAGCCTGCCCGCCATGACTGACGCCCCACCGGACGCCGCTCAGGAGCACGGCGGCCTGTTCGAGGCCCTCGGCTTCGAGCTCGATGAGCAGGGACCGGAGGTGGCCCGCGGGCACTTCGAGGTCACCGACCAGGTGCGCCAGCCCTACGGGATCGTCCACGGCGGCGCCTACGCGGCCCTGGCGGAGTCGCTCACCTCGATCGCGACCTACTTGGCGGTCGCCGAGGACGGGATGCTCTCGATGGGCCAGTCGAACGAGACGAGCCTCCTGCGGCCCGTGAGCCAGGGTGTCGTCAGAGCAGAGGCGCGCCGGCGCCACCGTGGCCGCACCACGTGGGTCTGGCAGGTGGACTTCACCGACGACCAGGGCCGTCTCTGCGCGCTCTCCCGTATGACGATCGCCGTACGGCCGGCGCCCTCGCAGGCCTGAGAGCGGCGCTAGAGCGCCCGCAGGCGACGCTCGCGGCTCTGGTCAGGCAGACGGCTCTCGTAGCCGTTGGTGATCGGCAGCCGCCGGTCGCGCCCGAAGGCCTTGATCGAGATCCTGATTCCCGGGGGGGCCTGCCGGCGCTTGTGCTCGGCCGCGTCCACGAGCCGAATCGTTCGCTCGACATCCTCGGGCGTCTGCCCCTGACGCACCAGCTCGCCGGCGTCGAGGTCCTGCTCGACGTAGCCGACGAGGATCGCGTCGAGGACGTCGTAGGGTGGCAGAGACTCGTCGTCGCGCTGCTCGTGACGCAGCTCCGCCGACGGCGGGCGCTCGATCACCGACGGGGGGATGAGGTCCTTCTCGGCCTGCTCGTTGCGCCAGCGCACGAGCCGGTAGACCCAGCCCTTGAAGACGTCCTTGAGGACCGCGAGCCCGCCCGCCATGTCGCCGTAGAGAGTCGAGTACCCGACCGACAGCTCGGACTTGTTGCCGGTCGTCAGGACCAGCCAGCCGAACTTGTTCGACAGGGCCATCAGCAGGTTGCCGCGGATGCGCGCCTGGATGTTCTCCTCGGTGATGTCCTTCTCGCCGGCGTCGAAGGAGGGGGCGAGCAGGTCCTCATAGGCGTCCATCGCCTTCTCGATCGGGATCTCGATCAGCTCCGCGCACAGGTTGCGGGCGGTTTGGCGGGCGTCGTCCTGAGTCGCTTCGGAGGAGTAGGGGGAGGGCATCACGACGAGGACGACGCGGTCGGGGCCGAGGGCGTCCACGGCCAGCAGCGCCACCAGCGAAGAGTCGATGCCGCCGGAGAGCCCGACGACGACGCGTTCGAAACCGTTCTTCTCGACGTAGTCGCGCAGGCCGACGCGCAGGGCGGAGTAGACCTCGTCCTCGGCGTCCAGCAGCTCGGCGGCCGGGCCGCCGACCTCCCGCCGGGCATTGCCGGCCGGGGTCTCGACGCTCGCGGCGCCGAGATCGCGCAGACCCGGGCCCGTGTCGCGGGCCCGCACGGCGACCCGGTGGCGCGGGTCGCGCAGCCGCGCGGCAACGACCGCGCCCGGATCGATCGTGGTCACGACGAGCGCCTCCTCGAACTGCGGCCCGCGGGCCACGACTGCACCCTCCTGATCGACGGCGACGCTGTGGCCGTCGAAGACGAGCTCGTCTTGGCCGCCGACGCAGTTGCAGAGGACGATCGCGGCGAGGTTGTCGCGGGCGCGCTGAGCCAGCATCCGCTCCCGCTCGATCCCCTTGCCGGCGTGGTAGGGCGAGGCCGACAGGTTCACGATCACCTGCGCGCCCGCCAGCGCCTCGGTGCTGGCCGGGGGCCCCGGCTCCCAGATGTCCTCGCAGACGGTGAGGCCGACGGTGACGCCGTTGACGTCGAAGGTGGCCGCCTCGGTGCCGGGCTGGAAGTAGCGCTGCTCGTCGAAGACCCCGTAGTTGGGCAGGTAGAGCTTGCGGTAGACCGCCGCGACTCGCCCGTCGGCGAGCACCGCCGCCGAGTTGTAGACCTCGTCGTCGCGCTCGGGGAAGCCGACCAGCGCAACGATGCCCTGTGTCTGCCGGGCGAGCTCCTCGAGCGCCATGCCGATCGCGTCGAGAAAATGGGTCTTCAGCAGCAGGTCCTCCGGCGGGTAGCCACAGAGTGCGAGCTCGGGGAAAACGATCAGCTCGGCGCCCTCGTCGCGGGCGCTCGCCGTCAACGCGGTGATCGTGGTGGCATTGCCTGCGATGTCGCCGACGGTGGCGTTCATCTGGCCCAGGGCGACCGTGATCGGCTCGCGGCGTGCCGTCATGGGTCAAGTATGGCTGGCTTGCCTACGCCGGCTCGCGAGCGACGGCGGCGGTGACCAGGCGCCACGGGTTCCCTGACTCTCCGTCCAACGCCAGCGTCCACCGCTCGGTGAATGTCGTCGCACTGTCCTTGCTGCCTTGGACGACGGCAGCGGTGTCGCGATCCTCGACGAAGCGGCGGCCGCCCAGCTCGACGTCGATCGTCATCGTCGGCGGGTCCGCCGCGGCGTCCAGGGCCGCCACCGTGATGCTGCGAACTCGCGGGCCGCGGACCACCAGCCGGCGCTTGCGGCTCTCGTCGCCTGCGTAGAGCAGCTCGCCGAGCGCCTCGGCGGAGGCGACGGCCTGCAGCGGCCCGTCCTCGCCGTCGACGGCGTCCGCCCAGGCCTCGACCACCCGGCGGGCAGCCGCCTCGAGCACGTCGGGCGCAAAACGCGCATCGGCGACCGACAGGTCCAGAGCCGCTGCGCGCGCGTCCCCGTCGAAGTCGAGGTCGGCCACATCGGCCGGCTTCCAGCCCTCGGGGAGGCCATCGGCCTTCGCTGTCTCGGCGATCGCATCGTCATGCACACGGCCGTCGGACCACGGGCTGGCGACGAGCTCAGAGTCCAGGTGGTGGTCTCCCTCGGCCCGTTGCTCGATCGAGGTGGCGATCCAGCCTGCATCGCGCTTGGCAAGCGTCCAGTACTCACACAGCTCGGTCGTATCGTCCGATTCGCCGGTCTTGTTGACCTGCGTGCCGTGCTCGTCGAGCACGTAGTCCTTGAGCGTGGCTTCGATTCGCACGACTGCGCGGTCCTCCTCGTCGCGCTCCCGGTTGATGAGGCCGACGTACTCGATCTTAGGCCCGTCGAGCAGCTCGACGCGGTTGTGCCAGCCCCTGCGCTCGAAGTCGTCGAGGCGCCGTGTCCACTCGATCATCAGGTCATCGCCGACGAGCGCCTTCAGCCGGTCGCGGTTGCGCGCGTCCCAGGCGACCTGGGCCTGCGTGAACAGCTCGCGGGCAGAGGCCGTGACCTCGTCGGCGCCGAAGGCCGCGTCGTCCTCGGCTGCCTCAGCCGCCGCCCGACCGACCTGCTCGACGCGCGCGCGGCGCTTGCGGCGGTAGCGGGCGGTCGAGACCGCTCCCACGATCATCGATCCCAGCACGAACAGGACGATGGCCACAACCACGAACACGCTGAAGAACCCGCCGCCGGCGCTGCCGCTGCCGCTCGAGCCGCCGCCAAAGGAGCCGCCGCCGCCTCCTCCACCTCCACCTCCGCCGCCTCCGCCGAAGCCCGAGCTGCCACCGCCCGCCGCCGCGGAGGCGAGGTCGGCGAGCGCCAGGCCGGCGAGCAGCGTGGCCGCCATGGCGGCCAAAAGGGTGATCAGGATCAGGGGCCAGGAGGGGCGAGCCATGCCTTGGGATCGTACCCCGGTCAGCTAGTCGCCGCCGACAGCGACGATGCGCGCCTGGATGCGCTCCGCGAGCTCCCGCGGGTCGATCTCGAACATGCAGTTGGCGTCGCCACCGGAGACCCAGATGCGGTCGTGGTCGAGCAACGCGCTGTCGAGGACGACCGGCAGCTCATGGCCGCACGGCGCGACACCACCGACGCTGAAGCCGGTTGCCGCGCGCACCTCGTCGGGGGCGGCCTGACGCGCCGCCGCGCAGTCGATCGCATCGCAGAGCTGGCCGAGGTCAACACGATGGGCCCCCGACGCGATGCACAGGACGGGCTCGCCATCGGCCACGAACACGAGCGACTTGGCGATCTGCCCCGGCTCCACGCCCACCGCGCGAGCCGCATCGGCGACGGTAGCCGTCGACCCTTCGAGCTGGCGAACGTCGACCTCGAGCCCCAGCTCACGGGCGGCGGAGATGAACTTCTCACGCATCGGCATCCACAGTACTGCGGCCCTGGGAACGCGCTTGCATCTGTGACCGGAGTCACAGATGCCGTCTGCGCGCGCCCTACCGTGCCGAGCGTTGTTCGATTCGACCTGCCGAGCTCCCAGCCCAGATGAGGCCGGGGGACGGGGGACCCACTGCCGCGCTCAGCGCGCGGTCGGGGCGAATCGGCCGCAGCGCCGCTAGGCGGCGTACCCGGCCGTAGCGCGACATCCGAAAGGACTCGACACCGACGTCGAGTCCGGGTGCGGCGCGAGCCCGACAGCTAACCCCGTAGGCGACGGTCGGGAAAGGAAGTTCCCTTGAATCCGCATACCGCTGCGCGCGGCCGCGGGCTGACGAAGCTCGGCCTGGGCGCGTGCTTGACAATCACCGGAGCTGCACTCGTCGCCTCGGGGGCCGCACAGGGTGAGGTTGGAGCGAGTGTCAGCATGGCCTCGGCCACCAAGCCGGCAAAGATCCGCTACGGGAAGCCGCTGCGGCTGCGTGGCCAGGTATCGCCTGGCACCGCCGGCCAGGCCGTGACCCTTCAGCGCGCCGCGGGAGACGGCTTCTACCGTCCCGTCGCGCGTGCGCAGACCGCAGCCGGCGGTCGCTACGCGTTCAGCGTGCGGCCGCGCCATTCGGGCTCCTACCGTGCCGTGACGGCGGCGGGGACGAGCCAGAGCCGCAAGGTGACGGTGGCGGCTCGCTTCGCTGGCCGCGTCACGCGCCACGTCAAGAGCGGCCGAAGCCTGCGGGTCAGGGGACGGCTGGCCCCGAGCCTCGGCGGCCGCGTCGTGCGTCTGCAGCGCCGCAAGCGCGGTCGCTGGCGCACCGTGGACCGCGTCCGGACTAGCCGCAGCGGCCGCTTTCGCGCCCGCTGGAGGACCTCCCGCGCGGGTTCCTACCGCCTGCGCGTGCGGTTCGGGGGCGACAGGCGCAACGGCTCGGCGAGCAAGCGCCTGCGCCGCGTCTACGTCTACCGGCCCGGTCACGCCTCGTGGTACGGCCCGGGCCTGTACGGCAACCGCACCGCGTGCGGCCAGACGCTGACCGCGAGCATCGTCGGCGTGGCGCACAAGACGCTCCCGTGCGGCACCAAGGTGCGCTTTCGCTATCGCGGCCGCACCGCCGTGGCGAAGGTGATCGACCGTGGTCCGTTCGCGGCCGGTCGCGAGTGGGACCTGACCGCGGCGACGAAGCGCAAGCTCGGCTTCGGCTCCACCGGCACCGTGTGGTCAAGCCGGTAGAGGCGCTCGGATCGAGCCCGTCCCCGAGCCCGGGGGCGGGCTCCTTTCCGCTCTGAGGCCAAAAACTTGGTTCGGGGCCTGCCGATTCCTTGAAATCGCCAACTCACTTGCTACCGTCCCCGACTTCAGAGATTCGACCTGCCGAGCTCCCAGCCCTCAGAGGCCGGGGGACGGGGGACCCACTGCCGCGCGCTCAGCGTGCGGTCGGGGCGAATCGGCCGCTGAGCCGCCCAGGCGACACAGCCGGTCGTAGCGCGACATCCAGCAAGGTGCGGCGCGAGCCCGACAGCTAACCCCGTAGGCGACGGTACGGAAAGGAAACACCTTGAAGCCGCATGCCGCCGCGCGCGGCCGCGGGCTGATGAAGGTCAGCCTCGGTTTGTGCCTAACGATCGCCGCAACCGGGCTCGCCTCCGTGGCGCCCGCCGTGGGCTCGTCCGGGGGGAGCACCTACGAGCCTCCCGCGGCCGCTGCGCCGGCCGGGCCGATCAAGGTCACTCGGCACGTCAGGCAGGGGAATGCGGTCCAGGTGAAGGGCAAGCTTGGGCAGCGGCGCCGCGCCGTGCGCCTGCAGCGCCGCACGCGCGGAGGCTGGGAGACCGTCGACCGCGCGATGACCGGCCGCAGAGGGGGCTTCCGAACCAGTTGGGAGCCTCGGCGAGCCGGCTCATACCGCTTGCGCCTCCGCGTCAGCCGTGGCAGCGCGCGCTCCGCCGCCAGCAGTGAGCGCCTCCCGCGCGTGCACGTCTACCGTCGCGCCCAGGCGACGTGGTACGGACCCGGCCTCTACGGAAATCGCACCGCCTGCGGGCAAACGCTGACTCCCGACACGGTCGGCGTCGCCCACAAGACGCTCCCTTGTGGGACGAGGGTGCGCTTCCGCTACCGCGGCCGCTCGGCCGTGGCCAAGGTCATTGACCGCGGCCCGTTCCGCGCGGGCACCGACTGGGACCTGACCTCGGCGCTCAAGGACAGGCTCGGCTTCCTCGGCAGCGGCTCGATCTGGAGCTCTCGCTAGCCGTCCAGGCTGAGCTCGAGCTGATCGCGCTCGTCGCGGGCGGCTTGCGCTGGGCCGTCCTTCAGCCCCGCGACGCGCACGCCGAGCAGCCTGACCGGCCGTGTCGGGGCCAGCTCTCTCAGAAGCTCGACCGCGACCGGGGCAACGACGTCGCGGTCCCCGGTCGGACACCCGAGCGTGCGCGCGCGGGTGTGGGTCGAGAAATCGTCCAGGCGGACCTTGATCCCGATCGTGCGCCCGGGGCGCTTCAGGCCCGCGCACAGCTCACCGCTGAGTCGCTCGACCACGGCCGCCATCTGCTCGATATCCCGTAGGTCGCGGTCGAACGTCGTCTCCCGCGACTCCGACTTGCGCACGCGCTCGGTCTCGATCGGGCGCTCGTCCTCGAAGCGTGCGAGGGCGCCGAGGTGGGCGCCGAGCCGGGGCCCGAACCATTCCGTCAGCTTCGCCACGGGCGCGGAGCCCAGCTCCGCGAGGGTGGTGATGCCGCGGCCCTCGAGCCGCTCGAGCGTCCGCGGCCCGATCCCCGGCAGCAGGGAGGGGGAGGCGCCGGAGAAGCGCTCGCGAGCCTCCTGGGCACTGAGGTGGACGAACCCGTCCGGCTTGTCGGCGTCCGAGGCGACCTTGGCAACGAGCTTGTTCGGCCCGATGCCGATCGAGCAGGCGAGCCCCGTGCGCTCGGTCACCGCCCGCTTGAGCCGCCGGGCGGCAGCCTTGGGCCGCTCGATCCCCGTCAGGTCGAGATAGGCCTCGTCGAGGCCGACGACGTCGACGCGCTCGACATGCTCGTGCAGCACGGCCATCACCTCGCGCGAGTGCGAGCGGTAGGCCTCGAAGTCGGGCGCGATGAAGACCGCGTCCGGGCACTGGCGCCGCGCGCGAGCCGCCGGCGTCGCCGAGAAGACCCCGAAGCGGCGCGCCTCGTAGCTCGCCGTCGTCACGACCGCTCGCGGCCCGTTTCCGGCGACCACGACGGGCTTGCCCCGCAGCTCCGGACGCCGCTCGAGC
>Ga0183260_10003258_pt1 | contig 13117 bp, 7 predicted proteins | sample AntDrymUQ4972206_2_FD_129768 | JGI IMG/M metagenome (GOLD analysis project Ga0183260, IMG submission 129768) | Polar desert sand microbial communities from Dry Valleys, Antarctica - metaG UQ497 (22.06) (version 2) (version 2) | ecosystem: Environmental > Terrestrial > Soil > Desert | place...
GCGGGTAGTTCGGGTTGAAGATCGAGCCCTTGGGCGCGACGACGTTGACCGGCGCGAGCATCCCCTCGTTCTGCGGGACGAACACCGGGTAGGTCGCCTCGTCGAGGAAGATCATCCGAGTGATGAACGACATCGCCGAGACCGTCGTCCCCTCGAACGGGCAGTTGTAGCCGGTCGGCACCTCGTCGCTCGAGCCGGTCAGGTCGAACGTGATCTCGTCGCCAGCGATCTCGACAGCGACCTTCACGGGCAGCCTCTCGCCGCGGCGTACGCCGTCGTCGTCGAGCCAGCCGACCTCCGTCTCGTAGCGCCCGTCCGGGACCTTCGCGATCTCCTGTCGGAGCATCCGCTCCGAGTACTCGAGCCAGCCCTGCGCGGCGCCGAGCACCGCCTCGGCCCCGTACCGGTCGAGGAGCTCGAGGTAGCGCCGGCGGGCGAGCTCGCAGGCGGCGATCATCGCCCGGATGTCGCCGTTGTTGAAGCTCGGCGTCCGCACGTTCTCGAGGATGTGCTTCCAGAGCCCTTCCTGCCAGACGCCTTTCTCCTGCACCTTGAGCGCGCGGTAGATGTTCCCCTCCGACCAGTTGTCGACGAGGTCGATTGCGAGCCCCGGGTAGGCCCCGCCGATGTCGAGGACGTGGGCGGAGGCGCCCGAGAAGCCGACGAGCTCGCCGTCGGCGAAGATCGGGATGACGATCGCCACGTCGGGCGAATGCGTCGCGCCTCCGTACGGATCGTTGTGGAGGATCACGTCGCCGTCGTGGATGTCGTCCCCGAGGAGGCGGATGACGTTCTTGACGATCTTCGGCATCGCGCCCATGAACATGGGCGTCGAGTCGGACTCGGCCAGGTTGTTGCCGTCCCGGTCGAAGAGCCCCGCCCCGAGGTCCTCGGACTCGCGGATGATCGACGAGTACGACATCCGGTAGAGGACGCCGGCCATCTCTTTCGCGATCGAGGCGAGGGCGCCGCCGATCACGCGCATGAGGATCGGCGTCGCGAGGGCCGCCCGCCGCTCCTCCACGCTCTCGGCCGAGACGGTGCAGTCGACCACGATGTTCCCGTGGGCGTCGATCTCGGCCGTCAGGCCGGGCGGGACGACCGTGGTCGTATCGTACTGCTCGACGACCGCAGGGCCTTCGATGCGGTCTCCTGCCCGGAGCCGGTCGCGCTCGTAGAACGGCGTCGGATGCCGCTCGGCGCGTCCGCCGACGTCGAACACGACGTCTTGCACGAGCGTTCGGGCGGCCGAGGGGTCGCCGTCGCCGCGCTCGACCTCGGGCGGCCGCAGCTCGTCGACGCGACCGAGTGCGACGACCCGGATGTTGACGATCTCGATCGCCGCGTCGAAGCGGTGCCCGTACTCGGCCTCGTGGGCGGCGTGGAAGCGTCGCTTCAGCTCCTCGACCCAGTCCTCGTCGACGGCGCCGGGCGGCACCTCCGTCCGCACCTCGTAGCCCTGCCCGGCGTAACGGCAGTCGGCGAGGCGCCGCACGAGCCGGCGGTCGGCCGCGACCTCGTCGGCGTCGAGCTGGGCGACGGCCTGCGCCTCGAGCGCGTCGAAGCGAGCCGTGAGCGGCGCCGCGTCGAGGCTCTTGAGCGCGTGCCGCTCGGTCGCGACGAACTCGTGCTGCAGGTCTGTCGCAAGGAGCCCGGTCGCGGCGATGATCCCGGGGTGCGGAGGCACGAGCACCCGCGCGATCTCGAGCTCGCGCGCGATGTCGCACGCGAAGAGCGGGCCCGCGCCGCCCGCGGCGACGAGGGTGAACTCGCGCGGGTCGTAGCCGCGGCGCACGGAGTTGAGCTCGATCGCCTGGGTCATCCCGAACTTCTGGATCTGGAGCGCGCCGAGCGCCGCCTCCTCGACCGTGACGCCGAGGCCCTCTGCCACCGGGCGCATGGCCTGCTCCGCGAGCTCGACGTCGAGCTGCATGCGGCCGCCGAGCAGACCCCGGTCTGGCCGCAGGCGCCCGAGCAGGAGCTGGGCGTCGGTCGAGGTCGGCAGCTCGCCGCCGCGGCCGTAGCAGGCCGGGCCGGGATCGGCGCCCGCGGACTGTGGGCCCACGCGGAACACCCCGCCCGCGTCGAGCGAGGCGATCGAGCCGCCGCCCGCGCCGATCGTGTCGATGTCGACCATCGGCACCATCGCCTGGTAGTCGCCGATCTTCGTGTCGAGCAGGTGCCGCATTCGGAGCTCGCCGCCCGCCGCGACGCCGATGTCGGCCGAGGTGCCGCCGATGTCGAGCGTGACGACGTTGTCGAAGCCCGCGACGCGCCCCGCCCAGATGCCGCCGATCAGGCCGGCGACCGGGCCGGACATGAGCAGGTTGACGGGACGCTCGGCCGCCGACTCGACCGTCGCCATCCCGCCGGAGGACTGCATGAGCTGGACGCCGCGCCGGAGCCCCGCCTCGTCCATCGCCTGGGCGAACCCGCCGAGGTAGCGGGAGACCTTCGGCCCGACGTACGCGTTGAGCGCGACCGTCGAGAAGCGCTCGAACTCGCGGTAGAGCGGGAGCACCTCGTGCGAGACGGAGAGGAAGACACCCGGGAGCTCCTCGAGCAGGATCTGCTTCACGCGACTCTCGTGCGCCGGGTTGAGGTACGAGTGGAGGAAGCAGACCGCGACCGACTCGACCCCGGACTCGCGGAGCTGCCGCGCACGGTCCCGCACCTCGTCGTCGGAGAGCGGAACGAGCACGTCTCCGTGCGGCACCGTCACGCGCTCCGCGACCGTCAGCCGGTTCCGCCGCTTGACGAGCGGACGCGACTGCCACGGCAGCTCCTGCTGGAGCGAGAAGTTGAGCGGCTTCTTGTGCCGCGCGATGTGGAGCAGGTCGCGGAAGCCCTCGGTCGTGATCATCCCGACCTCGGCGCCCGTGTGCGTCAGCGCGATGTTCGTCGCGACCGTCGTCCCGTGAAGGAGGCTGTCGATCTCGTCGAGCCCGATGCCCGCCTTGTCGCAGAGCTCCCGGATCCCCTCGACGGTGCCGCGAGCCGGGTCGTCGGGCGTCGAGGGAACCTTGTCGACCGTGATCCGGCCCGACGCCTCGTCGACGAGGACGAGGTCGGTGAAGGTGCCGCCGACGTCGACGCCGAGCCGCTTCACCGTGCCCCTCCGGCCGGCGTAGCGGCAACGGCTTCGATGATCTCGCGGCCGACGTGCGCCATCTGCTCCGCTTCGCCGTTCAGGTAGGCGCACGAGATCTCGTCGATCCCGAGCGCGTAGAGAGCCTGCACCTTCTCGCGCACCTTGTCGGCGCTCCCGGCGAGCGCGAAGTCGTCGATCAGCTCGCCCGTCAGGTACTCCGTGTGCTCGGCGTCGGAGGAGAGGTGGCCGGCGTAGTAGTCGTACTCGTCGCGGCTCTCGGGCAGGCGCGTCATCTCCCCCGGCATGTCGTGCTTCGGGTTGCGGCGCATGGTGTCGGCGATGTGGTTCGCGCAGGCGGCCGGCGCCCAGCGGCACTTGTCCCAGGCGACCTCCTGGTCGTCGCCGACCCACATCGCGGTGAGGAGCGAGAACCGCAGCTCGGCGGGGTCGCGCCCGGCCTCCTCGGCGCCCGCGCGCACGTGGTCGATCGCCCACTGCACCGAGATCGGGTTGACGCCGACGTAGAGCATCACCCGGTCCGCGAGCGAGCCGGCGAGCCGGAGATTCCGCGGCCCGGTCGCGGACATCATGATCGGCACCTTCGGATCCTCCTCGACCCAGCGGAGGTGGACGTCGGCGCCATTCAGCTCGACGTGCCGCCCGGCGACGAGGTCGCGCAGGACGGGGATCGACTCACGCAGGAACGACGTCTTCACCGGGTTCAGGCCCATCGTGCGGACGGCGCTGTCGCCGCGCCCGATTCCGAGAGCGAGTCGCCCCGGATGGATCTGCGCGAGGGTCGCGAACGTGCTCGCCGTCGTCGTCACGTGCCGGGTGAACGGGTTCGTCACGGCCGTGCCGACCACGATCCGCTCGGTCGCGGCGAGCGACGAGGTCATGTAGACGACGCAGTCCTGCCAGAGGATCTGGGAGTCGATGAACCACGCGTGGCTGTACCCCGCCTCCTCCGCCGCCCGCACGGAGGCGATGCACTCCTCGAAGTCCTGGCACATGAACTGGGAGCCGATGGTGCCCATGGGGTGCTCCTTCCTATGCGGGGGTGTCTTGGGGGAACGCCCGGAGCTCGGCGAAGGTCTGCTCGAGCGTGTTCACCTGGCCCCAGCCGACGCGGATCATCTCGAGCGCCGGCTCGTGCAGGTGCGGGGTCGCGGTGCCGACGCACTCCTCGACGACGATCGGCTGGTAGTCGCGGAAGAGGGCGTCCTTGCACGTCGCGCCGATGCACTGGTTCGTCAGCACGCCCGTGATCAGCACCGTCTCGGCGCCGAGCGCCCGCAGGATGCCGTCGAGGTTCGTCTCGAAGAACGCCGAGAGGCGGGTCTTCTCGACGTACCAGTCGTCCGGCCGGGGGTCGAGCTCCTCGAGGAGCTCGTAGCCCCACGTGTCGCGCCGGAGGCCGCCCTCGGCGAGGAGGAGGCGCTTCTGCATGAACGGCCCGCCGTCCCCGAGCCCCCGCGTTCCGTGCCGCGTCCACACGATCGGGACGCCGCGCGCGCGGCACTCCTCGTTCAGCGCCTTCGTCGGCTCGATCACCCGCCGCATGTGCGAGACGTCCATGTCGTGCGTCGCGTACCAACCGTCCGGGTGGAGGAAGTCGTTCTGGTCGTCGACGACCACATGGACGGTCCTGCCGGGCACGAGCCGCCAGGCCGAGGGGTCGTAGTAGTGCGACTCCGACACCTGCGCTCCTCCTCGTATCTGAGATACGAGGAGCGTATAGTGCGCCGCACGGCATTGCAATCGACGGCCCGCATCAACCCGATCGTCCCGCGCTACCTCCGCGACCAGGCGCTCGACCCTCTGAAGGACGCGATCGTGACGGGCGGCCTCGCGCCGGGCGAGCCGATCGTGATCGACGCGCTCGCGGCCGCCTTCGGGTTGAGCTCGATGCCGGTGCGGGAGGCGGTGAAGCGTCTCGTCGCCGACGGCCTCGTCGAGGAGCTCCCCCCGCGACGCGCCCATCGTGTTGCGCCGCTCACGCGCCGCTCGGCGCTCGACGTGATCGAGGTGACCGAGACGCTGATCGTGCGCGCGTACGAGGTCGGCGTCCCGCGTCTGGACGACGCAGGGATCGCCGAGATGCGACGCGCGCTCGACTCTGCCACGGCCCACGCGCGCGGAGGCGACCTGCTCGCGGCGCTCGCCGCGATCCACGGGCTGCACGGCGTCGTCTACTCGGCCACGGGCAACGCCGAGTACGCCCGCACGCTGCGCGCGCTCGTGCCGCGCTTCAACCGGATCCTGTACCTCTGGTACGGCGAGTCGATCCGCGAGGTCGGCACCTCGTACCGCCGGGACGTCGTCGAGGCGCTCGAGCGGGGCGACCGGAAGTCCGCGGTCAAGGTCGTCCGGGCCGCGTGGCGACGGTTCCACGACGTCGTCGCAGCGCGGGAGGACGAGACGTGATCGAGCGCGCGCGCGTCCTCGTGATCGGGGGCGGGATCGCGGGCGTCTCGACGCTCTACCACCTGACGCGGCTCGGCTGGCACGACGTCGTGCTCGTCGAGGCGAACGAGCTCACGAGCGGCTCGACCTGGCACGCCGCCGGTCTCTGCACCCAGTTCAACCAGAGCTACAACCTGATGACGCTCCTGCGGCGCTCGCTCGAGCTCTACGAGCAGCTCCCGGACGAGACGGGCGTCGACGTCGGCCTCCACCGCTGCGGGAGCGTCCGGATCGCGACGACTCCCGACCGGCTGCACCAGTTCGCGCACGTGCTCGGGATCGCGGAGAACGTCGGCGTGCCCATGGAGATCGTCCCGCCCGAGCGCGCGGCCGAGCTCTTCCCCCTCGCGACGAGCGACGACGTCCTCGCGGCCGCCTACCTGCCGACCGACGGCCATGTCGACCCCTCGAGCGTCACCTCGAGCCTCGCCCGCGGCGCGCTCGACCGCGGCGCGACGATCGAGCGACACACGCGGGTGACGGAGCTGCACCGCGAGCGCGGCGGCTGGGGCGTGACGGCGACGGAGGGCGAGCTCACGGCGCAGCACGTCGTGATCGCCGCGGGTCAGTGGTCGCGGCAGGTCGCCCGCCTCGCAGGCGTCGAGCTGCCGATCGTGCCGCTCCAGCACCACTACGTCGTGACGGAGCCGATCGCCGCGGTCGAGGAGCGGACGACCGAGCTGCCGGTCTTCCGCGACCCGGACAACTCGTTCTACGCGCGTCAGGAGGGCGGCGGCCTCATCGTCGGCCCCTTCGAGCGGGACCCGAAGACCTGGGCGCTCGACGGCGTCCCCGAGGACTTCCACGGCAAGCTGCTGCCGCCCGACCTCGAGCAGATCGAGGCGTGCCTCGTCGCGGCCGCCGAGCGGATCCCGGTCTTCGGCGAGGTCGGGCTCAAGACCGTGATCAACGGGCCCGACGGCTACACGCCGGACGGGAAGTGCCTCATGGGGCCGATCCCCGGGCAGCCGGGTCTGCACGTCCTCGCGGGCTTCTCGATCTTCGGGATCGTCTTCGGCGGCGGCGCGGGCGCCTACGCCGCGGAGTGGATCGTCGACGGCCAGCCCGCCGACACCATGTGGGAGCTCGACGTCCGCCGCTTCGGCGACTACGCGCGCTCGACCTCGTACGTCGTCGCGCGCGCGAGCGAGGTCTTCGAGGACGAGTACAAGATCCACTACCCCGAGGAGGAGCGGCCCGCCGGGAGGCCGCTGCGCACCGACCCGCTCTACGAGCGGCTGCTCGCGAAGGGCGCGGTGATGGGCGTCCGCGCCGGGTGGGAACGGCCGCTCTGGTTCGCCCGGGACGGCGAGGCGCGCGACGTCTACGGCTTCGGCCGCGGGAACTGGTTCGACACGGTGGGCGAGGAGTGCCGGGCCGTCCGGAACGGCGTCGGCGTGCTCGACCAGACGAGCTTCGCGAAGTTCGAGGTCACGGGCGAGGGCGCGGAGGCGTTCCTCGACCGCGTCTGCGCGAACCGCCTGCCCGCCGAGCCCGGTCGCCTCTGCCTCACGCAGCTCCTGACCGAGGGCGGCGGGATCGAGGCCGACGTGACGGTCGCCCTCGTCGAGCCGGGCCGCTGGTACGTCGTCGCCGCGGCGGCGACCGAGACGCACGACCTCGGCTGGCTCCAGCGGCACCTGCCGGAAGACGGCTCGGTGCGCCTCGACAACGTGACCGCGCGAACCGGCGTGCTGACGATCGCCGGCCCTCGCTCGCGCGAGCTGCTCGAGCGGCTGACGCGCGACGACCTCTCCCCGGAGACATTCCCGTTCTTCCGCTGCCGCGAGCTCGAGCTCGGGCGGGCGCGCGTCCTCGCGCTGCGCGTCTCGTACGTCGGCGAGCTCGGCTGGGAGCTGCACCACCCGCTCGAGCTGCAGCGGCACCTCTACGACGCGCTCTGGGAGGCCGGCGAGGAGCTCGGCCTCGTCGACTTCGGCTACCGCGCGCTCGAGTCGATGCGCTTCGAGAAGTGCTACCGGCTGTGGGGCGCCGACCTCTCGGCCGACTGGTCGCCGCTCCAGGCGGGCCTCGACCGGTTCGTCGCCTGGGACAAGGGCGACTTCGTCGGCCGCGAGGCGCTCTTGCGCGAGCGCGAGGAAGGGCCGTCGCACGTGCTCTCGTGCCTCGTCGTCGACGCGGACGGCGCCGACGCGCACGGCTACGAGCCGGTCTACGCGGGCGGCGAGCAGCCCGTCGCCTACGTCTCCTCCGGCGGCTACGGGCACGTCGTCGAGCGCTCGCTCGCGTTCGCCTACCTACCGACGGCCCACGCCGGGGTGGGGACGAAGCTCGAGGTGGGGATCCTCGGCGAGCGCCGGCGCGCCGTCGTCTCGGAGCAGCCCCTCTACGACCCGCTCAACGAGCGCCTTCGCTCGTGAGCGAGGCGACATGGGCGAGCACGTCGTCCGTCGTCACGACGTCGCCGTACTTCGTGTCGATGTCGTAGAGGCTCGCCTCGTGCGCCCCGGCGTTGCGGTCGCCGACCGCATCGCGCGGCACGAGCACGCGATAGCCGTGCTGGAGAGCGTCGACGGCCGTCGCGCGGATGCAGCCCGAGGTGGAGGCGCCGGTGACGACGAGCGAGTCGCAGCCGTGCGCGGTGAGGAAGCTCGCGAACGGCGTTCCGTGGAACGCCGAGGCCCAGAGCTTCGTGAGCACAGGCTCCTCCGCCACGGGCGCAAGGCGCGGGTCGATCTCCGCCCAAGGGCTCCCCGCCTCGAGCGTCAGGAGCGCCGGCACCTTGGCGATGAACGCCGCAGCGGCCTGCTTTCCCGCCTCGTCGTAGGCGACCGTCGTGAATGCCACTGGTAGCGAGGCGGCGCGGAAACCGTCGAGCAGCCGCCGGATCGCCGCGACGACGCCGTCGAGCTCGCAGACGAGCGGCGAGGCCGGGTCGGTGAAGCCGCAGTTGACGTCGACCACCACGAGGGCGGGCCGCCGGCCGAAGCCGGCGCGCCCGTGGAAGCCGACATACCTCATGCGCAAGACCGGAATCCGCACGAGCGGATTCCGGTCGCGCGCAGACCCCTGAAGGCGTCCGCTGTCGCGGCCGCGGGGTTTGCTCTCACACTCACCGGTTTTCGTCTAGACACCGTCGCCCGCTCGCACGCGCGCGAGCGCCTCGTCGCCGGGCTCGAGCGGCGACCAGCGAAGCGGCTTCGCCAGCGTCGGCGGCTCGAGGCCCGTCTCGGCGACGCATTGCGCGAGCACCTCCTCGAGCGGTGGCCCGAAGTCGAAGTTGCCCGCTTCGCCCCGCTCGTCGCGCTGACGGGTGCGCTCGGCCTCGGTCGCAGCCGTGTCGACCGAGCCGTCGTCGGCGAGGACGACGCCGTAGCCGCGCTGCGCGAGGTCGCTGCTGACGAGCCCGAACGAGACGTCTCGCGCGACGATCTCCGCCGGCCTGTCGAGGCGGTCCTTCCAGCCGCCTCCGCCTGCTGTCCGGTAGACGAGCATGTCGCCCGGCTCGACGACGACGTTGTCGCACTTGGACGGCAGCACCTGTTCCGTCCCGTCCGCGCGACGCAGCAGCTTCGAGGAGCGGGCTCCCGGCCAGCCGCCGAGCACGCCCCACGGTCGCGTCAGCCAGCGGTCGTCGTGGATGGACACTTCACCCGGCTCGAGGTAGACGTAGCGCTTCTCGACACCGTTCCCGCCGCGGTGGAACCCAGGCCCACCCGAGTCCGTGACCGTCGTGTAGCCGTCGATTCGCATCGGGTAGTAGGCCTCGAGGTACTCGGTCGGGATGTTCTCGAAGAGCGGCCACCACGAGTGGCCGTCCATCCCGTCGCCGATGGGTCTGCCCGGAATTCCCCCGTAGAGGATCTCCATCGAGTAGAAGAAGTCCCCGGCCTCGTCCCAGCCCGAGTAGAGCATGTACGGGCTCGTCCCGTAGCCGGACGCCGTGTTCAGCTCGGGCGCGTTCTTGCAGAGCGCGCCGCCGAGCACGTCAAAGAGCCGCGCGAGCGCGTGCGTGCGGCAGCCGAGCGCCGACGGGAAGCGCGGGTTGAGGAGGCTGCCCTTCGGCATCACCACGTGGAGCAGCGGATAGAAGCCGTCGTTGAAGAGGATCTGCGGATCGTTGACCATGATCAGGTAGATCCCGATGAACATCTTGAACATGCCCTCGGAGAGGTAGAAGTTCACCGGCCCGAGGGCCTGGGGATCGGTGCCCGACCAGTCGAAGTAGGCGTGGTCGCCCTCCCGCCAGATCGTCAGCTGCATCTTGAACGGGCCGTTCCCGAGCCCGTCGTCGTCGATGTAGTCGACGAACGTCTGCGGCTCCTCGGGGATCGCGACGGAGATGAGGAACTTCATCGCGTTGTAGGTCCGGTCGAGGAGCGCCTGCAGCGCGGCGAGGTACGTCTCCTTGCCGAAGCGCTCGCAGAGCTCCATCACGCGCTTCTCGCCCGCCCGGCAGCCCGCGACGATCGCGAAGAGGTCGGCTCGGTTCATCTCCGGGTTGCGGACGTTGTTGAGGATCAGGCGGAGGACGTCCTCCTGCACCTCGCCGCGCTCGACGATCTTGAGCGGCGGGATGATGATCCCCTCCTCGAAGATCGTCTTCGCGCCCGTCGGGAGCGAGCCGGGGAGCGGCCCGCCCGCGTCCATCTGGTGGCCGAACTGCGACGACCAGCCGACGAGCTCGTCGTCGTGGAAGATCGGCACGAGCACGAGCCAGTCGTTCGTATGCGAGATCGAAGCCGAGCACTTGAACGGGTCCGAGGTGAGGATCACGTCGCCCGGGTAGATCCCCCGGTCCCAGACCTCCATCATCTCGTTGATGTAGGCCCCGAACTGCCCCACGACCATGCGGCCGCGCGGATCGGTGATCATCGGGAACTCGTCGTGCTGCTCCCTGATCACGGGGCTCATCGCCGAGCGGAAGAGCACCGCGTCCATCTCGTACCGGGCGCTCTTCAGCGCGCCCTCGATGATGTCGAGCGTGATGGGATCGATCTCGATCCCGGTCGGGATCTCGGCGACCCGCGGCTTCTCGGTGGTGATCGTCGTCATCGTCTCCCCTATGCCTTCGGGTTGATGAGGATGTTGAAGTTGACGTCGACCTCGGCCGCGTAGCCGGGGAGGACGACGGTGGTCGAGTCGAACTCGGTCACGATCGCAGGGCCGTCGAACCGGTGGCCCGGAGCGAGCTTCGCGCGGTCGTAGATCTTCGTCGGGAGCCGCTCGCCCTTGAAGACGATCTCGTGCTCCTCGGCGACCGCGGCCGACGCGTCGGCCCCGCCCGGCTCGCCCACGGGCAGCTCCGGCTTCGGCACGGCACCCGAGCCGATCGCGCGGAGGTTGACGATCTCGCAGGCGGTGCCCGGCATCCGGAAGCCGTAGAGCTGCTCGTGCAGCACGTTGAAGCGTTCCTCGAGCCCCTCGAGCCCGACGCGGGCCTCGTCGGGCTCGATCGTGACCGGAATCTCGTAGCCCTGCCGGTGGTAGCGCATGTCCGCCGTGTACGTGATCGAACGGGCGTCGTCGTCGATGCCCTCGGTCTCGAGCCACGCGCGGGCACGCTCGCCGAGGCTCTCGAGGATCGTCCCGACCTCGTCCGCGTCTGCATCGCCGAGGACCCGGATGTACGTCTGCGCGAACTCGTCACGGAAGTCCGCCACGAGGTCGCCGATCGCGCAGAGGAGGCCGGGCGCAGGCGGGACGAGCACCGGGAAGGAGCCCATGACCTCGGCCACCGCATTCGCGTGGAGAGGCCCGGCACCGCCGTAGGCGACGAGGGCGAACTCGCGGGGATCATGACCGCGCTGGACGGAGACTAGGCGGAGGGCGCCCGCCATGTTCTCGTTCACGATCGCGAGGATCCCCTCGGCCGCCTCCTCGGCGGAGTCGAGCCCCATCGCGTCGGCGATCGTCTGCACCGAGGCGCGCGCAGCGTCGGCGTCGAGCGCCATCTCGCCCCCGAGGAGGCTCGGCGGCAGGTGCCCGAGGACGACGTTCGCGTCCGTGACGGTCGGCTCGGTGCCGCCGCGGCCGTACGAGGCCGGCCCGGGATCCGCGCCTGCCGACTGCGGCCCGACGCGGAGCGCCTTCGTCAGCTCCGGCACGTGGGCGATCGAGCCGCCGCCCGCGCCGACCGTGTGCACGTTCACCGAGGGCACCTTGATCCGGAAGTGGCCGATCGAGGTCTCGCGGCCGATCGTCGGCTCGCCGTCCTGGCAGAGCGCGACGTCGGTCGAGGTGCCGCCCATGTCGAAGGTGAGGATGTCCTCGAAGCCCGCCTTCCGCGCGACGTAGAGCGCGCCGGCGACGCCTCCCGAGGGGCCCGAGAGGATCCCGTAGATCGGGTTCCGCATCGCCTCGACGGTCGTCATGAGCCCGGCGTCCGAGCGGAGGATGTTGACGTCCGCGGTCGCGCCGATCCCTTTCAGCTCCCGCTGGAGCTGCTCGACGTAGCTCGCGACCTTCGGGCGCACGTACGAGTTCATGCAGGCCGTCAGTGTCCGCTCGTACTCGCGGAACTCGGGCAGGACATGCGCCGAGAGCGTCACGGGAAAGCCGGGGTGGAGCCGCTCGACGATCTCCCCGATCTTCTCCTCGTGGGCCGGGTTGACGTACGAGTTGATCAACCCGACGGTGAGCGACTCCACGCCTGAGTCGACGAGGTCGCGGACGATCTCCTCGACCTGCGCCTCGTCCACCTCCACGACGGTCTCGCCGCGCGGGCCCATCCGCTCGACCGCCTCGCGGGTGTCGGCGAGCGAGGCCGGTGGATCGGGCTTCTCCATGATGATCCAGCCGGCGAGGGGGCCTGGCGTCTGGGAGCGCGCGAGGTGGAGGATCTGGGCGAACCCCTGCGTCGTGATCAGCCCGACGCGGGCGCCCTTCGACTCGAGCACGGCGTTCGTCGCGACGGTCGTCCCGTGCAGGACGTTCTGGAGGTCGCCGACCGCGACGCCCGACTCCTCGCAGATCCGGCGGACGCCGACGAGCACGCCCTGCGACGGATCCGCCGGCGTCGACGGCGTCTTCACCCGGTACTGCGTGCCCGCTCCGTTGTCACCGACCAGGAAGAGATCGGTGAACGTCCCTCCCACGTCGACCCCGAGCCTGAATGCCATCCCTCTCCTCCGTCGTCAATGAGCCACGACCGGCGCAAAGACGCCGGCCTTGTAGACCTGCCCCTCGAGCGGCCGGCCGAGCCGGCCTTCGAGCCATGTAGCGACCTCGATCAGTCGGTCGAGGTCGATTCCCGTCTCGATCCCCTCGCCGTGGAGCAGGTAGACGAGGTCCTCCGTCGCGATGTTCCCGGTGGCGCGCGGCGCGAACGGGCAGCCGCCGATCCCGCCGACCGAGGCATCGAGCACGGTCGCACCCGACTCGAGCGCGACGAGAGCGTTCGCGTAGCCCGTGCTCCGCGTGTTGTGCAGGTGGACGCCGATCGGGACACCGAGCTCCATACCCGCGCCGACGAGATGCCGCACCTGACGCGGGACGCCGACGCCGACCGTGTCGGCGAAGACGAGCTCGTCGGCTCCCCCGGCCGCGAAGCGGGCCGCGAGCTCGAGCACGCGGCCGGGGTCGACCGCGCCCTCGAAC
>Ga0183260_10003259_pt1 | contig 13116 bp, 15 predicted proteins | sample AntDrymUQ4972206_2_FD_129768 | JGI IMG/M metagenome (GOLD analysis project Ga0183260, IMG submission 129768) | Polar desert sand microbial communities from Dry Valleys, Antarctica - metaG UQ497 (22.06) (version 2) (version 2) | ecosystem: Environmental > Terrestrial > Soil > Desert | place...
GCCGACGCCGCCTTCGAGCGCCTCTGGGCAGCCGACGCCCTGACGTGGGCCGAGCTCGACGCGCAGTGCCAGGAAACGGCCGCCGCGAAGGTTTGATCAGACCTGCGGGAGGTCGATGCCCTTCTCGGCCAGCCACGCCGCCGCCTTCTCCGTCGAGATTTCCCACGTCGTCGAGCCGAGCAGCGGTCGGTAGCCCATGAGCTTGTTGATGCCGAGCATCGCGTCGTTCGAGTCGGCGTTGCCGGTGCGGATGTCGTTCGCCTCAGGACGCTGGTCGAGGATGCGCAGCGTCATCGCCGCCTTGAGCCATTTGCCGAGAGCGTGCCCTCGGTGCTCGGGGCGGACGCCGGTGGCCCCGACCCAGACGTTTGTGGGGTCCCTCGGCACCCACGACACGTCGTGGAACCCCGCCCATTCGCCGTCGGACTTCCGGCGGGCGACGAGCGTCCAGTGCTCGAGTCCGATCGCGGCCGCCTGCTTCTCGCCCTCCCGAATTTCCCCCGCGGTGATCGTGAAGTCGTTCATCTCCAGGTCGTCGCGAGGAGCGGTGTTCATCACCAGGACCATGGAGAGGTAGTTCTCCATGTGCTCTTCGGGCACCGGCCCGTCCCAACCGAACAACTCGTAGTCCTCCGCCCGTGACGGCCCCTCCTTCACCCACTGCTCCATCAGGGCGCGGTCGACTTCCGCCACCGGCAGGTGGTTGAGGTGCATCTCCTGCTTGGGCTCGGCGCCCATCGTCTTGGCGAACTGGGCGCCGGCGGGGATGCGCTCGTTCGTGCCCCCGATGATCCGGCTGCGGCCTTCCCGCTGGGCCAGGGCGACAAAATAGGCGAACAACTGCGCCCCGAGCCCGTTGCGGCGGTGGTCGCTGCGGACGTTGACCGAGCCGCCGATCATGTCGGGGTTGTCGTCGTGTTCCGGATCGATGCGGATGCCCGTGCTGGCAACGATGTCGCCCTTCTCGTCGCGCACCCGCACGCTTGTCCGGCGGATTCGCTCCGGGACAGTGCGGTGAAAGGCAAGGGCGTCCTCGAGCTTCGTCGGCTCGTCATCCGGGAGCACTTCGTGTTGGAGCGCGTTCCCGAACTTCACGCCGTCGGCGATCTCGTCGTCGGTGAACTCAACGGGGTTATGGACAGAAAAGGAGTAGGTCACCTGTGCAGTATTCACCGCCGGGCGTGCGGGACCTTCCGAAATACGGCGAATGTGGCGAAAGTCACGCCAGGTCGTGGGCCGACAAGCCTTCCCACAGGTCGACGACCGGCGGCGCTGACAGGAGCTCGGCGCACGCCTGGGCGAGCTCGACCATGTCCGGAGAATCGAAATGCGCCCGTTGCGCGGCGGGTGAGTCCCATTTCTCGACCAGGAGCAGCCGGCCCCGCTGCGTCACGCTGGCGACGAGGTCGATGTTGCGACAACCCTCGTGCCCACGGGCGAGGACCACGTATTTCGCCAGTGCCGCCAGAAGCCGTTCGAGGCTCTCGTCACGGGCATCGAAGGTCAACGTGACCACCGTCAGTTCGACTTCTTCGCCCATCGGGTGCGACGCTACCCACCGGCAGGACTCCAGTCCGGCACCGTCGAATCTTGTTTCCTGGGGGGAACAACCGGAAGGTGCCTCGCAGCGGTCGTGGCCGGAGGGCTACGGCGCCTCTTGACACCGTCCGTATGGTGAACGCACCGCAGTTCGGGGGAACGGTCCCGGTGAGCGGGAATTCCCGCTGCAACGCCGGCGTTGTGAAATTGCTTGGTTGGACCGATCAAAAACACCGAAGGGTAGGCCTGTGGCCAAAGAGCGCGTAGAACGGGACGAAGAAGACCTCGTTCGTCTTTATTTGACCGATATCGGGCAATACCCCTTGCTGACCAAGGACGACGAAGTCCGGTTGGCGCAGGCCATCGAGGGCGGCGTCGCCGCTCGCGCCGAAATGGACAGCAAGCCGAAGGGCCTGACCGCGGCCAAGCGCCGCGAGATGCGTAAGGCCCTGCGGGCCGGCGACGATGCACAGCGCACGTTCGTGCAGTCCAACCTCCGTCTCGTCGTGTCCATCGCGAAGAAGTACCAGGCGTCGGGACTTCCGCTCCTCGACCTGATCCAAGAGGGCAACCTCGGCCTGATGCACGCCGTGGAGAAGTTCGACTGGCGCAAGGGCTTCAAGTTCTCCACGTACGCCACGTGGTGGATCCGCCAGGCGATCACCCGCGGCATCGCCAACACGGGGCGCACCATCCGGCTCCCAGTGCACGCCGGCGACACGCTGGCCCGGCTCCAGAAGGCACGTGCCCGTCTCGAGCTCAAGTACGGCCGTCCGGCGACGCTCTCGGAGCTCGCCGCTGAGGTCGAGATGCCCGAGGAGAAGGTCACCGAGGCGCTGCGGTTCGCCGCTGAGCCGCTGTCGCTATCGGAGCCGCTGCGTGAGGACGGCGATGCCGAACTTGGCGACGTGGTCGAGGACAAGACCGCGGAGTCCCCCTTCGAGATGGCGGCGACCTCGCTGCTGCCCGAGGAAATCCAGCGGCTTCTCGGCCCGCTCGACGAGCGCGAGCGCGAGATCCTCCGCCTTCGCTTCGGTCTCGATCGGGGCGAGCCGCGCACGCTCGAAGAGGTCGGGGAGCACTTCAACCTCACCCGCGAGCGCATCAGGCAGATCGAGGCGCGCGCCATGAGCAAGCTTCGTCACCCCAGCTCCGACACCGGGGCGCGCGACCTCCTCACGGGGTAGACGCCGCGGCGTTGCTGGGTAGGACGAGTTGATGGAACACCCCAACCCGTACCACGACGAGGTGCCCGAGAACGTCGAGGACGTCATCGGCGGAGCGTTGATGGACCCCGACGGTGCGGTCGACGAGACTTCCGAGGCCGTGGCCGACATCGGCGATGACGAGTACCAGCTGACGGCGGAGGAATCCGCCATGCACGTGGTGTCGGAGGACGCGGCCGACGACCTCGACCCGCTCATCGAGCGCGCCCAGTATCTCGAGGGCCGCTGATCCCTTAGCGGAGGTGGACGGGAATCGAACCCGCCATCGTGGGTTCGCCACGATCACCCGCTTTGAAGGCGGGGGCTGCCACCAGGTCAGCTGACACCTCCGCGCCGCAAGGTAGCTGGTCGCGGTCGTCGCTCCCGTGCAGATCGGGTCATCGGGGCTGCCTACGCCGTCGGTGTTATGGAGCAGCAACTAACCCGCCGCGCCGCGGCAGGTGCCAGTCTGTGCGGGTGTCAGATGGATTGGAGTTCGACGGACTAACGGCTCGGCGGTTGGAGCGCATGTACGGGGGCCGGCACATCGTCGAGCGCCGCCGCAGGGCCCGAGCAGCGCTCGGCGTCGGGCAGGGAGATCGCGTCGTCGACGTCGGATGTGGTCCGGGCTTCTACCTCGCGGAGCTCGCCGGAGAGGTGGGGTCGACCGGGTCGGTGGTGGGCGTGGACGCGAGCGCCGACATGCTGGAGCTTGCTCGATCGCGTTGCGCTGGTCTCGAGAACGTGGAGCTGCGACTCGGCGATGCCGCGGAGCTCCCGTTGGAGCCCGAGGCGTTCGATGCTGCGGTGTCCGTACAGGTGTTGGAGTACGTGAAGGCTGTCGACGTTGCGCTCGCAACGCTGTGGCGAGCACTCGTTTCCGGAGGCCGCATCGTCGTGTGGGACACCGACTGGGCCAGCGTGTCGTGGCACTCCAACGACACGGAACGGATGGCGCGGGTTCTGCGCGCGTTCGACGACCACCTCGCCCACCCGTCACTCCCGCGCACGCTCGGCGCGCGCCTCCGTGCGGCGGGGTTTTCCAACATTGAGTTCACGGCCTACACCGTCGCCACCAGCGAGCTCTCGGACGACACGCTGCCTGGCTCACTCGTCGGGTTGATCTCTTCGTTCGTTCCGGGTCACGGCAGCGTTACCGTCGATGAAGCGAACGAATGGGCAGCCGAACAGCGGTTGCTTGCCGAGCAAGGCGATGCCTTCTTCGCCTCTACTCAGTTCTGCTTCACCGGGACCAAGTAGCGCCGAGCGCGCCGCCGTCGCTTAACTCAGCTGGCGGGACGATGCCGCGCCCGCCATGCCATCCAACCGGCGACGCCGGCGGCCAGCGCACCCGCGACGGCGGCCGATGGCCGGGCGGGGGGGACGGGCACGCGGTCGCGTAGCCGAACGGGGTGCGTGAAGCTGCGGATCTCCCAGTCCCGTTCGCGGGCGATGCGCGCCAACACGCGATCTGGGTTCACCGCCACGGGGTGCCCGACGGCCTCGAGCATCGGCGCGTCGGTGGCCGAGTCGCTGTAGGCGAATGACTCGGCGAGGTCGATGCCCATCTCTTCGGCCATCGCCGCCATCGCCACGGGTTTGTACGGCCCGGCGCAATAGAAGTCGACCTCGCCGGTGTACCGCCCCGCCTCGTCAACGCGCGCGCGAGTAGCCAACGTCCGGTGCACGCCGAGGAACTCACCGAGCGGCTCGACGATCTCCTCCGGCGACGCGGACACGAGCGCGACGACGTGCCCCGACCGCTTGTGTTCGGCGATGAGGTCGAGCGCCTCGGCGTAGATGATCGGCTCGACGACCGCCTCGAGTGCGTCGCGCACGATCTGGCGGACGCGCGCCTGCTCCCAACCGGTTGTCAGCTGTAGGGCCCGCTCGCGGACCTCCGCGAGTTTCTCTTCGCTCGCGCCCATGTGCTGATAGACGAAATGGCCGTAGACCGCCCGCATCACCGTGCGCCGCGAGATCATTCCCTCGCGATAGAAGTTCCGGCCGAAGGCGACCATGGACGCCTTGGCGATCACGGTCTTGTCCAGGTCGAAGAAGGCACCGGCGCGCACGTACGCAATCTTCCACAACACCCCTTGTGTTGATCGTGACGCTGTGCTTGTCTGGCGTCACGCCGTTCCCGAAGGCGTCGCTCCCCCTCCAGAAGTCGCAGCGGTTTACGCGCCCGCGCCCGGAGGTGGCGATGTTCACGACGTGCTGGTCAGTCAAAGGTGGCAGCGGTACAACGGTCGTCGCCGCAAGCCTGGCAATCGCTCACGCGCAGGCGCGTCGCCGAGTCGTTCTCGCCGACCTGGCGGGAGACCTGCCGGCTGCGCTGGGGGTCGCCGAGCCGGGCGGGCCCGGGCTCACCGAGTGGCTGGAGGCGGGGACGAACGTGCCTGACGATGCGCTCGCTCGCCTTGCGTCGTCGGTTTCGGCAGACGTGGAGCTCATCGGTCGCGGAGGCGCCCCCGTGTCGACGGAGGCAGCTGGCAGCGCAGCGGGATCGCGGCTCGCGCACGCGCTGCGCAGCTACGCCGACGGCGCCGAACTCGTCGTCGATTGCGGCCGTGCGGATTCCGCGCCAACGGCCACGCTCGTCGCGGAGAGCGACCGCTCGCTCCTCGTGCTGCGCCCGTGCTACCTCGCGCTGCGGCGCGCGGTGGCTGCGCCTCGGCCGAGCGGTGTCGTGCTCGTCTGCGAGCCCGACCGAGCACTCGCCGCCGCTGACGTAGAGGACGTGCTCGGCGTGCGAGTCATCGCCGAGATCCCGTGGGACCCCGCGGTGGCGCGAGCGGTCGACGCGGGGCTCCTCTCGACACGCCTCCCGCGGCGCCTCGTGCACGCCATGCGCGAGGTCGCCGCATGACGCGTGCCGTCGCCGATCGCGTGCGGGCGCGCCTCGTCGCCGATGTGGAGCCGGGAGCGGTCGTCGACCCGACTCTCATCGCCCAACTGGTGCGCGAAGAGGCGCCACTGATCGACGGAACCGCGGCCGAGGCCGCCATCGCCGACGTGCTCGCGGACGTGCGCGGGCTTGGAGCGCTGGAGCCGGTTCTTCAGGACGAGGCCGTCACCGAGGTGATGGTCAACGGGCCGGGTCCAGTCTGGGTCGAGCGCGCCGGCGTGCTCGAGCAACTCGCCTTGACCCTCGATCGGGCCTCCTTGGAGCACATCGTCGAGCGGGTCGTGGGTCCGCTCGGTCTTCGCGTCGACCGGTCGTCGCCCGCGGTCGACGCCCGGCTGCCCGACGGGTCGCGTGTCCACGTGATCGTGCCGCCGCTAGCGATCGACGGGCCCTATCTGACTATCCGCCGGTTCGCCGCGGTGTCGATACCGCTCGACCGCTTCGCAGGACCCGATGTAGCCGGGTTGCTTCGCTGGGCCGTCGGTGCTCGGCTCAATCTCGTCGTGTGCGGCGGTACCGGCTCCGGCAAGACGACGTTGCTGAACGCGCTCGCCGCCAACATCGCGTCCGGCGAGCGCATCGTGACCATCGAAGACGCCGCCGAACTGCGGCTGCCGCAAGATCACGTCGTGCGCCTCGAGGCGCGGCCCGCGAACGCCGAGGGCGTCGGCAAGGTGTCCATCCGCGAGCTCGTCAGGAACGCGCTGCGCATGCGTCCCGACCGCATCGTGGTCGGCGAGTGCCGCGGGCCAGAGGCGCTCGACATGTTGCAAGCGATGAACACCGGACACGACGGTTCGCTGTCAACGTGTCATGCGAACAGCCCGGTCGACGCATTGCGCCGGCTCGAGACGATGGTGCTGCTCGCGGGCGAGGGGCTTCCGTTGGCCGCCGTGCGTGAGCAAGTGCAGTCGGCGGTCGATCTGATCGTCGAAGTGAGCCGCGGCGCGGCCGGTACCCGCCGGATCACCGCGGTCGCCGAGGTCGCGGCCGAGGTCGACGCCGACCCGCGCGTTCGGCTGCTGGCAGACGCAGGCGGGATCCTCTCGGAACCGATGCGAGATCGGCGGTGAGGCTGCAAGCGGGTGCGGTTGCGGTCGGGTTACTCGTCGTCGCGCTGGTCCGTTCGTGTGGCGCGCTTGCGCACGCCGCAACTTTGCGCCGCGTGTCAGGCCACCTCGCCGAACGCGTCAGAGGCACCGGCGCAGCGCGTCGCCCTGCGCGCTCTGTTGTCGGGTACGTAGACGCGTTGTGTGTCTCCGCTGGAGTGGTGGTGGACGCAGCGCGCCTCGTCAGGTGGTGGGCGCGCCTCGGTGTCGTCACGACTCTCGGAGCGGTTGCCGTTGGCGGCGTCGGGTTGGGATCGCTGCTCGGCCTCGCTGCTGCGTGCGGACCGGTGTTCGTCCTTCGCCTGCTCGCCGGGCGCGCGGAAGCGGGGTACGACACCGCGCTCGCAACTGCGGTCGACGGCGCCGCCCGCAGCGTTCGTTCGGGGGCGTCCTTACAGACCGCGGTCGGCGAGGCGGCAGTTGCGGTCACCGGCGCGGTGTCGTCGGACCTTCGGCGGGTCGCAGCGGTGACCCAACGCGGCGTCTCGCTCGTCGAAGCGCTCGAGCAATGGGTCGCTCGCCGGCCACGACGGTCGGTGCGCCTGGCGGCCGGAGCGCTCGCGCTGGCGGTCGAGAGTGGTGGCGCGCCCGGCCGCATCCTCGATGACGTGGCCACCGCCCTCCGCCAACGGCACCAGACCGAGCGCGAAGCGCACGCCCTCGCTGCGCAGGCGCGGCTGTCCGCGGTGGTCGTCGGCGTCGCACCGCTGGCGTTCACGGTCATCGCGTGTGTCGCCGACCCCGGCCATGCACGGGTGTTGTTCGCGACGCCTCTCGGCCTCTCCTGTCTCGCGGCGGGTCTCGCCCTTGACGCCGTCGGCGCCACCTGGATGCACCGCATAAGCCGATCGGCCACGCCGTGGTGATATTCCTCGCGGCGGCATGGGCGGCGTTCGTGGTTGCGTTTGCCGTTCACCACCGTCCCCTCTCTGCTGCGCGTCTGAGCGCACTCGGGCTGCGCGCCGAGGGCCGCCATCCGCGACGAGTGGACGCGCGGCCTCTGCTGAAGCCAGGCCTGGCCGCGCTCCTTGTTGCCGTCGTGCACCCGCTGCTCGCAATACTGGTTGTGGTCGCGGCGCTCGCACGCCCCTGGGTCCGGCGGCGTCGCGCGGCCCACGACGAGGCTGCCGCCATCGAGGCTGGAGTCGCCGACGCGGTCGCGCTCCTCTCGCTCGGCGTCAGCGGCGGCCTGAACCTTCTCGGCGCGCTCGACGCCGCCGCCTCGCGCGTCGAAGGACCGGCGGCTCGGGAGCTGGCGCGCGTAGTCGCCGAGGCCGGGCGCGGCGAGCGTCTGGCCGACGCACTTGAAGGCATGGCGCTCCGGCTCGGCGACCCAGTGCGGCCGCTCGTGAGCGCGCTGGTCTCGTGCGACCGCTACGGAGCGGCGATCGGCCCGACGCTCGAGCGACTCGGCGTCGATGTCCGTGTCGCGTCACGCCAGCGAGCGGAAGCCGCGGCCCGCCGCGTTCCGGTGCGTCTTCTCTTCCCCCTCGTCACCTGCATCCTGCCGGCGTTCGGTTTGCTGACCGTCGCGCCTCTCATCGCCGGGTCACTTCGCGGGCTCGGCCTCTAAACCGCCATCCCTCGGGAGGCAAACGTGTATTCGACCCTATTGGCTCTATCCATTCATCTCACCTACGCAATCAGCGGCTTGTTCGGACGGGTTCGGGCAGGCCGAACCAGCGAGCGCGGGCAGGCAACCGCCGAATACGCCCTCGTCCTGCTCGGCGCAGCGGCAGTCGCCGTTCTCGTCGTCGGGTGGGCCGCCCGCACCGGCAAGATCGGCGACCTGCTGAACTCCGTGTTCGACAAGTTGCTGGGCAAGGTTCGGTGAGCCGGGAGCGAGAGCACGGCCAGGCGGCGGTCGAGCTCGTACTCAGCCTTCCCCTGGTCGTGCTCCTGCTCCTCGCGGCGGTGCAGACTGGCCTCGTCGTGCGCGACCAGATCCTTGTCGTGCACGCGTCGCGTGAAGCTGCCCGCGCCGCGGTCGTAAGCGCCGATCCTGCCGCCGCCCGGCGCGCCGCGGCCGCGTCTTCGGGTTTGGCGCAACGACGCCTTACGGTCGATCCTGGGCCACGGGGCGCACCCGGATCTGCGCTCAGGGTGGCCGTCCGCTATGTTTCGCCGACGGAAGTGCCACTGGTGGGGCCTTTCCTTCCCGATGTAATTCTCCGGGCAACGACCACTATGAGAGTTGAAGTGTGACGGAGAGTGGGAAATTCGTCACGCTGAGAGAAATATGGCAGGAGCGGTGGCACCATCCATCGAATCCTTCGTTTTGACGGTGTTGCGTGGTCACAATGGCGTGGTCGCCAGCTCGGACAGATAGCTAAAACAGGCCAGCTGGCCGGGGGAGAGGAACGAATGCGTATTCGATCGGTCGCTGCGATTGCAGTAGCCACACTCATCGGTGGGGCGCTCGTCGCCGGTCCGGCTCAGTCGGCCCAGACGGTGACGGTCAAGCCCGAGGTGTTTGCTGGTGCCGCATCCGCGCGTGCACTCGATATCAACGTGCTCGGTCAGCGCCTGACCTTCGGCGACACGTTCGCCAAGGCGGCCAAGAGCGTCACGGCCGCGGGCGAGAGCGTCGTGGCCGAGGCCGCCGGAGCGGGGCAGCTGAGCCTGCTGGGCAACACCACCCAGACGGCCAAGGTGTCGGGCATTGGCACCCAAGCCAACCCTGAGAAATGCGCCCCTGTGGCACTCCCGGCCGCTGTCGCCAACATTCTCAGCGTGGGTGTGGCCTGCTCGGCCAGCTCGGCGAGCGCCGCTTCGGGTGCGGTCGTCAATGCAGTGAGTTCCGGCAACGTCGCCGGGATCGACCTGTCGGCGAACACCGTCCTGTCGACGCTTCCGATCGGAACGCTCGCCGACACGCTGCTCGCCGTCGTGCCCAATCTCCCCATCGACGTCAAGACGCCTGTCAAGGAGCTCGTCGACAGCGTCCTCAAGACCAAGACCCTCGACGTAAGCGTCGGTGACGCCGTCTCCGAGGTGAAGAGCACGACCGACACCGTTACCGCCAGGGCCAACTCTGCGGCCGTCACGATCAAGCTCCTGCCGGCGCCCGACCTGAAGGGTGTCATTCAGAGCCAGCCGATCATCACGATCACGGCCGCACAGGCCAGTGCCAAGGTCATCTACGACCGCATCACCGGCGCAGTCCTCAATGCATCGTTCGACCCGGCGCTCGTGCGGGTGCAGTGCACGCTCGCCGTGCTCTGCAACGGCCTGTCGGAGATCGTCGTGGCCCCGAACCAGGACATCGAACTCGGCAAGCCGGGCGACCTCCTCCACGTCCGCATTGCGGCTGCGTCGGGCAGAATCATCGATGATCCCGTCCTCGGCAAGAAGGCCGTGTCGGACGGCGTCGCCATCCAGCTCCTCGACGGTCTCCAGGGCGGCATCCAGCTGAACCTGGCGCACGCCGAGGCCGGCGCCATCGTCGTCCCGGGCAAGACCACCGTGCTCGACATCCCGAACGTCGAGATCTCCCGCAGCCAGCTTCCCCGTACCGGCGCTGAGGATGTTCTTCCGCTGGCCATTGCCGCCGTCGCCGTCATGGCGCTCGCCGGTCGTCGCCTGCGTCTTTCCCAGCGCTAGGCAGCTTTCGCGGTAACCGATCGAGAGAAGGTCCCGGGGCGCTCGGCCCCGGGACCTTCTTGCTCTCAGCGTCATCGCACGCCGCGTCCGCCGTTCTCCATCAAGCCCGTACGCTCTATGAGTAGTTCGTTCGTCTCTTCCCGGCGCCGGAGGTGCCCTGCGTGGACCGTCTGATTCTTTTCTTTCGTCGCAACGGCTGGGCCCGGCGCGGCCTGTCGGTCGTCTCGCTGACCCTCGTCGTCGCGGCTGTTGGCCTCCTCGGGTATCCGCTCTATACGAATTTCGAACAGGGCCAGATCCAGGACGACAAGGACGGTCAGCTCGCGAGCCCCGATTTGAAGACGCGGTACCAGCAGCGGAAACTGAAGATCGGCGATGCGCTCACCCGGATCAAGATCCCGAAGATCGGCGTCGACGTTGTCGTCGTCGAGGGAACGACACCGGCGGCGCTCAAGGCCGGCGCGGGACATTACGCCTCGTCCCCGCTGCCGTGTGAGACCGGAAACGTCGCCATCGCCGGGCACCGCACGACGTATGGCAAACCGTTCGCGCAAATGGACCGGATGGCGCCGGGCGACGTGATCGTCCTCGAAACGCCGATCGGCTCCTGCACATACGAAGTCGTGAAGCGGCCCGGGAACGCTCCGAACCCGTTCGTCGTTGATCCCAGCAACCAGGGGGTCGTGGCCAACACGCCCGGGGAGCGCAACCTCACACTCACGACGTGCCACCCGAAGGGCTCCGCGAAAGAGCGGTTGATCATCCGGGCGAAACTCACCGCGGGTGCTGTCGGCGCGTGAGGCATATGCGCGTGATCGGGGCGGCAGCAGTCGCGGCGCTCGCCGTGCTGGCTGCGCCCGCAGCGCAGCCAGCGCTCGCGCAAGCGCCGGTCGTGACCGTGACGACTCCTGCCGAGGGCGCGACGCTGGCTGCGCCCGCGAGGGTGGCGGGCACCATGGAGATGCGCAACGGAGGCACGGTCACGCGCGCATCGGTCGCGCTGGCGAGCCTCGACGGCCATACATCCGAGGGCGCCACGCACAACTACGAGCGCGGCGGCGGCGCCAACTCGCCGATCTTCACGTCGTCCGCGATCGACGCCGTGCAGTTCGGCTTCACGGTGGCGCCGCGATACAACGGTGTCTACACGGTGAGTGCGAATGCGACCGGCCGCGATCCGACACCGGAAATCAACGGCGACGAGAGCGCGAGCACCGTCCGCCGGTTGAACATCGAGTTCCCGCCCGTGGCCCCCTCGGGCGTCTCCGCAACGCTTGATGCCGCCACGCGGCGGGTCACCGTGACGTGGGCCGCGAACCCAGAGCCGGACATTGTCGGCTACCAGGTGCAACGGGCGTACGGGACCGGGAGCTACCGCGAGATCGGCACGGTCGGCGCGCTTGCGAAACCGTCGTTCGTCGACGACCTCTCGGATACCGAGAAGTACCCAGCTGGGCAGTATCGCTACCGGACGATCGCAATCCGCCGGGCACGCACGTGCGCGAACCCGTCGACTGACGCCGCCTGTAGCCGGGGGATCACCTCGGGCGCTTCGGCCTTTGACAGCGTCACCGTGCGATCCACCACGACCACCACCACTCCGAGCGGATCGGCACGGACCACGACGACCGTGAGCGGCAGCGATCCCGCCGGCGGGGGCTCGTCGGGAGGCGGCGGGACCGCGAGCTCCGGCGGGACGTTCTCCGGCGCGCCGGGCGGCAAGGTCGACCTGTACGACTTCGGGAAGCTCGGCGGCCAGGGCAGCTCGCGCTTCGTCCCCAACAAGGAAGACGAAGGGACGTTCGGCGAACTCGAGTACGGCGAGCGAGCGCCGAGTGAGGACGCCGAATCGGACCCCGGGGTCATCGAAATCGGAGGACGCACTATGGGGCCGCTGAAGACGAGCGACGACTGGGTGAAGTTCCTCGGCGCGGGGTCCCTGGCCACTGCGCTGCTCGTGCACGTCCTTTGGTTCAAGGGCCAGGTCGACAACTTCCCGCTCGAGGCGGTCGCGCCCCGGGGCAACTGAGGGAACCCGCGGCTCGGCCCTCAGCCGTCGCAGGCAACGGCTGGTCGGCTCCGCCAGTAAGTTGAGCACCGTGGCGACTGAGGTCGACGTGACGCGCGCGGACGACGGCGTGACCGTCGCGGTTGTTCGCGGGGCGCTCGACCTCGCGGCCGCGCCGGTGGTGCAACGCCAGCTTCTCGACGCCACGCCGGTCGGCGGCATGGCGCTGCTGATCGATCTCGCCGAAGTCGACGCCGTCGACGCTGCGGGCGTCGGCGCGCTGCTCGCGGCGGTCCTGCATGTGCGCTCGAACGGGGGCGAAGTCGTGCTCGTCGACCCCAGCGAGGCCGTGTTCCGCGTCCTGCGGCTCGGGCGTCTAGAGAGCGCGTTGGACATCGCAGCAAGCGCCGCCGAGGCCCGTCGTCGCTTCGTGGCCAGCGAGTCGGTGTCGTAAGTGGCACTTCGGCGCCCCTTCTCCAGCCTGCGCACGCCGGTCGCCGAACACGACCGTCAACGCCTACGCGATTTCTGTACCGCGCTCCCCGGTGTCGTACCGATCGCCGACGTTGCGCCGCGCGAGTTCGCGACCGTCGCCGGTGAGATCTCCAGTGTGCGCATCGTGCCCAAGGCGGACAGTTCGCCGTGGCTCGAAGCCACGATCAAGGACGGCACCGGTGCGATGGTGGCGATGTGGACCGGCCGGCGGCGCATGCCGGGGATCCGAACAGGCCGGCGACTGAA
>Ga0183260_10003260_pt1 | contig 13110 bp, 9 predicted proteins | sample AntDrymUQ4972206_2_FD_129768 | JGI IMG/M metagenome (GOLD analysis project Ga0183260, IMG submission 129768) | Polar desert sand microbial communities from Dry Valleys, Antarctica - metaG UQ497 (22.06) (version 2) (version 2) | ecosystem: Environmental > Terrestrial > Soil > Desert | place...
ACACCGGACACGTCGAGGTTCACCGTCAGCGCCAGTGATCCGAGCAGGCGGCTGAGCACCGGAGCAATCGTGAACGAGAGCAGCAGGCAGATCCTGATGAGCGTGTAGAGCGTGGCGAAGGTCCGGCCCCGCAGCGCGTCCTCGACGTTGGTCTGCAAGATTGTGAAGCCGAGGACGTAGACCGCCCCGGCACACAGCCCGAGACCGCCCACGAACAGGAGTGCGGGTGTAAGGGACGATGAGGTCGCTCCGAGCGCGATGCACGCCGACGCACCGAACACCGCGCCGATGAACGCGGGCTCCTGGGGCAGGTGGCGCTGCACGACCGACAGCCCGATGACGCTCGCCGCCACGCCCGTCCCGAGCGCGGTGATCAATGCGCCGAACCCGGCGGCGCCGCCGCCGAGATCGTTCCTTGCGAACACCGAGCCGAGGGGCAGCAGCATCCCGCCGCCGAAGAGCCCCGCACCGATACCGAGCATCACCGCCCGGACCCGCGGGCTCGAGCGGATGAACGCCCAGCCCTCGCGCATATCGGTAAATGTGCTCGACCGCTCGTCGGTGTCCGTCTCCTCGGCGTCACGTTTCGGAAGCACCAACGTGCTCACGAGGAACGCAGAGACGAGAAACGTGAGCCCGTCACCCCACAGGGCTAGCGACTCCTGGTTCAGGCGCAGCGCGGCGAGCGCGTCGACCTCGCTCAGCGACTCGGCCACCTTGGCCAGCAACGAGAAGGCAAGGCTTCCGAGAGGGAACGTGCCGTAGGCCGCGGCGATGGACAGCGAGTTCGCGCTAGGGAGCGCCTCGGCGGGGACCAGGTTCGGGACCGAGGCCTCCTTCGCCGAGGACCACGCGATCGTGAGCGCCTCGAGGAACAGCGAGGCGGCCACGAGCCCGAGAACGGTGTCGACGAACGGCAGGAACGCGAACACCAATGCCCGTCCCGCGTCGCAGACCATCATCACGCGACGCCGGTCGAGCCGGTCGAGAAGCACCCCCGCGATCGGGCCCAGGAAGAACCCGGGCAGCAGCCGCGCCGAGAGAACGAACGCGATCGCGGTCTCACCGGATCCCTCGGATATCCGTTGAGTCATCGCGATGATGGCGACGAAACCGACCCAGTCGCCGAAGCTCGACACCAGCGACGCGAGCCAGAGGCGAAAGAACGACGGGGAGTGAAACAGGCGATGACGGCTCGGCGCGTCTACCTGACCGATCACCTGCCGTGGCGTGAGGGGCTCGGCCACGCGTCGAGATTAGGGGCTGCGCCGGATCTGCGGGCGACCAGCGAGAACTACGACCGCGCGGGCGAGACCAGGGCGCTACTTCGCCGCGGTCTTCTTGCGGGCCGCCGGCTTCTTCCTGGCCGGCGACTTGCGAGCGGAGGCCTTCTTCTTCGGCGCCGGCCCGCGTGCCCGACGTTCGGCGAGCAGCTCGATCGCCCGCTCCTCGGTGAGGCTCTCGACGGCGAACCCCGCGGGGATCGTCGCGTTCGTCTCGCCGTCGGTGACGTAGGCGCCGAACCGCCCCTCCTTGACCACCATTGGCCGGCCGCTGATGGGATCGTTACCGAACTGCGCGAGCGGCGGCTTCGCAACGCCACGCTTGCCCCACTGCTTCGGCTGTGCGTAGATGGCGATGGCCTCGTCGAGGGTGATCGAGAAGATCGACTCCTCGTCGGGCAGCGACCGGCTGTCCACGCCCTTGCGCAGGTACGGCCCGTAGCGGCCGTTCTGCGCGGTTATCTCCGTCCCGTCGGAGGGATCGAGCCCGATGGCACGCGGCAACGAGAGCAACCGAAGGGCGTCATCGCGCGTGACGTCGGCGAGTGTCATCGACGCGAAGAGCGACGCCGTCTTGGGCTTGGTCTTCGCCTTGGGTTTCGCGTCGGCGTCGATCTGACCGAGCTGCACGTAGGGCCCGTACTTGCCGTTCTTCGCGAGGATCGTGAGGCCAGTGTCCGGATCGGTGCCGAGCTCTCGGTCCTCGCTCGGCGCGTTGAACAGCTCGAGCGCGCGCTCCATCGTGAGCTCGTCGGGCGCGATGTCGGGCGCGATCGAAGGCCCCTTTTCGTCGCCGACCAGGAGGTAGGGCCCGTACTTGCCCACGCGTACCACCACCGTCTCACCGGTCTCGGTCTCGCCCAGCCGTATGGCGTTGACCACTGCGGCGTCGATCTCGTCGAGGGCACTGTCGACCATGGGCTTGAGCCCCGGACGGCCGTTGCCGAAGTAGAACCCGGCCAGCCAGGGCACGCGCTCGGCGTCGCGGCGGGCGATCCGATCGAGGTCGTCCTCCATGCTCGCGGTGAACCCGTAGTCGACGTACTGAGCGAAGTGCGCCTCGAGTAGCTGTACGACCGCGAACGCGGTCCACGTCGGCACGAGCGCCTGGCCGCGCTTGAACGCGAAGTTGCGCCGCTCGTCGAGGATCGTCCCGATGATCGACGCGTACGTCGACGGCCGACCGACACCGAGTTCCTCGAGGCGGGCGATGAGCGACGCCTCGGTGTAGCGGGCCGGCGGCTGCGTGTCGTGACCGCGAGGCGTGACCGATTCGGTGGCGACGGGCTCTCCTTCGGCCAGCGGCGGGAGGACCTTCTCCTTGCCCTCCAGCTCGGCGGCAGGATCGTCGGATCCTTCGACGTACGCCCGCTGAAAACCGGGGAAGGTGATGACCTTGCCGGACGCGCTGAACTCGCAGTCGCGGCCGTCGGGCGTGACGGCACCCAGGCGGGCCGACACCGTGCGCCCGATAGCGTCGCTCATCTGCGACGCGACGGTGCGCTTCCAGATCATGTCGTAGACCCGTGCCTGGTCGGCATCGACGCGGGCCGAGACCGCTTCCGGATGGCGGAACGTGTCGCCCGCCGGGCGGATCGCCTCGTGGGCCTCCTGCGCGTTCTTCGACTTCTTGGCGTAGGTGCGCGGTTCGGCGGGGACGTAGTCGGCGCCGTAGAGCTCGCTGGCCGCACGGCGCGCGGCCGCGACCGCCTCGCCCGATAGGTTCGTCGAGTCGGTGCGCATGTAGGTGATGAAGCCGTTCTCGTAGAGCGCCTGCGCGGCGCGCATCGCACGAGATGCGGTCATGTGCAGCTTGCGGCCGGCCTCCTGCTGGAGTGTCGACGTGATGAACGGCGGCTTCGGCGACCAGCGACGCGCCTTCTCCTCGACGCTTCGCACCTTCACCGGAGCGCCCGTGAGCTGCGCGACGAGGTCGCGTGCGGCGCTCTCATCGAGCAGAACGCGGTCGGCCGTCAGCGCTCCGGTGGCGTCGTCGAAGTCCTTGCCGGTCGCGACCCTGTTGTCGTCGACGCTCACGAGTGATGCGTCGAAGGATGTCGTCTCCTTCGCGAGCACGGCGTCGATGCCCCAGTAGCTCGCGGAGCGGAAGGCCATGCGCTCGCGCTCGCGCTGGACCAGGATGCGGATAGCGGGGCTCTGTACGCGCCCGGCTGTCGCCCCGCCGGGTCCCTTGCGCCGGAGCACCTCGATGAGGCGCCACCCATAGAGGCGGTCGAGGATGCGCCGCGTCTCCTGCGCGTCGACGAGGGCCATGTCGACGTCGCGCGGGTTGCGCACTGCTTCTTCGATCGCCGCGCGCGTGATCTCGTGGAACACCATGCGCTTCACCGGAACGCGCGGCGACAGAACCTCGAGCAGGTGCCACGAGATGCTTTCTCCCTCGCGGTCCTCGTCGGTCGCGAGGTAGACCTCGCTCGCGTCCTTCAGCTTGGCCTTCAACTCGCGGACAACGTGCTTCTTCGAGTCGGGCACGACGTACAACGGTTTGAAGTCGTTGTCGACGTCGACGCCGTCGCGCGACCACTTCTCGGCCTTGTACGCCTCCGGTATCTCCTTCGCACTCTTCGGCAGGTCGCGGATGTGTCCCACGGAGGACTCCACGAGATAGTCGTCACCGAGGAAGCCCGCGATGGTGCGGGCCTTGGCGGGCGACTCGACGATGACAAGGGGTTTGGGCATGGCTCTTTTTCAAGGGTGGACAGGATTTCGCGACCGTGTCAAACGCCGGGATCGCGAGAAGCGACAGTAGGTTGCCGCCGATGGGGACGCTGCTCAACCCGAACAACCTGCTCGAAACCTTCGGAACGATCGGCCTGATCCTCGTGATTTTCGCCGAGTCAGGGCTGCTTTTCGGGTTCTTTCTGCCTGGCGACTCGCTGCTGTTCACGGCCGGCCTTCTCGCCAGCCAGGGCAAGCTGTCGCTCCCCGTCATCCTCGTCGGCTGCTTCGTCGCCGCCGTCGCCGGCGACCAGGTCGGCTACGCGTTCGGCAACCGGGTCGGGCCTGCGCTGTTCCGCCGGCCCGACTCCCGCTTCTTCAAGAAGGAATACGTCGATCGCGCGCAGGCGTACTTCGACAAGCAGGGCCCGAAGACGATCGTGCTCGCCCGCTTCGTGCCGATCGTGCGCACCTTCGCTCCGATCGTCGCCGGCGTGGGGTCGATGCGTTACCGCACGTTCATCCTCTACAACCTCGCCGGCGGGCTCCTCTGGGCTGTCGGCGTGACCCTGCTCGGCTACGCGTTCGGCGACACCATTCCGGAGGATCAGGTCGACAAGTACCTGTTGCCGATCATCGCCCTGATCGTCGCCGTCTCGATCCTCCCCGTCGCCATCGAGTTCCTCAAGGCGCGCCGCGAGCACAGGGAGAAGACGCCCACCCCGTGAACGCGCAACCGCGCAGGTCCCCGTTCGCGGTGCGTGCGGAGACCTGCGCAGTTCGTCGCTACAAAGGCGTCAGCGCTTCTTCGTCGTCTTCGTTTGGGCCTTCAGGGGAGCCTTCTTGGCCGGCGCCCGCTTCGTTGCGGTCCGCCCCCGGCCCTCCTCGATGACCTCGGCGATGTCGGGAACTTCCTCGACCTCGACGTCGGCCTCGGCTGTCGCTCGGGACACGGTGGCCGCGGGTACGGCGGCAGCCGCGGACTCGAACATTTCGCCGCCGATGCCCGGAGCCTCGCGCTTGGAGAACGCGACCGCGCCAATGAGCACGACGAGCGCGAGACCAGCGACCGTGTAACGAACGAGCAGGCCGTCCTGCGTGCTGATGACGGCCGGGAGGATCAGGAGCGACACCAGGTTCATCACCTTGATCAGCGGGTTGAGCGCCGGGCCGGCCGTGTCCTTGAACGGGTCGCCGACGGTGTCGCCGATCACTGCGGCCTTGTGGGCCTCGGACCCCTTGCCACCCTCGTGGCCGTCCTCGATGTACTTCTTGGCGTTATCCCATGCTCCACCGGCGTTGCTCAGGTAGTTCGCCATGAGCTGACCCGTGAGGATCACGGCGGCCAGGAACGCACCGAGCGCGTAGAAGCTCACACCGAAGCCGATGATCACCGGAGCGAGCACCGCGAGCAGGGCCGGAGTGGCGAGCTCGCGCAACGACGCCGTGGTGCAGATGTCGATGACCGGGCCGTAGTCGGGCCGCTTGGTCCCGGCCATGATCATCCCGTCAGCGAACTGCCGGCGAACCTCCTGCACGACCACCCCGGCGGTGCGACCGACCGCGCGAATCGCCAACGCGGAGAACAGGAAGGGGACCGAACCGCCGATCAAGAGCCCGATGAAGGTCTTCGGGTCGGCGACGTTGATCGGGATGAGGTCGAACACGCCGCGGGCGGTGTCGAGAGCAGTCTCGATCTTTTCCGTGGAGAACAGCTCGCCTGCGGCTGTCTCGATGAACGAGGCGAATAGCGCAACCGACGCTATGACCGCGGAGCCGATGGCAAAGCCCTTCGTGACCGCCTTGGTGGTGTTGCCGACGGCATCGAGGCTCACCATGATCCGCTCGGCCTCGCCGCTGAACTCGCCCGACATCTCGGCGATGCCCGCAGCGTTGTCCGCCACCGGCCCGAAGGTGTCCTCCGAGACGACGACGCCGGTTGTCGCGAGCATGCCCATGCCGCACAGCGCGACGAGGTACAGCGACAGCTGCAGGTTTCCCCCGCCGAGCCCGATCGCGGCACCGATCGCGATCGCAATGGCGATGATCGCGTACACCGAGCTCTCGAGCCCCGACGCGGTGCCGGCGAGCACAGTGGTCGCGGGGCCAGTGCGGGCCGCGCCCGCGATCTCCTGTACCGGGCCGTACTCCGTGCCGGTGAAGTACTCCGTGAGACGGCTCACCGCCTGCGCGAGCACGAGACCGATCACGACGGCGAAGAAGCACTTCCAGCCGATGTTGGTCGTGACGCCGTTCAGGTCCTCGTTGCCGACGTAGAAGTAGGCCAGCAGACCCACCCCGATGACGGTGAGAACGCCTGCGGTCAGGAAGCCGCGGTTGATCGGCTTGAGCGCGTTGGTCTCGCCCTCCTTCGCCCGCACGGCGTAGACGCCCGCGATCGACGCGATCACGCCGACCGCGCGGGCCGCGAGCGGGAACACGAGCCCGAGGGCCGGGTTCATGTCGACCGACCTGAACGCGGCGACACCGAGAATGATCGACGCGACGAGCGTCACCTCGTAGCTCTCGAAGAGGTCGGCGGCCATGCCCGCACAGTCCCCGACGTTGTCGCCGACGTTGTCGGCGATCGTCGCCGGGTTGCGGGGGTCGTCTTCCGGGATCCCGGCTTCGACCTTGCCGACGAGGTCGGCACCGACGTCGGCGGCCTTCGTGAAGATGCCACCACCGACGCGGAGGAACAGCGCGAGCAACGAGCCGCCGAAGCCGAAGCCGACCAGGATGGCCGAGCTCGTGTTCTGGAAGAGCGCGATGACGACCGTGGCGCCGAGCAGGCCGAGCCCGACCGTGAACATGCCGGCCACGCCACCGGTACGGAACGCGACCTTGAGCGCGGCTGGAAGTGATCCTTCCTTGGCCGCCGCCGCGGTGCGCACGTTGCCCCGGGTGGCCAGCGTCATGCCGATGTAGCCGGTGAGACCCGACAGGAAGCCGCCGGCGATGAACGCCAGTGTGCGGTACAGGCCCGACTCGAAGAAGCTCAGCGCCTCTACTCCGTCGGGCTTGAGGACCTCGGTGGAGGTGAAGAACACGACGAGAGCGACCGGAACGAGGATCACTGCGATCGTCTTGAACTGGCGCTTGAGGTAGGCCCAGGCGCCTTCCTGGATAGCGGTCGCGATCTCGATCATCTTCGGGGTTCCCTGATCGGCGGCGAGCACGCCGCGCATCAGGAGGAAGCCGACTGCGATCGCGAGCACCGCGGAGGCTCCGGAGAGCGCGAGCACCAGCTTTTCGCCGCCCTGTAGGACGAACTCCTGGTACCCGCCCTCGGCTGCTAGGAGCAGGCTCATGCGGTTTCCTTTCTGTTTTTCTTGGTTGGGGTGGACAGTGGCTCGTCGCGACGGACGAAGATCTGGCGGGCTACACGCTCGCCCACGGTCCTGTCGTGCCCGTCGACGACGAGGACGAGTGGGCCGTCGAACGGGTGTTTCTCACGGACCTTGACGCGGACGCCGGGCCGCAGCCCTAGGCCGTCGAGGAAGGCGATCACGTCGGGTTCGGTGGACCCGGGCACGGCCACAACGGCTTCGTCGCCGGGCTCGAGGGCATACAGCGGAGGCAGTTCGGCGATCTCGGCGGTTTCGGGTGCCGGGATCGGAAAACCGTGGGGGCAGGTGGCGGGGCGGTCGAGGGCGATGAACAGCCGGTCCTCGACTTCCTGGGGAAGGTCGTGCTCGAAGCTGCCGGCAAGCCGATCGGCCTCGTTCCAGGCGTAGCCGAGCATGTCGGACAGGAAGCGCTCGACGATGCGGTGGCGGCGGATCGCGGAGACAGCGAGTTGCCGGCCGTCGGGCGTCAATTCGACGCCCCGATAGGGCCGGTGGTCGACCAGCCCGCGATCGGCCAGGCGCTTGACCGTGGCCGTGGCCGTGCCCGGGGCGACGCCGAGCGCGTCGGCCAGGTCGCCGGTGTGCGCGTCCGAGCCTGAACGGGTGGCGCGGTAGATCGCCTTGAGCGTTTCGCGTTCGGATTTTGAGAGCGGGTTCTCCATAAGTTTTGCGGCGCGGACTTTAGGTTTTGGCGATCCAAAACGCAACCCGTCGGCGACCCTCTCGCGACCGCTGCGCGCCGGACGTTGCAGGAGGGGCCGTCATCGCCTCCCCCTGCTCCTCCGTAACGCATTCCTCCGACGACGACGGCCCCTCCTTTGGTGCCGCTTACCTTGGTGCGATGGCGACCTGGATCACTCGGCTCGAGCCTCAGGTCACGCAGGCGCGCGGCACGCGGGTCGCCGTGAAGGACGCGATCGACGTCGCGGGCGTGCCGACGACCGTCGGGTGCCGCGCGATCGCGGCGCTCGCCGAGCCCGCGACGACGACCGCCGCATGCCTCGCGGGAGTCGACGCTGCGGGTGCGCGCATCGTCGGCAAGACGAACCTCCACGAGCTTTGCTACGGCACCACCGGCCTGAACCCGGTGTTCGGCAACCCGGTGAACCCGAGGTGGCCCGACCGCGTCCCCGGAGGGTCCTCGAGCGGCTCCGCCGTCGCGGTGGCCTCCGGCGAAGCCGACGTGGGCATCGGCACGGACACCGGTGGCTCGGTGCGTCTCCCCGCCGCGTGCTGCGGCATCGCCGGGCTGAAGACGACCCACGGCCGCGTGAGCCTCATCGGCGTGTGGCCGTTGTCGCCCTCACTCGACACTGTCGGCCCGCTCGGGCGCGACGTCGCCGCCGTCGTCCGCGGGATGGAGATACTCGAACCGGGGTTCACGACCGCGGGTGTCGCACCTGCGACCGTCGTCGGCCGGTTGCGGCCGCGCCACGTCGCGATCGATCCCGAGCTCGACGCAAAGAGCGACGACGCGCTCAGAGCGGCAGGGTTCGAGGTCGTCGACATCGACCTGCCGGGCTGGGAGGACGCCGACTCGCCGTTCGCCGCGATCATCGGAGCGGAGGCTTGGGCATCGGACAATCACCTGCTGGCGGTTCCGAACGGCGTCGCCGAGCCCGTCGCCAGCCGCCTCGCGGCCGGAGCGAAGGTGACGGCTGACGCGCTGGCCGCAGCCAAGGAACACCAGGCGCGGTGGGCGGCAACCGTGGCGAGTGCGCTTTCCCGAGTCGAGGTTCTGGCCCTCCCCACGCTCGTCGAGCGCCCGTCGCCGGTCAGCGACCCGGTGGTCCCGAACGGCCTTTGCCACCCGTTCAACCTCGCGGGTGTGCCGGCGTTCAGCGTTCCCGTCGGGGACGGACCCGGCGAGAGCATGCAACTCATCGGGCCGCGCGACAGCGAAGCGATGCTGTGCGTCACCGCCGCGTTCGTCGAGCTCGCGGTGTCCTGAGCGTTAGGAGTCGCGCGGCACGCCGAAGTCGCCGTGCTCGGCCCGCACCTCGTCCTCGACCTTGTGCACCTCGTCGGCATCCGGTTGGCGACCGGTCTCCTCTTTGATCTTGCCCTCGGCCTCGGCGCGCCTGTCGCCGGTCGCCCAACCGATCAAGCGGTTCAGTGTGCCGGTCTTCTTCGTCATGCCACAGCTATACCCGCTTAGCGCAGGCGTGATTCGGTTTCCCCGGCGATGTGGTCGACGTGGTACGGCACGGAGGTTACGACGGTGCCCTCGCGGAACAGCAGCGAGAGTTTCAGCGCGAGAGCGCTCTGGTTGTGCAGCGCCTGCTCGTACCACTTGCCGACGACGAACTCCGGGATGACGACGGTGATCGTGTCGTCGCCCCAGCGGTCGTCGAGCTCGTCCAAGTACTCGTTCACCGCGTCCACGAGCTCCCGGTACGGCGAGTGCACGATCTCGAGCGGCGTGATGATGTTGAAGTCCCGCCACTGCGATTCGATACTCGTCGTGTCGTCGTCCTCGTAGGCCACATACACCGCAGCGATGTGGTTCGGACGCAACGACTCGGCGTACGCCAATGCTTTGAGTACGCCACGGTGAACGCGCCCGACGAGCACGACGATCGTGTGGTTCAGCGACTCGGGGCGGACGTCGGCCGGAGCGACGGCCAATGCATCGTTGACGCGGTCGTAGTGCCGCCGGATGGCGATGAAGAAGAAGACGATGGCGGGGAGGATCACGATCGGCAGATACGCGCCGCTGGTGAACTTGGTGACGGCGACGATCATCAACACGCCGAACGTGACCAGCGCGCCGAGCACGCTGACGAGCGCTCCGCGCTGCCATCCCTTCTCGCGGCGGCGCCTCTGGTACACGACCATCCCGAGCTGGCTGAGCGTGAAGCTGGTGAAGACGCCGACCGCGTACAGCGGGATGAGGGCGTTGGTCTTGCCGCCGAACACAACGAGAATCACGGCCGCGGCGACAGCCAGGAACAGGATGCCGTTGGAATACACGAGACGGTCGCCGCGGCTGGAGAACTGGCGCGGCAGATAACCGTCCTCGGACAGCATCGAACTCAGCCTCGGGAACGCGGCGTAGGCGGTGTTGGCGGCGAGGATGAGGATGGCGGCCGTCGCGAACTGGAGCACGACGTAGAGGAAGCCGTTGCCGAAGACGGCTTGGCCCATCTGCGAGAAGACGGTCTCGTTCTCGCTCGGGAACGGATGGAGCTCGCGCGCGAGCCACGCGGTGCCGAAGAACAGCGAGCCCAGGATGACCGCCATCCAGGTGAGCGTCATCGACGCGTTGCGATCAACCGGGCGGCGGAACGCGGGCACCCCGACCGCGATCGCCTCGATACCGGTGAGCGCGACCGCTCCCGATGAGAAGCCCTTCAGCAGCAGGAATACCGAGAGCTGACCGCCGCTCTCGCGCGTCCCCTCGAAGTGCTCCTGATCGAACTCAATGAGCGGGAGGGAGCCGAATTTCGCCCGGTACAGCCCGTAGAGAACGAGCCCACCGATCATCACCACGTAGATGTACGTCGGCACCGCGAAAATGCGCCCCGACTCCTTGATGCCACGCAGATTGGCGACGGTGATGAGCGCGATCAGCGCTAGGCCCAACATGACGCGCTGGTCCTGGAGCCCGTGGAACCGCGGGATCGAGATTATGGCGGCGACGCCCGCCGAGATCGAGACGGCGACGGTGAGGATGTAGTCGATCAGGATCGACGCACCGGCGACGAGCGACGGCATGCGCCCGAGGTTCTCGCGGCTGATGATGTAGGAGCCGCCGCCCTGCGGATAGGCGTAGATCGTCCGGCGATAGCTGGTGACGACGATCGCCAGCAGGATGGCGACGGCACCCGCGATCGGCAAGAGCCAGTTGAGGCCGAGCGCGAGGCTCGACGCCCCGACGGCGGTGACGAACAGGATCTCCTCGGTCGCGTACGCGGTCGACGAGATGGCGTCGGAGGAGAACACCGCCAAGCCGATCGTCTTGGGGATGCGCTGGTGCTCGGACTCGCTCGACGCGAGAGGTCGCCCCACCAGCAGTCGTTTCATCGTCGTCAACATGCGGTCGGCACGCTAACTCTGTCGCGAGCGCGCGCCGGACGTTGCAGGAGGGGGCGTCATTGCCTCCTCCGGCATGGTCCCCTTAACGCCTCCCCCGACAACGACGCCCCCTCCTCGACCACTCCACGCCCGCTCGTGGGCCATCTCGTCTCCACCGGTTGGCGCGCGGCGTCCAAGCAGAGTCAAATGCACCCATGCACGTGATCGTCGTGGGGTGTGGTCGCCTCGGATCGGAGCTCGCCGTCGATCTCGACGCCGCCGGGCATACCGTCGCAGTCATCGACAAGAACCGGAACGCCTTCCAGCGCTACCTGCCCGAGCGCTGGGCGGGTCGGGCGGTGCTCGGGTTCGGGTTCGACCGCGACCGCTTGGAGCAGGCGGAGATCGGCAAGGCCGACGCGCTCGCGGCCGTCACCGGGGGCGACAACTCGAACATCATGACGGCGCGTATCGCCCGCGAGACCTACGAGGTGCCGAACGTGGTCGCCCGCATCCAGGACCCGCGGCGCGCCACCATCTACCAACGGCTCGGCGTGCCGACAGTGGCGTCGGTGGCATGGGCCACCGACCAGGTGAGACGCCGGCTCACCCCGGATGCCCGCACGGTGGAGTGGACCGACGCCAACGGCGCGGTGACGATGATCGAGGTGTCGCTGCCGCAGACATGGGCGGGCCACAAGCTCACCCCACTCTCGAACGGCGACCAGTACCGGCTCGCGGTGGTCTCCCGCAACGGCGTCGGCCGGCTCGACACCGGTGACGTGGTCGGCCAGGAGGGCGACGTCCTGCACATGATGGTGCAGCGCGACGCACGCGCCGAGTTCGAGGCGGTCATCGAGGCAGGCCCCGAAAGAGGGGGGCACTGAGATGCGCGTCGCCATCGCCGGCGCCGGCAACGTCGGGGTCTATATCGCCGAAGACCTCCGGAAGGCGAAGCACGAGGTTCTCCTCCTCGAGCAGAACGCCGACCTCGTCGCCCGTCTGCAGGGCACGCTCGATGTGAACTGGCTGGTCGGCGACGCCTGCGAAGTCTCCAACCTCAGCCGCGCCGAGCTCGCGGGCTACGACGTCATGGTCGCTGCGACCGGCGACGACGAGGACAATCTGGTTGTGTCGCTGCTGGCAAAGCAGGAGTTCGCGGTGGAGCGTGTGATTGCGCGGGTCAACCACCCGAAGAACCACTGGCTGTTCAACGAGAGCTGGGGGGTCGACGTGGCGGTATCCACGCCGCATTTGCTCACCGCGCTCGTCGAGGAGGCCGTGTCGGTCGGTTCGCTGGTACGGCTGCTCACGTTTGAAGGCGGCGACGCCCGCCTGGTCGAGATGACCTTGGCGCCCGACTCACCTGCGGCCGGCCGCAGCGTCGCCGAACTCGGCGTGCCCCGCAACGCCAGCCTGGTGGCGATCGTGCGCGACGGCCACGTCGTGGTCCCCCGCGGCGACACCCTCCTACAGCAGGGTGACGAGGTCCTTGCCCTCGTCACCGGCGAAGCCGAAGAGCCCCTCACCGCTCTGCTCGCGGCCGCTCCGACGGAGTAGCGCTACCGCCAGCGCTACGGGTTCAGAGGAGTTCGTAGTCGGGATTGAGGACTTTGAGGCGGCCGGCGACCCCGGTCGGCGAGCCGCGGCCGGAGATCTTCAGTCGCCGGCCTGTTCGGATCCCCGGCATGCGCCGCCGGCCGGTCCACATCGCCACCATCGCACCGGTGCCGTCCTTGATCGTGGCTTCGAGCCACGGCGAACTGTCCGCCTTGGGCACG